>Ga0190313_1000009_pt1 | contig 182629 bp, 207 predicted proteins | sample 4870071011_MG_FD_169989 | JGI IMG/M metagenome (GOLD analysis project Ga0190313, IMG submission 169989) | Hydrothermal vent sediment bacterial communities from Southern Trench, Guaymas Basin, Mexico - 4870-07-10-11_MG | ecosystem: Environmental > Aquatic > Marine > Hydrothermal vents >...
TGTGGTCAGTGCCGTCGTTTGCTTTGAAGTAGTAGTAGTGGTCTCCGCTTGCTGTTGGGCTTGTGCTTTTGATTGTTATTTGGTTGGTGTCTGTGGTTGCTTTTACTCCTGTGTCGTATGTGTTTGTTTGTGGGTTCATGTCATAGGCAACGCCGTCTATGATTACTTGTATTGGGTTTGCTGGGTCGTTGTCAGCATCTTTATAATAAACAGTGAATTCTAGGGAATCTGTTGTTTTAGCATTTGTATTATTCACACTTCCATTGTATAACTCCGGACGTTGATTCTGCCAAGGCATCAAAGGAGGTTCGCTTGTTTCACAATAACCACGATTGGAATCATTTTCAATGCAAACCCAATATGCCTTTCCAGGTTCAAACTGTGCTGAATTATTTTCTGGCCAATATTGTTTAATTATGTCTTGGGTGTCTTGTGGTAGTGATTCATTGTCATCTTCATACTTCCAGACTCTTGTTATGTTTTTTGACCAGTTTCCATAAATAAGAGTAATAGCATCTGAGATGTTCATTGCATCTGGGCTAGTCCATCCCATTGCGTTCCAACCAGGCTGCATTTCATTCCAGGTGGTTTCTCCTGTGATTGGATCAATTATAGTACCAGTTATTGAATCACTTTCACCTGTACTAGTTACATTAAACCAATATCCATATCCGCTTGTTATATTTGTAAAGTCATTTAATGAATCATCTGTATTTATATCCCATTTCATCCACTGTCCAGTAGTAGAATTATAATAATATACTTGAGTGCATTTAGCACCTAAGCTTGCATTACATATTGTCTTTCTTATATTGGCAGGATCTGGGTTAGGCCATATCACTAATGATTTATAATTCCATCTTATGTGATTAAAATACATCAAGGTGGTTGCTTTTGTTGTTGGTGGGTTTGGTGCTGAGTTTGTTATTGGTTGTTGTGTTTGAATTGTTTTTGTGATGGGTTCTAGTGTTCTTGGTGCAACTGTATATGAAGTAACAATTAAACTAATGAGAATTAATAGTGTTATACTCATATTTTTTAACATTTTCTTTTTCCCCATGAATTCTCCCACCATATTGTAACTATTTGTGAGTTACAGAGTATTTAAACTTTATTGTTTTTTACAAAATTATTACTCTTTCTTTGTTTTTACTCTTTTTGGTAACTAAATTTGGTAACTAAAAAATGTTTAAAAACTCATTACTCTTTATTAACTAATCATGAAAAAATTATTGCTATTAACTCTATTAATTTTCTTTTCCTCAATAGGCTCAACTATCCCTACTATTACTTACCCTACTAATAATACGGTTAATGTTAGTAGTTTTACTGTTACTTGGGAGAATAATACACTTGCAGGGTGTTATCTCGTTGAGGAAAAAATAGGAGATACTGGAAATTGGAATGCCCTTCCTCAAACTTCTGATAAGTTTATAGATCGTAGTGGAAAAGAAGATGGGAAATATCTTTACAAGGTCAGTAGTTCAAGTAGTGATTGTGGTAAGGATATTGTTTTTAATACTCCTTCTGCTCCTGCTTTTATTATCATTGACACTTCTCCTCCTTCTGTGTCTAGTAAGTCTCCTGGTGGTGTGAATGAGGATTTGTCTAGTAATGTTACGATTTCTTTTAATGAGCCGATGAATACTTCGAGTTTTAGTATTAGCAGTGGTTCAAGTAACATTACGTTCAGTTCGCCTGTTTGGAGCGATTCTGATCAAACAGTTACAATTCCTTATACTGCAACTAATCAAGGAGAAACATTTGTAGTTACTTTTAAAGCAAGTGACTTAGCTGGGAATTGGGTGACTGACTCCCTGCAGTTTAAAACCCTAGTGAAACCAACAACAGTCACTATTACAAGTCCAAAATCAACAGATGAAGTAATACAAGGTGATTCAATTACCTTCACAGCTTCAGTTACAGGAGTTGATTCAAAACCAGTGACAGGAGCAACAGTAACAGTAAACGGCGGATGCTCGACAACTTTAAGCGAGTCAGGCACAGGAGTTTACTCAGGTTCATGTACAGTAAGCGGCTACGGTGACAACATGAACTTCACTGTAAGCGCTTTAAACGGAGGGCAAGAAGCAAATTCCACTGTCTCCTTAGATGTGGCAAAATACATCGGCTTGACTGTTAGTGTTTTGTCTCCAACTGTTTTTGAGGCGATGAGAGGCGATTCGATTCCAATTAAAGTTAAAGTCACTGCAGACGACGTCGCAGTTGACAATGCTGTTGTGTCAGCACCTGAAGTTACATTCACTCATACAAGCAATGGAGAATACACTGGAACACTGCAGACAAGCTACTCCTCTCCAAAAACTTATTCTTTAACAATAACAGCTGAAGCAACAGTGCAAAACCAGCATAAGACAACCACTAAAACAATTACTTTCAACTTGAATCCTCTTTCGTTAAACATTACCCCTGTTTTTTTAGAAAACAATGAACCAACTAGTGTTATTCACAGTGGAAAAATAGTTTCGTTGAAAATAAAAGCAACTTATCCAAGCGGAAGCGTTGCAACAGGAACTCCGCAAGGAACAGTAACCATTACAAGCAACGGAAAGCAAGCAGAAGCGCTTAACTTGTCTTTTGAAAAGCAAGGGGATTACTACGTGGCTGACTCTTTGTTTACTGCAAGCGATTATGATTCAAGCTACTTGTTTGCTGTTTCATTCACAGACCCGTATGGCAACAAGGGGACAATGGAGCAAAGCGTGTTAGGTCCAGCCAAGGGATTGAAGTTCGTGCCAGATAAAGACGAGCTGGCGTTTGCTCCTGGACAAGAAGCAGTAATTAAAGGAAAAGTAAGAGATGAGTTGAATGAAAAATTCATAACAGATGCTGAGATAATTTTGAACAACAAGACATACACTTACTCAGCAGACGGCTACGCGCTTGTGTTCAACATTTCACCAAACGCAAGTGCAGGTACGAAAACGCTAAACCTCTTGATTAAAACAAAGTCAATGAACTACCCTTACCCTTTAACAATTACGATAACCAATGACTTAAAAGTAATTATTCCAGAAACAGTTCAAAAAAACAAGTACACGCGCGTGAAAATCCTGTACCCAGACGGCAGTGAAGTCACGCAAGGAAACTTTACAATCATAACAAGCCAAGGCAAGCAAGTGCCTTTGCAAAAAGATGATCAAGGCTGGTTCGCTGAACTTGACTTAGGAACAACTGAAGGACAGCAATCCCTTTCCCTTTCAGGTACAGACGAGTACGGAAACAAGCTAAGCCAGCAGGCTCAAGTGCAGTATGAAATAAGCGCTGTGGAAAAAGCAAAGCAAAATGCTCCATTAATCCTAGGGCTTCTTACAGCAGCAGCAGTTGCTTTATTCATTGGTTATTACTTGTATGCTTATGCTAAAGCTAAAACACAGTCAATCCTTGACAAGAAAAACCTCATTCAAAAATATAAAAGGCTCTTGTTTGAAAAAGAAAGAGCAAATTACCTTAAAAGCGTCATTGCCTACGAGTTCATGACAGGGCAGATTAAAAAAGAAGACCAAGTTCTCTTCCAGCAGAATCTTGTTCAAAACAAGCAAGACATAGAAATGCTCATAAGCGAACTGGAGTCAGAAAACCCATTCCTTAAAGAAAACAAGACACAATACGTAAATGAAGCGCTTCAAAAACTGCAGAAAATGAAAGAATTCATAAAACAAAACCTTGTTGAAGAATTCAAGGAATCAAAAGCCCTTGCGTTCATTAAACAAAAACTCAACTACGGCTTAAGCGAAGAAGAAGTGAAAAAACAAGTTCTTGAAAAATACGCAGAAGCAGGGGAAAAAGCAATTCAAAAAGCAAAAATAATGAACCTCTTTAAAAAACAAGACGAAGATGCAGATGAAAACAAGGATCAAGTGAAAACGCAGGCAGAAGCAGCGCCTGCGCCGCTTCCGCAAGACAGTCAAGCAAAACAAGAAAATGAAGAAGATCCAATTGTCTTGACAAGCAAGTTATTAAAAGCAATGCCTGAATTCAGAGTAAAACAAGACTTGATAAACCAAGGCCTTGATGAGAAACAAGCACAGGAGCTTATTGAAAAAGCCAAGAAATTAATGTAAAGGAGAAGGGATTTTGAATGAAAAAAATGAATTTGTTTTTCAACCCGAAGACAATTGCAGTAATAGGAGCAAGCAGGAAAAAAGGCAAAATAGGATACACTGTCTTGAAAAACTTCGTGGAAGCAGGCAAAAAAGTTTATCCAGTCAACCCAAAAGCGAATGAGATACTTGGAAAAAAAGCATACTCAAGCGTTCTAGATGTTCCTGGAAAAATTGACTTGGCTGTGATAACTGTCCCAGCTAAATTTGTATTAACTGTTTTAGATGAATGCATTGAAAAAAAAGTGCCTTCAGCTGTCATAATCACAAGCGGTTTCGGCGAAATTGGAAACAAGCAAGCAGAAGAAGAATTGAAGAAAAGAAGCAAGAAAATCAGCATCATCGGGCCAAATTGCCTGGGGGTATTTGACAATTATTCAAAAATAGATACTTTGTTTTTGCCGCCTGAAAAACTAGGGCGTCCTAGGCAAGGAAGCATTTCTTTCATTTCACAATCAGGTGCAGTTGGCTCAGTTGTTTTGGATTGGATGGCTTCAGAAGGTTACGGTTTTAACAAGTTCGTGTCCTACGGGAATGCAGTTGACGTGAATGAAACTGATTTGTTAGAGTACTTAGGCGAGGATAAGAAGACGAAAGTAATTTGCATGTACTTGGAGGGAGTCAAAGAAGGCAGGAAGTTTATGAAAACAGCTAAAAAAGTCACGAAAAAAAAGCCAGTGATTGTAATCAAAGGAGGCAGGACAAAAGCAGGAAGCAAAGCAGTTTCTTCTCATACTGGAAGTTTAGCTGGAGATGATAAAGTGTATGACGCGGTGTTCAAGCAAATAGGAGTCATGCGTCCTCGTCACTTGATTGAAATGTTTGACTTTGCAAAAGTGTTGTCAGAACAGCCTCTGCCAAAAGGAGACAAAGTTTTAATCATTACAAACGGTGGGGGTTTTGGTGTCCTGGCAACTGACCAAGTTGGATTGAAAAAAATGAAACTAGCTGAATTAACTGAAAAAAGCAAAAAAGAAATAAGCAAAATTCTCCCTTCTTATGCTAAGGTGCATAATCCTCTTGACTTGGTTGGAGACGCTGACGATGAAAGATTCAAGAAAGCGCTTGAAGTAGCAGGCAAAGACAAAAACGTCGACGCAATCCTTCTAATTCTTTTGTTCCAGACAGCTCCTATTACTTCAAAAGTAGTTGACTACGTAATTGAATTCAATAAGAAAAAAACAAAGCCTTTAGTTGTTTGCTCAGCAGGAGGAAACTACGTGAAAGAATTGTCTAAAAAATTAGAGGAAAACAACGTGCCTGTGTTTGACACCCCTGCAAAAGCAGTTGACTCCTTAAATGCTTTAATTCAATACTCTGAAATCAAGAAAAAGTAACTTCTTTTTCTTCAATGCTTTTTCTAATCTTCTCCAAATCCTTTTCAATCAAGTTCATCAAGTAACTTGAATCTCCGTCAGCTAATGGCTCTATTAACTCGCTTACATTGAAAGAGTCATAACTCGTCTGCTTCAACAACTCTTTCACTAAATCCAAACCCATTTCATCCACGCTTCTCTTGTTCTGATGCAACTCTCTGAGCTTTTCAATTGTTTTTTTCAATTCCTCTGACTCTATTTCATTGTCAATGAAAACAAGCAAATCCTCTCTTTGCTTAAAATCATTGAAACTCAATTGATTACCTTTCAACCCTTCTTTCATTTTTCCAACCAACTTTATTTTAACAACAGGCTTCTTCATAGTGTTTTTTGGAATTGAGTTCAAAAACTTTGCAATTTCTTCGTTTGCTTTCAGCTGGTCAGCTTCAATTAACTCTATTTTTTTAAAGTAGAAAGGACGTTGGTTCTCCAGCTTCACAAAATCAACTTTGAATGGATTAGTTTCAATTAAATAAAATCCTTTGCCTTGCAGTGCTTCTTTTTCTTTCATTTGAGTTATTACAGTGCTTCCTGGAATCAGGAATTTTTTTTCAGGCACCCATTTCCTCCAGTGAATATGCCCGTCCACGTATAAGTCAAAGCCCTTGGGCAAGTCGTCAAGTGACATGAAAGTGTTGTCAGGGTCGTAAATTTCTTCTGTTGTTGACTGATGAAATATAAACACGTTAAAAGCTCCTTCAATTGGCTTCGGGTTCCATTTTTCTAAAACTTCTTTGGCTTCGTTTTCAGCAACAGCTGACAAGCCCTGCACAGCAACTTTTTCGTTGTTTTTTTCAAACACTACCCCGTTCTTGTGCAGGTAAATCAAGTAACCAGCTTTTTCCAATAACTGCACTGGGTTTACTTGGTGGCTTCCTCTGATTTCATGATTTCCGTAAATAGCAACAATAGGCACTCCTTTTAAAGCCATTTCAGAAACAGGTTCATGCTCTCCAACAAATCCTTTAAACTCTGCGCTTGTTTTTTCAGCTAACAAATGCGTTTGAAAGCTTTTCAAAGCCCTTGCCCATACTTCCTGCTTGGGCAGGCGCACGTCAAAAATATCCCCAGGAATGAGAATAAAATCAACTTTTTCTTCAATTGATTTTTTAATTGCTTCTTCAAACTGCTCAAAGCTATCTTCCTGCAATTCGCTTCCCCATTTCACTCCTAAATGCATGTCTGAAATAATGCTGATTTTCATTTTTATTCACACTTTTACTTGTTTTTCGATGAATTTTTTGGGGTAGTGTTTTTTCAATGCTTTTTTCAATTTTGTTACTTTGAATTCTAAAGGGGTTGTTATATCAAAGTAAGTCATTTCTGCTTCATAAGCTTTAAAAATTTTATAAGCTTTTGACTTGTTTGAAAAAAATTTGTCAGGGTCTTTTAACCTTATTCCAAAGTAATTTCTTGAAAACTCAACACCTACTTTTTTTATTTTTGGATCTAAGAGCTTTATAAAAATTGAGAAAATGTAATTTGGTAAGTATGCAATGCTAAAAAAACTAATAAAAGAACCTGGAAAACGCATAGCAGTTGAAGAAATGCCAATTTTTTCAATATCCTTGTTTTCAACATAAATAACTTCTCTTTCTTTATGTATTTCAATAGCGTCGTCTGTGAAAATAAACACGGTTGGATTGAACCATTTTAAAGAATAAATTAAGCCAAACAAAGCAAAGCCTAATCCTAAAAATAACCCCTTGGGATTTTCTTCAATGAAATAAAAAGCAAAACTAGCAATAGCTAAGCCGAAAAAAAGCATGGCAAAAAAAGCATAATTGTCATTTGTCCCTTCAATAACTTCCTTTTTCATATAAACACATTTTTTTTAAAATGGGTCTGCCCGGATTTGAACCGGGGATCCTCACCATGCTGCCAACAACCCCAAGAGTTGTAGCTGTTGTCGTCAAGGTGATGTCCTAACCGCTAGACCACAGACCCTGTTTTGTTTAAATTATTTTCTTGTTAAGTTACTTGTTTATTTTTATTTAATTAAACAAGTTTAAATAAGTTTACTTCTTTTTTCTTTTCTTTTTAGTTGGTAATTGCCTTATAAACCAGTTGAGTTAATAATTTAACCAGCGAAAAGTTTTTCTTTTTTAAAAGGTGGTTTTTTTCAAATGGCTTTGCTTGAGCTGAAAGAAGTGAGTTTTGATTTTAATGGAAAAAAAGTTTTAAACGAGCTTAGCTTGGAAGTAGGCGAAGGAGAAGTTCATTCAGTAATGGGAGTAAATGGAGCTGGCAAAACAACACTTGCTTACTTGATAATGGGTTTAGAAGGATACAAGCCGACACAGGGAAAAATTATTTTCAAGGGCAAGGAAATTAATGGCTTAAGTTCAAGCGAAAGGGCAAAATTAGGTATTCAATTAGCTTGGCAGATTCCAGCTTCATTTGAAGGAATCAAAATAAAAGATTACATTAAACTGGGGAGAGAAGAAGTAGAGCCTAGTTATTATTTGAATTTGGTTGGCTTGAATCCAGAGAGGTACTTGAACAGGTTTGTTGACGAAAAGCTAAGCGGAGGAGAAAGGAAAAGAGTTGAGCTTGCTGCGACTTTGTCAATGAAGCCTAAGCTCTTGGTTTTGGACGAGCCTGATTCTGGAATTGACTTAGTTTCCCTTGAAGTTCTTTTGAAAATAATCAAGGAATTGAAAAAAGAAGATGCAAGCGTCTTGGTTATTACTCACAGCGAAAAAATGGCTGAAGAAGCAGATGCAATTTCTCTTATGTGCAGCGGCAGGATAGTTAAGCAGGGAAAAGGAGAAGAAGTCGCCTTATTTTTCAAAACCAATTGCGAGCAATGCACGCATGTAGGCGAGATTAAAGAAGATAAATTGAAGTGATTTGTTTATGGAATACTCTGATGAATTCAAGCAGATTGTAGATGTTTATGAAAAAGCAGGAGGAGTAGAAGCTGATTTGAAAGACACAGCTACAGCCAGCTTGGTTATTAATGAAGACAAGGTGCTTGGAAAAGTGCAAGTGCCTGGGTTAAAAATAAACACTGAGCAAATTGAAGACGGCGTTGACGTGACAATAACAGTGGAAGAAGGAGTTGAAGTCAAGAATCCTGTTCACTTGTGCTTTGGAATTTTGCCGCAAGAAGGAAGGCAGGTTTTAAAGCAGAAGTTTGTTGTGAAAAAAGGAGCCAAAGTAAAATTCATTTCCCATTGTTTATTTCCAAACGCAGTTAAATTAGAGCATATAATGAATTCTGAAATGGTTTTAGAGGAAGGAGCTGAAGTAAGCTATGTTGAAGAGCATTTTCACGCAGATGAAGGAAGCATTTTTGTAAAGCCTTTTTTAAGAGCAGAGTTAAAAGAAGAAGCTAAATTATTTGATGAGTTTAAGATAGTGAAGGGAAAAGTTGGCTTGGTTGAACTTGACTATGAAGTCAAGCAAGGCAAGGACAGCGTGTGCGATTTGATGACTAAAATTTACGCTAAAAAAGATGATGAAATCAAAGTAAGAGAAGCGTTGTTTTTGAATGGTGAAGCTGCAAGCGGGACTGCTAAAAGCAGGATTGTTCTGAAAGATGAGTCAAGGGCAATTGTTTTAAGCGAAGTTGTAGGCAATGCGGCGAATACAAGAGGGCATGTGGACTGCAATGAAGTAATAGAAGGAGACAAGGCTTTAGCTGAGGCAATTCCTAAAATCAAAGTGAACCACCCTGATGCAAAAGTGACTCACGAAGCTGCAATTGGAAGGATAAATAAAAAAGAACTTGAAACTCTTATGAGCAGGGGCTTGTCAAAAGACGAAGCAACTGACTTCATAGTAAAAGGATTATTGGAGTAATTAATTAGGGGGTGTTTTAAACCATGATTGTAGCATGCGGTTCAGATGATGAAGTGAATTTTACAAAAGAGCATTTTGGAGATTCTAAATTTTTTCTAGTATATGAAGTTAATGAGAATGGTTTTGATTTAATTAAAAAAGTTTCAAACGAATCTCCTGAAGAAAAGCAGCATGGTGATCCTGAAAAAGCAAAGTTTATAGCAGGTGTTTTGAATCAAAATCAAGTCAAAGCTGTTTTTGCTTATGCAATGGGCCCTAACATTGTAAGAATGAGAAAAAAGTTCCTTCCAATTATCTCAAGAATTGAAAACATTGAACAAGCTTTAGCAAAACTGCAAACGAGAATAAGTGAGTTGGAACAAAAAGCAGCAGTAGAAGGAGACAAAGAAGTAATTTACGTTGAATAGGAAGGTGTTTTTAATGAGGAAAATTCTTGTAATGAGCGGAAAAGGAGGAGTAGGCAAGACAACAGTAGCTGTAAACCTAGCTGTTAAGCTCAGTGAAAAATTCAAAGTAGGGTTGCTTGATATTGACTTCCATGGCCCGAACGTGCCTAAGATGCTTGGCTTGGAAGGAAAAAACGTTGAAAGCGAAGATGAAAAAATCCAGCCAGTCCAATATAATGACAATTTGAAAGTTTTGTCAATAAGCTTCTTGTTGGAAAACAAGGATTCACCTGTCATTTGGAGAGGTCCTTTAAAGCACAAGGTAGTTCATCAATTCCTTAATGATGTCAAATGGGGAGATTTGGATTTTTTAATTATTGACATGCCTCCAGGTACAGGAGATGAGATAATAAGCACTGCGCAGTTGATTGAAAAGCCAGCTGAAGCATTGTTAGTTTCAACTCCTCAAGAGGTTTCTTTAATGGATGTAAAGAAAGCAATTCGCTTCTCAAAACAATTAGGAATTAATGTTATTGGAGTGATTGAGAACATGAGTGGGGAAATATTCGGCACTGGCAAAGTTGAAAAAACAGCACAAGAAGAAAAAATTCAATTCCTAGGCAAGCTTGGTTTAAGCAGTGACGTGTCAAAGGCAAGTGATGAAGGCAAGCCATTCATATTAAAAGAAAGCAGTTCAAGCGAAGAATTTGAAAAAATAATTCAAAAAGTTGTTGGTTACAAATTGTCTGTGAATTAATTATTCACATAATGTCATTAATTTTAGTGACTGCTATTGATTGCCAGGCATTTACTCTTTCTATCATTTTTTCTTTTACAAGGGAAAAAGGCAATGCTTCGTAAGAATATTTAATTCCTCCTTTTACGAGGTTTATTTTTCTCCTATGCACGAGCCCTTTTTCAACAAGCTTTTTAATTGTCTTCTGAGCTGTTGTCCTGTCTTTTCCTAGTTTTTCAGTAAGTTCTTTTAAAGTAAGGGTATTTTCCTGTAGTATTTCAAAGTATGCTTTGGCATCTGTTTCGCTTATTCCATATAAGTGAGCTAGCATTTCATGCTTCTGCAAGTCTTCTATTTCAAGCCAAAGGCTAATCTTGTCAATCACCTGTGCGTCACCAATTCACAACCAATCATTTTGTCTTTTTAAATGTTTTGCTGTTCTAAAAGGCTTTTTATACTTGTTTTAACTTAATTTTATAACAGGAGTTGTTTTAATGAGCGTAATTAATAAAATTAAGGAAAAATTTGCTAAAACTAAAATGCAGAAAGGCAGCAGAAGGCAGAGAGTTTTTTCAAATTCACTTAAAGCTTATTTTACCCTTTCATCTGAACTTAAAAGAATTGAAGACGAAAAAAATAAACTTAATAACTACTTGAAATCATTAAGAGAAGAAAAAAGGAATATAACACAATCTGTTCCTAAAGAGCAAAGAGAAAGGTATTCTGATGAAGTTGAATCTTCAATAACAGGGATTCGTGATGCTTTACAGGATTTAAAGGAAAAAGAAAAAAAGTACAAAAAAAAGCAGAAGGAATTATCCAAGTTAATTGAAGCTGCAAAAAAAGGAAAGAAAACAAGAGTTTCTCTTGAAGGAGAAAAGCTTGAATACGATTTTTCATAAACAAAGAAAAAATAGAAAAAGTAAAAAAAGATTTTTTTAGTATTTTGAAGTGTCTCCTGTGAACCTGACATAAGTTTTGCTTGGAGTATGCACTACAAGCAAGTCAGGGTGCCTTCTTATTTCATTCTCGTCATAATCGCTTTCTCTTGACTTTTCATCAGCGCCTGGATTGCTTATATTAATCAACTCAGCTATCTCGTCAAAACCCAGAGCCATGCCTGGAAAATTCTTAGTAACTGCAATCACTTCAGCTACTTTTGTTGGCTTCGGAGAATTCCTTATTTTCATAAGCACAGAGTTGTTAAGCTTGCTTGTTATCTCATTTCTCAATTCCATCATCTTCATCACCTTATTATTTTTTAAATCACTTCTTGTTAATAATTGTTTATGATAAACTACCTGCGATTGCTTTTAATAACCCTGATTCCTGAAATTGAACTAAGAGGAGCAGTTCCAGTAGCAATAGCTTCAGGATACCCTTTAATGCCTTCACTGCTGTTCATTTTGCTTGTGAACATCCTCTCCATTCCATTCATCTTCATAGGCTTGAATGCCTTTTTCAGCCACTTGTCAAAATCATCCAAACTAAGCCATCACTTGGAAAAAGTAAGAAAAGCAAACAAAGAAAAAATAGAGAAATACGGCTTAATAGGACTTGCTTTATTCGTAGCAGTTCCTCTCCCAGGAAGCGGAGTATATGCAGGGGCAATCCTAGCATGGGCTCTTGGAATGAACAAAAAATACACCTATACTCAACTATTCCTGAGCCTCACAGCAGGAGTCTTAATAGCAGCAATACTAGTCACCCTTGCTTCATTAGGAATAGCTTCATTCATAGGAATCTAACAAAATACTTGTTTAATTACATTTATATAACCCCTTGCTTAAAATTAAAAACAACAAGAGAACTTCATAAGGAATAAAATCGCAGTGTCGTGCTCAACTTTTATTCCTTTATGCTGATAAACTGATTAAAATAAAGAGGTAATGTACAATGAAAGGAATAAAAAGCAATCCAATAATGGGGCCAAGAGCAAATGCAGGAATAACCAGCTTTGCAGGAATATCAGGCGGAGGAGGCCCACAAATAAGCCCAAAACTCCTAGTAGGAATATGCATAGGCTTCATAGCAATAGAACTGCTTCTAAACGTCCTAATGTAAAAACAAATAAAACCATTTCTCTTTCTTTAATTTTTCTTAAAAGCACACTCCTTCAATTAGTTTTATAATTCCAAAAAGAGTCACTTAATCTGAAAACAAGTGAAAAAAAATGACTGCCTTGCAAGAAATCAAAAAAAACATAACAGAAGAAATAAAAAAAGTACAAGAAGTTGAAATAACAGAAGCCAACTTCACAACACCCCCAAATCCAGAACTCGGCGACTTAAGCTTAAACATTTCATTCCAGCTAGCGAAAAAAAACAAATCCAACCCAAAACAAGAAGCAGAAAAACTAGCTGAAAAACTGAAAAACATACAAGGAATTGAAAAGACACGAGCAACAGGACCATACCTCAACTTTTTCCTTGACTACTCTTTTTTCTCAAAACAAGTTCTAACACAAGCACTTCAAAAAAACTACGGTTCTTCAAAAAAAGGACAAGGAAAAACAATCCTAATCGATTACTCAAGCGTCAACATAGCAAAACCAATGCACGTCGGGCACCTCCGCTCCACAATAATAGGAGACTCGTTACACAAGCTCCTTGAATACAATGGATTCAAATGCCACGGAGAAAACTACTTAGGAGACTGGGGACTGCAATTTGGAAAACTCTTATACTCTTACAAGCAATGGGGAAGCGAAGAAAAACTAAAACAAGACCCAATAAGCCACCTGCATGAACTTTACATCAAATTCCACGAACTTGAAAACGAAGAATTAAAAGCAAAAGCAGAAGAAGAATTTTCAAAACTAGAAAAAGGAGACAAAGAAAACAAAGAGCTATGGAAAAAATTCAGAGAACTCAGCTTGTCAAAATTCAACGAAGTATACAAAAAATTAGGAGTTTCATTTGACTCATTCAAAGGAGAATCATACTACTCCAAATTCAACAACGAAGTTATCAAAGAAACCCTTGAAAAAAAAGTAGCAATCCAAGAAAAACCAGGCACCATAATAATACCACTTGAAAAATACGGCTTGACAAACGCCCGCTTAATGGAAAACAACAGAACCCTTTACATTACTCGTGAAATAGCAGCAGCTGAAAAACGCAAACAAGAACACGACTTCTACAAAGCCCTTTATGTAGTTTCATCTGCTCAATCCCTTCATTTCCAGCAGTTGAAAAAAGCCCTTGAGCTTCTCGGGCATGAATGGTCTAAAGACTGCGAGCACGTAAAATTCGGTTTATTCTCACTACCAAGTGGAAAAATCAGCACAAGAAAAGGAAACATAATTCACTTAAATGACGTGCTTGACAAAGCAGTTGAAAAAGCACTTGAAATAATCGAAGAAAAAAACCCAAACCTTGAAAACAAGAAAGAAGCAGCTGAAAAAATAGGAATAGGAGCAGTTAAATTCGCTGACTTAAGCCAGAACAGAATCAAAGATGTAGTATTTGACTTTGACAAAATGATTTCATTTGAAGGAGACACTTCACCTTACCTTCAATACGCTTACGTCAGGTGCAAGTCAATTCTAGAAAAACAAAAAGGAGCATTAGAAAAAGCTGACTTTTCAAAAATAACAGAAAAAGAAGAAAAACAATTGATAAAAAAACTAGCAGAATTTCCTTCAATTATTGAAAAAAGCGCGTTGCAATACGAGCCGCATCACCTAGCAAATTACCTGCTTGAACTAGCTCATCTTTACTCCTCTTTTTATGAAAAGCTTAAAATCAGCGAAAGCAACGAAAGGCTGTTGATTACAGAAGCAGTTGCCAATGTCCTGAAAACAGGCTTAAGCCTGCTTGGCATTGAAACAATTGAAAAAATGTAAATCTCACTTCGTTTCAATGGCTTGTTCACTTTGGAAACATTTTTATTAAAAAGAAACGGACCCGGAGGGATTCTCAGCATCTTTTCTTAAGAAGAAAAGTTGCATCAAAAGAAATAAAGCCATTTTCATTGCATTTCAATGGCTTATTCATTTTAAAAAACACTTTTATTAAAAAGAAACGGACCCGGAGGGATTCGAACCCTCGACCCACAGCTTAGAAGGCTGTTGCCCTATCCAGACTAGGCTACGGATCCAAGCAAAAACATTTATTCATTTCAACTATTTTAAAGCTTTCGGAAGGATATAAAATGAAAAAGTTAATTGTTATCTTGCAATTCTTTTAATTGACTTAGCCTTATTTGAGTTAAGTTTTAGTTCAAAACTTTCCCTGAAAGCATTTTGAGTTTTGATCAATTTCTTTTTTATTCTCTTACTGCTTTATTTTCTACTTAATGGTTGGCGCGTTTCAAATAGCAGATGCTTTGCCTGATTTTAAAAAAGCAGATAAATTGCTTGACAGGTATTTGAAAGAAAGAAGAGAAGAATTTGGTTTTGATTTGAAAAATTACTTCAACAACACTTCAAGCAAAATTGTTGGAGTGAAGGCAAGGCATTTGGATGAAGTGGTTAAGCATTTGAAGAAGCACAAGAAGTCAAAGTATTATAAGAAATTTTTATATTTTTTATGGGGTTCTAATGTTTTTGAGAAGAAAATGATTGCAGTTAAATCATTTGCTTACGCTGATTTAAGTGTCAGTGATTTTGAAAAAATTTCAGAGGGCTTTGACAACTGGGCTCATGTTGACTTGTTCTGCACGCGAGTAAGCGGTCCTTATTTTCAAAAGCATCCTGCGGAGATTCCTGAGTTAAGAAAATTTGCGTTAAGCAAGAACCCATGGAAGAGGAGGTTTGCAGCTGTTTCTCTTATAACTATTTTGAAAGATGAGTATGCTGAGCATGATGTTGCTTTAAAAATTCTTGACTTGCTTGTGATTGATGAAGCGCAGAGGGAAGTGCTTGCTGCAAGCGATTGGATGATAAGAGAGTTCATCAAAAAAAATTATGAAAAAGGAAGGAGTTATGCTTTGAAGTGGGCGAAACATTATTCAAAAACAGGTGATAAAAGGGTAAGGTGGGTTTTGGTAAGAGCGAGACACAAGTTAAAAGACGAGCATAAGAAACAAGTTGAGGAATTAATTGGGTTTTGAAACCTTTTTATTCTCTTTTCCTCTTAATTTATTCCAATTGATTTAAGGGATTTGTTTAGCATGATAAGAACTCATTATTTTAAAGAAGTTGAAAGGAAGGATTATGGCAAAGAAGTTGTTTTAGCTGGGTGGGCGCATAGCATCCGCGTGCTTGGCAAAATTGCTTTTATTAAATTAAGGGATATTACTGGAGTTTCTCAAATTGCAATTCCTTCAAGCAATTCTAATTTTGAGCTGGTTAAATCCATTACTCCTGAAAGCGTTTTGGCAGTGAAGGGAACAGTTAAGGAGAATGAGAAGTCTTTGACTGGATGGGAATTAATTCCAAATGAAATTCAAGTGCTGAACAAGGCGGAGGTGCCTTTGCCTCTTGATATTTCAGGAAAAATTGACTCTGAATTGGAAACCAGGTTAAGCAACAGGTTCATGGATTTGAGGCAAGATAAGATCAAAGCTATTTTTTTAATACGCGATGCTGTTTTAACTGCTTTGCGCAACTACTCTGAATCTAAGGGTTTTGTTGAAGTGCATACTCCTAAGATTGTAGGAAGCGGAGCTGAAGGAGGCGCGACTTTGTTTGAAGTTGACTACTTCGGCAAAAAGGCGTTTTTATCACAGTCTCCTCAGTTGTACAAGCAGGAGCTGATGTCAACTGGTTTTGACAAAGTTTATGAAATTGGAAATTATTTCAGGGCTGAAAAAAGCGACACGTCAAGGCACGTGGCTGAGTTTACAATGTGGGACGTTGAATTTGCTTTCATTGACTCGCAGGAGGATGTGATGAAATTCTTAGAAGAGGGAGTAGTAAGCGTTTATTCTCATGTAAAGGAAAAATGCAGTGATGAATTGAAAATTTTAGGAATTGATTTGCAAGTTCCTTCAGTTCATTTTCCAAGAATAACTTATTCAGAGGCGGTTGAATTGCTTGGCAAAAAAATCGGCGATGAGATTGGAACAGAAGATGAGAAAAAATTAGGGGAGTTAATTAAGAAGGAGAAAGGAAGTGATTTTTTCTTTTTAACTGGTTTTCCAGAAGATGAGAAGCCATTTTATATAATGGAGTCAGGCGAAGGGTTCAGTTGCTCTTTTGACTTGGAGCAGGATGGGCAGGAGTTGACTTCAGGTGGGCAAAGAGAACACAGGCATGATGTGTTAATTGAACGCATGAAGAAGAAGGGCTTGAATCCTGAGAATTTCAAGGATTACTTGGAAGCGTTTAAGTTTGGCATGCCTCCTCATGGCGGTTTTGGCTTGGGTGTTGACAGGCTTGTGCAGAAGATGCTTGGAATTTCTAATATTAGAGAAGTTGTTTTGCACCCGAGGGACTTGAAAAGAATAAAACCATGATTTTTGCTTGTATTTTTTTTATTTTTTCGAGGTACTTGAAAAGAATAAAACCGTAATTTTTCTCCATTTTAATCATTTAATTAATATTGCCGGCTTGTTTGGCATGGCGTTTCCTGCTTTTGCTTCGCTTGACTCGTTAGCTGGAATGACTTCGACTTCAGCGTTGCTGAATGCCTTGCTTACTTCTTGTTTTATTTTTTCAACTGCTTCTTTTTCATCTTCGAAACTCATTGTTTCAGGCAAAGCGTGCTTGTTTTTCTGAAGCCACTGCGCGTACTTCGTTGCATCCTTGCCGTGTTTTTTGAATTTTTCATCCTGCATTAGTAATGAAATTAGATTATTCTCTTCCTTGTTTTGTTTTGCCTTGTTCCAAGCGTTTCTTTTCCATTCTCCTGCTATGAATATTTTTATTTTTTTAGGTTCTTGTATTTTAGCCAATTCCATTACTTTCTTAATATCTTGTTCTAATTGTTCTTTTAATTCTTCTGCTTTTTCTGCTTTCAAGTTTATCTTTGACTCATCTGGCTCTGGCCATTTTTCCTTTGCCAACAAGCTGTCCTCTGTTCTGCTCCATAACTCTTCGCAGATGTGCGGAGTAAAAGGATTTAACAATTTTAAAAGTGTCTTGTATGCTTGTTCTGACGGGTGCTTTTTCAGTTTGTCAATAAAGTCAGTTAATTCAAGCAAAGCAGAATTGAATTCAAGCTCTTCAACATAATTTGTTACTTTTTCAATTTTTCTCTGGGCAATGCTTTCAATGTATTCATTTTCTTTTCCTCTTGTTTCTTCGTTCAATTCTATTAGTTTTTCTATTGTTCTTTTTGAGCCTAGTATGTCCTTGTCGCTCCATTCAAATTCTTTGGTAGGATGAGCTACTGATAGAATGTAGTGCCTTAGCACGTCGACTCCGTGCTTGTCAATAACTTCAATCGGGTCGACTACATTTCCTTTGCTTTTGCTCATTTTTTTACCCTCTTTTAGAATCATTCCTTGGTTTAATAATCTCATGAAAGGTTCATTAAATTTCAAGTAACCCAATTCATTTAATACTTTTGTGACGAATCTGGAGTACATCAAGTGCCCGACAGCATGTTCAAGTCCTCCTGTATAATGATCTACCGGCATCCAGTAATGAACTTTTTCTTTGTCAAAAGCAAATTTGCTTTTCGGTGAACAGAATCTCAAGTAGTACCATGATGAGTCGACGAAAGTTGTCATGGTGTCTGTTTCCCTTTTAGCAGGCCCTCCGCATTTCGGGCAAACAGTGTTTACGAATTTTTCATTAGTTGCTAGCGGTGCTGTGCCTTCTTTTCCGAATTCAACGTCAAGTGGCAATTCAACTGGCAGGTCTTTTTCTGGCACTGGAACTGCTCCGCATTTTTCACAATGTATTATTGGAATCGGCGCTCCCCAGTACCTTTGCCTTGAGATATTCCAGTCCCTTATCTTGTAATTCACTGCCCTTTCCGCATAACCTTTTTCAACCAAGTAGTCAGTGATTGCTTTCTTAGCTTCCTCGTTTTTCATTCCATTGAACTGCTCAGAGTTAATCATTACCCCTTCTTTGGTGTAAGCCCTTTGCATTTTTGAAGCATCTTCTTGTTTGCCGTTCTTGCTTATCACCACTTTCATTGGAATGCCGTGCTTTTTTGCAAATTCGAAGTCTCTTTGGTCGTGTGTTGGAACTGCTATTACTGCTCCTGTTCCATAGCTAGCTATGACATAATTAGCAAGCCACAACTGTATTTTTTCCCCTGTAACTGGGTTTATCGCGTATTTTCCGGTGAATATGCCTTTTTTTTCTTTTGTTATTCTGTCTATTTCAGGCTGGTTCTTGACTTCTTCTATGAATTTTTCCAGCTCTTTCTTATTAGGTGTGTCTTGTATGAGTTTTTCAACTAATTCATGTTCAGGTGCAATTGCAATGAAAGTTATTCCAAAATAAGTGTCAGGACGAGTAGTGAATGTCTTGATTTCTTCGTCCATTCCCTCTATTTTGAATATCAAGTTTGTTCCCTGGCTTTTTCCAATCCAATTCCTTTGCATCATCTTTAAATTTTCAGGCCATTGTATCTTGTCAAGCCCTTCTAGCAGTTTGTCAGCATATTCTGTTATTTTGAAAAACCATTGTTTGATTTCTTTTTGAATTACTTCAGTGTCACATCTCCAGCATTTGCCCTCTTTAACGTCTTCGTTTGCCAGTGTTGTCTTGCAGCTTGGGCACCAGTTAGCAGTAGTATACTTCTGATAAGCCAGCCCCTTCTCGTACATTTTTAAGAAAATCCACTGCGTCCACTTGTAATACTCTGAGCTTGAGGTGTTTATTTCCCTATCCCAGTCATAACTTAAAGACAGCTTGTCAAACTGCTTTTTCATTGTCTCAATGTTCTCTTTAATGCTTTTGAATGGATGTATCCCCTTTTCAATTGCTGCATTTTCAGTTGGTAATCCGAATGCATCCCATCCAATGGGATAAAGCACGGAATAACCCTGCATTCTTTTAAACCTAGCAACAGTATCTCCCAATAAGTAATTTCTTGCATGGCCAAGATGCAAGCCGTAGCCGGAGGGGTAAGGAAACATATCAAGCACATAATATTTTTTCCCTTTTTCTTTAGCTTTGAAAATCCCTACCTCTCTCCATTTTTTTCTCCATTTTTCTTCTATTTCTTTAAAATTGAAATCCATCAGGCATCATTCCTCTTTTATTATTAAGTAAGTGTCTTTTTCTTGTTTTCCAATTACTCCTTTTTCAATTATATTCTTTTCATTGAATTGATTTAATAGGTTTTCGAAATGAAATGGAACAGCTATGAAACAAATACCTCCTTTTTTCAAGTGATTCAAAACACTTCTTGGTTTTTTCAGCAAGTGAAGAGAATCAAAGGAAAAAACATAATCGTACTTCTTATTCCTGTTTTTTTCGCTCCACTCCTCAAATGTCTCATTTTCATATTTCATGTTCAGCTTTTGCTCGTTTTCCTTTTTCATCATTCTGTCATCAGGTTCAATTGCAGTTACTTGTTTGAATCTGAATCCCTTTTTAGCAAGCTTCTCGTAAAACCATCCTTGTCCAGCTCCAATATCCAAAACCTCTCCTTTTTCATCCAAATACTTTTTAAGAACCTGAATTGCTTTCTTGTACTTCTCTTCCTGTTTTTTCTTCCACGCTTTTTCATAAATTTCAGAGATGTAATTGTCTCCTTTTTTGTTTTTTGCAATCAAGTAAACTTTTCTCTTGTTTTTCTGCTTGGGATTGTCCTCTGCTATTGTTGTTTCAAAACCTTGTTTTGAAAAAATCTTAGCAGAAAGCTTCATATCATCTTCTGTTTTAGGATAAAATTGTATGACTGCAGATGCTTCTGGTTTCAAAACTCTTCTGAGTTCCCCTGCTGTTTTTTCAATGTTTTCCCTTACCTCTTTTTTGTCTCCTTCAAGGAGCCATTGGAATGCTGAGATTGAAATTGCTCCGTCAAACTCGTTTTCTTTGAAAGGGAGGCTTCTCATGTCAGCTTTTATTACCCTGATTCCTTTTTTGCTTGCTTGTTTTATCATTTCATTTGAAACATCTATTCCAACTGCTTCAAACCTTTTTTGTTCAAGTTTTTTCATTGAATAGCCTGTGCCTGCTCCTAAGTCAAGGATTCTACCTTTTTTGATTCCTAAAAATTCAATGGCTCTTTCTGCAATTGATTCCTGCATTTTTTGCATGGGCTTTGAATGCGCGTAGTTTTCTGCAACTTGTTCTGAGTAGTAATGCTCTGCTTTTCCGCCATATTCTTCTTCTGGGCGTTGGTTTTTCACTTTCCATTCTTTGATTTTCTTTTTTTTCATTTCAAGCCTCTTTTTAAACTCAATTATGTTTAAATAGTGTTTTGCGTATAATTTAATTTGTATGATTACTGTGAAATGCCCTGAATGCGGAGCTGGTTTGGAAATCGGCTTCAGCGGAGAAACCAAGGAAGGCTGGAAGGTTTGCAAGAATTGCGGAGAGCCGTCTTTTTACAGCATCAGGGAAGGCAAAACTGGAAATGCGAAGTCCCTGCGCAGCATGATTCTGGAATCCAAGAACAGGGAATTGCTTGCCCGCGCCTTGTTTTATATCCTTGAGCATGAAGAGGCTTATTTGGATGACATTTACTTCAATGTTGGAATGAAAGTAAAGCCTGACTTGGAATTGCTTGAGAGGTACGAGGTTATTCAGAGGATAGGTAATCATTATGTTTTGAACAAGGTGCTTGTTGATTTTGTTGAAAATTACATTCTTGATTTCCTTCCTAAGAATCAGAAGATAAAGCTGGAAGACTTGTTCTAGTTCTCTTATCTTGTCTCTTTTTCTTCTCTTTCGTATATTGGTTTTAAATTTGGAAATTGTATGTATCCTGTTTCAATTGTTTTTTGAAGGGCTTCAGGTTTAAGCACTTTTACTCTTTCAACTCTTCCATTTGGGCTTCTTACCATTTTTATTATCCCTGCTGTTTTAAGCAGTCTTAATGCGTCTTTTGCTGCTCTTCTTAACTCTGCTCTTTCAGGGTTTCTTCTGAATTCGTCTAAGTCAAAGTTTTTTTCATAAAGTTCTTTCATTTCCTCTCTTATGCCTATTGTTACTTTTTCAATGCCTGCTGTCATTTTTTCAAACTTTGTTTTTGAAGCTGAGCTTCCGCTTCTTTTGCCTACTCCTGGCATTTTTCCAAGAAAATCCATTAAGTCACTGTTTCTTATTTCTTCAAACTTTTTTCTTTTTTCTTCAATTGTCTTTCCTGGCATTGATTCTAAAATCAATCTTAAGACAATCGTCCTGTCAAGCAGGTTCATGCTTCTTTCTTTTGCATTTTTAATGTGACTTATCTTATTTTGCCTTTTTTTCAAATTTTTTTCAATGTCATTTTCTGTTATTCCAAATTTTGACAAATACCCTTTTTTTATTTCCCAATACTCCTCTTTTGTCAATTCACGTGCTTGGGTGTTTTTTCTGTGCATTTCTCTTCTTTTCATATTTATTTTTATACTCTTTGTTCTTTATTATTTGTTATCATGTGCGGCATAATCGGCTATGTTGGAGAAGAAAACGCTTTTGAAATAGTTGCAGACGGCTTGAAAAACTTAGAGTACAGGGGCTATGATTCTTATGGCTTGGCTTGGAAAACAAGTGAAGGAATTTCTTTTCTGAAAAAAGTCGGAAAAGTAAGCAGTTTAGACAGCAACTTTGCTGATTCAAGTACTTGCATAGGGCATACCAGGTGGGCTACTCATGGAGGAGTCACTGAACAAAATGCCCATCCTCATTTTGACTGCAGCGGAGAAATAGCTCTCGTGCATAATGGAATTATTGAAAATTACGAGGAATTAAAAAAAGACTTAATCAGCAAGGGGCATGCGTTTAAAAGCGAGACTGACAGCGAAGTCGTGCCTCATTTAATTGAAGAAGAATTAAAGCAGGGAAGTGATTTTGAAACTGCTTTGAAAAAAGCTTTCATGAAACTTGAAGGCAGTTTTGCAGTGCTTGTATTGAAAAAAAATGAAGATAAAATTTACGGGATAAGAAAGGATTCTCCTCTTGTTTTAGGAGTGTCTGACAAGGGTTTTTATGCAGCAAGCGACGCTCCTGCTTTTTTAGCTAGGGCTAACCGCGTCGTGTGGCTTAATAATTACGACTTCTTCACTTTGTCCCGTGAAAACTTCAGCATATTTAACTTGCATAGGAATGAAAATGTTGAGATTGTTATTGATTCTCTTGACTGGGATGTTGAGCAGGCGAAGAAAGGGGAGTTCAAGCATTTCATGCTGAAGGAAATTCTGGAGCAAGTTGAAGTTCTGCGTAACATTTCAAAAAGGAAGGACTTGAGCCAAGCAGCTGAGTTGTTTAAAAAATCCAAGCGCATCCTGCTTGTTGGCTCTGGCACTAGTTTTCACGCGTGCTTGTCAGCTGAGCTTTTGCTTGTTAAGAAAGGAGTTGATGCAAGGGCAGTGCAGTCCTCTGAATTCAGCAATTATGTGAACTTAGTTAATTCTGATACTCTTGTTGTGGCTGTTTCGCAAAGCGGTGAGACAGCTGATGTTCTTGAAGCTGTGAAAGAAGCTAAGGAAAAAGAAGCCAAAGTTTTCAGCTTGGTTAATGTCAAAGGCTCTTCTCTTGAAAGGGAAAGCGATTCAGCTGTGTTGCTGAATGCAGGGCCTGAAATCTGCGTGCTGTCCACGAAATCCTATACTTCGCAAGTTGCTTTGCTTGTGTTGATTATTCAAGAAGCTTTTGGGGGAGAAGGCAGTTTGGATTTGGTTTGGAATGAGTTGTATAACTTGACAAGCAAGTCAGAAAGGAAGAGGATTAAGGCAATTGCTGACAGGATGAAGGATGCGAAAGCCATTGTCATCATAGGGAGGAATGAGCATTATGCTACTGCTTTGGAAGCTGGCTTGAAGATAAGGGAAGTTTCTTACATTCCTGTTTTATCTTTTGCAGGTGGTGAATTGAAGCACGGCAACATTGCCTTGGTTGAGGAGGGCACTCCTTGCATTGTTTTCGGAGACGACAAGGAGACGCTGTCGAATGCTGTGGAGATGAAAAGCAGAGGCGGGTGGATTATAGGCGTGTCTGAGAAGAAAGCTGAGGTGTTTGATGACTGGATTAAAGTGTTTGATGTTGGCGATTTCAATCCAGTGATGTTTGTGGTTCCTGCTCAGATTCTTGCTTATTACATTGCTGTTTTAAAGGGCTTGGATCCTGACAAGCCAAGAAACTTGGCTAAAAGCGTCACTGTAAAGTGATATTTATTTATTCTCTTCTTTCTTTTTTCATCTCATGCTTGGACGCACTCACTTATTGTTCGGATTGGTTCTCGGCTTTTTTGCAGTGAAAGAACTTGCTTTGCCTTCAACTGTTGTTGTTTTTGTTTTGCTTGGCAGCTTGTTTCCTGACTTGGATCATCCAAGCTCTTTGATCAGCTGTTTTAATTTTGTCTTGAAAGATGTTTCAAAAGCAGTTAAGAAAGTTATTGGGCACAGGACTTACTTGCATACTCTTGAAGCAGGTTTTCTGATTTCTTTTTTGATTGCGCCTGTTTCTTCTTATTTTGGTTTTAATGCAACATTAAATGCTATTGGTTTTTTTACTGGTTTTGCAGGGCACTTGTTTCTTGATTCTTTGACTAGAAGCGGCGTGCCTTTGACTTTCAGCGGAGTGAATAGGCATAAGAAGCGTGGCTTGCGGCTGCTGAGAACAGGAAGCATTGAAGAGCATTGGTTTTCAGTTGTGCTATTTTTGCTTCTTGTTACTTTATTTTTGTGATTGTTTTGTTTTTTCTATTTTGTCAAGTTGTTTGAAGAAAGCTGCTTGTTCTTCTGCTTTTCTTTTTTCTTTTTCTTCTTGTGCCATTTTCATTGCTTTGTCATAAGCTTCTTTAAGTTCTCTTATAAGTTGGTTTGCTGTTCTAGAGTGTATTCCTTGTGTTAAGTGGCGTGGTCTTCTCATTCAATTCCCTCTTTTTTTTTTTAGTTTATTTAGTATAAGGAAGGGGTTTTATTTATATACTTTTGTTTCGTTTATTTTTTTATTATGTATAATTATTATGGTAGCAGTAGCGGTGGTTTGAGTAAGAATTTGCCTCAGATTTTTGGCTTGATTGTGCTTGTTGTAGCGTTGCTGTTTCTGCTTGTTAATTTTGGTTATATGAGGGCTTGTGATTTGCCTGGTTTTGAAAAAGTGTATTATGGAATCAGGGGTTATCCTCGTATTGCTATTGTAAGTGGCGTTGATGGAACTGGTAATCCTGAGGAGTTGAGAAGCGCTATTATTGACAGGGCTCATCAGTTTCCGATGGAGTTGAGTGTAAGTGATTTGTTGACTGGAGGGGTTTTGGATAATTATGACTTGGTTATTGTTGAGCATGCTAAGACAATGGATTCAAGGGCGTTGGCTTCTTTCCGTGATTATGTCAAGAAAGGAGGCAAGCTTGTTTGGATTGGTGATGCTGGAAGCAGGTTAAGTGATACTGATTACTTGTGCAAGGAAGTTAGTTTCAGTTTCTTGCCTGCTTATGAGCAGATGATGCCGAAGTATGATGAGAATGGAAGCACTGTTGTTGATGAGAATGGGCAAGCTGTTTTGGTAAAGAAGAAGGTTTGCGGGCAGTGGACTGACCCTTATACCCCTGATTCTCCAAGCGAGTTGAATGCTGGCTTGTGTGCTCATGATTTTCCTGGGCTTGTTATGAAGTTTATTGAAGAAAATGAAAGTTATTACAAGCAAGCGACTTCAGGTTCTGTTACTTTATGCAATGATGAGTCAATTACAAGGAATCCTTATCAGGTTAAGAATGCTGAGGATATCTTGAATTGCATTGCAAAAGTTGAGTCTAATACAGGCAAGAGCATTTCTGAAATTACAAGCGAAGATGTTCATTTATACTGTGATTCAGGTGTTAATTACTGGGATAGGGGAGCGAGCAAGTCAAGCACTAATAAGATTACTCGTCCTATTAATTTCGGAAGCACTGTGCTTGGTGCTGATTATGTAGGGCAGTTGAATGAAGAGCAGGGAAGCAACTTGTTTTTAACTCCTGTTGCTAATCATTTATTGATTAGGGGTTATGAGTCAAGTGTAAGTGCTGATTGGTTTGGAGTAGGCAATTTCACTATTGTTGATACGACTGGTTATGAATTTAGAACTAAGGTTATTATGAATTTGAAGCTTGGTGATAATTTTAATGGCGTTTCTTATCCTGCTATTTTTGTTTCAAATCCTGTTGGACCAAGCATAGGCACTAATGGCTTGGTTATTTACTATGCTTTCCCACCTGAGGAGTTGATTAAAGAAGGAAGGGGGCTTAATTTGATTGATAACTTGTTGGAGTTTACTTTATGTTTGAAGTGAGTTTTTGCTTATGAGGGGGTTTTATAAATATTATTTTCATTAATTTAGTATAATTATTTTTTGAGGGAGGTTGTTTTTGTCATGCAGGAAGAAGTGCCTTATTATGATTATGAAGAAGGATGGAAAAGGAGGTTTGAATTGACTATTCCTTTGCTTCTGCTTGTTTTAGTTGTTCTTGTTTTAGCTTGGAAGATGCAGTGGCTTTGCGGCGTGCCTGGCATTGGAGCTATCGCTTGCGGTGGAGCTGTTCATAATGTTCTGATTATAGGAGATGACCCTAATATTGAGCTGATGCTTAGTGATGTTGGCTTGAATTTCAATCACGAGATTCTGAAGCCTGATGAGATTAATACTTTGCGTGATGCTGATTATTTGAAAAAGTATGACTTGATTATTTTAACTGAGAACACTGGCTTGAATGGAGAGAAGGATGTATTGCCTAATGCTTTCCGCGGTTATTTAGCTCAAGCATTAGTGAATAAGAAGTTTATTTTGTTTGGTGCAGCTGGAACCAAGGATGCAGTGGAGCCTAGTTTGAATGGCTGGACTGCTGGTGGAATGGGCGAATTTGTGCCTGTTTCTTGCAAGACAGTTGACTGCGAGTTTGATTCTCACAGTGTTTCTCAAATGAAGTTCATGATCCAAGATATTAATCACCCTATTTTCCAAGGTTATAATCCTACTCAGTCAATCCCAATTCAAGGCACTGGAAGTTTTGAGTACTTGCCTGTTAATTTAGTTGGAACTGGTAGGAGTTTAGGTGTTATTGAATCAAGTGTTGGTACGCAGACTTTATCTGAGTATGGCTTGGTTGAGGGTTCAAGTGGCGTGACTGGTAAGACTATTTATTTTGCTTATCACCCAAGCAGGACACCTAACTTGTTTAAAAATGCTGTTAAATACTTATTAGGAGGTAGTGAGTAATGGCTAGTGATTTGCCGTATTATTACGGAGAAGAAAGTGGTTCCAGGAAGTATTTAGAAAGCTTGGTGCCTTTGATTATTTTAGTTTTAATAGCTGTGGTGCTTGTTGGCAAGACAACTAATGTTTTCTGTGAAGTGCCTGGCTTGAATGCAGCTTTATGTAATAATGGAGGAACTATTAAGATTGCTGTTATTGGAAGCTTGGAAGAAACTGGAAAAAGTGGAGCAACAGTTGTTAATGCTCCTGAGTTAAGAGCTTTGCTTGACGGTGAGCTTGGTAGGGCTTGTAACATGCAATATCAAGTGTTTAATCCTGATGACTTAACTTATGTTCAAAGTTCTTTGCTGAGAAATTATGACTTGCTTGTTTTAGCTGGCGATAGGATGTACACTCGTCCTGTTAGGACAGCTGTTGAAACTTATTTAGAAGAAGGAGGAAAAGTAATTATTATAGGAGATGCAGCTACAAAAGATCCTGAAGATGCTTTGTATAATGGATGGGGGCATATTAAAGTGCCTATTGAATTGAGAAGAACAGCTTCAATGGATTCAACTGAAATTCCTGTTTTGCAATTATCTGACCCTGTTTTAAAAATAGTTGATTTGAATAACCCTATTAATGTCGGTTATGGCTTGAAATTGAACTTAACTAAGATTGAAGACAAGCCGACATGCAGCGGAGATTTGAAAGTGATTGACATTAATCCATTAGCAGGTGGAACTATCAGCATCTTAACAGGTGAAAACAAGGAAACTGGAACAACTTCAACTGTCCCTGCTGTTGTTGAACAAAAAGGAATAATGGGTGGAAGTGTTTATTACTTCTCTCTTGACCCAGGATGCATTCCTAACATGTGGATTTCAACAGTGCAGGAAATAACAGGAAAGCAGACATGCCACTTGCAGTAACCCTCTTCCTCTTTTTTATTTTTTTTATTTAAAACAAAAGAAAAAGAAAAGGTTTTGAAAAATGATTGAATTTAATTTGTTCACAATGTTATTTTTAATCTCAGCAGTTGTCCTGTTCACTCTTTTTTTTACCTTGATTCAGCAAAAATCAAAAACCAAAGCGCGGAAGAGCTACAATTATTTCATTTTATCATCTGGTTTTTGGATTTTAAGCGACTTGATTGAATACTCTTCTTCAACTGAATTAACTGCCTTGATTGCAATGATTTTTTCTTACTTTTTTATTTCAATTACTTTGTTTTTTCTAGCTAAGACTATTTTTGAGCTTGAAAAAGAAAAAAATGACTGGCTTTCATTAATTCCCTTGTCTTTTTTTATCTTGCTGTTTCCTTTTTTTCAAGTAAAGCAAGGTTTTTTTGTAAAATACGTTGACTTGATGAACATGCCTTTGCTTATCTTTTCTTTTGTAGAACTGTTCTTCTTCCTTTTCCTTGTTTTTAACCTTTTCAAGTTCAAAAACAAGATAAAATCAAAGGAAACAAGATTTAAATTAAGCTATTTAGCTTACTCTTTGTTATTTATTGTTGTTTTTAATTTTTCATATTTCATGCTGTCTTCTTTTTACCCCCTTCCTCCTCTAACTTGGTTCTCTGCTTTAATATTTTCAGGAGTAACCTATCCCTTGTTTAAGGATTGAGTTGGAAATTTGTTTTTACAAAAAGAGGTGAAAATCTTATGCCTGGCGATGAAGAAATTGACTTTGAAAAATTTGATTTGGTTGAAGCTTTTTTAAAAGGGGTTCCTGGAAAAGATAGAGGTGAGAAAATTGAAAGAAAGTCATGGGATGATTATTTCATGGACTTGGCTCACTTGGTTGCAAGCAGAAGCACATGCAGAAGGCATAATGTAGGAGCAGTGCTTGTAGGAGAAGGAATGGAAATTATCAGCACTGGGTATAACGGTGCTGTCAGAGGAAGCAAAGACTGCCTTGAACTGGGCTGTTTAAGAGACCAGCTTGGAATTGAAAGTGGAACAAGGCATGAGATTTGCAGGGCAGTGCATGCTGAACAGAATGCAATTATCAACGCGGCAAGGCAAGGCGTATCCACTCTTAACAGTACCATGTATGTGACAATTAATCCCTGTTTAATCTGCGCTAAGATGATTATAAATGCAGGAGTAAAAAGAGTCGTGTATGAAGGAACTTACCCTGACAAAGTAGGAGTTGAATTTCTTAAGTCAATGGGAGTAATAGTTGAAAATTACAAGACAGACCGCCTTGACAGGTACGTGACTAAAAAATATTAACTAATTTTCTTATTTCAGCTCTTTTCCTTATCTCTAGTTTCTTTTTTTAAAGAATTTAAGAAAATTGCTAGAATCATCGATTTATTAAATTTAAAAAAAGAGGTGTAGTGGAGTAAAAGCCTCTTTTTAATGCGTCACTGAGGCAGTTACTCCTGAATCCAATACTTTACCTTTTTTCCAATTCTTTTCTTGTTCAAAAGCCCCTGGTTGTAGAGAGAATTCAACCGTGCGGAGGCAGCATTCTTACCCTTGTAACCAAAGTGCTTTTGAACTTCTTCTGCGTCCGTTGTTTTGCGGGTCTTAACAAAATTTATGATGTTCTGCTCGATTTCGCTTAATTCAATTTTAGGCGCGCGAGCAGTTGTTCTTGCTGGGTGCTGTTCGTCCAATTTTTTAAGTATCTGGGTGAATAGCTCGTTTGTTTTCTTGCGTTCCATTGTCAGCCTGTAAAGCAGGAGACCAATTGTCATTGGGTCCTTGAACTGCTCCTTGTCGTATTTGATGTCAAAAACCAAATCTTTATATTCCTGCTCAACCTTATCTTTAATCAAGTCATTTAACTTGTCAGACATCTTATTACCTGTCATGATTAAGTCATGACAAGTATTTAAAGGTTTCGATTTAATCACGATTTCTCATGACTTCAAATCCTTAAGAAATAGCTTTTTTTATCTTTCTCTTTTTTGCTGTTCTTCTTTGATTTTTTCATCTGCTTTTTCAAGAGCTTCTTTTAAGGGGTATCCTTTTCTTAAGTATTCTTGTATCCATTTTGCTCTTGTTTGCCCTATTTGATTTTCTGCTTGCTCTTGTTCTATTCTTTTTCTTCTTGCTTTTCTTTTTTCAGCTTCTTCGTATGCTTTTTGGTACTCTTTTCTTAAATTTTCATCGTCAATTATTTTCCTTATTTCCCTTGCATCTATGCCTTTTAATGCTAATTGGATTATTAAGTCTTTTTTTTCAATGTTTGGGTTTTTTTCAGTAACTTCTTTGTATGCTTTATACACTCTTGGCATTTCTTCTAATTCATACTCTGCTTTTGTTAACTCTTTTAATGCTTTTTCAGGAGTCCATCTTGCTTTTTCTATCGCTTTATCATATCTTCTTTTTAAGTCAGGGTTTTGTTCCCAGAATTTTTCAACTCCCTCTTTTCCTAGGAATATATTAATAAAGTTCTTAGCTTCTTCTCTTGTTACCTTCCTATTTTCCATCCTACCTTCTAATATTCTATTTTCATACATTCTTCTTGCTACTGCTCTTGTGATTAACTCTTCTTCAGTTTCAGGAAGCTCTTTTTTTAATTTCATTTGTTCTTTTAATTTTTCTTTGTATAGATTATACTGTTCTTCTGTGAGTGCTTGCCCTGGTTTTATTCCAGCTTCTTTAAGTGCTTCTTCAACTTGCTTTTTTGTTGGCTTAAGCACTACTTTTGGAAAATTTTCTTCAGTTACAGGGATTTCTTTTTGTATTTCTCCTTTCTTTTTTTCAATGAAAGATAGTCTTCTTGCCATTGTTTTATTTTAAGCGTTTTTGTTTAATAAAAAATAAGCAGTTTTTAATTTTTTTTAAAAAAAGAGAGGGGGGGTTTGTGTTTGTTTATCTTTTCTTTTCTGCTTTTTTAATTATCTGCTCTAATTCAAATATTATGTCCTTCATTCCTTCTTTGTCCGTAAAGTAAATGTCGCTTCTTCTTGCATATTTTCTTATCTCTGTTACTGTTGGGTTTTCTGTTTTTATTATTTTTAACAAGTTTTCAGCTGCTTTTGCTCTTGGTATTTTTAAAGGCTGTTGTCCTCTTTTCATGACTTTTCCTCTTTTATTCTTGTTATAACTTATTGCTTCTTCTCTTGGAACAACTAACCATTTATTTCCTTTTTTTGTTATAACATGCCCCTCTCCTTTTTTGCTTAATTCATTTATCACTTCCTGAGGAACTCCTTTTGCCATGTATAAACTTTTTCTTATTTCTTCGCGTTTGTTTCCTTTTCTGTATCTTGCAAAAGCCATTTTTTTCAACCTTTTTTCATTTTTTAAATTAAAAAGTATTTTTTTTGTTTTTTAATTAAAAGAATAAGGAAGAAGAGCTTTTTAAAAGCTCTTTTTGCTGGTTTTAAAGAAGATTTAATTGTTTTTTTAACAACTGAATGGTGTTGTTTGTATATTTGCACCTAGTGCTTCGTAGCTTCCGCTTACTGCTGATGTGTTTCCTGTTATTGCAACCCAGTTGCTGCTTCCTGCTGAGACGCTTGTTGTTCCAAATGCAATTGCTCCGTTTGGTGTTCCTGAAGAATCATAAATGTTTACATTTGAATCCAAGTCTTCTTGTCCGTTGTTTTGTACGTAGACGTGTGTTCCGTTGCATTTTTGTACTGTGAATGTTTTTACGCTTGTTGTTACGTTTGGTTGTCCTGTGTATGCTCCTACCCAGTACCATACTCCTACTGCTGCGATTACTGCTATTGCTATTAGTAGGACTACTGCTACTACTGGTGATATTCCTTTTTTCATGTTTATCTTACCTCCATTTTTTTATTAATAGTTATTTATTCGCATCTGAATTTTTTTTCCTGGTATCCTGATGCTAATAAGTAGTAATTTCCAGTACTTATTGGTTGTGTTTGCTGGTCAGATGAATTGTATATTGGAACCCATGCTGATTCGCCTGGGTCTATTCCTCCTCCTGCTAGTCCTGGAAAGTTAATGTACCCTCTTTGTATGCTGTTTGAATCGTAAATTTCTGCTTGAGTGTCTAGTTTCTGAGTCCCTACATTTTGTACGAATACGTGTGTCCTGTTGCACTTGAGAACTTCAGCTGTTTTTTGCATTCCGCTTACTCCTGGTTTTCCTGTATAACTTCCTACCCAGTACCAGACGCCAACTGAAGCTATGACAGCTATTGCTATTAGTAAAACAACTGCTATTACTGGTGATATTCCTTTTTTCATTACGAACACTTCACTTTCTTCTTCTTTGTAAAAAATAAAAAAATTATTTTTTTTTAAAAAGAAGAGGCGTTTACCGCCTTCTCTTTTTAAAAAATTAAGGTTTTAGTTGCTGTTTTTAACAGCTGAATGGTGTTGTTTGTACGTTTGTTGCTAGTACTTGGTAGTTTCCATCAAGAGCTGTTTGTATTATTCCGTTTGTGCTGTTTACTAATGGAACCCATGCTGCATTTCCTGCTGAGACACTTGTTCCTGAGAAGTTTATTTTTGCTCCTGTGTCTGCTCCTGCTGTTGTATAAACATTTACACTAGTGCTTAGTGCTTCTTGTCCGTTGTTTTGTACGTAGACGTGTGTTCCGTTGCATTTTTGTACTGTGAATGTTTTTACGCTTGTTGTTACGTTTGGTTGTCCTGTGTATGCTCCTACCCAGTACCATACTCCTACTGCTGCGATTACTGCTATTGCTATTAGTAGGACTACTGCTACTACTGGTGATATTCCTTTTTTCATGTTTATCTTACCTCCATTTTTTTTTAAGATAAATGTTTTTCTTGAGTTTATGAAAATCAAAGTGTGTTTATAAAGATTTTGGTTTTTCGATGTGCGTGTGCTTGTTTGTTAATAGGGGAATTATTCCTTCTTTTACTAGTTTTATTCTGCCTTGTGATTGCATTTTTTTAAGGATTTTCAGGAGTTCTTGTTCAGGTATTTCCATTGTTTTTGCAGTGTCTTTTATTTTCAGTTTGATTCCTGCCGGCATTTTTTCAATGAACTTTTCAACTATCTCTTCTTTTGTTTGTGCTTTTTTAGCTGTGTTTTCTGCTTGTTTTAATTTTTTTATTTCTTTTTTTCCTTTTTGTTCGTATTTTTCAAGAGAATTCATTATTTGTTCGTAAGCGTCTATTATCTCATCTATTTTTGCTTGGTGTTTTTTAGGTGCTTTTTTTCTTATTTTTTCAAGTTCTTTTTTTATGTCTGGTTTTTTATGTATTTTTTCTTCAGGAAAGTTTATGTCTTCAAGTATTTGATAAAGGTTTGACTTGTGTTCTTTTGCTAGTTTTTTTTCGTCTTGTTGCGTGTGTCTGTGTATTTCATTGAGGTGTTTTTTCATTTCGTTTATGTGCTTTTCAGGAAGCGCTGAAGTTTCATTTACTTTTTTTTCAAGTTCTTTTATTTTTTTTTCCAGTTCTTCGATTTGTTTTGATATCCTGTTGCTTGTTTTTAGTTTTTGTTTTATTTCGTTTATTTTTTGGATTGTTTCGTTTATTTTTTCCTGGGTTTCTGTGTTTTTTTCAGCTTGGTTTATTCTTGTTTTCATTTCATTAAGCGTGTTTTGAATGTCTTGTTCTGTTGGATGGATTGTTGGTGTTTTTTTTTGAATGTCTTGCAGTTGTTTTTTTATTTTTTCTATTTCTGGCTTGAGTGCTTCTTTGTTTTGCCTGGAGCTTAGTTCTTCGAATTTTCTTTCAAGTTCTTCGAATTTTTGTGTTATGAAGCTTATTTCCTGCGCTTCTCCTATTGGGTATGATTCTGTCCATTGGCTTACTTTTTCAATTTCGTGTTTTAGTTCGCTTATTTTGCTTATTACTTGTTCTAGTTTTTGCTCTTCTTCTTGATTTTCTTTTACTGCGCTGTCCACTATTTTTCGAAGCTGTTCTATTTCTTTCATTTTGTTTTCTATCGAGTCTATTTGTTTTTTTAAGTCGCTTTGTTTTTGAATTTGTCCTGTTTTTAGTATTTCTTCGAAGTGGTTGATTGTGTTTTGAAGGTTTTCTAGTTTTATTTTAATTGTGTCGTATGTGCTTGTTTTTTCAAGTATTTTGTCGTCTTCTTCTTTTATTTTTTGCATTTGTTTTTCTGTTTCTTGTATTGTGTTTTTTATGCTGTCTATTTCTTGCTTGATTGCTTGAACTTGTTTTTCTGCTTTTTCAGGTGATTTTTTCATTTGTTCTTCGACTTCTTTTATTTCTTGGCTGAGGTCTTCGACTTCTTTTTTTATAATGTTTATTTTTAGGTTTTCAGGTAATTGTTTTATTTCTTCTTCTAGTTGGAGTAGTTTTTTCTTTAATGATTGTGTTGCTTCTTTTTGCGAGTCTATTAATTGCTTCAAGTTTTGGGTTTGGTTTACTTTTTGTTCTATTTTTTTGATTTCTTCCATTAAGGCGAGTTGCGATTCTGCTATTGCTTTCATTGTTTTTTCTGTGGAGTCGTCTGTGTTTTCACTTGCTTCTATCATGGCGTCCATTAGGTAATCTACTTTGTCTGCTACTTTTTTGCTTTGCCTTAGCGCTACTTTTACCATGTCTTCTAGTTCCCTGTCGCGGGAGTAGCCTTCAAGCTGTTTTTTGTGGTTTATGCTTGTTTCCATTTTGCTTATGCTTTGCCTTAATTCTTCTTGGCTTTTTTTCAGTTTGTCAACGTCAACCATTTCTTTTCTCCTTTTGAAAGTTTTTGCAGTTTCTTCTTTTTTTTAATGAAAGCAAGGTTTGTTTAAAAAAGTTTAGTTTTTGCTTTTTTCAGGCTTGTTTTTAATGTACCATGCTAGCCAGATGATTAAGGCTGTGCCTATGAGTATTATTCTCCAGAGAATGTCGTGTGTGAACTGAAGAGCTGTTTCTCCTGCTTTTGTTCCTATGTATATAGTGGTTGTCAGCCTCAGCAGGTTTACCAAGTACATTATTGGAAGCGCTGCTAGGATTGCTTTTGTTTTTTTTCTGAGTGCAATTCCAGGTGTTGCGAGTATAAGCGAAGCTATTGCGAATAATCCTATCCATCCGATGCATTCTGGGATTATTTCAACTTGTGTTTCGCCGAGTTTTCCTGTTGTTATTACATATGAGGGGGAGTAGTATATTGGGTTTCCTTTGCTTTGTTCTTTTTTTATGTATTCTTTTATTATTTTTTCATCATCAGGGTGGATGTGCTTTGCTCTTAATTCAACTTGCCCGTTTGCTTCTTTTTTTTCATCCAAGTACCTAGAAAGTTGCATTATTGTCTGGTTTTTTTCAGGGTAGTTGTTTATCCTCACCACTTGTTCATAGAAAGATGAGTTTATTCCAATTAAGTTCAGCATGAAGTTTACTTGGCTTCCTATTGCTCTTTTTTCAAACGTCATGTCCCTGTGCGTTGCCATTAAGTAGTTCAGCAGGATTGCTGATATTGCTAGTATTGCCGCGAATTGCAGCAGATTGTTTAGTTTTTCTTCGCTTGAAGGTGTTTGTTTTTTTGTTTTTGTTATTTTTTTAGAACGAGTTTTTTTGCTTTTCATTGCTTGTTTTTTATTCAGTTTCTTGTTTTAAACATTGCGGTTAGTTTTCAGCTTGTTGCTTTGTAAATAACTGCTCCTGCTATTGTTCCTAGTATTATGAGTGTTATTTCTGTTGAGGTTATTCCAAGGAAGCCTAGGGGAATGAGGCGTGCTAATAAGTTCAGCAAGAGGATTATTAATGCGATTAATGCCCCTGGCTTCCAAATGTCTTTTATTGTTTTTTCAATCAAGTCAATTGTTTTGAATCTTTGCTTGTTGTTTTTCCTCACTACTTCAGCTGTTAGAAATAGAATGATTATTATTATGAATATGGCTTTGAGGTATGTTGTTATTATGTTTGTTATGTTTAGGGTTGTCATTGATTGTTGGAAGTAGATTGTCATTATTATGAGTGAGAGTATTGTCAGGTAATAGTGTGGTTTTCTTCTTTTGTCAGCTACTGTTTTCATTTTTTCAATTCCTCTTTTTTTGTTTTATTGTGTAACTAATAGGAGGAATAAAGAAGATGAAAAGGAGGGGTTTATGGCTCTTTTTCTCTTGTTCTTGCTGCTTTTCTTCTTCCTATTCCTGTTCTTCTTTTTCCAAACTCTCTTTTTTTCTTCTGTCTTGCTGTTGTTTTAGGTTTTTCAATTAACTCTGGCTCACTTTCAAGTAACTCTCTGTCCCTTCTTGCCATTAAAGGATATTCTTCTTTAGTAGAGATATGTGAAATTGCAGCTCCTGTACTCCTCTTCTGTTCTTCTCTTAAGTTTCTGCTAGCAGAGAGCCATTCAGGTTCTGTTTCTATAAGGTTAGGTTCTTCAATTTTTATTGCTTCTTCTCTTTCCATTTCTTCTTCAGGTGCTCTTGCTTTTTTTCTGAATAGCCTGCCGAAAATCCCTGATTTTTCTGCTTTTTGTTCTGCTTTCCTTTGCTTCTTATGCCATTTTAAAAATTTTCTGTATAATTTACTGCCTGATGCTTCTAGCTCTTTTGGATTCAAAGTTTCCAAGTATCTTTCATATTCCTTGTAGACTTCTTCTCCAGCTAATACACTGCTTCTAAAGCGCTTTGCTAGTTCTTCTCTTCTAGCATTGATTTCTTCTTGGTTTGCTTCAATTGCTTTTCTTTGCCAGAATCTTTTCTTAGGCTCTTGCTTTTCCAGCCATTTTAAAAATTCTTTGTTTATTTTTGAAGCTCTCCATTTTCTTAGTTGCTTGTCAGATAATCCTCCTAAAAATTCTTCATACTTTTCTTCCATTCTCTTATCCATTTCTAGATTAGGTAAGGCTTCTTCATATTCTGATAGCTGCGCTTCTCTGGCTTTTTTTGCTCTTCTTTTTTGCCATAAGCTTGGCCTTTCTTCCTTTGGTTGTTTTTTCAGCCACCCCCCTGCTTTCTTTTCAATAGTTAAGCCATAGTGATCAAGCTTTCTTTGTTTTCTTCTAAGTCTATTGAACATTTTTTAACTCCTCTGTTAACTTTTTTTTTGGTTTCTGTTTTTTTGCTTGTTTTTTATTAATGTTTTTTTCATTTAAAAAGTTGCTTTTTATAAGTAAATAAGTGACTAGTTGCTTTTTTATTGTTGTTTGGTTATTAATTTAAGTCAATGGCTAGGAAGATTGATTTGAAAAGTGTGTTGTTTCATTTAGGTTATAGGGTTGACGAGGAAGGAAATGTTGAGGAAACTGGCAACCAGCTTTGTTTGATTAGCATGGAAAATACTGCAGAAGGGGGAGTGCTTCGACTGCATTCAGATGCCAATTCATTTTTTTACAAAGGAGAGGACTTGGAAGAAGTTGCTGAGCAACTTTCTTTTCTTTCAAAAGTCACTTCCAAGTATGTTTATTTTGAAGGAGCTGAAGAAGTGAAAGTAAGCAAAAAAGAATTTGAAAGATACTTATTTTCAGCTTTAAATGAGTATTATCGTTCAGGAAAACAGCAAATAGCAGGATAAGGCAATAGTCGTATAATTATACGACTATTTTATATACTTGTTTTTTGTAATTTTTTATTTAATGGATGACTTGGCATTTTGGAAAAACCGTTCCAGTAATTTCAACAAGCTGGAATGGGTTAAAAACAATTTTTACTTGAAGCATTTTCTGCATGCTTGCAGTCCTGATAAATTTGATGTTGTGCTTGATGTCGGCACTGGAAGCGGAGTGGTTGCAGATGCTGTTCTTCCTTTTGTAAAGAGGGTTGTTGGCTTGGATTTTTCTCTTGACATGCTTTCAAAAGGAAAATGGGGAGGCAATAAAAATTTTGTTTTGGCTGATGCACGCAGCATGCCTTTCGAAGATAACTTGTTTGACTTGGTTACTGTTCGCTCTGTCTTGCATCACATTCTTCCTTCTCCTTTGCCTGCTTTAAAAGAAGCTAACAGGGTGCTGAAGCTAGGGGGGAGAATTGTTGTTAGTGAAGGAGTGCCTCCTAGTGATTCTGTTTTTAAGCAGTATGAGGATATTTTTTCAATTAAGGAGAAGAGGATCTTGTTCAGGGAGGGGGATGTTGAAAAGCTTTTAGTTGAAGCTGGTTTTGACAGGGTGTCTTCTTCTTATTTTTGGATTAAGAAAAGTAGTGTGAGGAATTGGCTTGAGAACAGCGGCTTGAGGAAGAAGAAGCAGGAGGAGATTTTAAGCATTTATTTGAATGACAAGGAATTGAAGAAGGCGCATAATTGCGTTTTGAGAGACGGCGATTGCTTGGTTGATGTGAAAACAGAGATTGTTAAAGGGTTTAAGAATTAAGTTTTTTTATTAAGTTTAAATAAGTCTACTTTTTTATACTTGTTCTGCTTTTTTTATTTTCAATGAATTTCAAAGTAAGTAGCAGCGAAGATTTGAACCTCCTTGAAGGAGAAAGTGGCTTTTTCATAGGCAGGAAAAAAAGCGTTTTTGAAAAATACGGCGAAGAAGGAGCATTATTATTAGGCAGGATTTTAGACGAGCAAGGTTTTCATAAAAAAGTATTCCTAGACGGCTTGTCTCCTCACGTTGTTTTCATAAGCGGAGCAAGAGGAAGCGGAAAATCATATTCTCTTGGAGTTATTGCAGAAGAATTAGTGCTGAAAAATCCGAATGTAGCAAGCGTAGTAATTGATCCAATTGGGATTTTCTGGAGCATGAAGTTTCCAAACCGCGATGCAAAAGAATTAAACGTCTTAAGCGATTGGGGCTTAGAGCCAACAGGAGTTGAAAACACCCGCGTGTTCGTGCCATACGGCTTGAGAAACACCGTTCCTAAAAACACTTATGACAAACTGTTTTCCTTGAAGCCAAGCGAGTTGAATGTAGAAGACTGGTGCCTTACTTTTGGAATAGAAAGATTCTCGCCGTCAGGCTTGTTGCTTGAAAAAGCAATTGAAAAAGCAAGAGAAAAATACGGAGACTTCAGCTTGGATGAATTAATTAAAGTAATTGAAAAAGACAAGGAATTAACTTCAAAAGAAAAAGGATATAAAAGCGATTCAAGAAGAGCACTTGTTTCAAGATTAGAGGCTGCTAAGTCATGGGGAGTGCTGAGCAAGGAAGGCACTTCGCTTGCAGAAGTGTGCAAAGCAGGAGTAGTCAGCGTAATTGACATCAGCTTCTTAGATGAAAACGTAGCTTCACTAGTTATTGGAATGCTAGCGCGTAAAATATTAAACGCGCGCAAGCTGGTTACCCGCCAAGAGACAATGGGGGGATTTGTTGAATTAAATGACTTGGAAGAAGTTGTTGAAAAAGACATTCCACCAACATGGCTTTTCATAGACGAAGCACACACCCTTATTCCAAGCGGTTCTTCAAAAACAGCAGCAACAAACTCATTAATTGAATATGTCAAACAAGGGAGGCGTCCAGGATGCAGCTTAGTGTTTGCCACTCAGCAGCCGTCAGCAATCGACACCCGTGTCTTGTCTCAATTGGACTTGTTGTTATGCCATAAGCTTGTTTTTGACGAGGATGTGAAAGCGGTTTTGAAAAGAATGCCAACAAGCCTGCCGAAAGAATTTACTAAAAGCGGTTTTGTAAAAAAGCTTCCAATAGGCACTTGTCTTGTTGGAGACAGAAGCGATGAGACTTCACGTGCTTTTGTAATGCAAGTTCGCCCGAGGTTGTCCCAGCATGAAGGAAGGGAAGTTAATACTAATGAGGAGAAGAAGATTGACTTGGAAAGCGTTAAAAAATTGCTTGTTGACTTGGTTTACAAGAAAGCAGCTGCGACTGGCAGGATAAGCTTAAGCAAAGTTGATGATTACGTGGAAGTTATTTCAAAAAGATACGGGGTGAAAATAGATTCAGCTGAAGTCATTGAATTGATTGTGAAAGAAAAAGAAGTTGAAATGCAAAACGGTTTCATCATCTTACCTGGCTTTGAAAAAAAGAAAAAAATAAAAGAACTTGGGTTGAAGGCAGTGAAGCTGAAAACCAGCAGGGAACAGGCTTTGCAGTATGCTGAAAAGCACAAGCATAAAAAGAAGCTTGGCTTGTTTGGAAAAGAAGAAAAAGTCAAGTCAGTGGAGCTTGTTTACGAGCCGCTGTTCAAGCTTGAAGTGCAGGTTAATTCAAAACAAGGCTTGCTTAAAAAAACACTGTATGTTGATGAAACTCTTGAATTGTTTTATGATGAGAAAAGCAAGCTGAAAAAAACAACTCAAGTAAGGGATTTGCTTTCATTAAATTCAAAAAAAGTAAAGCTTTTGAAACTGCTTGAAAAAACAAGCGATGTGAAAAAGCTTGTTTCTTTGACTGGATTTAATGCACAAGTTGTAGGCAGGAACTTGAATGACTTGGCTCGGCTTGGCTTTGTTGACAAGAAAGAAGGCAAGTATTACTTAAAGAAAAAAGTAAGAATCCCTTCTTTTGATTCTTACTCCTTGTCTTTAAATGAAGAGGAGCCGAGAAGCGCTGTTGTAAATGACTTTGAAGTTGATGAAAAGCTTGTGAAAAAAATTCCAGCTGTCTTAGAGGATGCTAAAGTGTTGTCTGTTTCAAAACTGCTTAAGCCAGTGTGGGTCATCACTTACTCTGATGAAAAAGGAAAAAATAGAATTGAAAAACTCGATGCTTTTTAAAGCAATTAAATTAAACTTGAAACAGCTTTCTTTTAGTTTATTGTTTATATACTTGTTTTGCGTTTTTTTGTTTTAATATGGCTGTTGAAAACATCGTGTTTCAAATTGGAATAACTCTCTTAGTATCAATGCTTTTAGGAGCTTTGTTTGCTAAATACAAGCAATCTGAAATCATAGGTTACTTGCTTGGAGGCATTTTGCTTGGGCCTTACGTGCTTGGTTTTATCAAACAAACAGACACTGAAGTTCTTAAATTGTTCTCAGAACTAGGTGTCTTGCTTTTATTGTTTTTTATCGGATTGGAGCTGGATTTGAAAAAATTCAAAGAAGGTGGCTTGTATGCTTTTGTACTGGGCCCTGCTAAAATAGTCGTATGCTTCAGTTTAGGCTACTTGCTTGGTTTGTTATTCGGCTTCACTGGCATTGAAAGCATCTTGCTTGGCTTAATCATGTCATTTACAAGCACTGCTATTATTGGAAAGTATTTAATGGATAATGAAATGATGGGTAGCTTAGAAGCTAAAATTGCAATTCCAATGCTGTTAATTGAAGACTTCGTAGCTGTAATTGCATTAGCTCTCTTATCCAGCGTAGAAGGACAAGGAGGTATTAACACTGTTATTTCTAACAGCGTTTTTTTCATAGTATTTGCTATTTTCGTAATTGGCAGGTTCTCAGGTTACTTGATTAAGCTAATGGAAAAACTTGATTATGAAAGGCACATTACTTTATACTCGCTTGGAATTGCATTAGCAATGTCTTTTTTAGCAGGCTACTTCGGCTTATCACCTGCTATAGGTGCTTTTTTAGGAGGCTTCCTTCTAGCTGGATTCGGGCATGTTGAAAAAATCAAGAAAGAATTAAGCGTGTTCAGAGACTTTTTCGCTGCTTTTTTCTTCGTTGGAATAGGACTGCATTTCGTGCCAACAAGCTGGAACGTAGTTTTAATGGGCTTAGTTATCCTTGTTGTCTACATCCTTGGACAAATCCTTGCCTATGGCTTGTTCGGAGCCTTGCTTGGATTAAGCTCTCATTTCAGCGTTCACTTAGCTAACTTAATGATTGCAATTGGAGAATTTTCACTTATCATTGCAGGAGTAGCAATTAGCTTAGGTACGCCTCATGCTCAGGAAATCCTTGGACTAGCTATTTTCCTTGGAATCACAAGCACTTTTGCAATGACAACTTTAATCAAATACTCAGAGTGGCTTGCTGACTTCTTCTCTCTACTCATACCTGAATTTATTGAACGCCCGTTTAAAAAAATAAGGCTAAAAACATACGAGTTAATTCAAGTTCCATTAAGAAGCACTCACGTGCAAAATGAAGTTTTCGAACACTTAAAAGTGATTGGATTAAACCTTTTCATCATAATAAGCATCTTATACGTTCTTTCATACATTGTCATTGAAAGCCACATAAAAGTATTTGTAGGCTACTCCAATCCCCTGCTGTTCTCTTTCATGGGATTGTTGTTTGTAAGCAAGCCATTGCTGTCAATATTTATTGAAATCAGGAGGATGATTTTCAGCATTGTAAAAGTAGCTTCAAGCGACGTGTTCAGCAAATACAGTTTAAGTCAATTAATCAGAATAGAAGAAGCAATCAGTGAAATTTTCACAAGCTTTTTTGTCTTAATCACTTCACTTATTCTCTTTTTCATAGGAATTTACGTTGACATTGTATTTGACTTGGCAGCTGTTGTAGTGTTCATACTCAGCTTGTTCCTGTTAATGAGAGGAGTGCTGATTCTACGTAGGGAAAGAATGCTTGTTAAAAAAGGTATAATGACAACAAAAGAAGATGTATTCTAAAAAATTGTTTTTTTAAACTTCAAATGTTTTACTAGTTACTTGATGAGATTCAATGAATTAGCAACAGTGTTTAACAAGCTTGAATCAACTTCCAAGCGCCTTGAAATGACTGACTACATAGTCGAGTTGCTTAAAAAATCAAATCCAAGTGAAGTTGATGAAATCATCTACCTTCTTCTAGGCACAATCGGGCCTTCTTTCAATGAATCTGAACTGGGTTTAGGTGTTTCTTTAGTGGAGCAAGCTATTGCAAATGCAACAGGATATTCCTTAAAACAAGTTGATGAATTGTTCAAAAAAACAGGCGATTTAGGTGAAACAGCTGAAAAATTAGTTGAAAAAAAGAAGCAGTCAAGCTTGTTTTCAAAAGCCCTTACAGTCAGCCATGTTTATAACAGCCTTAAGAAAATTTCAGAAGCAGAGGGAAGCGGCTCTCAAACTCTTAAAATCCGGTTGCTGTCGGAATTGCTTGGAAACGCAAACGGCTTGGAAGCAAAGTACCTTACAAGAATCGCCTTAGGTGAATTAAGGCTGGGGGTGAATGCACCTACTGTGCTTGATGCTTTAAGCGTTTACTCAGCAGGAGACAAGTCACTGCGAAGCGTTTTTGAAAAAGCATTTAACGTGACAAGCGACCTGGGCTTGGTTGCTAAGACTTTTTTTGAAAAAGGATTAAAAGCAGTCAAGGAATTGAAGATGACTGCAGAGCGTCCTGTAATGCCTGCTTTATGCGAACGCCTTCCAAATGCAAGGGAAATAATTGAAAGGTTTGGAAAATGCGCTGTTGAACACAAGTACGACGGCATGCGCGTGCTTGTTCATAAAAACAAGCAGAAAGTTAAGATTTTTTCAAGACGACAGAATGACTTGACTTCAATGTTTCCTGAAATAGTCGCGGCAGTTAAAGAGCTTCCTTTCGACTCGCTTATTTTAGACGGCGAAGTTTTAAGCTTCAATGATGTGACAGGAGAATACCTTCCTTTTCAGGGAACAGTGCAGAGGAAAAGGAAATACGGCGTGGACAAGCTTAAAAAAGAGTTTCCTGTTCACGTTTTCTTCTTTGACATCTTGTTCAAGGATGGAGAGGATTTAACTGAATTGCCTTTCAAGCAAAGGAGGAAAATTTTAGAAGAAGTGATTAAAGAAAATGATGTTTTAAAATTAGCTAAGGAAATAATCACTGACAGTGCTGAAGAGCTTGAAAAATTCTTTAATGAAGCAGTTGAAAAAGGATTAGAAGGAGTGGTGGTTAAGGATTTGAATGCTCCTTATACTGTCGGAGCGCGTAAATTTGCCTGGGTAAAATTAAAAAGAAGTTATTCAGGTGGTTTGGAGGACAGCGTTGACTTGGCTGTTGTTGGTTTTTACAGGGGTAAAGGCAAGCGAACTGGCTTTGGTTTCGGCGGTTTCCTCGGATGCGTTTATGACAAGACAAGAGAAAAATTTGTCACAATTGCAAGAGTTGGCAGCGGTTTCAGCGAAGAAGACTTGGCTTTTTTCAATGAAAAATTAACTAATTTGAAACTTAAGAAAAAAAGCAGTTTGGTTGATTCTTTAATTGAACCTGATTTTTGGGTCGAGCCGAAGCTGGTTGTTGAAGTCATAGCTGATGAGATTACCAGAAGCCCAGTGCATACTTGCGGCAGGGACGAGAATGGACTTGGCTTTGCTTTGAGGTTTCCTCGTTTTGTAAAAATAAGAGAAGACAAGGGAGTATTTGATGTCACTACTGTTGAAGAAATTAAGCAAATGTTTGAAAACCAGAAGAGAACAAAGCTTGAAGAAAGCAGTCAGCTGTAGCCGTCCTTCTGTTTCATTAACCAGCATTTTACTAAGCGAGCTTTTAAATGCTCTTGCACTCCTAATTTCTTGGAATTCGTTTCACCTGCTCCAGCTTGCTCAAACCTCTTTTTTAAAAAGTCACTGGCTTTGGTTCCTGCGAGCAGTATCGTTTCTGTTATTTTAAAACCGTCTCCGGTTCTTCCAATTTTTTAAAACGGAGTGGGACGAACTTCCTCACCTCTTAAGAAAAAGAAGCGTGAGCTGGTTCGCTGACTGCCTAGCGGGTTTTAAAAAGGGGTTGTTATAACACGATTCAATTGATGTAAATTTTTATTTAAACAAACAAGGAAAAAAAGGGATTCTTTTTTAAAAAAGTTCCTTTAAAAAAGCTTTTTTTTTTTTTAAAAGTGCCTCGAGCTTTTAGTACAAGACGGGCTGAACACCTCGCGTGAGCTTAGTGCTTACACCCCTTGCCTATCAAACCCATCTTCTATGGGCGCTCTCGAACAAGTCACTACCAAGTCAAGCTTGGGTAACTTGTTATGGAAGTCTCTTTTTAAGGGAAGCTTCGAGCTTAGATGCTTTCAGCTCTTATCTTCTGGGACGTAGCTGCTCAGCTTGCCTTGCCAGACAACTGATACACCAGAGGTCCCGACTCACCGTTCCTCTCGTACTTGATGAACCTTCCTCTCAGACTTCCAACAATCCCTGTAGATGCCACCGTACTGTCTCGCAACGTACTGAACCCAGCTCGCGTGCGTCTTTGATGGGTGTACAACCCCACCCTTGGAAGGTACTGCCCTTCCAGGATGACACGTGCCGACAGCGAGGAAGCAAACCGCGGGGTCGATATGGACTCTCGCCCGCGACAACACCATTACCCCCAGGGTAACTTTTTTGACAGGATAGGCTCCCACCAAGGGAGACACTATAGTTCACTAGGCCTCTCTTTCGAGTTTGGATTTCTCTCTGTACGAAATCCATTCAGGCTAACTTTTGCCCTTTACTCTCTACTCCGAATTTCTGACTCGGATGAGTTAACCTTTGGGCGCCCCTGATATCTTTTCAGGGGCGTACCGCCCCAGCCAAACCGCCCATCATGCGCTGTTCCCTTCAAGGGTAGAAGAATACACGTATAAATAGGTAGTGTTACATGGTTGGCTCCACAACCCCCGCAGAGGTTGCTTCGAAGCCTCCTACCTACGCTATGTATTTACAAGCATATTCTAACACATGACTGCGGTAAAGCTCCATGGGGTCTTCGCGTCCCACAGGGATTCGCTGGCATATTCACCAGCAAGTGATTTCACCAGGTTCTTCTCAGGGACAGTGGAACCCTCGTTACACCCTTCATGCAAGCCGCCAATTAAGCGGCGAGGTATTACGCTACCTTAAGCTTTTTTGTTCTTTTCTTGTTGTCTGACATTACTGCCAGGATTGGACTATATCTTCACAGCGCAAAAGCTACTGTGCTTAGCGTATAGTCTCTGAGGGGCGTTTCATGTTTTTTTTGACAAACTCATAGGAGTATTTTCTATTTTTCATGTCACTTGTTGCCTGTTTGACTATGCTTAAAAACCCTTTTTCAGTTGCTTGTTTTTTCTGTTCAAGCTGTTTTACAATGCTGCTGAATTTTTTAAATTCTTGTTCTTTTACTATCAGCTTGTGTTTGTTGAAAAAGGGAATTACTTTTTCTGCCAATTGCCTTCTGTTTCTGACAACAAGTATTTTCATGTTTTTTTGTCCTGGTTTGTCAAAAATTTTTCCGCATCCTATTGCTTGTTTTATGAATTCAAGCACCTGTGCTTTTTCTTTCAATTGGGATACTTTGAATTCAGGGTCTATTGCAAACCCGTATTTTGTTGTTGGTTCTTTTTTAATGCTTATTGTAAAGGATGCTTCTCCGTCTACGAAACCTGCTACGTAATCGTAGAACCTTTTTCTTTTCTTGTAGTAATTTTCTATTTTCATTTTTTATCACGCTTCCCTGCTGATTGTCCTCATCGCTTGCCACTCTTTTCCATGCTCTGGGGTGGCTTGCTTTGGATTTCCAGCATATAGCTAAGTTTAATGAGACCCTTTTTTGTAGCGTTTTTTTCCCAAACTCACTTTTTTCTATGGAGCCTAACCTTAAAAATTTTCTTGAGCCTCAGAGTTAGGCCCGCTCTTCACCAGCGCTTATTCCCGTTGAACCGGGGTTTCACGTACTGGCAGTGAGCAGGTGTCAGCCTCAGTACATACCGTTACCGGCTAGCTGAGACTTGTGTTTTTGGTAAACAGTCGGAGTTCCCTTGTCACTGCGACCTCCTTTCCCCTACTAGTGCAGGGGAAGCAGGCATCTCTTCTACCTAAGATACAAGACTATTTTGCCGAGTTCCCTTGAGAAGTTTTTCCTGTTACGCCTTAGCCTTTTCAGCTAGGGGCACCTGTGCCAGTTCTCGGTACGATCTTAGGAAATCCCATTTCTGTTTTCACTTTTCAAGGGCTCCAGGACTTGTTTGAACCGCTTGCGCGGCCATTCCAAGGTTTAGATTACTTCTCTTCATTACGAAACTCCATAATCTTATCCTTGTTAAACAAAACGACGGTTTTGCTCAAACTATCCCGAAGCGTCGTGAAAACAGCGTGCGTTGCCGCTGGTATTCCTAAGGTTCCGGATTATTAACCGGATTCCCTTTCCCACTTGCCCGGTTAGGGGGGTGGTTAGGATCGACTTACTCTCAGCTGATGAACGTTGCTGAGAAACCCTGGCCCTTTCGGCGGAACCGTTTCTCACGGTTCTAGGCTGTTACTTTCGGCAGGATCTTCTTTACAACGAGGTCCACAAGAAGTTACCTCCTTGCTTCTGCCCTCGCAGTATGCCTCCATACTTCAACACACGGATTGTGTGTTGTCTAAGGTATCGGTAAATGGCTTTAGCCCCGTCAATCTTCGGCGCTCGTAACCTAGACGGGTGAGCTGTTACGCATTCTTTAAAGGATGGCTGCTTCTAAGCCTACCTTCCCGCTGTTTTGGGCTACGAACTTCCTTTACCCTTTAACACTTAGCCATTTTTTAGGGACCTTAACCTTAGGCTGGGTTGTTCCCCTTCCGGATACCAAGTTTACCCCGGCACCCCGACTCCCAACTTCTACGACGATAATGCCTTTGGAGTTTGACAAAAGAGCCGAGAATTTCTTCCCTTAACTCTTTAATCAGTGCTCTACAACATTATCTATCTCTGTTGAGGCTACGCTACGGCGTATATCTGGAGGAACCAGCTATTGCCGAGTTCGAATGGACTTTCACCCCTAGACCCAGGTCACCCGAGTAGAATGAACCTAACACCGGTTGATGGCTTCCATCAGGTTGATTCCTGACTTCACCATGCCCAGGACTAGATCACTACGGCTTCAGGTAATACAGCTGTGACTTCCGCCCTATTAAGACGGCACCCCTCGTATACTGCGGGTTATCGGTTTCCCTTCGGTTACCTCTCTTCGAGTTAGCCTCGCCACAACCATATACTCCCTGCCCAGTGCTTCATGACTGAAGATAGAACACCGCGTAATCCCAGCTCGTTTCCTTCGCTGGGAGTAGCTTTCGTGCCCTATCGCTTATCGCTACTTGGTTTCAGGCTCTTTTCAACGCCCTTCCGGGTTGCTTTTCAATTTTCCCTTACGGTACTTGTTCGCTATCGGTCTTGAGACGTATTTAAGGTTGGGAGTTGGTGGCTCCCAGCTTTGCGCTGAATCCAATCAACGCTACTCTGCTTACTGGCTATCTGCCTTCAATTTTCTCCTTACGGGAGTATCACCCTTTTGCCTGCCACGTTCCAGTGGACTTCAGGTGAAAATTGAAGGTTTGAAACCAGAGCATACACCACATTCACTTAACGTTACCGTTAAGCGTTCGGTTTGCCTTGTTCCGTTTTCGTTCGCCACTACTAACGGAATCGCTGTTGCTTTCTTTTCCTGCGGTTACTAAGATGTTTCAATTCACCGCGTTGCCTCTCGCCTTAGGCGAGTGATTCAGGGATCCTAAGATCAAAGGCTACATGCGCCTCCCTTAGGCTTATCGCAGCTTGTCACGCCCTTCATCGTCGCTCAAGCCAAGTCATCCTCCAAGTAGCTTAGTGCACTTTTTAAAAGTAACTGCTTTTTTTACAGGAACTTTTTGTTGTTGTTTTTTTTTTGAAATCACTTTTTTTTCCTTGTTTTTGTTCTAAAAATTTCATCTTTGAATCGTGCTACCCGCATTAACACTCAATTCAACTCCAGTGAGTTGAGTTGCACTTTCAAAGCAGAAGCTTCAAAAGTGTCCTCACCGAATTCGCTGTGAGGAGTGTTTTGGACACCATTGCAATGCTTTTGCGTTGCAATGCTGTGAATATAATAAAATGACAACTTTTGCTTGTTTAGTCTTTTTTTTGCCTTCAAAGAAGGCAAAACATTTTCAAACTTCGAAGAAGTTTGAACTTGGCTATTGAGGCGTAAGCCGAAAATAGCCTTATTGATGCAAACTTTTAAAGTTTGCTATGGACTCGACGGGAGTTTCACTGAACCGCCACCGGCTCATCAGCCGGATTCGGCTGTCTTGAACCCGTGGCCTCTCGCTTGCAAAGCGAGCGATCTCTTGCGAAATCCTTTCCGGTTTTCTTGAAAATCTTTTCCTTCGGAAAGAGATTTTACCACTGATCTACGAGCCCGTTTTTGTTGTTGTTTTTGGAAGTTCTTTTTTTTGGTGATTCGAGCAACTCGTTAAAAATTCGATTGAAAGGAGGTGATCTAGCCGCAGGTTCCCCTACGGCTACCTTGTTATGACTTAGCCCATCTCACAGAACCTAGGTTCGACCACACCAAAATGATATGGTCTCGCCAAAGCCCCGCTTGAGTGGCTTGACAGGCGGTGTGTGCAAAGAGCGGGGACATATTCACCGCGGAATAGTGATCCGCGATTACTAGGGATTCCATTTTCACGAGGGTGAGTTTCAACCCTCGATCCAGACTTAGATAAGTTTTAAGAGATTAGCTTCTCCTTTCGGAGTTGCATCTCGTTGTACTTACCAATGTAGGCCACGTGTAGCCCGGAAGATTCGGGGCATACAGACCTACCGTCGCCCACACCTTCCTCAAGTTTAGCACTTGCAGTCCTCTTAGAGTGCACCTTTTCGTAATGAAAAGGTTAGCAACTAAGAGCGTGGGTCTCGCTCGTTACCTGACTTAACAGGACACTTCACAGCACGAGCTGACGATGGCCATGCACCACCTCTCGACGAGTCAGGTAAGCCCTTCAGGTTGACCTTCATACTGCCGTCTCCTCCGGTAAGATGTCCGGCGTTGTATCCAATTAAACCGCAGCCTCCACCCCTTGTGGTGCTCTCCCGCCAATTCCTTTAAGTTTCAGTCTTGCGACCGTACTTCCCAGGCGGCAGACTTAACGGTTTCCCTTCGGCACACCATAACCTCGTAGGTTACGGCACACCTAGTCTGCATAATTTACTGCTAGGACTAACCGGGTATCTAATCCGGGTTGCTCCCCTAGCCTTCGTCCCTCACTGTCGAGTGCGTTCTAGTAAGACGCCTTCGCTACCGGTGGTCCTTTCAGGATTAACACATTTAACCGCTACCCCAAAAGTACCTCTTACCTCTCCCGCCTCCAAGTCCAACAGTATTTTTAGCAACTCTCATCAGTTAAGCTGCGAGCTTTCACTAAAAACTTGCTGGACCAGCTACGGACGCTTTAAGCCCAATATACGTGGATACCACTTGAACTGCCCGTATTACCGCGGCGGCTGGCACGGGTCTTACCCAGTCCTTATTCATCAAGCTGTTTACACTTGACAAAAGCCAATGGTTTCCCATTAGCACTCGGAGTCCCCTTATCACGCTTTCGCGCATTGTAAAGGTTTCGCGTCTGCTGCACCCCGTAGGGCTAGGGGCCTTGTCTCAGTCCCCTTCTCCGGGCTCCAACTCTCATTGCCCGTACAGATCATGGGCTTGGTGAGCCATTACCTCACCAACAACCTAATCTGCCGCAGGCCCATCCTATGGCGTTGCCTTTTGAGTAAACCACGTTCCAGTGTGTTTACTTTATCTGGTTTTACCCTCAGTTTCCCAAGGTTATCCCAGACCATAGGGTAGGTTACCCACGTGTTACTGAGCCGTTTGCCGAACTTGCGTTCTGACTTGCATGACTTAGTCGGACTCCAAAAGCAGTATCCTCCAGCAGGATCAACTGGAATTAACCTACACTTGCGTGTGGGTTGTACTACGTATATTCTGGTCGCATTGTTTTTTTAGGAATTTTTAACGAGTTTTTACTCTTACCTAAAAAAGAACTTCCATCAGACTAAACATTAAGTGTAAAGTCGTCATTTTTTTTGTCATTGATTCCCGTTTATGAAACGGTGGTCTCGAGAAATGTTTTTTTTCTTGCAAGCAATCTTTTTTGAGGTTGCTTGTGTTTTGGTTGAAGTTGATCAAATTTCCTTTGAAGGGAAATTTCAGTTTTTTTTTTGAAAAACAGTTTCAGTGCTTTTTGAGGCACTTTCTTCTTTTCATGGGAAAAGAAGTATTTAATATTTTTACATGAACCTCTTTATAAAGGTATCGGTTGAGTGTTGTGTTTTTTGTTTTGTTACTGTTTTTTGAATATCCTTTTAATCCAATAGGTGTGTTTTTGTTTTTTGTCGAGTTCTTCTTGTTTTTGTTCTCTTTTTTGTTCGTATTCTTTTTTTCTTTTTTTGAATTCTTTTTCGTCTTCGTAGTATCCGTGCCTGTGGAAGATGCCTATGCTTTGTTCTGCTCCTTTTTCCAGTTTTTTTAGTTGTTCTATTTGTTTTTCAAGTTTTTCAATCTCTTCTTTTCTTTTCTTGAACAAGATGAATTTCTTTCTTTTTTGTTTTGCATTTTGCTTTTTAGCTTTTTTTTCTCTTGCTTCTTTTTCACTTATTGTATCTGCTATTTTTGGAGGGATTTTGTTTGTTTTTTTTATTTTGAAGATGTTTCTCATGTTCTATTATTTTGAATGATGCTTAATAAAAAGCATTTCTTTTAACTGATTTCTCTCATTTTCTGTTTTTTTTTACTTTGCTTGTGTTGTTTTGCTTCTCTGTTATCGAAAATTATTGCATTTTTTAAGTTGTTTTTGTTCAACTGTTGTTGAAAAATCGACTTTTGCCAATAGTAACCTTTATATACTAATTGCTCTTTTTTTTAATCATAAATCATTATGCGGAGTGAGAATAAGTTACTCGCCCAGCACTTCTCAAAATGCGGAGGTAATGAAAAATGGAAAAAAGATATTTCGCTCTAAGAACAAGCCAAGGCGGAAAAGAATTGGCTGTGTTCACAGGAAGGCAACCAAGGCAAGCAGCTTTGAAAGCAGCAAGCAGAGGATACACAAGCATTTTCCTAAGAGAAAGGGGAACAAAAAAACTACATGCTTTCAAGGGAATGAGGAAAAAAGTAAGAGCACCTGCTGAAAGGCCAGAGTGGATGGCAGCTGTTGTTTACAAGCCAAATGTAAAGAAACTTGGTGTAATCCACTTGGCAAAACCAAAGAAAAAAGTTGTTAAGAAAAAAGCAAAGAAAAAGAAGACTGTAAAGAGAAAAACAGTTAAAAAGAAAGCAAAGAAAAAGACAACAAAAAGAAAAACAGTCAAGAAAAAAGCAGCTAAGAAAAAAACAACAAAAAAGAAAGCAAAAAGAAGAAGGTAAATAGGCTTTTTTTTAAAACCTTTGGAATGAAAGCCTTTTAAGGCTTTCTTCCAACAATTTGATTTTTTTTGCTTGATTCTCTTTGTCTCTGATTTTTTTCATGATAAGCTTTTTATTGTATTGCTGTTAAAAGTTTAGTTGATGTGCGGAGTAATTGGCATTTATAATTCTGACAATGTAGCCCAGGAATTGTATAACGGGCTTCTGCTTTTGCAGCACAGGGGGCAGGATTCTTGTGGGATTCTGACAGCTGATGATGAGACTATTTACTTGCAGAAGTTCAAGGGACTTGTTTCTGAAAATTTTAACGAGGATGTTTTATCTACTTTCAGCGGAAGAAGCGGCATTGCGCAGGTAAGGTATCCTACTATTGGTTCTTCTAGTTTGCTTGATGCTCAGCCTTTTTACTTAAATTACCCTCTTGGCATTGGAATGGCTCATAATGGAAACGTGGTTAACTTGCATGAGCTTAGGAGAGAATTGAAGGAGAATAGGAGGGTTGTGATTTCAAAATGCGATGTTGAGGTCATTCTCAACGTGCTTGCAGAGGAATTGATTAAAGTAAGTTCTGAAACAAGCAATAGCTTTGAGAAGATAAAAAAGGCAGTGAAGGGGGTTTTTGAAAGAATTAACGGAGCTTATTCAGTGGTTACTGTTTCAATTGGAAATCGCATGGTTGCTTTCAGGGACCCGAAGGGAATCCGTCCTCTTGTAATGGGCAGGAAGAAGAAAAGCAATGGTGAGTGGAGTTATGCTTTTTCTTCTGAAACTGTTCCTCTTGATTTTCTTGGTTTTGAAATTGTAAGGGATGTGAAGCCAGGTGAAGTTGTTTACATTAATTCCAAAGGCGTTGTGAAGTCAGAGGTTTTGACTGATGACAAGCCTCAGCATTGCATGTTTGAATGGGTTTACTTCTCACGCCCTGACTCAGTTATTGAAAATTTAAGTGTTTATGAAGCCAGGCGTAACCTTGGAAAGCAGTTAGCGCATCAAATTAAAGAGAAGAATTTAAGCATTGATGTAGTAATGCCTGTGCCGGATTCTTCCCGTCCAGCTGCTCTTGCCTGCGCCGAGGAGCTTGGAATTCCTTACAGGGAGGGGCTTATTAAAAACAGGTATTCTCAGAGGACTTTTATAATGCCTACTCAGGAGCTAAGGGAGAATGCAGTTAAGATGAAATTGTCTCCTGTTATCAAGGAAATTAAAGGCAAGAGTATTTTGCTTGTTGATGATTCTATTGTTCGTGGCACGACTTCTAAGAAGATTGTGAGAATGCTTAAAAAAAGTGGAGCTCGTGAAGTTCATTTTGCAAGCACAGCTCCTCCTATTAAAAAACCTTGCTTTTACGGAGTTGACATGAGCACGACTGAAGAATTGATTGCAGGCAACAAGTCAATTGAAGAAATAAAAGAATTTATCAAAGCTGATTCTCTGACTTACTTAAGCGTTGAAAATTTGAAAAAGGCAATTCCACGCAGGATTTGCACTGCTTGCCTTGACGGCAGTTACCCAACTGATGTTGAAAAATACGCTGAAGAATATTCTGAAAACAGAAAACAAGAAAAAATAAGCCAATAAAAAAATAGCTTGTTTTTTTCCCGTGGTTTTTTAAATTTATTAATTCATTAAAATTACTTATGAAATTGCAGAGGCATTTGAAGTCAATTGCATTTGGGTTATTGTTCGGTTTTACTTATGCAGTGATTTTAGGAGACAGGAGCTTGATTGTTCCGATTGTCTTTTTTGCTTTTTTAGGTGTTTTGATTCCTAACCTTGATTTTCATTTCAGCACTGAATTGAAAAAAGAAAACTGGTTTACGACAGCTTTCTTGATTCCTTTCTTGATTTATTTGATTGTGCCGAGAACAATTTACATGCAAGCAATGATAATTGGATATTATGGGCATGTTGTGAATGACTTGGACAAGAAGAACAACTTTGAATTTGCAAAGAAAAGAGCTTTAGTTGGAGCAGTTTGGGTAATCAGCTTGGTTGTAATAATGGTTGTGTTCAACATCAGCTTGCCTCAAGTAATGCGGTTGTTTAACTAAGTTTTATAAATGATGTCTTCTTTTTAGGAGATTAATGAATAAAATTTCTACTTGTATTTATTGCGGTTGCGGTTGTCTTTTAAATTACGTTGTTGAAGGTAATAAAATTGTTAATGTGCTTCCTGTTGTTGAAGATGAGGTTAGTGAAGGAAAGCCGTGTATTAAGGGTTTGACAATTAAAGAAGTTTATGATAAAAATAGGATAACCACTCCTATGATTAGAAAAAAAGGAAAATTGGTTCCAGTTACTTATTCTGAAGCTGTTGATTTTATCTATAAGAATATAAAAGATTTATCACCTGATGAAATTTTTGTAAACGGCTCTGGAAAAATGACAAATGAAGACAATTATGCCGTGTTAAAATTTGCAAGGGTTGTTTTGCAGACAGCTAATGCTGATTCTTGCTGCGGGAGGCTTTGTCATGCAACTACTGTGCAAGCAATGAATGAAATGTTCGGCCAGTCAAATTTAACTGTTATGGATAATATAAAAAAAGCAGATACCCTCTTGATAGTTGGTTCAAATCCTTTCAGCAACTACCCTGTTTTTTTTAACAGGTTGAAAAAAATAAAAATTGTAAGTGTTCAGAACATTTTTAATTTCCACACCAAGGAATATGACGTGAACTTAAAAATAAAACCAGGTTCAGAAACAGCTTTGTTAAATGGTTTAATTAACAGTTTAATAAAAAGGGGATTGAGTTCAAAAGAAGAGGGTTTTGAAGAACTTAAAAAAACTGTTTCTTCTTTCACTAAAGAAGTTGTATGTTCACTTTGTGAAATAAGTGAAAAGGATTATGACAAGTTTGTTGATGCTATTTATGAATCTAAAAAGTTAGCTGTAATGCATGGCATGGGCTTAACTCAGCATGTTAATGGGCTTGAGAACATCCATTCAATAATGAATTTAGTTATTTTAAAAAAGGCATTTGTTCAGACTTTAAGAGGAGAAATAAATGTACAGGGAGTAGGGGATATTGGTTTTTTGCCTAATTCTCTTCCAACAGGAGATTACTCTTCTGTACCTAAACTTGAAAAAATCTGGAAAGCTGAAATCAATAAAAGCAAAGGCAAGACTATTCTTGAAGCGCTTGCAATAAACCCTGTTAAAGCTGCTTTTGTCATTCATTTTAACCCTGCACAATCAATGCCTGCTTTGAATAAGGTTCATAAAATTTTGAAAAAAATGTTCATAATTCAAATAGAGTCAGTTTTTAATGAAACTTCAAAATACGCAAATGTAATAATCCCCTCTCCCTTGTTGCTGGAAACAGAGGGGACAATAACAAATGGAGAAAAAAGGATAAGAAAAGCAAACCAAGTTATAAAGCCACCTGGAAAAGTGGTTGATGAATGGCTTTTTTTTGAAAAATTAGCAAACAAGTTTAACAAAACTCTCGGGTTCAAATCTAAAAAAGAAATTCTTAAAGAAATTAAAAAAACAGTCCCCTCCTATTCTAAGATTAACGTGAGCAAACTATGGGAAGGAGAAGACCAATGGGCAGATAAATCTATTAAATTCTTAAAGTTTATACCTGAAAAATATGAAGGAATAGATGAAACTTCATCAAAACAATACCCCTTTATCTTAACTACTTTTAGGTCTCAATTTCAATTTTTAACAGGGGAACAAACGACAGAATCAGCTGTTCTTAAAAAGCTTGATGACGGGCCTTGTTTTTATTTCAATGAAAAAGATATGAAAAAACTTGAAATTAAAAACAAAGAGCAGGTTATTGTTGAAAGCACTGAAGGCAAAGTCAAAGCAAAAGCAATTTCAAACAACAAAATTCCAGAAGGCATTATAGCAACAAGATTCCATTACAAGAAACTGTTAATCAACAAGCTCTTTCCACTCATGTTTGATGAAGAAACATTCACTCCTAATTACAAAGCAGTAGCAGTAAAAGTAAAAAAAGCATAATTTCATTTTGTTTACAGCACGCTTCTTCCTGATTTTTCCACGTCAAGTTTTTCAGCCGCATACTGGCTCAAGTCAACTTCCACCACGCTGCTGCCGTCCTTTCCCCTATGCACTCCTATTATCTGGTCAGCGTTCTGCAAGATGTTCTTGTTATGCGTTACTATTATCATTTGAATTTCTTTGCTTGAAGCTTTCAGCATCTTCGCAATTCTAGTCGAGTTGTCAGCGTCAAGAGCAGCGTCAACTTCATCCAACACGTAGAATGGGCTTGGCTTGTGTTTTTGTATTGCGAAAATGAAGGCAATGGCTGTAAGTGTTTTTTCTCCTCCGCTTAGCAAGTCAATTGACTTGACTGGCTTTCCAGCAGGCGCAGCTTTAAGCAGTAGCCCTCCTTCGAATGGGTTTTCAGGGTTTTCAAGGAAAATGTTGGCTTTGCTTCCTTTTTCAGGGTAGAGTTTCATGAAGTATTCGTTGAAGTGCTTGTTCAATGCGTTGAAAGTATCCATGAATACTTCGTATTTTCTTTTGTCAATTTCGTCAATCATTTCAAGGATCTTGTCTCTTTCTTTTGCAAGAGTTTTTTTCTTCTCTACAATTTCTCCTATTTCCTTGTAGTATTTGTCATATAATTCAATTGCTTTCATGTTCACGTTTCCAATTGCTTCTAATTGCTTTTGCAGCGCCTCTATTTTTTCATTCAATTGCTTGAAAGTCATTTTTTCATGAACTTCAACGTCCTTCAGCTTCTCCCATTTTCTTTTCAAGTCAAGCAACTTGGCTTCAATTTTAGCTACTTCAATTTCTTTTTCACTTTTCTTGTCTTTTAATACGTCAATTTCCCTGTTAATCTCCCCAATCTTGTTAAGCAACTGCCTTTGTTCTTTTTCCTTCTTTTCTTTTTCCTTGTATAACTCAGTCATTGAAGAAGCAAGTTCTCTTGCCTTCTCTTCCTTCTGCTTCTGAACATCAATCAAGCCGTTTCTCTCATCAGTTAACTTCAGTATTTTTTTTTCAATCTCTTCGTTTTCTTTTTGAATTTCTTTCAACTGCTTTTCCAAGTCCTTCTTGTTTTTTTCAAAAACTTTTTCAACTTCGCTTATCAAACTGCTTCTCTTGATTTTCAAGTCACTTAACGCGTCCTTTGATTTTTGAATCTCATCCTGCAGTTCCTTTATTTCAACAGGCTGTTCAACAACAACTTCACCTAAATCTTCTTTAAGTTTTACTTTTTCTTCAAGCAATTTATCAAGCTCTGGTTTTAGTTTTTCAAAAAGCCTTTTTTTCTCTCCTTTTTCAAGTTCAAGTTCTTCAATTTCTTTCTTTAGCAGAGACAAAGTTCCTTCTTCATTTTCTCTTTTATAGTCATTAAGCCTTTTTCTCCACTCGCTTTCCATAACTTCAGCTTCTTTTAACTTCAACTCCTGTTCCCCTTTTTCTTCCCTTAGTTTGTTTATTCTTCTTCTGCTTGCTTCCAAGTCTTTTAACAAAATGCCTTTTTCTGCTTCAAGCTTGTCAACGTTTTCTTCAAGGGTAGTTAGCATTTTCAAGTCATTGCTGCTTACGCTGTCTTTGCTGAAACCCCCTCTTACCAAACCGCTTGATTCAGCCAAGTCCCCTTCAAGAGTAGCCATTCTTACCCTGCCAACGCCTATTCTCTTAATCGCGTCTATGTCTTCAACTATTACAGTGTCTCCGAATACAAATTCAAAAACATTCTTAAGGCGTGGATTGAATTTCACCAAGTCAATAGCATGTCCTAAAGCGCCTGGTTCTTCAACTGCATTCATCGACTCCCTTGTCTTTTTGACTGGCTTTATCTTGTCAAGTGGAATGAAAGTAGCTCTTCCTAACTTGTTTTTTTTCAAATACTTCACTGCTTCTGTAGCGTCGTCTGCTGTTTCAGTTACTATGAAAAACATTCTGTTGCCGCCTGCAGCTTCAATTGCCCGGGCATAATGCGGTTCATATGAAATCAAGTCGCCGACTGTGCCGAGAATTCCTTTCAATTCCTTTGCTTTCAAAACGCTTGTAGCTGCCTTGTTCAGCACGCCTTCTTTTTTCAAAACAGCTACTCTTTCGCTTAGTCTTCTTAATTCCTTCTGTCCTTTGCTTAAATTAGTTTCAATTTGCCCGAGTTTTTCATTTGTTCTTTTTTCCTTTTCAAACAAGAGCTGCAGTTCAGAATTTATTTTCTCAAGCTTTTGTTCAGCTTCTTTTTTCTTTTTTTCAAATTCCTTGAGCTTTTTTTGAACTTCCCCCTCCTTGCCTTCAACTTGCTTCAATTCCTCTTGCTTTGCTTTCAAAGACGCTTTTTTCAAGTTAATTTTTTCTTCAATTGTCTTCAAGTCAGCTTCAATTGAATAAATTCTCTGTTTTTTCTCATCAATTCTTGAGTTCAGTTCGTCAACTTTTCCAAGTGATGACTTTAAATTAACTTTGCTTCCAGCTTCTTTCAAGTATTTTTCAAGTTCTCTTTGAAGCTCATGTTGCTTTTTCAAAAGCTCGTCTTCCTCGTCGCTTAAAATTTCAAGCTCTTTTTCCTTTGCTTTGATTTCTTTCACAATAAGTGCTATTTCCTTGTTTACTTCTTCTCTTTTGGCTTCGTTTTTCTGAATGTTTTCCTTACCTGCTCTTATTTTTTCCTCAAGTATTGCAATGCTTGCTTTCACTTCTTCTATTTCTTTCCTTACTCCTGCTTGCTTCTTGTCGCTTTCCTTGAAAATTTCCTTTCCAAGTTTGTCTATTTCCTCTTCATATTCCTTTACTTGCTTTCTTATCTCTTCTCTTTGCTTTTCAAGCTCTTTTATTTTTTCTTTTGATTCTATCACTGCTTTCATTAAATTTTCATAAGTTTTTTCAACGCTTCCTAGTTCTTTTTTCACAAGCGTTGCTTCGTATCCCTTCAATTCCTGCTTTAGCTTAATGTAAACTTCTGCTTCTATTTTTTCCTTTTCAAGAGTAGAGAGGTAGCCTTCTTTTTCTCCAAGTATTATTGAAGCGTCTTTAAGCTTCTGCTCCACTTTCCCAAGTTCTCTTAGAGCCTCGTCTTTTTTCATTTCATACTCTGCTATTCCGCTGACTTCGTCAATGTATCCTCTTCTTTGCATTGGAGTCATTTTAATAAAACGAGTCACTTCCCCCTGCATTATCACGTTATGCCCGTCCGGCACTATGTTCATCCTGCGCAGGACTTCATTGATTTGAAAACGAGTTGTCCTTCTGCCGTTGAGTTTGAAAACGCTTTGCCCTTTCTTGTCAATCAACCTGCTTATAGTGATTTTTTCCCCGCCGTCGTCTCTGAAATCGACTTCAACGCTTCCTACTCCATCTTTGCTTCCTTCATAAACCAAGTCGCTTACCCTGTCTGCTCTCAGGTGCTTCATGCTGCCTGTTCCAATGGCAAACACTAAGCCGTCAATGATGTTTGACTTTCCGCTTCCATTAGGTCCTATGATTACAGTGTAACCGCTTGCAATAGGCAAGTCGACTTTTTTAAAACTCTTGAAGTTCCTCAGTTTGATTTTTTCAATTTTAGCCACTAAACGCCACCAATAAAACGCTATCAAACAAGTTAGTTTAACATTGAAAATAACGCACTAACACTATAAAAAGGCAACGCCGAAGCAAAATAATATTTTTTGCTTCTCTTTAATCTGGTATTATTGCAAGGGTGTTGTTGAACCTGTTAATATAATTAAATAAACCCATTACTGAGATTATTTCAATAACCTGAGGGTTTGTAAAATGCTTCTGCAACTCTTCAAACAATTCTGGGTTATCTAAATGGCCATCAAGAGTCACGTCCTTTACTAATGAAAAAACAGTTTTATCCTCTGCTTCGCTTAATTCCAGCACCTCTCTTATTGTTTCTTCACTTGCTCCTAATTTTTTCATCATCTTAGTTGTCACGTCAACGCAGAAAGGGCATTTTAAAGTTTCAGAAACAAGGTAAGCAATTTTCCATTTTAATAAATTTTCAACTGTTCCTTGCATCATTATTGCTCTAAATAAGCTTACAAAATTTTTTAAAATTTCAGGCCTGTAAGCCATTACTTTAACCCACTCAGGCACACTTCCTGTTTTTTCAATAAATTCCTCATAAACTTCTTTTGCTTCTGCACTTACCTGCTCTTTTTCCAAACCATTAATAAAAGGCATTTTTTTCCCTCTTTTTTTCAATAATTTTCTTTCAATTTAGGAAGCTCTTCATACATCCTCTGCAGGAACTTCAGAAATTCTTCTGCTTCATCTTTAATATACTCAATAATCAAGTCATACTGCTTGTTAGCATACCACATTGGCACTTTGCTTCCATTCTGCTTTTTTCCAGTAATCTTATCCAACCCGCTTCCTGTGAATTCTCCTTTGTTCATCAGCACTCCCACGCTTCTCAAGTCAATAAAAGGAAGAGTAAGAATGTCAACTGGACGCAAGCCATAGGCAGTTGTCCTTTCTTTCAAAAAATTATGTTCAAAAGTCAAGTTATAGCCAACTGGCACGAAGCTGAAAGGATACTTGTCATGCACATTGCTTTTGTAAATAAACTCTTGTAAAATCTGCCTTTCGCTTGACTCCCATTCCTTCAGAATCTGAAGCTTGCCTATTGGCTTTCCAGTATGCCTGTCAAGTTCCTGAAACTGAATAGTGATAATCTTGTCAACGCTTGGATTCAATCCAGTTGTTTCAATATCCAAATAAAAATTGCCCATTTTTAATCACAAATACTTTTCAAAAGTTCTTTTTAATTCTCTTTTTAACTTTTCATCTTTTTCTGCTTCAATAATTTTTTTCACAATCTTAGGGTTTTTTGAAGCAAGATAATAAAGAACAGTGTAAACTTTTTTAGAAGAAGGCTCGTTTTCCTTATACTCTTTTCTGGCTTCGTCATAAATCCTTTTAGCTTCATTTAATTCATTAATTTTCTCAATTCTTCTCTTGTTAATTTCCAAAACGCCTGGTTCTGCTTTTTTCTTTGAATTAAACTTGCTTGTACCCCTTTTGCTTTTTTTTAAGTTTTTAAAAAAATCCCTTACCCTTCCCATTTTTCAACACTACTATAATTAGGCAGTTATAACTATAAAAAAGCCAAACCAACTGCTTTATAAACCCAAGAAAACCTTTACTCAATCAGAAGTTAAAGTAATTAATGAAATTCTAAGAAAAAACTATTTCTAAGAAAAAGAAATTGCATAACTTACTAGTTTAAAAGAAGTGAATAAATCAATGTACGGAGAAGAAAGAAAAATGTACAAAGCAGTGTGCTCTGACTGCGGTCAGGAATGCGAAGTGCCTTTTGAACCAACAGAAGGAAGGCCAGTGTACTGCAAAGACTGCTACAGGAACCACAGGCCACAGAGAAACAACTACGGCAGAAGCAACTACAACAGCAGAAGATATTAAAGAGTTAATAATTTTAAATTAAACAATTAATAATCTTAAAAACAAAAACAACAAAAAGAAAAAACCAAGCTAATTTTTTATTTTTTTAAAAAAACAGGATAGCGGAAGCCATGTTCATTCAAACGTTTCATTTACTTGCGTAAATGAAACTTAATCACTCGCTTTGCTCGTTCAAACGTTCCACTTACTTGCGTAAGTGAAACTCAATCACGTCTCCGTCTTTTAAAACAAAATCCTTGTCAACCCTCTGCCCAGGAAAACGAGCGCTGCCCCAAACACGAGCAAACTTAAACTTCCTGACAAAATCCTTATGAATCCTACGCCCAGCTTCAAGCACATTCGTTCCCCTCTTAACCACTAAAGGTTTTTCCATAACAGGCTCCTCACCCGGCTCCTTAGTATACACTCGAATCAAGTCAAAAAAATTAAACAACGCCTCCTTCTTAGGAACACTGAAACTTTCAACAAACATAACAGGCTTCTCAACTCCAAACTCAAACAACTCCTTCATCAAAGCCCTTCTCTCCTCCTCATTTCTATAAAGCAAAATAATGCCGTCACTGTTGATGATTATGCTCATCAACTCCCCCTGTTCCTTCGCAGCTCCTTTCATCAAAGCAGGCACTTCAACCAACTGCAACTGAGCGCCGTTAAAATCAAGCATGCCCACTTCAGGCTCTTTGGTGGTGAAAGCATAGCTAGCAATCCTAGGCTCGGCATTAGTCAAAGCCTTCAGCAAACTGCTTTTGCCGCTGTTAGTGAAGCCAATAATTACAATTTGAAAGCCAACTTTTTTCACAGCCAAGCTTTTTCTGCCTTTCCTGCTTTTCTTCTCTTTCTCCAGCTCCTGCTTCAGCTTGGCAAGACGAGTAGTCAACTGCCTTCTCAGTTTCTCAGCTCCTTTGTGACTAGGGGCAGTGCTAAGCATTTCTTTTAAGTATTTTATTTTGTCAGGAAGTGTTCTTGCTTCTTCGTATTTTTTCTGCGCTTCCATGAATTCAGGGCCTGCATTAATTGGCATAACATTAATTAACAAAAACGCACTTAATAAAAGTTGATGAATTACAAAGTAATGCCATCCAAAAAGCAGAAGATAATAAATGAGACGCTGAAGTTTCTTCTTAATGAAATTGAACAAGTAGAACCGCACACTGCACAATTACTCAGGGAAAAAATAAACAGCAAACAGGTTTCTTTTAAAATACTTCCAAAGCAAAAAGCAATAAATTCAAAGGAATTCGGGGATTATAAAATGGAAACAAAGGGATTGACAACAACATTTTATTACCCTCAAACAGGAGAAGTAGTAAGGCATGTAATTACTCTTCCTGAAGAGCAGTTTTTTGCAATACATAATGGAAAAATAGCTGTTAAAAAGCAAGGCATAGTAACATTACTTCATGAATTAAAACACTTATCAAGAGCTGGTTTTGAAGGACCAACACTGCTTGAAGAATTAGAAGCAGACTTGTTTACAGTAAAAATGCTGAAAAAATTACGCTTAAAAAAAGAAGAACAAGAATACATGGGATCACGCCCAGTGTTCAAAAAATTAATAAACAAGTACAAGGAAAGAAAAGCAAGGGAAATAAAAGCAAGAATTTTAGAAGAAGAGAAGGCAAAAAAAGGCTTTTTTGAAAAAATTTTAGGAACCTCGAAAAGAAATTATAAAAGGCTGTAACTTTAATTATGAACGAATCTCATTACAAACAATTCCTCTCCATCCATTAGCCTCGTTTTTTCAATTTCAATCCATCCTTTTTCTTCAAGCTCTTGTTTCATTTCATTAATGCTTGAAATCAAAAGCAAGCAAACTCCTTCTTTATTCAAATAATTCTTAAATTCTTTTAAAAACTTGTCAATTACTTCTCTTCCTTTTTTTCCGCCAGCCCAAGCATGCTCGCCATCAAGCCCTTCAAAGCAGGAATCGACATAAGGAGGATTGAACAAAATCAAGTCAAATTTCCCTTCAACTTTTTCAAACAAGTTGCTTTCAATCAAGTCAACTTCAACTCCTTTTAAAACAGCCAGCCTCTCCGCTGCATTTAGGGCGTTTTCATTAATGTCAACAGCAGTTACTTTCCCTCCGCGCAAAGCGCATTCAACTGACAAAAACCCTCTGCCGCAACCCACTTCTAAAACTCTTTTTCCAGTTAAGTTTTTAGGCAGGGCTTTTTCCATTAAAAAAGTGTCTTCGCTTGGCTCATAAACAGCTTCTTTCATTATCTTTTTCCTCTATTTCTAAGCTTTTAAATTCTTAAACCTCTGCTTTTTCTTTTATTTCTTTTGCAATATCTTTTAATTTTCTTAATTCAACTTGTTCTCCTGATTGTGTTGTTATATACCCTTCATATTTTTCAAAAAAGACTCTTTTTTCAGCCCATGTTTCTTCAAATTTTTCTTCTAAACCGTGAAGGGGGTAAAGTTTTATATGAGCGTGGTTTATTCCCATTCCTTCCATTACCATTGCAACTCTTTTTACCCCAAGTCCTTTTTCAAGTATTTTTGCAACTTTTTTTGAAGCAGACATGAATTCAAGATACTCCTTTTTAGGCATATCAAACGCATAAGAGTCATAATGTTCTTTTGTTAAAACAAGAGTCATTCCTTTTGTATTTGGCATAATGTCAAGTATTGCAATGAATTTTTCATCTTCCCATATCTTTGCAGAATCAATTTCTCTGTTTACAATTTTACAAAAAACACAATCTTCCATGAAAATATTTAGTTTTCCTTTGTTTAAAAAAATTTTATTCACAGTAAAAGGTAAGAAATTAATAAATACTAGCCCTGTTTAGAAATTATTAAAGAAAAATAAGGAGGAGGGGTGTTTTTTATGAAAAGTTACTTGACAATATGGTTTAACAGCGACGGAGCAAGCCCAACTGAAATTACTGAAAGGCTCATGAGCATGGGTTTTCAGCCGCAGAAAGGAGAATATGACTATGTTTATAACTGGGGTTCTCAGCCTCATACAGAAGATGCTTTGAATTTAGCTAATCAAGTGCATGCTACTCTTAAAGGATGCAATGCTTTATTCAAAATAGAAACTCTTTGAAAAAACCAATTAGAGGAAAGAAAGCAATTTCTTTTTCATTCCTCTCCTCTCCATTCTTTCAGGAATTTTTCAACAAATCTTTCAGTGAACTCAAACCTTTCTTTTGCTATTTCTTTCGCTGTTTCAGTATTGAAACTTTCTGGATTTATTTTTAAAATTTTTTCATAAAAATGAATCAAGTCAGACTGCGACTGTCCCTTATATTCATGGTTTTTTTCAATTTTTTCATCTGCATATAGTGGCCTGTTTTTTCTTCCGCCGTAGTCAAAAACTCTTGCCACTCCAATTGCTCCCAGCACATCCAGCCTGTCAGCATCTTGCAATATCTTTGCTTCAAGTGTTTCTGGTTTTATTCCTTTACTGAACCTGTGCACTTCAATGCAGTAACTTACTTTTTCAGCAAATTCTTTTCCGTAGCCTAGGCTTTTAAGAATTTCTTTTGATTTTTCAGCGCCTGCAACTGCATGGTCTTCAACCAAGCCTTCATCTTCTTGTTTTCTTGCAAGGTCATGCAATAAAGCAGCTGTTCCTGCTATTGAAAAGTCAGCTTTTTCTTTTTCGCAAATGTGTTTTGTTAAGTTGAATACTCTTTCGACATGAAACCAGCCATGAGAACCATGCACTTCTTCAAAAAAAGGCTTTGCTTGTTTTTTAATTTTTTCAAAATCAACTTCAGTCATTTTAAACCAGCTTCTTTTTTTATTAATTCAATTCTTTCATTTAAACTTATCCAAGGTATAATTATTGGCCTGAATCCGAAATTTTCATAAGCTTCTTTTATCATTTTTCCTATTTTTTCTGCTTCTTCTTTTGTCTGAAAACGCACTCCATCATCAACCCATATAGGATTGGATTCAAGAAAAAACACTTTGTCATAACTTGCTTCTGACGCTGCTTTATGCAGCCATTCAGGCGCTTCTATTCCTTTTAATTTCAAGTAAGCAATGCCTTCAATCAAATCAACATCAAGGAAGTGAATTTTTTTACTTATTATTTTTTTGTTTCTTTCAATCGTTCTTTTAAATATTTCATATTGAAAATCCAAGCTGTTTTTAAAATTAAACCCTTCTTTAATCACTTCTCTTGCTACTTCATGCAAAACAAGATGCCCTTGTTCTTCAAGTTTTTTAACTAGTGTTGTTTTTCCGCTGTTAGGCGCGCCAGTAATAACAATTTTCATATTTACTTTTTAAGGAAAAAAAGTATAAAAAAATTCGTGAATATTTTTCAGCTTTCAATAACTAGTCTTCCTAGGTCTGTTAGTTCAATCATGTCTCCTTCTTTTACGAGACCGAGGCTTACAAGGCCTTTCAGTGACTTGCTTCCATGCAGGTAGTAGTAAAGCATGTTTTCGTCAACGTCAAGTTTTAAAGCAAGTTCTCTGATGCTTAAAGGCCCTTCTTCAAGTTTTTCCAGTAACTCGACTTGAATGCTGCTTATCAATTCCTTTAGTTTGAGATTTAATCCAGGTACTTTTTCCATTACATGCCCGTTGGTTAAGTAAACAGGCACTCCTGTAATGAAAGCAGCGTTGACTAATCCGTAATTGAAGTAATCATGGTCAATGATGTGGACTACGCTGTTCTTGTTTTCCTTGAATAACTCCCCTAAACTGCTGTAATTTCTTGCCACTGCCTTCACTTCTGTAGGCAGCTTGGTTTCTAAAGCGAATTCGTTCCTAACTCCAATTACTTCTTTTATGCTGTTTTTTGAAGCTAAGAAAATTACTTTTTCAGTGCTCATTTTTTTCAAGCTTTGTTTCAAAGCTTCTTTGTTTTTATAAACGCTTACGATTTGAGTAACAGCCATAAAACTTCACTGACAAGTAGTTAATTTAGAAATTTATGTTTAAAAAGCTTTATCTGTGAAGTTAACTTCCTTTTCTTTTTGCTTTGAAGAAAATCAAGTTTTAATTAATCATCGTCTCTTCTGCTGACTCCGCTGAAATTAAAAACAGGTTCTCTGCTTTCTTCATTTTGTTTTTTTTCTTCTTTCTTTTTCTTGAAATGGTATTTTCCATCTCCTAATAATTTTCTCTTTGATTCTTCGATTAATCCTGGTTTTAGGAAATTTTTCTGTTTTGGCTTGAAAAATTGGTCCTTGAAAAGGATGTAGAAGATGCCTGCTCCTGTTAGCAAGAAAATGATGATTATGTAAATTAATTTTTTTGTCTTGCTTTCCTCTACTACTACTTGTTCTGAGCTTCCTTCTTCTGTTAAAGAAGTTGCTAATATTGTTGGTTTTTCAAAATTGCTTGAAGCAACGTCTTTTTTGATAGTGTAAGTTAATTCTGTTTTTTGCCCAGGTGAGAGGTTCAAGGTCCACATTACAACAGGGTCTTTTTGAATTATTACAGGTTCTATGCTGAATTCAATTAAGTCAGTGGTTTCTGCTATTTTTTTAGAAATTGATTCAGTGATGTTTACTTTGACGCTGAAATCAAGTTCATTTTTAACTTCTATTCCTATTATTGTTTCATCTCCTTTTTTTTCAACGAACCTGTTCGTGTTCACTGAATTGTTCTTGTAATCAAATGAAGGAATTGTTACTTTTATTTCCTTTGAAGCGCTGTCAGCTGAAATGATTACATTGTATGAACCTGGTTTAGGGTAGTTAAATGGAGTCAGAGTCAAGTTGAACTCTGCGCTTGAATTGCTTTGAATCACAACGCTTGCTGAATCATAACTTATGTTGAAGTGGCTGGTTGCCCCTTCTTCTATTGCTTTTATTGAAACATTTTTTGAAGTCAGGTAATTGTTGAATACTGTTATTGAAATTGTTGTCTGGTTTTTTAATTCAATTTCATTCTTGCTTGTTACAATGCTTATTTTTTCAGAAGTGTCTTTGGAATTGCTTATTACTTTCATTTTCAACTTCTTTGTTTTTGAAATGTTAAATGCTCCTGTGACAGTCAAGTTAAGCTCTTGTTCGCCTTCTTTTGAAAATCCAGGGCAGCTTAATGAAAAAGCTCCGTTGTAAAGGGTTTCACCTAGGCAGACTTTGTTGTCGTATTCTGCTTTTACTTTTCCTTTAACAACTTTGTAATCAGAATCTTCTGAGTAATAAGCTGAGCCTGTTAAAGTAAATCCCACTCCTTTTGAAAGAGTGCCGTTTTCAGCTGATATTACTACTTCTCCTGGCACTATGACTTGCTTGTAAGCGCTTCCTTTATGGTTCTTGTCGTTGGTTACATTAATTGTCAAATTGTATTTTCCAGCTGTCACTCCAGTGACGTTTATAACGCAGCTTGCATTTGACAAGGACAACCCGTTGCTACTCATGTTTGAATTTGTTAAAATAACTACTCCTGATTTTTTCAAACTTGTTCCGTTATATAACCCGCATGAGAAACTGCTGTTTGTAATATTAGAGCTTGCTTCTGATGAAACTGAGAAGTAAGTGACGTTCATTGATTTCATCCAGCTGGTGTTGGTGTAATTGTAATACTCGTAAAGAATTCCAGTGTATGCAGTGCTGTTGCTTACTTTTACAGTTGAAGGGAGGCTGATTGAAATTGTTTCCTGAGGAAAAGCCAGTGTTTTTGACTCGCTTTTTCCGCTGCTGCTGTTTACCCTTGTGTTCACGTAAAAAGTTCCAGTTGCATTTAAGGGAACTGACACTTCTATTTTGAAATAAGCTTTTGCTCCTGAAGCTATGGATGAAGCGCTTGTTGCGTTGCTGCTTATCAGCCACCCTGCAGTTCCGTTTATGCTTGCTCCTGTTGCTGAGCTTGTTAAGTTGAAGCTGAATGAATAATCATCTGAAACAGCCCTGTCATTAATAACAGTGTATAAGATGCTGAGGTTCTGCCCGTTTGTGAAATTCTTAAACCCAGTGCTTGTATTGCTTAGGAAAGTAAAGTAACCATATACAGTCCAGCTGTTCTTGTCAGTATGCGCCACGTTTCCGCTTGTGTCATTTGCATACACTGTTACGTTATGCACTCCGCTTGAAGTGCAGTTGTAATACAAGCTTGCGAGAGAATTGTTAGTTAATGAACCTTCTCCGCTTGTTACATTCATGGTTCTGTTGAAAACGCTTCCATCTTGAAGTTCTAACTGCGCCCATATCTCGTCAATTTGAATGTTGTCCCCTACGCTTGCTGTTATGTTCACATATTCATCTTGGTTAACGCTTGTAACATCGTTTCCTGCACTGTCTCTTATTGTAATTCCTCCTGTGAATTGAGGAGGAGTGTCATCCAAGTGAGTTGTAAAGTTGTATGTTCCTGTTTCGTTGCAGTTTCCAACCAAGTCGCAGCTTGTAATGTTATAATAATAAGTTGTTCCGTTTGTCAATCCCGTCACATTAATTGCATGCGAAGTGACATTTGTTGCATTTAATGCTATTGTTCCAAGCGAAGTTGATGTGCCGTAATTTACTGATGAATTTGCAAGCTCGTCAGTGTCCCATGTAATGTAAGCTGTTTCGTTTGTAACTGAAACGCTTATGTTTTCAATTAAAGGTATTTGATTAAGTGTTGTAAATGAATAAGTTGAACTGCTTTGGTTGCAGTTTCCGCTGAAATCGCATGCAGTTACGTTGTAGTAATAAACTTTGTTTTCAGTTAAGTTTGTTAATTTGACGTAATGTGAATATGAATAAGTATTGTTTGTTTTAATTGTTCCAAGCGAAGTTGTTTGCCCGTAGTTTACGCTTGCATTTGTTTTTTCATTTGTGTCAAATGTAATTAAAGCGCTCCATTGCCCAATGCTTGAATTTGTAATGTTTTCAGCTAAAGGAGCTATGTTGTCAATTGTTATGTTCTGCACAGATGCGCTTGTCACTTCAACGCTGCCGTTTGTTGCATTTGCTTTCACTTGCACTGGGTCCTTGTTGATTCCTGTCGTGTCCCAGGAGTAAGTGAAATTGTTGCCTGGTGTCGTGTTTTCACCTATGAGGTTCCAGATGTTTCCATCGAACCACCAGAAGTCAACAATGGTTGCATTGTCGCTTGAAGGCAAAGTTGCGTTCAGTAAAAAGGTTCCTGAAATGTTTTGAAAATTAACAGGTGAATTTACTGTTATGCTTGTAAGAGTAGCGAAAACGCTTGCTATGAGAAGTAATGCGAAAATAAAGCCTATGAATGCTCCTATTTTTCCTTTGTTCATTGTAAAAAATTAAATCAAAGGGGGTTTAAAAAACATTTTATGCTTTTGCTTCTTGTCTTTTTTCCTTGTTTTTTTGAAAATTTTGCTTTTTTTCAGTTGAATGCATGTTGTTAAACTTATTTAAACTTTGAAAAACATTAATTCAGTTAATGGTTACAAGAGCTGTTGCAAGAAAATTGATGATTAAAACTATTGTTAATGCTCCTTATTTTGCAGGAAATGATATTGAACACCCTAATCATATTCTAGTGAACGATGAAAAAATTATCAGGGTTAACACTATTGGTTTTTTAAAAAGCAAGTATGAGAATCCTGAAGCTAATTACTGCAGCATTACTTTGCAGGATGATGATGGCAGTGAATTAAAAGCCAAGTTTTTTGAAGGCATTGATTTAAGTGATTTTAATGAAGGTGACTTGGTTAAAGTCATAGGAAAAGTCAGAAAACAAGCTGAAGATATTTATATTTTAGGAGAGATTGTTAAAAAAGTTCCAAAGAATTACTTTGAAATCCGAAAAAATGAACTTTTTTCTTCTGAAACAAGCTTTAAAAACAAAGATAAATCTAAAACAAGAGTTGAAGAACAAGACACACAAAAATCTTCAGAGGATGCAATTGTCCAAGACTTAGGTGAAATTGAAGAATAAATAAAATAAGGGGAAGCAAAATGACTGAATTTAACTATGAAAAACTTCTGGAAACTGCTTTTGAAAAAATGCCTAAAAAAACAAAGTCAAAAGAAAGGTTTGAATTACCTACACTCATATCCTTCATCCAAGGCAAGCAGACTATTATTAAAAATTTAACAGAAGCAGCTAACAAGATAAACAGGGACCCGAAGCATATTTTGAAATACATTGCAAAAGATTTGGGAACAACTGGAACTGTTGACGGGCAGAGAGGAGTGCTTACAGGAAACTTCAAGCAACAATTAATTTCATCAAGGTTTGACAATTACATCAAGGAATACTTGATTTGCAAGGAATGCGGAAAACCAGACACTGAATTAATCAAATTCGAAGGAATTGAATACAAAAGATGCGAAGTATGCGGAGCAAGAGCACCTGTAAAACACATTTAAAGTCAAAATTTTTCTGATTAACATGATTGCATACAAAGAACATTTTACGAAAAAAGGAAATGTTTTAGCAGCATGCGATTATGAACTGTTAAACAAGCTTATAACCCAGGGGGATGTTGAGCTTTTTCTCAGCAATTCTTTTTACGGAGATGAAAAAGCAACTGTTTCAGAATTCACAGCGCTTCTAAAAAAACATGACAACATCAACCTTGTTGGAAACAAAGTAGTGGACATTGCAATTGAACAGGGAAAAGTAAAAACATTCAACGAAGTCAATGGAATTAAATTTGCAATTGTTTTCAAAATCTAAATAAAAACTTTTTGTTTTTTCAGAAAAAACAAAGGCAGTGGGTTTTTAAAAGGAGTAAAAACTAAAAAAAACATTGAAATAAAAAGCATTATTTAATTTTTTAAAAAAGGAGTTGCATTAATGGGTTTTAACAAATTTCAAAGGTACAAGAAACAGAAAAACAAGCACGCGTCTAATGAACAGGAAATGAGAGTTCGTCTTCCTAAAAAAGAAGAAGGCGAGTTGTTTGCACAAGTTGAACAATTAAACGGAGCAAAAAGAATGACTGTAAGATGCTCTGATGGAAAAATCAGAATGGCTCGCATTCCAGGAAAACTTAAAAGAGTTTATGTAAGAACAGATGATTACGTAATAATCAAGCCATGGGAAATCGAAGGAGACAAAAAAGCAGACATTATATGGAAATACAGAAAAGTTCAAGAAGAATGGCTTAGAGACAGAGGATACTTAAACTTTTAAACCAATTCATCTTTTATCAAAAACATGTTCAACTTAACTGAATTAATACTCTCATCAGGATACCTTGCTTTATTCTTAACCTTGTTCGCTGAAACAGGGCTACTGTTCGGATTCTTTTTACCAGGAGACACTTTGCTTTTCACAGCAGGAGTCCTAGCTTCTAAAAACATTTTAAACATCCACCTCCTTCTCTTAATTTCATTCATTGCAGTTGTCATAGGCGATTCATTCGGATACTACCTAGGCAAAAAAATAGGAAAAAAAATATTTGAAAACAACCACTTTCTTGACACTTACCTTAACCCTGAAAACCTGGAGAAATCAAAAAAATTTTTCAAAAAACACGGCAACAAATCCATCTTCTTCGCCAGGTATGTTCCTATAATCAGGACAATCACGCCTACATTAGCAGGCACTGCTGAAATGCACTACCCCTCCTTCCTAATATACAACATCCTAGGAGGACTAACCTGGGTTTTTTCAATTGTGCTAGCAGGATACCTCTTAGGCAACTTGATTCCAAACTCAGTTGAAATAATGACAGGAATCATTATCCTAATAATCCTCGCTTCCATTGCCTTGCCACCTATCCTTCATAGGAAAAGCAAAAAACAAAAGAATTAAAAAAACAACCAGCTTTTAAACTAAACAAAATGAGTTTTTCAAAATGATTAACAAGTGGCTTTTAATTTTCGTAATAATTGCAGTAATTACCCTTGCAATACTCCTAGCACTCAGCTTCCACAACGCAATAGGAACAAGCAATGAACTGGCAAAACCACTAATAGGCAACTTAATCTTTTAAGTAAATTTTTAAAAAAATTAGTATGCAGGGGAAGGGATCCTCAGCAACTTTTAACAAAAGTTGCATCAAAACCCCTGGGCATAAAGCCCATTTTTTTCCAAATGCAGGGGAAGGGATTCGAACCCTCGAAGGCACTAAGCCACCGGGTTTCTTCACGCATTAAAAACAAGGCAATGCGTTCCTAAGCCCGGCCCTTTAGACCACTCAGGTACCCCTGCAAATACCTTTTTAATAAAAACATGAAAAAAAGGAAGCAAATTAAAAAGAACAAGGCTTTACTTGCCTGCTCTCTTTCTCCTCTTTCTCTTTTCCCTGCGCATTCTTTTCTTAACCCACTTCCAACGCATCTTATTCTTCTTCTTCCATTTCCTTGGCTTGCTTTTCATTCAACATTCACATCCTATAATTCTATTCTACCTCATTTAAACTTTTTTTACAATACATGCTCCGACCGGGAGCTTCAGCAAACTTTAACAAAGTTTGCATCAAATGTGACCACATTCAGCTTTGCTGAAGTGCTCAGGTTTTTTTACAATCCATGCTCCGACCGGGATTTGAACCCGGGTCGCAGGCTAACTTCAGTTCGCTTGCTTCTGTTTCCAAAAGCAAATCACTTTGAAAGGCCTGCATCCTTGACCGAACTAGAAGATCGGAGCGCTGGTTAATGTTAGTCTTTTCAATAATGCTTTTTTTTATTTTGTTCTTTTTAAGCGTTTCTTGCTGTTATCTTAAAAAAATATACAGCACTTAAAAGATAATGTATTTAAATATAAGTAAGCATAAAAATTATACACTCAAAGCTTTTTAAACATTTAGTTTCAGAAAAATTAAAAGCAGTTGAGAAAATTTCATCTTACGTTTACTCGGAGGTTTTTTGAAATGGTTATTTTTCCAGAGACAAAAGAAAGAAGATTGAAGAAAAAAATATGCAGAAAATGCAAGGCAACAAATGCATGGAATGCAACTAAATGCAGAAAATGCGGTTCAGATCAATTAAGGCCTAAAAAAGGAGAAAAGAAAAGCAAATAAGTAATTATTTGCTTCTGCATGCTTCTTTTTTTAACTTGTTTGTTTTTAAAAAAATTTAATCTTTCTTAATCCTTCTTTTCAGTTATTTGACAAGTTCAAGGAAAATTTTAGTCCATCTTTCCACTATCTCAGGAGGGTATCCTCTTTGTATTAACTCTTCTCTGTAAGCTTCTAAAGGCATCATATGCTCTAAAATAGCGCTTGCTGTAATGTCAAGGATTTCAGTTTCTGCTTTTTTTTGTTCTGCTGAGAGTTTAGAACCCATTATCTGAAAGTAAATTTCATTCAATCCTTTTCTAACTTTCTGCACAAAAGCATAAGGTAGTTTAGGGTGAATTTTTAATTTACTAACTAAACCCTCTTCTTCTTTAACTTCTTTTTCTGCTGTTTTTTTAGTTACTTTTTCTTTTACTTTAGCTTTGCCTCTTGCATTTAATTCTCTTGCTTTTTTTACTTGCTCTGTAAAACTTAGTTTAGGTTTTAATTTATTAACTGCTCCTCCTATTCTTTTTTTCCATACTTTTGCAGTATGCATTTTTTCATATACCTCTCCCACTCCAGCTTTTCTAGCTATTTTTCCTTTAATTTTATGCTCAATCATGCTTTTTATTCCCATTACTTTTTATTATGCATGCAAAGCATTAAAAACTTATTTTAATCAAATAATTCATTAATGAGTCAAGAAATTAAAAAAACAGATAATATAATGCAAGTGATAAACAAACACCCTGAAACTTACCACGTTTTCATCTTATACGGCATTCATTGCCTTGGCTGCGCTTTCTCTAATTTTGAAACAATTGAACAAGGAGCGCAAGCCCACGGCATAGACGCCGATGAACTAGTAAAAGCATTAAACGACAAACTGAAAGAAAAACAAGAAGAAAAAGAAGATGAAGCTACTGAAATTTAAATTTTTTCAATTTTTGCTCCTTCTTTAGTGTCAACTACCCTAAAACCAAGTTCTTTAATCTTATCCCTTAGCTCATCTGCCTTGCTCCAATTCTTCTCCTTCCTCGCTTGCTCCCTTTCTTCAACTAACTTTTTCACTTCTTCTGGTATGCTTGATTCTTCTTCTTTGATTTCACTTAGTCTTAATCCAAGAACTTTATCAAAATCAAGCAAGGTGGAATATTTTTCAATATTGCTTATCTCTTCGTCTTTTAACATTTGCCACATTACTGCCAATGCTTCTGAAGTGTTCAAGTCGCTGTTTATTGCTTCTAAAAATTTCTGTTTATACTTGCTATTTGGTTGTGTTTTTTCTTCTGTTTTGATTTCAAGCACTTTTCTTTCAAGTTTTTTCATGGTTTTTTTGGCGTTATCTAATGCTTCCCATGTAAAAGTTAATTGTTTGCGATAATGAGCAGTTAACAATAGGTATCTATAATCCATTGGAGAATAACCCTTATCAATTAATTTTTGTAAAGTTATAATATCTCCTTTGCTTTTGGACATCTTCTCATCTTTCATTATTAAAAATTCATTATGCATCCAGTAATTTACAGGTTCTTTGCCGTATGCTGCTTCAGCTTGTGCAATTTCATTTGTATGGTGCACTGGAATATGATCCACTCCTCCTGTGTGTATATCAAAAGGTATCCCTAAGTATTTAGTGCTCATTTCAGAACATTCAATATGCCACCCTGGAAAACCAATACCCCAAGGACTCTCCCATTCCATGTCTCTTTTCTTGTCTTTAGGTGAAAACTTCCATAAGGCAAAATCAGTGGGATTCTTCTTACCTTCCACCATTTCTACTCTTGCACCTGCCTTTAAATTTTCAATGTCCAAACGAGCTAATTTTCCATAATCAGGAAGCTTTGAAGTATCAAAATAAACTCCATCTTCAATAATGTAAGCAAAACCATTTTGTTCAATTTTTTGAATTAATTTTATTTGATCCTCTATCTCTTCTGTTGCTCTTGGAGTAATATCTGGGCGTATAATGTTCAGTTTTGCCGTATCTTCAAAAAAAGCTTTTTCATAAAAGCGAGCAATTTCCCAAGCTGTTTTCCTTTCCTTCTCCTTAGCTTTTTCAAGCTTGTCTTCACCCACGTCGTTGTCACTTGTCAAGTGTCCCACGTCAGTGATGTTCATCACGTGCTTGACTTTAAAATTGTTATACTCTAATGTTCTTTTCAGCACATCTGCAAAAACATAAGCTCTTAAATTTCCAATATGCGCGTAATAATAAACAGTAGGGCCACAGGAGTATATCCCAACCCATTCTTCATGAATAGGCTTGAACTCTTCCACTTTCCTGCTCATTGTATTAAAGAATTTAATCATTTCAAAAAAACCTTCTTCTTCTATTTTTTTAAGAGGAGGGCCCGAGACTTTCTCGCCGCCTAGCTGACATATCCGCTGAAAGAGGACAGTTGGCCTTTACGGCCAACCAGCCCGCCAGCCGGATACGGCTGTTCGAACTCGGATCTTCCGGTTACTGTTCCAAAACAATTTTATTCAAACTGCTTGGCAACTGCAGCCGGATGCATAGCCATTACAGCCCCCGCCGCTTGAAATAATTCAAGCGGAAAGGGACTCTGCCAACCCTCCAATGTATTTAATTATTTAATCAGCATCTTATAAAAACATTTCAGAAAAAAGGATTAATTAATCCTTCAGCTGAAAAGTTGTTCAAATCAATTAAAACAAGCTTCTTCTCAAACCTTTTTCCAAGCAAAAGTTTGATAGCAAACTCTGCTTCAAAACCAGCCACAATGCCAGCTGCCTGCGGAGAAACCCCAAACTTCTTCTTAGTAACTGACTTCTTAATTAACTTGTCAAACTCGTATTTTTTTCCAAAACAAGAAGCCATGCCAACACTTTTCTCAGCGCTTCCAAAAACCCAAGGTATTTTCAGTTTTTTGCATGCTTTGTTAATTGCAAACCTTGCTTTCAAGTTGTCAGTTCCGTCAACAACCAAATCGCATTTACTTAAAAGCTTTTCTGCATTATCTTCAGTTAGTTCTTTCTTCAGCACTTCTAGTTTTGCTTTTGAATTAATTTGCTTCAACTTGTTTTTTAAAGCAATTGCCTTGAATTTGCCCACGTCTTTTTCGAAGTAAATTTGAGAATCCAAGTTGCTTTTTTCAATTTTGTCAAAGTCAATCAAGATAAAATCAATGCCCCACCTGGCTAAAAGCTCAGCTGTTCTGGAGCCAAGAGAACCGCAGCCGACTATGCCAACCTTTTTTCCCTTCAATTTCTTGTAATTTTTTTCAACTAACTTGATTCTGTCAAAACGAGCCATGTTTAATCACTTTTTTTAAACCCTGCATTATTTTTAATCTTGCTTTTCTTGTTATTAACTGGTTGGAATGAGGGCATTTATTGGAATGAGAGTTAAGCCGAACGAGCAGTTAAGAAAAGCTCTTAGCTTCCTTTCAAAACAAGAGGGTGTTAAGGCAGTTGAAGATGAAAATTTGCACATTAACTTGAAGTTTTTAGGTGAAATTGATAAAAACCAAGCTGAGTTAATAAAAAAAGTTTTAGAAAAAATAAGAGTACCTCCTTTTGAAGTTAAAGTAAAGGGGATTGGTTTTTTTCCAAGTGAGGAGTTTATCAAAGTTGTTTTTGCAGAAGCAGAAGCAAGTGAATTAATTGAATTGAATTCTTTTATTGAAAAAGAGTTATACTCAAAGGGTTTTATGAAAGAAAACAGGGATTATGTTCCTCATATTACTCTTGCGAGAGTAAAGAGGAGATTAAGCGAAGAAGTTGTCGGTGAATTGAAGAAAATTGGAAGAGGGATTGATTTTTCTTTTGAAGCAAGCGAAGTTGAATTGATTGAAAGTGTCTTGACTAAAGAAAAGCCTTTTTATGAAACAATTTTCAAAAAACAATTAAAGTAAATGAAGAAGGATGCATCATGAAGGGTTTGTTGTTGCTGAGCGGTGGAATTGATTCTCCTGTTGCTGGTTATTTGATGAAAAAGAAAGGAGTGGATTTGGAGGCTGTTTATTTTGATACTTTTTCAATTGAAGGTTCGAAGGGAATTGAAAGAGTTAAGAAGCACGCTAAGAAGCTTGGCGTGAAGCTGCATGTAATTCCTTATGGAGAGGTTTTGAAGGCTTATTTTGACTCTGCTGATAGAAAGTTTCAATGCGTTTTTTGCAAGAGGACAATGCTTAGGTTTGCTGAAAAAATAGCTGGGAAGATTGGAGCTGATTTTCTTGTAAATGGAGACAACTTGGGGCAGGTTGCTTCGCAAACTTTGCAGAACCTTGTCACTGTAAGCGAGGCAGTGAAGATTCCTATTGTGCGTCCTTTGATTGGCTTTGACAAGCAGGAGATTATTAAGATTGCCAGGGAAATTGGAACTTATGAAATTTCAACTAGCGAGAGAGCCTGCTGCAATTTCGTGCCTAGGAAACCGAGCACTTTTTGTTCAGTTGAAAAAATTAAAAGCGAAGAGGAAAAACTTAATATTACCCAACTCCTTGATAAATATTTGGAAAAAGAAGAAGTGATTTGAATGTTTTACTGTCCTAAATGCGGAAAAAAGTATAAAGTGTTCCAGTACAAGTGTGAATGCGGAAGCATTTTGTTAACTGATTTTGAAGACAAGAAGTGGGCTCCTCAGGGTTTTGGAGTGTGGAGGTACCAATCAATGATTCCAGTGCAGGAATCAGTTACTTTAGGCGAAGGAGGAACTCCCTTGATTAAAAGAAGAGATACAAACGATGAGGTTTACTTGAAGCTAGAAGGAAGCAATCCAACTGGAAGCTTCAAAGATAGGGGAAGCACTGTCGTGATTTCAAACGCGTTTAACAGGAGGTTGAACGAAGTTGCTGTTGCTTCGACTGGGAACATGGGTGCTTCAGTAGCTGCTTACTCTTCTTACGGTAACTTGAAAGCGCATATTTTTTTGCCAACCAGTGTAACTGAAGAAAAAATTGCTCAGATAATTGCTTACGGCGCAGAGTTGCATAGGGTTAATGGCAGTTTTTTAGATGCTATTAATGAAAGTGAGAAATTGATTGAGGAAAAAAATGTTTATTGGGCTGCAAGCGGCTACAATCCTTACTTCTTGGAGGGTTTGAAGACAATTGGCTTTGAATTATATGAATCATTAAAAGTTCCTGATAAGATAATAGTGCCTGTTGGAAGCGGAGGAGTATTAACTGCTATTTACAAAGCGTTCAAAGAATTGAAACAGCTGAAAATAATTGACAAGTTGCCTGAGATGATTGGAGTGCAAGCAAGGGCATGTGCGCCTATTGCAGATGCATGGAAGACAGGGGGCGAAATCAAGCCAGTTCAAAAAGCAAGTACTATTGCTTCTGCGATTATGGTTAAGGTGCCGATGAACGGCGAAACAGCAATTGCCAGTGTTGAAGAGTCCAAAGGAGAGTTTGTTAAAGTTGATGACTTGGAAATGATTCGCGCAATTAAAGAACTTGGGAAGGAAGGAGTGTTTGCTGAGCCAGCTGCAGCTGCGCCATTAGCTGCTTTGAAAAAAATAAGCTATGAAAAAGATGATAAAGTCGCGTTGATTATAACTGGAAACGGTTTAAAAGATGCTGAAGCAGTTATTAAAAAATAAGTGAGTTAAAAATAATGATGATTACTTTAGTCAATTTAAGAAAAGAATTAAAAAAATGAAAAAGAGGTGGTTTGATTTTTATGGGTTTTAAAAAAATGCTTTTCTTGTTTTTGATTTTTTCAAGCGTCTTGTTTGCGCAAACTAACATGGTTGTTTTTTACGGGCAAGGATGTCCTCATTGCGCTGCTCTTGAAGCATGGTTAAATGAATATCAGCCGCAGCATCCTGATTTAGCTATCACTTACTATGAAGTTTATCACAATCATTCAAATAGTGAACTTGCGCAGAAGTACTCCTCTGCTTATGGAAAAGAGTTTAAAGGAGTGCCTACAGTGTTCATAAATGACAAAATGCTTGTGGGTTATAATTCAGAAATACAGCAGAGGATAATGCAAGAAGTTAGTTACTGCGAGTCTCATGAATGCATTAATCCAATTGAAAAAGCACAACAAGGAACTGATGTTACTTCTCCTTTGACTATTGCAATGGTTTTAAGTGCAGCTGCAGTTGATGCAATCAACCCCTGTGCTTTTGCAGTTTTGATAATGCTTCTAAGCACGATTTCATCAGCTTCAACTAAGAAAAAAGCCTTGTACAGCGGGCTTGCGTTTGCGTCAGCTGTTTATGTTTCTTATTTTGCCATGGGTTTTGGCTTGTTCAAAGTGATCCAATTAAGCTCTCTTACTCATATTGTTTACAAAGTAATAGGGGGGCTTGCTCTTTTATTAGGTGCTCTTAATTTGAAGGATTACTTTGCCTACGGAGCAGCTGGTTTTGTAATTGAAGTTCCGCGTTCATGGCGTCCTACGATGAAAAAATTCATAAGAAGCGTCACAAGCGTCAAAGGAAGTTTCTTAATTGGCTTTATAATCAGCTTGTTCCTGTTACCGTGCACAAGCGGTCCCTACATTGTTATTCTTGGAATGCTTGCAAACAAGGCGACTATGGCAACAGCTATTCCTCTTTTGTTGTTGTACAACCTTGTTTTTATCTTTCCAATGATTTTAATCAGCTTGCTTGTTTACTTCGGCTTGTCTTCAACTGAAAAAGCTGAAAAAATAAGAAAAGAGAAGATAAGACTGCTTCACCTAATAGCTGGCTTGATTATGATTGCAATGGGTTTGCTTGTAATAACAAGCGGCTGAAACTCCTTTTTTTTATTCTTCTTCTATTTCTACTATTAGCTTGGCTTTTTTATTCATTCCAACTTCAGGGACTATTGATTCCATCATGTCGCCAAATTTGTTTTCCTTGTCTCTGAAGCCAATGTGTTCATACTTCTTGTTTCCAAGCTCTTCAATAATGTGGTAAAATTCGCCTTCAATTACAATCTGTTTTTTCATATTCTCTAATTTAATGAATAAGTAGTATAAAAAAGAAGTAGGGGAGGGAGGTTAAGAAAAATTGAAGTTTTTTGTTAGTAGAATATGTGTTCGAATTTTTTTTCAATTTTTCTTTTTGTAAAGCTGCTTAATCCGAATAATCCAAAGCCTCCTAGAGTAAGGATTATGAAAACTAGCTTTACTATCTGCGTGTCAACTGTGTTTGGCAATTGAATAAATTCAATCATTAAGTAGAGGAACAGCGACACTATCATAAGCAACAAGTAAGTTATTTCATTGCTTATTTCTTTCAAGTACTCGACTAACAAGTACTCGTAAGCTTCAACTTCTTTTATTTCAGAAGCTAAGCTATTCTTTTTGCTTTTCACAGCAGTTTTCTTTGACTTTGCTTTTCTTATTGGCAATTAAACACCTCAACTAATTTTTTTCAGTTACTTTTAAAGTAACTAATAAAGGGTTTAAAAAGTTAAGGGTTTTAGCCGAATAAGTCAGCTAGTCCACCTGCTGCTTCTTCTTCTGATTTCTTTTCTTCCTCAGCTGGCTTTTCTTCTTTCTTTTCTTCACCGCTTGCTGCTGGTGCTGCTGCGGCTGCTGGTGCTGCTACTGCAACTGCTGCTTTTGTTGCTTCTTCGATGTTTACTCCTTCTAATGAAGCTACTAAAGCTTTTACTTTTGCTTCGTCTGCTTTTTCTCCAGTTGCTTCTATTACTTTTTTCACAGCATCTTCTGTTATCTCTTTTCCTGCTGAGTGAAGTAACAAAGCTGCATAGACATACTCCATTTTCTTAACCTCCGTTTAGTTAGCATAACCCTTGCTTTGCAAGGTTGTTTTTAACGCATTCATTTTGTTGAATGCTTTTGCGAGTATTAATTCGCTGGTTTCTTTTGTCATTATATCAGCGTTCACTGCAAGGTTTCTTGCTTCTGTGAATGCTTTTTGTAGCATTAATTCAATTGTTTGTTTTGTTGGGTATCCTGCGTTTACTGCTAAGTTGACTGCTGACATGTAAGCATTTTGTAAGTTTTGCATGAATTCTTCTTCGTTTATGTCAAGCACGTCAGGAGTGTATACTACTCCTTCTTCGTAAACTGCTTTTAATGTGATTCCAATTTCCATTGGCTTGATTCCTAATTTTGACAATGCTGCTGCGACTTGTTCTGTTACTTTTTCTCCTTTTTTTGTAAGTATTGAGTCTTTGATTACTGCTATTTTTCCTTTGTCTATTTTACAGTTGACTCCAGCCATTTTCAATTCAGACAAAGCTGGTCCTACTGGCAAGTCTGTTTCTCCAGCTGGAACAACCAAGTCTTTTTCAGCTATTTGCCCTGGTTTTGCAAATGCTTTGCTTCTGTTGTTTTTCAGGAACTTGTATAACTTGAATGGGTTTTCTTTTGTGAATATTAATCCTACTGGTCCTTTTACGTAGTCCAGTAATTTTTTCTTTTTTTCATCTTTTACTTTTTCAAGCGCTCTTCTAATGTACATGCTTCTTGTTACTTTTACTTCAGCTGTGCCTCTGAGCTTTTTCTTTATTGCTTGGAATTGAGATGATGGAAGTTTTTCCAAGTCAATGATTCCAATTATATCATTATCGTTGAGAATTTTTTCCAATTTTTCTACTTCTTTTTTCTTCGCTTCTGGCACGTAATTCTTGTCATGCATAAACATTCACTTTTTTTTATTTTAATTCATCTACTTTGATGCTTTTTCCCATTGTTGTTTTGACGTAAACTGATTTTATGTTTCCTTCCCTGTTAGGCAGCTTGTTTTTAATTGCTTCCAATACGCTTGAAGCATTGGCGTGTAAGTCATCTACGCTCATTTCTTCTGTTCCAATAACAGATTGTACTGTTGGAAGGAACTTTCCTTTCATTTTAATTAAAACGTTTTTTTGCATTGATTCAAGCATAGCACCTAGCTTTGCTGTTGGTGGAACTGGCCTCGGCATTTTTCCTTTTGGACCTAGTATTTGTCCGAGAACTTTACCTACTTCTGCCATTAAGTCTGTTTGCGCTATGAAGAAATCGTATTTTTTTGCTATTCTTTTTGCTTCTTTTTTGTTTTTAGCAAGTGTTGCTAGTTCCTCTTTTGTTATTACTTTGTCAGCGTATTTCTTTGCTTCTACCATCAGCTCGTCGCCGACTATTGCAGCTACTTTTATCTTTTTGCCTCTTCCTTTTGGAAGAACAGCTGTCACATTGATTCTGTTTTCTGGCTTTTTAAAGTCGACTTTTTTGAAATTAACGATTAGCTCTAGTGATTGTATGAAGTTTCTTTTCTTTGAATCTGATTTTGCTTTTTCAATTGCTTGTTTTAAATTCATTTTGCATCAATTTGTTTAAAGCAGTTTTTGAACAACTAACTTTTTTTGGCTTGTTTTTTTATTGCTGATTTTTTTAGAATTTCCCTTCTAATTCAAAATTGAATTAGTTGTTGCGGGAGCATTAATTATTTTCACTACTATTGTTTATAAAGCTTTGCCTTTGTTTCAGGCAAAGCTGTGGTGGTTTTTATTTTTTCTTTTTTCCTTTTCCTTTGCCTTTTGTTTCTTCTTCTTTTTTCTCGACAACGGCGTATTTTTTTCTCATTTCAGCCAGTTCTTCTGGCGTAGGCATTTTTAATGATTCTTTTCCATTGATTTTGTTGTCATACTTGCCTTCATCAACTTCTTTGATGACTTCTTGTGGGGATTTTTCGTTGACTAGCACGCCCATTGGCACGCAGGCTCCTATAACTTCTTTTACAGCTGCTTTGTCTGTCTTGGCTAGGAGAGCGTCTTTTTTTGACCTTGCTATTTTTATTATCTGGTCTATTGTTATGTTTCCTACTTTTTGTTCAGCTGCTTTTCCGCTTCCTTTTTGTATTCCTAGTTCTTTTTTTATTAGGGAAGCGACTGATGGAGTGCCTACTTCTATTGTGTATGTTTTGTCTGAAGTGTTGACTATTACTTTTACTGGAACTGTTATTCCTGCGAATGCTTTTGTTTTTTCGTTGATTTCAGCAACTACTTTTCCAGCGTTTATTCCAAGTGGCCCTAGTGCTGGTCCGAGTGGTGGTCCTGCTGTTGCTTTTCCTCCTTCTACTAATGCGCTTATTGTTTGTTCGCTCATTTTCAATTACCTCTCTGTTTTTTTCATTCTTTTTTGACGTCTGTCACGTCTGTCACTACTCTTATGTTTGAAGCGTTTACTGTTATTGGTATTGGCACTGCTGCTTCTATTATTTCGACTGTTATCTTGTCTTTGTTTTCGTCTACTCTTATTACTTTTGCTTTTTCTCCTTTGAATGCACCTGATGTTATTTCTACGACCATTCCTCTTTCTATTTCTGCTGTCATTGGCTTTGATTCTAGGAAGTGTTTTACTTCTTCTATTTTTATTGCTCCTTTAACTATGCCTCTTATATGTGGAACTTTGTATATTAGTTTTCTGACTTCTGTTTCTTCATCAGCTTCTACTAAGATGTATCCTCTTAGGTTGTCAAGTATTGATATGCTGTATATTTGGTTATTTTCTTGTTTTTGCTTGTGTAGCAATAGGTCTGATATTATTTTTTCTTGCCCAATTGTTGTTTTTACACCATATAACATTTTTTAAAACCTCTTTAATTCCTTGTTTTTTATAATAAGTATTTTAATGATTCTATTACGTAGCCAACTAGGCCTATTATTATCATTCCAAGTGCTGTTATTTTTGCAACGTCCCAGAATTCTTTTTTCTCTGGCTTTGTTGTAAGTCTTAATACTCTTATTACTTTTTGCATGTACTGCTTTGCGTTGAATTTGATTTTCATTTTTTCACATTCCCTCACAGGTAAAATGAAAAGTTTGAGCGACGCAGTCGCGATTGATTTTCATTTCAAAGAATACTTTTTTGTTAATGCTTTTAAAATTAAGCATTAATTGAATTATTTGTCAATAAACCAATATAAAAAGGCATATGTTTCAATGCCTTTTGGTTTTAAAACAGGTTTAAATGTAGTCTATTTCAAGCTCGTCTGCAGCTGATTTCATTTCACCTTTGTCCATGTCAAGGTAAGGGATTCTTCCACCTGCAACGAGCACCATTGCATTGATGCTGTTTTTTGGAAGAGAGTCATCGATCATTGCTCCCCAAATAATGTGGGCATTGTCGCTGATTTTAGCTGCAACTGCTTCACAAATTATTTCAGCTTCTCTTAGGGTCATGTCGCTTCCGCCGACAACATTAATTAATGCTTTGTTTGCTTCGCTTATGTCAACGTCTAATAGTGGAGAGTTTAATGCTTCTTCTACTGCTTCCATTGCCCTTGACTCGCTTGAACTTGTATTGCTTGACTCGCCAAGTCCAATCATTGCAGAGCCACCTTCGCTTAAAATTGTTTTTACATCAGCAAAGTCAAGGTTCACTAAACCTGGCTTTGTGATTAATTCAGTGATTCCTTTCACTGCGTTTGTAAGCACTTCGTCAGCTACTTTGAAAGCAGCGTTTAAAGGCAGTTCAGGTACGATTTCAAGCAGCTTGTCATTTGGTATTACTATTACTGTATCGCATTCTTTTTTTAATTTTCTTAGTCCTGTTAATGCGTTTTGCATTCTTCTTTTTCCTTCAACTGAGAATGGCAGCGTGACTATTCCAACGCTTAAAGCGCCGATGTCTCTTGCAACTTGCGCAACTATTGGAGCTGAGCCTGTTCCTGTTCCACCACCCATACCGCATGTTACGAAAACCAAGTCGCTGTCTGTGAGAACTGCTGACAAGTCTTTCAAGCTTTCTTTGGCAGCTGCTTCACCTACTTCTGGATTGCTTCCTGCTCCTAATCCGTTTGTTATTTGCTTTCCTATCAAAACTTTTTTGTCAGCTGGTGTTATCAGTAAGTGTTGAACGTCAGTGTTAATTGCAATTAATTCTGCTCCGTGAATTCCAACTTCTTTCATTCTTTTCATTGTGTTGTTTCCTGATCCTCCTGCTCCAACTACTCTTACTTTTGCCATTGATTGTTCCAAAGCAGCTTTTAATTCCTCGTCAGTCATTCCTCCGATACTGCTTTGCTTTATTTCAACAGTTTTTTTCCTGACTGTTTTATGAGCATCGTCATCTGCAATAATCAGATTTTTACCTGTTCCTGTGAAGCCATGTTTGCTTTCACTTATCGCGTTTTTAATCAAGCTTTTCATATTGGAATTCACCTACTTTTCAACTTTTATTAACTTAAAATAGAATTATTGGCATTAATTTTTATGAATACGCATCTATAAATACATTATTATTCACAAACTGCTTCAATTGATTGTGAAATGCTGGCGTGGCAGAGTCCCCAGCCCAAACAAATCAACTGTTTAGGGCTTCGGCTGCAATGGTTAATGCGGCGGTCTCGAAAACCGCTGTCCATTGGACTCGCAGGTTCAAAAAGAGGGGGCTGCGCCCCTTCTATCCCTGCAGGCGATGTGCGCTTCGCTTAATCGCCTTTTAACGGGTTAGCGCAACTCTTCATGAAAATCCTGCCGCCAGCGCTTACTTCTTTTTAAAAATAATTTTATAATTCGTAATTCCAGAAGCCAAGTTTTCCCTTTACCTTAATCGGCTTTATTTTCTGCGCGTTTTTTAAAACAAAGCCGTATTGCGAGGGGCGTTTTGAACCAGGCGAAAGCCATTTATTAGACAAATGCTTTTTCTTGTCTTTCAAGAACTCCTCTTCATTTTCGTATTTTTTAACGTCAACTAATTCTGCTTTTCCAATTATTACGCCAGTTGGAAGCTTGTCATGTTTTCCGCTTGCGTGGATGAAAAACTCTCCCCTGAAGTTAGTGTTCCAAGTCCTAAGTTCAATCTTCTTTTTACCGCTTACAATCCACTCAACATAAGGCTGCCTGATTGACAAAACTTTAACTCTCATTTCATTACCTTATTTGAATAACAGCCATAAGTAAATCAAGTATAAAGTTATTGAAACCATGGCTGTTTTTTTCCTAATACTTCCTCTTATTGCAATTAATGCAATTAATACAGATGAAATCATTAAGAAAAAGAAGCTGTAAAAATGGCTTGCAAAATCAACTTGCATTGGAGTTATTAAGCTGGTTACTCCTGCAACAATTAATATGTTGAATATGTTGCTTCCTATTAAATTACCTACTCCTATTTTCAGCTTCTTTTTTCTCAAAGCAACAACTGCTGTTGCTGTTTCAGGCAATCCTGTTCCAGCTCCTATTAAACCAGCTGATATTGCCCACTCACTTATATGAAGCAGTTTAGCAAGTTCAATTGCATTTGTTACTGTTAACTCTGCGCCTAAATAAATTAAGATAATGCTCACTGCAAGAGCTAAGTAAGTTTTCCAAGTAACACCATCTCTTTTTCTTGTTTTGACTTTCTCCCCAGTGTCGTATAAGTAATAAATATAAATTAAATAAGAGCTGATAAACAGCACGCCAACACCAACTGAAATTGTTCCATTAAAAGCAACAGCAGTAAGCCAAATTGCAGTTAACAACAACCAGACAATATCCCTTTGTAGAATGTTAATTGTCTTGAAATGATAAGTAGTGACAAAACCAATCAAAGCAGTTAAAACCAGTAAGTTATAAATGTTGCTTCCAATTACATTAGCAATTGAAATTACAGGCTCTCCTTGCAAAGCTGAAATTGTTCCGATTGCAAATTCAGGTAAAGAAGTTCCAAAACTAATTAAAGTCAAGCCAATAACTAACTCGCTTATGCCAAAATGCCTTGCTATCTTTATTGAAGAATCAATTAACTTCTCAGCTCCTTTTAAAAGAAACAAGAGCCCTATTATGAACAAAAAAATAACTTGAATTACCATTGATTTATTTTTAAATATTGCAGTGTATATAAATTGAATTGAAAAAGCCTCAGTAGCACAGTCTATTGTTGAAAAAAAATTCAAGGTAGGTGAAGTGGCAGTGCGCCTGTCTCGTAAACAGGAGGTCGCCGGTTCAAACCCGGCCTGAGGCTTTTATTAAAAATGAGCAAGTTAACAAAGGGGGATCAGGAGGACCCTGGAACTGAGGGGGGAATGTGTCCCCCCGCGGTTCGGTTCAAACCCGGCCTGAGGCTTTTTAATTTTTTTCAAAAAAACAAAGCCAATTGCAAAAATAAATTAAATTATTAGAAGGCGTAAAGCCGTCTTTTAAAATTTGAAATTGGTTTTTAGAAATAGTGTTTTAAATGTCGTAGCTTCCTACTGTTTTCCTACCCAAGGGCCGTCTGAAGTTTACGCGAGCAAAGGCTCTTGTAAACCGATTGGATTGACAGAGGACATAAAGTCCTCTTTCTTTTAAAAAAAGTCAAAGCTTGGTTTTTAAATGTCGTATCCTCTTACTGTTTTTCTGCCGTTTGCTTTTGCTCTTGCAGCTGCTTCTTTTAAATGATGAGCAACATGCTTGCTTAAAGCTTCTGCAAAGTCACCTGCAACATTAACACCCTGCTTTTTCAATTCTTCTTTAATTTTGCTTTGTACAACTAACATTTCAGTCATTTTAAAACAACCTCCGATTTTTTATTTTAATTTTTTTTAACAAAAAATTGTTAATCAAAATAAAAACAAGAACCTTATAAATACCTTTTCATTAACAGGTTATTCTTGATTCAAACAAAAACATTTAAATTTAGGCAAAAATAAAAAAAAATTTAATGGCATTACGAAAAAAAATTCCACCGAATAAACCACTCCCCTCTGATTATGAAGAAAGATTAAAGGGGTATAAAAGGAGATATAAAAGATACATTGAAAGGATAAAAAAAAGGTCATTTAGATTACCTAAACGCCTAAGAGTAGGGGAAAAAAGGTATTATGTCAAGTATTACACAGATGCAGGAAAACTTGTAACAGAATATGTTAATGAAATACCAGAAAACCTGTTTGAAAAATACGGCGCAGTTAAAGAAGTAGGCATGATACCAGGGTTAAAAGAAGAGAAAAAGTTAGTTAATGCAGAAAAAGCAGTTAAAACAGCAGTCAAATCAAGAAAAATTGACTCCTTTCCTGAAAATAGAGTAATAGGACATGTAAGAGTAAAGTTAACAAAGAAAGGAAAAGAGGCACACTTAAAAGAACATCTTTATTTCTTAACAATTAAAGAATTAAAAGAATTGCATGAAAATGGGTTAATAAAAGATGCAGAAATTCTTAAGAAATAAAACTAATTGAAAACTTAAAAACCTCCTATTTTTTTTTAAACAACTGAAAGCAAGTTAACCCACATTAAATGGCTTAAAATGGCAAGGAATAAAATCCACTTAGAGTACTTGATTAACTTGTAATTGCTTCCATTTGCTTTTCTCCAGTATAAAATAAAAGCAAATAATGAAAAAGCAATTGGTACAAGCAAGGCAGTGAAAGAACCGAATCCAATTTCAAAAGTTAATTTAGGGAGCAGGGAAATCAGCAGAATCAAAGCAGGGATGAATTCAAAAAACAACACAGCTAACCCAAGCTCTTCAATTCCACTAATGTACTTTTTTGAAATTTCCCTAGGCCTCTTTTTCAAAGCCAATCCAAGCAAAACGCTTAAAATTCCAAAAGCAAGGAAAGGAAAAGTAGGCCAAAGTTTTCCAGAATAAGGGCTGATAACTAAGCCAATGTAAATAAACATCCAAATGAAGACAAAAATAATTCCAAATTCAATTAAGTTCTTTCCAGTTGAAGAATACTCCCTGAACTCCATATTATCCTCAAATGAATTAAAAGAATAAAAACTTAATGGTTGAAAAAATTGCTAATAAAAGAGCTTCACAATCACGCTTTTTTTATTCTTATGACTTTTTCAAATTTTTCACGAATTCTCCTGCTTACCTTAAACTTCCTTGCTTCTTTTTTCAAAAACCTGCTGCTGAAGTAAAAGTAATTTGAGTCAATTGAGCCAGCAACTTTTCTGTAAAAAGCGCTTTTAGACTTTCTTCTTTCAACAAAACCCTTATACAAAATTCTCCTCTTGTCCTCAACACCATCATAAAAACCCATTTCCTCATGAGAACTCTTAATATCAGAAGGCAAAGTTACAGTCGCATCAAATTTAGTTAAAGCATTAAACCCCCTGCCATAACCCAAGTCATACAAAACATTCTTCTTCTTGTTAGAATAACTAATCTGCTTCAAATAATCTTCAAAATCCTCTTTTTTCTGCTTTGAATGAAAGTAACTATTCTGCAAAAAAGTCCCAGCCATCTCACCTACATAAGTTCCAATTTCATAACCCTCACGAACCAACAGCCCCTTGCTCCCTAAACCCAAAGCCATAGTTCCAATAATGCTTCCCGCAGCACCAAAAACAAAAGGCAAAGGATAACTTAAAAAATAATTAGAGTAGCCTTCAACAAACTCACCTAACTTATTATCCAGCAACAAAGAACTTCCTTCAGAAGTAAAAGCATACCTCAAGTAAATAGGCACGTTCAGCTTGCCTAAAATAGTCAATTCATTAGCTTCAATAAAAGACTCATAAGCAACCTCCCCCAGCTCGCTTAAATGCTCAAAACCACCTGACTTTCTCTTACCCAGCAAAACATCCCTCTTCTTCAAAAGCCCCTTGTTAACCTCGTCATACTTAAGAAACATATTGCTCTTATTCAAACTCCAATAATCATCTCCAAAACCGCTTCCTAAAAACTTACCTCCACTGTCCTTAAACCTCCATACCCCTGAATCCAAGCCACTTCCTTCAAAAACACTTTCATTCAATTCACTTTCCTTAAACTCTCCTCTCTGCAAAACACTCTCTCTATTTTTCAAACCCCTGAAACCCCCTCTCTTCAAACTTCTCCTATTAAGAGCCAAGACATTAGAAAACCATTTTTTAAAACCAGAACCATGCACATCAACTTCTGATTCAAAGCCCCTGACTCCAAACATTCTCCCATGATAAACCACTGCCCCTAGTACAACTATGTTAATTAAAACAGCAGTTGGAATCACAGGCAAAATAGGTGGAAATCCAGAAACAGGGCGATTAAGCTTATAAGCGCTTGTGCTTGAAGAAAAAAAAGTCAAAGCGCTTCCCCCTCCATCCTCCAAAAAACTTGAGGAAAGAAGATGTATTAATGCAAGCGAAAAAAAAGCCAAAAAAATGAAAAAAACCAAGCTTTTCCTCCGCTTCAATCTCCCCTTCTTCAAATCAATTTCATCATTTTTCATACCTCCGCACCCCCAACAATTTTTTTAACTTACTTCCCTGAATAAGTGAAATTTACCTGTTGGTTACTCTATAATAAGTATTAACACCTTTAAATAATTATCGGTGGTTAAACACAACTTATTATTTAAAAGTGGTTAGAATTTTTTAGGGTAAAGCACAGCTGACAGTTTGCTGTTGTTGCATAAAAAGAAGGTTTTGCAGGTTTCTTTACTGCTGTTTGTTCACTTCTGTTATTTCTTCATCTGTCATTTGTTTTCCGCAGTAAAGGCATTTCAGAATAAGAGGGTCTGTTGATTTTATTTTAAACTTTGTTTTTATCTCTTTTTCTTGATTTGTAACGCATTTTGGGTTAATGCATTTGAAGTAAGACTCTATGAATTCAGGGGTTTTAACTTGCTTTTTTTCAACTACTTTTCCCTGCTTTATTGTTGAAATAGTTGCATTTGGTGAAATTACTGATATTTTTTCAAGCTCTTCTGATGAAGGAAAATAGTCTTCTATTTTGATGAAGTCTTTCAATCCCATTTTTGTTGAAATTACATTCATTGCAATGAAAAAAGTTTTGTTTTCTTTTATGTTCATCAACTGCATGCATTTGATTGCTTTTCCAGGAGTAATATGGTCTATTACTGTGCCGTTTTCAATATTTTGAATTGACTTGATCATTTTTAATCAGCTCCAAGTAGCTTTGAAATCAAAGCCATTCTGACAGTTACGCCGTATCCAGCTTGCTTGAAGTAAATTGCTTTTTCCAAACTGTCTACTTCGCTTTCTATTTCATCAACTCTAGGCAAAGGATGCATTATTAAAGCATTTGTCTTTTCCGCAAATTGCTTTGTCAACACTATTTTTCTTTTCACTCTCTCATATTCAAGCGGGTCGCCGAACCTTTCTTTTTGAATTCTTGTCATGTAAATCACGTCAGAATCAACAACATCATCCAAGCTAGTGAATTCGCTTGTTTTTATGCTAAGCCCGTTTTTAACTTCTTCAGGCATTTTAAGAGATTCAGGGGAAACAAGGCTGACTTCCACATCAAAATTGTCCAAAGCTTTCAGAAGAGAATGCGTCGTCCTGCCATATTTCAAATCACCGCATAACGCAATTTTAAGCCCGTCTATTTTTCCAAGTTCCTTTCTAATAGTATATAAATCAAGAAGAGTTTGAGTAGGATGTTCATGCCCTCCGTCCCCTCCATTGATGACAGGAATTTTTGAAAATTCAGAAGCTAGCTTTGCAGCTCCTTCAAGAGGATGCCTTAGCACTATTATGTCAGCGTAGTTTTCAACTGTCCTTACTGTATCTGCAATTGATTCTCCTTTTTTAACAGAGGAAGTTCCTGCATCTGCAAATCCAATAACGCTTCCGCCAAGACGATGCATTGCTGATTCAAAACTCAGTCTTGTGCGCGTCGAAGGCTCGTAAAACAAAGTAGCCATTATTTTTCCATTGCAAACGCCTTTCTTTTCTTTTATTTCATCTGCCAGATGAAACAAGTCTTCTAAATCTTTTCTTGTAAAATCAGTTATTGAAATGCAATGCTTCATTAAAAATAAAATTACATCTTTCTATAATAAAAAGTAAAAGGTTTGAAATTCAAACTTCAAAAAAGTAAATAACACATTTTTTTATTTAATCGTGGGTTAGTTTTAAATAGTTGTTTTGGCCTAAATATTACTTTATGGATATTGACAGGGTCTTGCAGCTTGCTGAGAAGAACTTTAACTTCAGGTTAAATAACCAATTGATAATCAAGGCACTTTATAATAAGGGGCAGATGACTGCTGATGAAATTTGCGATGAAACAGGCGTGCCTAGGGGAAGGGTTTATGAGTACTTGAATGAATTGGTTGAGAAAAATCTTATTGTTAAAACAAGCAAGCAGCCTTTCAGGTATTACATTGATTCTATGGAACAGAGGGCTGTTGAGTACTCTGCAAATTCTTTAATGAGAGCGCTTAAGAAACAGGAGAACTTGATTAAGAAACTAAAAGTAAAGGATTCTTTGATTCCTCTTTCTAATTTATCTGACAAGATTATTTTAAGGTCAAGGGAGGAGTATAATGCTGAAAAACTTGGCTTTATCTTAAGAGACAAGCTTTATCATTCTTTCTTTTTTCCTTTTAATGACTTGGATGAATACTTTTCTTTCAAGCAGAAGTTTGAGAAGGGAGTTATTCCAAGAAGTTATTCAATGGAAGCAAGGAGAGATTTAAGCTTAAGCTTGATGGTTGCCAAGCATACTTTTGAACAGAAAATTCCAGTTAAGTCTGTCATGGGAAAAAGCTCAATTGATTTTTACTTCAGAAGAGTCAAGAGGGTTTTTGGAAAAGAAGAACTGGCGAAAAGACTGCAGTTTATTCTTGACATTCTTGATGAAAACAAGCAGTTTAAAATAAGAGTAGTTGATGAGTACTTTTCCTATTCTTTAAGTTTAACTGACAAGTCTCTTGTTTTCACAATTGTTGAAGAAATGAATGAGGATTTTTTCATGAACGGCTTTTTGCTTAGGAATGAAAAAGATGTTAAGAAGTATTGGAATATTCTGCAAACAAGGTTTGACAAGGGAATTGACTTGAAAAAAGTGGTTAAGAGTAGGTTGGATGAATTATGAAATTTGAAAAAGAGCTTGCTGAATTAGGTTTTCATAAATACCATTTGCTTATAATTGACAGCCTTTTGAATCAGAAAAAAACAGCAAAGCAAGTTTCTGAAGAGAAAAAAATTCCAATGGGAAGAATTTACGACTTTCTCAACCAACTTATTGAAGAAGGAATTGTTGAATATGAAATAATCACACCTACTGTTTACTACATTAATGACTTTGAAAAAAAACTAGTTAATTACCTGGATAATTTTTTCCTTGAAAAAATAAAAAAACAAAATGAATTGTTTGAAGCTATAAAAACAACAAAGCCTGTTGTAAAACCAATATACACAACTAATTACTTTGACAAAGTAGTTGACAAAGAAAGGATGGCTAAAAACGTGAAATTCATTAAAAAAATAAGAAGAGACACTTCCTACCCTTTCTTTTTCTATCCTGAAGACTATGACGAGTCAGTAAAATACTTGGTAAAAATCCACAACAAGCCAGTTAGTTACTTCAAAGACCCTGTCAAGCAAAAGCTTTTCGTAAAAGCTCATGAAAACCAAAAAGAAACTTATTCAAAATACCCTACTCAATTAATGGTAAGCATGTATTCAATTGACTACTTTTTCAAGGCAATCAAAGAGCATTTTGGAAAAGAAGACGCGTTGAAAAAACTCAAGCAAATGAAAAAGAACCTCTCAAAATACCCTTTAATCAAATTCAAAATAAGCAAAGAAAGGTTCCCTTATCACTTAATGGTTACAAACCAAGCTGCAATAATTGCATTAAGAGAAGAGAAAGTAAACAAGAAAAACTTAGTAGGCACTTACTTTAAAGGAGGGAACATAATCAAACAATACTCTGAAATATTCAATTTAAAATTCAAAAAAGCAGTTGGTTTCAATGAATACTATGAAACCCTGCTTGAAAAAATAAAAAAAGAATAAATAGTCCTGTTTCTTCTTTTAGCAAATTTAAAGCAACAGGCTTAAAGCGAATCCAATGAAAGCCCCTGCTGCAAGAGGAGGCAGAGCAGGCAAAGCCAATCCAGGTTTTTTCATAATAAATTTGAATAATAAAATTAAGGCAATCAATGCACCTGCAAGTGAAGATAAAGCGCTTGCTAATCCATGAGCGTTTAAAACGCTGACTGCAAACACAAGTGGGATAACCAAATCCCCTCCTCCTAGCTGGAACGTATGAGTGTACTCGTTTGTTTTAGTTGGAATAGCTGCTGTGAAAGCAGTTGGTTTTTCTGTAATTGCTTTTGCTAAGTAAACCATGTGTTTTGAAATGAACACTGAAAAAAAGTCATAAACTGACAGCAATAAAATAAAAAGCATGACAGGAAGCACTGAAAAAGAAGAGCCTATTATTGCACCTGCTCCTGCAACTGCAAATATCAACGCAGTGTTCTGGCTTAAATGAGAAGGATACTTCATTTTCCAAGCAGTCAAAGCAAGGGCTAAAACAACCCCTATTGGAAGATTAGTTGGCATTGAAACAAGCAAGTCAAAAACTATCCATGAGCTGAAAAAAATGCTTACTGCTTCAACTACGTAAATCAAATTCTTTTTAAACTTGATTATCAGCAAAAGCACTACTGTCATCACTATTATGTAAGCAAACAAGTAAATGGAATTTGAAACTGAATCTGGATTTTCAAACACAGGCTCAGCTTCTCCTAATTCAACTGCCTTGTTGAACTGAATAGCTGTCACTAGCCCTATTAATTGCACGCTTATGAAAATTAGTAAAAGCACTGCAAGCGCCTGGTTTTTATTGAATTGAAAAATCATTTTATTTTCAAACCTGGATTTTTTTTATTTTCCGCCTGTTGGCTTGTATATTCCATTTCTAGGTGAGTAAATGTCTCCGTTTCTTTTCAACTGGCTTAATATTTCTTCAACGTCTTCTGCCTTTATATTGCTTGCTTTTGCCTGTTCTATCAAGTCTTCTTTGCTTGCTTCTCCTTTTTCAGAAGCTATTTTCTTAACAAGGCGGTATATTGTTTTTATTTTGTCTGTTTTTGACTTAGGCGTTCCTATTGCTATTATATCCACGTCCATTTTTCCTGTTTCAGGATCTACTCCTATGCTTTTTAATGAAAAAGTCATTAACTTGATTGCCCTTTCAGCATCTTCAAAGTCAACTGTGCTGCTAAGCCTGCCTTTAGCACTTGCTTCAGCAAGCCTTACAATTCCCTCTAGGTAACGCGCTGTAATTGGAATGCTTCCGCTTTTTTCCCCCATTTTTCTAAGCTCCAGGTAAAAGTTTTTAATCCTGTCAATTGCCTCTGGAGTAAGCACTGGTTTTATATGCGAGCGTGCGTATGCAATATAACTTCTTAAAAGTTCAGGTTCTATGTCTGGCTTGACTCTTTTTTCAGCTTCTTCTATTGCTTGTTTGTCATAATCTTTTTTCAACTTGACTCCTGAAGTAAAATGGCTCGTGAGAATATGCTCTGCTAATTCTTCGTCTTTTTTCACATCAAGTTCATCGCGTATTGGAAAAATCAAGTCAAAACGAGAAATAAGAGTAGGTGGTATGTTGAATTGCTCAGCAGGAGGCGTGAGTGGATCAAATCTTCCGAATTTAGGGTTGGCAGCTGCTAAGATGCTTGCGTTTGCTTTGAAAGTAGCTATCATGCCTGCTTTTGCCACGTGTATTTCCTGAGTTTCCATTGCATCATGCATTGAGCTTCTGTCTTCATCGCTCATTTTGTCAAACTCGTCTATTAAAGCCATTCCGCCAGCAGCTAAGACAAGAGCGCCTGCTTTTAAAGTCCAGCCTCCTTCTGCAAACTCGTCTTTTTCAGCAGTTGCTGTCAAACCAGCTGCAGATGAAGATTTTCCGCTTACGTAAATGCTTTTAGGAGCCAGGTTGTCAACGTATTGAAGAAGCTGTGACTTAGCTACTCCTGGGTCTCCTATGAGAAGAATATGCATATCTGACCTTATTCTCATGCCGTCGCTTTTAACTTTTCCAGGTGTTCCTCCAAATAACTGCAAGGCAATTGCTTCTTTGATTTCCCTGTGTCCGTAAATGCTTGGAGCTATACTGTTAACTATTTTTTCATAAAGCTTAGGTTCCTTGCTTAATTCAATTATTTCCCTTTCTTCTTCTTCAGTTAGTTCAAGTTCTTCAAATTCTTTTTCAACTTTTAAAACATGGTTGCAGTCAACAATCAAGTCATAAACGCTTTTTTTAAATTTAGGTGCTTTCAACCGAAGAACCCCTGTTATTTTCAACTTGTCACCTGGTATTATGAAATTAGTTAAATCATCTTCAAGCATGACAGTTATTTTTCTTGTCTGTTCCCCTCCTTTTGACATTTCAAGGTTTTCCTGCAAAGCCATTTTTTGAATGTCTACAAAAGTGCTTTGTTCAGTAAGCAAAGTATAACTTTTTCTTTCACAAGTGCATACTCCTGGTTCTATTAACTTCTGCGACTCATCATTCTGCGGAATGCTGTAAATTCTCCCACAGTGATTGCATTCAAAAACAGCATTAACTAGTTTAGGCTTCACTTCAGTTATTTTTGTGACAACCCCTTCAACTGAAATGAACTTGTTAATCAAGGAACTATTAAGGTTTTTTACAAGGACAGTGTTTTCAGAAGGCAAGTTTAAGAAGCGAACATGAGGGCGAATGACTTTGCCGTTCAAGTTGACAATGTGCATTTTTTCAATTGCTTCTTCAGCAGCTGAAATTATTTCATAAGGCTTGTTAATTAACTCGTCAGCTAAGTCAATGTCAAACTCTTCAAGTTCCTTGTAATCAACTTCAAAACTCCTTTTTTCAGGGTAAAACTCAGCAAGCTTCTCCAACCTATCTTTGCATTTAGCATTGAAAAATTCTTCAAATTTGTTCAAGTAAGTACTAGTAACATCAGGCATGAATAATAGTTATGATAATTAAACTATAAAAAAACCCGCCACACTTCCAGTAAAAAGAGCTTGTTTTTCAATTGTTCCATTGGCTTTGCCATGAGCCAGTGTCCTCTTCTTCAACATTTCCTCCACTGCCCCCTAACTTGTCCATCAACTCCTCCTTGTACTTGTAAGCAACCAACCCTATTATTACAACAACAAGCAACGCAATTAATTTAAAATTATAACTGCTTCCGCTGCTTATGACGCAGGAACTCCAATGCCCGTTGACGCATGTCTTGTAACCTGTCTGGGTTCCTACAACGCAGGTTATTTTGTGCCCGTTAGTGCATGAAGAAACTGAATATGAGTTAATGCTTGAATTAATTTCCTTAATTAAAGAATCAATGCTTGAAAAATTAGCTTTAACTGCTTCGCAGTCTTCAAGCACTTTTTCACTGCAATCCTCGTTTCCTTTTTCAATCAAGTCATGCAATTCAATCATTTTAGAATTAATGTCATTATAAGAAGCTGGAATGCCTTTTGAATCAATTTGGTTTCCAAGCAAAGTGTAAGTAGCTGAGTAATTGTTCAGCGTTTGTATTACTTCATCAATTACTGTTGAATCGCTTGTTGAATCCACTCTATCAAGCAAGTTGACATAAAACTGACTTACTTTCGTGTCCATTCCATTGAAAAAATCATCAATCACTTTCTTGTTAGAAGTTAAAGTATCTTGTTTTGACACCACTGCATCGCTTAAACCACTGTGAGTAGTGTAAGTAAGTATGCTGTCTCTTGTTGACTGGTCAATTTCCCCATCAGTGAACATTTGCCCGACTTCAGCATGCAAGTCATTTGACTTCTCAACAACATTGTTTAAAGAATCAAGGAAACTTTTTTCTTTTGAAAAAACGCTTCTGAATCCATTCTGCACTTTTGCCACGTCTTCAAAAGAACCTAAACTGCTTAATTCCCCCTGCAAGCTTGTTATAGCACTTCTTAAAGAATCAGCGTTGCTGATTCCAGCGCTTAAAGCGCTTTTATAAGAAGACTCGCTTGAAATAGTTACATTCAAATAAGGGTCAATGTATGTTTCCAGGTTTGTTTTTTTAGTTTCCAAGTCGCTTCTCTGATGCTGGACAAAAGACAATAAATTATCAAGAAAATTGCTGAAACTATCGTCAGTTGCAAAAAAGTTAGCCAAGTAATGCGCTTTCATCACATCCTTTGCGCTTGACTCGTAAAACAAGTCCCCAGTGTCAGCATCAACTGGAATCATGAATTGAATGCTTCCAACTGACTTGACTTCAAAAACCCAGTACTTGTTAGAGCCGTAATAAGTCAAAGCATTTGGCTTCAAATCCAAACTTTCTCCTTCAGAGTACTTCACGTACTTTAAAGCAGTTTTGTAACAATCATTATAAGTCACTGCACTGAAAACAGAAACGCTTAAAATTAAAATTAATGCCAAGAACTTGAACTTCATCTTTAATCACTTATCACTTTTTAAAAACTTCTTCAGCCTTTTTAAAAGCTTCTTCTGCCTTTTCCCTGAGCTTTCCTCCTCCTTTAACTTCCCTGCCTACTGTTCCTGCTTTTCCTCCGAACACTTCAACTGCTTTCTCCACAGCTTCTTTCACTTCAACTTTGCTGTCCTCCCCTTTTATTCCAAACACAACTCCCCTTCCAATTAGGATAATTGACTTATCCTTATTTTTTTCAACAAATTCTCTTCCTATTTTTTGAAGAACGCCCATGTTGTCAGTGTCAATAAAATTAACCCCTTCCTTGGCTTCAAAATTCAACTCCTTCTTTTCCTTTCTTTTCTTTTTCAATTCCTTTTTTAAAATGCTTTCAAGCTCTTCAATTGATTCTTTACTAAATTTAAAAGAAGGGTTTAAAGCAGTTATTTTCTTAATTAAAGCGTTTACTTTTTTCAAATGCTCTTCTCTTTCTTTTTGCAAAGCTTCTTCAATTGCTTTTTTACCAGCTACGAATTCAATCCTCACAACCCCATCTTGTATTTTTTTGCTTCTAAGTATCTTTATTTTTTCAATTTCTCTTGTTGAATTCACATGAGTTCCTCCGCATGCTTCAATGTCCCAGTCCTTGATTTCAACTATCCTTATTTCAGTTGCTGGAACAGCTCCTCCTTGGTAAATGCGGAAGCCGTAAGCATCTTCAGCTTCTTTCCTAGTCATTGTTTTTTTAATTACTTCACGGTTTTCAAACACGACTCTGTTGCTCAATTCTTCAATCTGCTTTCTCTGTTCTTCAGTCAAGTTCTCATAATGAGTAATGTCCAAATGCGCTTTGCTTGTTTTTTTCTCTGCTCCTGCTTGCCACACATGGTTTCCGAGGATTCTTTTCGCAGCTCCGTTTATGACATGAGTTGCAGTGTGCATTTTAGCCAGCCTCTGCCTCCTTTCCCTGTCAACTTTGCATAAGACAAGGCTTCCCTTCTGCAGTTTCCTCCCCCTTACTTCGTGAACTATCACGTCGCCTACTTTGAAAACGTCAACTACTTCCAGGTTATCTATGAATCCAGTGTCATGCTCTTGCCCGCCGCTGGTTGGATAAAAAGCAGTCCTATCCAAAATGATGTAATGCTTGCCTTTTTTTTCAAAGTCGTCTTTTACATAAGCCTTGAATTCAAACACGTCGTCGTAGAATAATTTTTCAGTTGGGTTAAATTCTAAGTTGAATTCAGTTTCTTTTTCCTCTTTGTTTTTCTTGTTTTTCTTCTTTTCTTCTGAAATGAAAGTGTAAAATTGCTCGCTGTCAGGCACTTTCGCTCCTGGCACTATTTCTCTTATCAAATCAGGAGTCACTCCGTTTTCCTCATACATCTTCTTCATCTGTTCAAGTGAAACTTCTTCATCTTCTCTTATCTTGTTTTTGATGAATTTCTTTGTTTTTTCAAGAGAAGAATAATACTTCTTTTTTTCAACTTCAAGTATTTTTTTAACATCCTCAATGCCATCAATCAATTCAGGATATAATGGATACAGGTACTCGGCGTGCCTTTCAGCCAATTCGCCCATGTCAAAATCAAAGCCATGCTTGTCAATAAGAGCCTGGGCTCTTCTGAAAATAACCCTTAAATTGTATCCTCCTCCGACATTGCTTGGAAGCATGCCGTCATAAATTGCCATCAGCAAGCTTCTTGAATGGTCTGCTATTGCGTAGATTGCCTGCATCGGCTCAACATTTTTCATCAATTCATCAATGCTTATTTCAAGCTCTTCAGCTATTTTTTTCCTAGCGCCTTCTACATTTTTAACTTCGTCAATATTCAATCTTCCAGCTAAGAGAGAATACCTGTTGAAAATATCTTCATCTATGCTTACTTGTTTTTTCATTTCTTCAATCAAGTCGCCGAACACGCTGTCATACAAAGTATTAGAACCATTCACGAACCATGTTATTCTTTCCAAGCCCCAGCCTACGTCAATTACTTTCTTGCTAAGCTCCTCCCTTTTTCCATTCACGTTCCTGAACTGCATGAATACGTTGGTGCTTAATTCAAGCCCCCTTGCAAATGTTTCTAAACAAGGCCCGTAGACGCTTAAGTCAGGCATTGCCCACACATCCTCGCTGTAAGTTATCTCCTTCAGATCCAAGCCAACTACCTTAGTTAAAAAATCCATGTTCAATCTAGTGCACTCGTTTATCCAATAATCATCATACGCATGCTGTCCAGCCATTATGAAGCCAGTTAAATGCCTGCCTGTTACTCCAACGTTCCCAATGTCACCGAACCTCAAGCAAAACTGAGGAACAACAAGCCTTTTTTCTGGGAAAGAAAAAACAGTGCCGTTTTTTTCTATTCTTTGAAAGTCAACTATGCTTGCTATTGTAAAATCAAGGTTAGGGTTCCATTTTGCCACTACAGGGTATCTTTTGATTGACGCGTGGTTGTTTTTTTTGAAGAATTTTTCATAAGCCATCCATGTTTCAATCAAGTCCCAGTTTTGAAGCTTGTTTCCTATGAATTGGTAATCTTCGCAGTCGCCGCATACGTTCCTGTTTTCATCAGCTGTCCAGAACCAGTTTCCGCATTGTTTGCATTGTTTTCGCTGAAAACCTCTTTCCTTGAATACAGGCAAGTCGTAGTATTTCTGCCAGTTTTCACTGAACTCTTTTTTCAGTATTGGATTTGATGCCATTGACTAAAATTAAAGAAAAAAAACTATAAAAACACAACACTTAAAAAAAGAAGTAAAAATAGAAAAGTATTGAGAAAAGCAATCTTGATTCTTTTTTTAACTATTTAATCATATTTTTAAATACTAAATTCCTTAATTATTATCGTAAAGTAAATGGTTTGATGTTTAAAATGAATATGGAAAGAATAAGAAGAGCTAAAAACTTTTTCAAATTTAGGAATAAGATAGCTCCGGGACAAAAAGAAATTAAACTTATGGAAAGAAGGCAGGAGCTTCTTAGGCAAAGGAGCAATTTAATCCTAGAAAGGGCAGTTAGAGAAGCTCAGACAATGAGATTAACTGAATTTAGCAGAAGAGCAAGAACAAAACACCTTGTTAGAAAATTTCTGAACTCCAAGATAAGAGAATTAGAAGAGAGAGGATTGCCTACTGAAAAATTAAAAGAAAGATTAAAGCATGTAGATGAAATTACTTCTAATCTTATGCGCTTGCCTCAAGTTAGGAACGAAATAGGCATTCAGAAATCACAGCTTTATGACCGTGAAAAAACTGCAAAGCAAGAAGCAAGAAAGGCCAGAGAATTTGACAAAAAAGTAGCAACTTTAGGGTTATTTGCTTCTCCTGTAACAGCAGGTGCTTCTTTGAGTTTAGCAGCGGGTATAATTTTAGCTGATGAAGGAGAAATAGCTGCTAAAAAAATAACAGAATTAGGAGAAGTGCAACGTGCTTCTGAAGAAAGAACAGGAAACCCAAAATACCGTTTAAAAGAAATTAATAAAGAATTAAGAAGAATTGGGAAAAATAGAAGAGCTATAGAGGCACGTAATGAAAAAGAACAGGCAGAAGGGGAAGCGCAGAAAAGTGTAAGAAAAGGGACAAGAAGCGAACAAGAAGCTTATGAAAGAGCTGTGAGGAGATTAGGGCGTAATCCTAAATCATTGCAAGAAGCACTTATTCATGGAGGCATGCCTGAAAGGGCAAGAGAAATAATTTATGCTAGAAAAGCAGAGGATTATTATAAAATAAGAGGAATTAAGCCGACAGATGAGCAATTAGGGTCATTTATTTTACAAATGAAAAAGCAGGAAAAAAAGTATTTACATTAATAAAACTTTTTCTTTTTTCAGCTGGATTCTGAAAAGCAATATGGATTTAGTTTTATTCTAACCTGTACTTTTTTAAAATGTTGTCAATTGTTTTTTTAGGCACTCCTAGTATTTCTCTTATTTCAGTTGGTTTCTTGCCTTCTTTCAGAAGATTTCTTACTGCATTTTCAACTGTCGGGGCTCTTCCTTTTGGAATAAGAGGAGGTAATCCTTTTTGCAGCCTTTCCTCATTTAGTTGCACTATTCTGTCATTGATGTTAATTACTTCTCCTCCTCTTCCCCCATACTCTGTTCTAGAAAGAATTTTAAATTCAGGCATTTTTTCAACTAGTTCTTCAACTGCTCCTTTTTTTATGTTTAATCCTAAATTATGCATTTCATCTTGTATTCTTCTGACAGATAAGGCTTTGCCTTCTCTGATTATGTTGATACAAGCGTTTAAAAAAGTAGTTTCTATGTTGTTAAATTCCTTAATTTTCACTGCTTCAATTTGCTTTTGCTCATTTCTTTTAATGTCATACAAGGAAAAGTTTGCTTTTTCAGACATTTCTTTTAAAATTTTTTCAAGTAAAAACCTGTTCACTGAATTCAAGCCATACTCCTGCTTGATTAATTGTTCAATCTGTTCTTTTTTCGTCAGATTATTTCTCTTTGCTTTTTTTGCAATGGAGTGAATCAACTTATCTAAAGCACTTGTTCCTGAATAATCATTTGCCTTCTTTTTCACTTCCCCTTTTTTTAAAACAATCCTTTTTTCATTTTTCATAAGCATGTCTTTTTTTACAAGTCAATTAATTCCCTAACTCTCTTATCTGTAAGCTTAAGCATTTTTTTTATTTCCTTTAATGAATGTCCTTCTGACTTCAGTTTCAAAATAGCATATTTCAACCTCGGTTCAACTTCAACTCCACGGTCTCTTTTCTTAATTAAGTTAACTCCTTCTCCTGTCTTATAAAACTCCTTCTGTAATTTGAGCACTCTGTCAATGCTTGGCTCACGCCTGGTTAAATAATCAGAGTAAAGATTTTCAACTATAATGAAAGGCAAATCCTTCTCCCTTACTGTCTTTTTAACCCATTTAGTATTAACTTTAAATCCATAATCCTTTTTCATTTTATGCACAATGCGCCTATAAGAAGGCATTTCACCCTTTGCAAGAAAGCCATAACACGTTTCTATAAGTGCAGCTTGTTTTTCATCAAAATGAGTTGAGTACTTCAAGCCCTTTTCCTCAAGCATTTTCGCAATCTTTTCATCGCTTGGCTTCACGCTTTTAACACTTATAAACTCATTTATTTTTTTGCCTGACTCCTGCTTTATCTTGTCAATGACTTTCTGATTAACTGTTTTAAGGTTAGGGAACTTCTTTTTAACCAACTGCTTTATCTCTTCATCTGTTCTTAAATTCTTCCTAAAAGCTTCTTCTGAAAATTCCCTTATTAAATTCTTCCAGTTAGCATATTGCCTGGTTCTTGCTGCCTTCTTACGCCCTGCCTTCTCTGGTTTGCGTTTCATATGCCTCAGCTCTGCTTACTTTTAAAAAAAATTTCACTGTTCTTTGTTTAACTTTTTTCTTGCTTCATTAATTTCCTTCTGTGAAAAACCCAAAGTCCTCCTCAGCCAAGAGTCACTTGCCTTCCTTCTTAAAAAAAATTTCAAAGCTTCTTTTGGGTCAGGAATCTTGCCTTTTGCAACAATAAGAGGCTCCCCGCTCTCAAGCCTCCTTTTAGTTTCCTGAAGTATGCTATCTTCTATTAAATAAACATTAGAGATATTGCCTGATTTTCTGCCAACTGTCCCTTTTTCCAAAACAACTAAGCCCAAATCCTCTCTTTCCATAAAATTAGCAACCCACCTCCTAGACACTTTTACACCATAGTCCTCCATTTTTTCAGTAACACGATTTAAAGTAGGCATCTTACCTTCTCTAAGCAAAGCAAAATAAGCGTTGTAAAGAGCGGAGGTAGTTTTGTCATAACGTTTCTTTCTAACCATTTCTCCATTTTCAACTTCATACAAATAAAGCCTAGATGGATTCTTAATTTCCCTAACTACCTTTCTAACTATGTTGCTATTCACATTTTTAAGCCCGTACTTCTTCTTTAAATAACCCTCTACTTCCTTTTCACTTGACTTTCCTAAAGCAGACAACTCCTCAGCTGCTTTTTCAATAAGCTTATTTAAATCCCCTGCTTTTGAAACAGAAGAAGCCTCAGCTTTAACTGACTCCTTCTTCTTTGCATTTTTAACTCTCCTAGAAATACTCATTAAAAACCACTTTAAATTAATTAAGAAAAAACAGCTTTAAAAACAAATGCCTGTTTAGAAACAAATTAACTTTTCAAACCGCTTAAATTAAATTAAGCAACTGCTTCAAAAAAACATGGTAATTGAAAAATAGGTGATTTAAAAAATGACAGAAGAAACAAAAGCAATGCCTTTACTAGGGGAAAAATTCCCAAACATTACTGTTCAAACCACTCACGGCGAAAAAAACCTGCCAGGAGACTACGAAGGCAAATGGTTCGTGTTATTCAGCCACCCAGCTGACTTCACGCCAGTATGCACAACTGAATTCGTAGCATTCCAAAAAAGATTTGACAAATTCAAAGAACTAAACACTGAACTAATCGGCTTAAGCATTGACCAAGTATTCAGCCACATCAAATGGGTTGAATGGATAAAAGAAAAACTAGGCATTGAAATACAATTTCCAGTAATAGCAGATGACACAGGCACAGTGGCAAAAACACTCGGGTTAATCCACCCAAGCAAAGGAACAAACACAGTAAGAGCAGTATTCATAGTAGATCCAAGCTCAACAATCAGATTAGTTTTGTATTACCCTCAGGAAGTAGGCAGGAACATGGATGAAATACTAAGGGCAGTTGAAGCACTTCAAAAATCAGATGAAAAACAAGTAGCAATCCCAGCAAACTGGCCTAACAACGAATTAGTAGGAGACCATGTAATTATTCCACCTGCAAGCGATGAAAAAACAGCTAAACAACGCTTGGAACAAGCAGCTTCAGGGGAGATTGAATGCTTTGACTGGTGGCTATGCCACAAAAAAGCATAAAAAACAAGACAATAAAAAAAGAAGCTTTAGAAGCTTCTTTTACTTTGACTTTTTTTAAAAAAGAGTTGTTTTAAGCTGTTTTCTTTTTTGCCATTTTTCTCCTTTTTTCCTCCTTTTTCAACTGCTCATTAATCTCTTTAATCCTAGCATCAAACTTTTTCTGCAATTCTTTTATTGTTTCCTGAGATTCTTTCAGTTTATAATGTGCTTTTATTAAAGGTTCTCCGCTTGCATATGCAGCCATTCCTGCACCTAAACCAAATAAAGAAGGGTCCTCTGCAATCGCCATTAATTCAGAACCCATTCCCATCAACGTGACTCTAGTTACCGTCGATAAATTTCCTAATGGTCTAGAAGGATCTTTTTCTCCAAAATTAAAAGCTCTTTCATACTCTTGTTCAAATTTTTGCTTTTGACTATTTCTTTCTCTAAGAGCATTTTCTGAATTCATAATTTTATAAACTATTTTATCAATACTTTTTAATTGTTTTTCAATAGGAGCAGTTGGCTTACCTCTTTTCTTATTAAATTTAATCATATTATTTAAGTAATCTTTAACTGCTTTTTCAACTTTTCTTGCTCTTTTTGATTCTGACAACCTGTAAGTCTGAGCTTCAAGCAAACCTCTTTGTAAAATAAGCTGGTTTCTTTCAAGTTCTAATAATTCATTTTTGTTCATTTTTGTTTTATACCCTTGTTTTGTCTTAACCATTTTAGCTCTTTTACCAGGAGGAACAAAACCACCCCTTTTTCCTTCTTGATACTCAATTAATCTTCTGGCATTTTCAAGACGTTTTTTACGAGAACCTAACATTCTAACACCCCATAAATATTATAATTTTATTTAAAGGAAAATAAACTTTATAAAACAGTAGTTTAAGCTTAAATTAATTAAAATCAATCACTTTAACTTTTTTTCAAGCCATAAAGCAGGGCTGTTTTTCCATTCATTTTCCTTAAAGCCAATGAAATCAAAACCGTTTTTCAACAATAAAACAAGCATGCTCTTCCATTTATTAGAACTTTTAACATACATTGAATCATAACCTTGTTCTCTTGCAAAACTCTCCTGATGAGCCAGTAGCTTCTTTCCAATTCCCTTGCCTCTGTGTTCAGGAAGCACACCCATCATCCACAAGTAATACTTTCCTTTCTTCTCATAACCAAAAGCATACCCAGCAACTTTACCTTCATCCTTGCACAAAGAAATAAAACAATTCCTGTAAGTCGCCAGCCTGTTTTTCATTTTTTCAACAGAATTCTCTTCATTAAAAACAACCTTATTTACTTTTTCAATGCTTTCAAAATCAATTTCACTTCCTTTAATACACTCAAGAGCCATAAACAACCACCTTCTTTAATTAATAAATAACTTTAACATTAAAAAAACATAGTAAAAAGTGATTTTTATGAAATACATTAAAAAAGTTTTTCAAAGCAAACCCTGTCTCGCTACATTTACCCTATCGCTTATACTTAGCTACTTCTTAATTCCAAAAAAAGTGTTCTATGAGTCATTTATTTTAATTGCTTTTGCTTTCATGTTCCTGTTTGCATTAATTATCACATGCACCATCAGGAACTTTAAAGAAAAAATAAAGCTGGCAAAAGGAACCAAAGCATCAGGATTGGCTGCTTTTGCAACTGCGCTTGGCTTGATTTCACTGCAAGTCTGCGGAGTCGGAGCGCCGGTATGCGGAGCAACAGTAGGCATAGGCATACTGTCAATTTTCCTGCCTGCAACAGCAATAGGACTAATAGAAAATTATGAAATAGAAATAATAATAGCAACAATCCTCTTGCAATTCATTTCATTAAAGTATATGAACTGTTTCAAAGAAGTATAAAAAACAAGAAAAAAAAGGGTTTTTTATTTCTTCAGTGGATTCATTATAAGCCAGCTTAAGGCTTGTTCATCCCAATTGCTTCTTGCGTTTTCAATTAATTCTTTTTCACTTATTTTCTTAACTATTTCTTCTTTTTCAGCAAGCAAATTAAGGTCATTAAATTGTGAAAAATAACGCAAGGTATTTATTCTTCTTTCAAAACTCTGCTCGCTTAAATAAGAATTCATTAAATACGCTTTTTTAGTTGCATTAAACAATTTTTTCTTAATTTTTCCCTGCTGAATTTTTTCAATTTCTTTTTTTATAATTTTTTCAGCTAACCCTATTTTTTCAGGTTCAAGAGAAAAAGAAAAAAACTGAACAAAACCATTTTTTAAACCATAATTTCTTGAAATAGTAGAGTAAATCAAGCTTCTTTTATCTCTTAATTCATATGAAATTACTTTTTTCAGATAATCTCTGAAAATTATTGAATGAAAATGATTCTCTTTATCATCTCTTGCAACATAAGAAAAGTAAAGCTTCGGCTTTTTCAAAACTTCATTTTCAACAATCCCCTTCTCTCCTTTTTTTAACTTGAAATTTTTTACTTGCTTTGTTTTTCCTTTTTTCAAAGAACCTAACTCATTTTCAAAAAAGTCAACAACCTCTCTTTCATTAAAATTGCCTATTATAACAGAATGCATGTTGTTAGGTTTTCGTATTTCATTCAGCCTTTTTTTAACCTTAGAAAAAGTCATTTTTTTAATATCCTCTTCTTGTCCAAGAGTCTTGAAAGGGCTGTATCCTTTAATCAGCCATTCTAAAAAAACAGAATCCTTCCTAACTCTTTCTTTTTTCAAAGCAAGCTCCTGCAAAATAACCTCTTTTTCCTTTTCAACATCTTCCTTGTTAAATTTAATTTGCTTAATTGAACCTGTTTCTAATTCCATTAGAAAATCCAGGTCTTCATTTAAAACAACTCCATTCAACTGCATTGAAAAAGGAGAAGTTGAGCCATTAGCTCTTCCTCCTCTTTCAGCTACTTTTTTCAAAAGCCATTCTCTTTTTCCTGAGCTAGAATCCCTTAAAAGCATGTGCTCTAAAAAATGAGTGCTTCCATTCATGCCCCTAGATTCTGTCAATGAACCTGACTTGAATCCAATTGAAAAAGCAGACACAGGTGACTTTTTTTTCTCCATTACTATCTCAAATCCATTGCTTAATTTTTCAACTGCAATACTCAAACGCAACACCCCTCTAATTTTTAAAAAACAAGCTGAATTTTTCCATTAACAATTGCGAAGTTGAGCAATAAAAAACAGTAGCAGACAAGCAAAAAAGAATTAACTTTATAAATGCCAAAAAGCATAATTAAAAGCAAGTAAACAAAAAATTATAATAAATGTATGCTGTTGCTGTTTTTACAGCCCTCTTACTTCTACTTTTTTAACATATTTTTTCATGATGTCAGCGAATTCATAAAGCTTTTCCTTCTTGTAAGGCTCGACATCGCTTGCTGCAAGCGTTTCCTTGTTCCTGAACTGCTGAACAAAGTAAATATTTGCTCCTTTAATCAGCTCACCTATTTTATGAAAATCGTCAGCAGTCAAAGAAGGGAACACTGTTGTTCTGAATTCATAACTTCCAAAATCCATCAGCAACTTAATGCTTTTTTTAATGTTTTCCTTGTTCACTGGCATTTGCACTATTTCATCGTATTTTTCAAGAGAAGCTTTGATGTCCATTGCTACATAATCAGCAAGCCCTTCATCTAAAATCTCCTTTAAAATTCCAGGGTTAGTGCCGTTGCTGTCAAGCTTTACATAAAAACCCATGTCCTTCAATTTTCTTAGAAAATCTTTCAAGTCAGGCTGGAGAGTCGGCTCTCCTCCAGTTACAGTAACAGCGTCGACATAACCTTTTCTTTTTTCCAAGTAATCCCAAACTTCTTTCTCGTCAATCAAACCTGTTTCAGATTCAAGTGGAATTAAATTGTAATTGTGGCAGTAAACGCATTTGTAATTGCACCCTTGCGTAAAAATTATTGAACTTACTTTTCCTTTCAATTCAATGAAGCTTACTTTTTCAAAACCAGCAATTTTCATTTATTCACACTCACCATAGGTAAATGAAAATGTTTGAGCAGTTTTAACTGCAATTTAATAAGCATGGTGATAAAACCTCTTTTGTAACTTTTTTAAAAAAAAAGAAGGAAGGTTTAATGATTTTTTATTTTCATTCCAGCTGAGTACTGCGGAAGCCCTTTCTTAATCAATTCCCTGTCTCTAAATTCCTCTTGCTTGCCTTCATTCCACTGGTTCACAGGCCTCAAATAACCGACTACTCTTGAATAAATTTCAGTTCTTGTCCTCAATTCATTTGGTAACTCATCCATTTTTTCATCAACTCCTTCTTCTCTTTTTTATTTAATTAAATTAGCTTGTGACTGCTGGTTTGCATTCACTTGCTTGGTTTTCATTTTCTGCCTCAACTCTTCGTCGCAAATCGGGCAGTATTCATGCTCACCTGCAATGTACCCGTGGATTGGGCAAATGCTGAACGTTGGAGTAATTGACAAGTAAGGCAAAGTGTACTTTTCAAACACTTTCTTGACAACTGTCTTAGCTGCATCCTTGTCAATTCTCTCTCCGAGGAAAGCATGGAACACTGTTCCGCCAGTGTATCTTGACTGAAGTGGGTCCTGGTTGTCAAGTATTTCAAACAAGTCGCCGCTCCAGCCGACAGGAGGTAAGCTTGAGTTAGTGTAATAAGGCTTGGCGTCATGCGCTCTGTAAGCTTGTTCATTAGCTACTATTATTTTAGGGTAATTTTTCTTGTCTATTCTAGCTAGCCTGTAAGTTGCTCCTTCAGCTGGACTTGCTTCTAAGTTGAACACATGCCCAGTTTCCTCTTGGTATTCAGCCAGCCTGTCTCTCATGAAATCCATGATTTTAATTGCAAACGCGTGGCCTTCAGGATTAGTCAAGTCAACACCCATGAAATTCAACAATGCTTCGTTCATTCCAATCAAGCCGATTGTTGAAAAGTGGTTTTTCCAATACTCGTTGTACATGTCCTTGATTCCTCTCAAGTAAAATCTGGAGTAAGGGTACAATCCTTTTTCAGTGTAATGCTCGATGAATTTCCTTTTCAATTCAAGTGACTCCTTAGCCAAGTCCATTAAGTAAGATAATTTTTCAAAGAATTTTTCCTCTGACTTTGACAAGTAGCCAATCTTAGGCAAGTTTATGGTGACAACACCTATGCTTCCTGTCAGAGGATTAGCTCCAAACAAGCCTCCTCCTCTTTTACGAAGCTCTCTTGTATCCAAACGCAGCCTACAGCACATGCTTCTTACGTCATCAGGGCTCATGTCACTGTTTATGAAGTTGGCAAAGTAAGGAATGCCATATTTTCCAGTCATTTCCCAGATAGCATCCTGGTTTTCATTATCCCAGTCAAAATCCTTTGTAATGTTATAAGTTGGAATAGGGAAAGTGAATGGGCGTCCGCTTGCATCTCCTTCAAGCATCACTTCAGCAAAAGCGCGGTTAATCATGTCCATTTCATCTTGAAAACTGCCGTAAGTATCGTTAGTAATATTCCCGCCTATGATTGCCGGAAGGTTCTGCATGAACTTAGGCACTTTCAAATCCATTGTAATATTAGTGAAAGGAGTGTTTCCTGTGATGAAAACTTTGCCTTTTCTTCTTGCGATTATTGTTTCATTTTTTGTATGAGGGCACCAGATTACACCATCATAATCTACTTTTTTAATCTTCTGAATGTAAGTTTCAGAATGCTTGATTAAGCGAAGCACAAAAATATCTTTTGTTCCTATTGTTGGTTTTCTAACAAGAGTGGTGAACCCGTATCCTGCATTCACTGCTATGATTTGCAAGGCGTCGAGAATTTCCCTGCTGGTAGTTGCAATTTTACTTTCTTCAAAACCATCTGCTTTCAAATAAGTTTCTAAAAACAGCTTGGATTGCTCTTGATTCAAGCCAAGGAGAATTGAAGGGATAAACTTAATTGTTTCCCTTGTTCCAAACCACTTGTGTACTTTCTTAGAACTTTCTGCATTCAGCCTCATTCTTCTAACAGGCTTTCCTAATCCAGTTGATTCAAATTCAGAGTAAGTTAATTTAAAATGATTCAATAATTTCTTGATTTCATTGTAGTGCTTTGAGTTTTTTTCTTTAGATTGGTAAATGGAAATCCTGTAACAACTCCTGTGATTAACTGGTTTTTCAACACTTCCTTCAGCAATAATCCATGCCATTAGCTTAATTTGTTCATCACTAATTCCTGCTTTTTTGTTTGAATTTTCACCTGCAATTGGAATAATAAAAGGAGATTTTAGCTTGGCAACTTCTTCAATTGGTTCCAATACAAAAGAATCTGAATTGAATAATTTTCTCACAACCCTATGTTTAGGTGAAATCAACTGATCCTGAATCCTGTTTTTTAAATTATACATCTTGCCCTTGTATCTTCTTTTAAAAACATAAGTGACTTTCTGATCTTCAATTTTACCTGTTTTCAAGTTGAATGTTTTAATTGAACTGCCTTCATTAACCTCATCATAACTTTTCCAGCCTTCAGGAGTTAAAATTTCAGTGTCCTCAGAAACACATTGAAAACCGACACGAGTAGGCACATTCACATTGTAAATGAACTCCTGCATAGCCTGCTTTACTTCCTTGTAATCCATTTTGTCATAGGCTATGAAAGGAGCCAAGTAAGTGTCAAAATTAGAGAAAGCCTGCGCTCCAGCAGCTTCACCCTGCAAAGTATAGAAAAAATTCACTATCTGCCCTAAAGCTGTTCTGAAATGTTTAGCTGGCTTAGAAGCTACTTTTCCAGGCACTCCCTTGAAACCGACGCTAAGCAAGTCCTGTAAGTCCCATCCAACGCAATAAGCAGCCAAGCTGCCCAAGTCATGAATGTGAAAATCACCCAGCTTATGCGCGTTTCCAATCTTGCTAGGATACAATTTATTCAGCCAATACTTGGCTACAAGCTCTGATGAAATGTGAAAATTCAATCCCTGCAGAGAGTAAGTCATGTTCGCATTTTCCTTGACTCTCCAGTCATTCTGGTTCAAATAAGCTTCCATTAAGTCAAAGTTGCCGAGCATGGAACTAAGTTCCCTCAAATCAGCGTGATTATGCCTGTAAAGAATGTAAGCCTTGGCTGTCTTAGCATGCCCCTGTTCAATCAAGACTTTTTCAACAACATCCTGCACATCCTCTACATTAGGAATATTGTCATCATCAAAATTTTTTTCAAGTTCAGCAACGACAATTTTAGTCAACTGCCTCGCTCTTTCAATGTCTCTGCCTCCAACAGCCCTAGCAGCTGCAAAAATGGCATTCACAATTCTTTCATCGTCAAAATCAACAACAGTTCCGTCTCTTTTCTTAATTTTCGTCAACATCCTCATCCTACCTCCGCATAACAATACAAAAATGAAACAAAACCCCCCCTTGAAAAAATGAGAGTGATATTTCAAACTCAAAAAAGGTATATTAATAAAAAGGTTTGAAAAATTAATTTGTTAATTTGCAAAAGTTAAAAAAGCTTATTTTTGCAATCTTTTTGCTGAAACAGATAAGCAGTTTGTTTAAAAACAATTAGCTTTTCTAATCTGCTTTTTTTATCTGATTGGTGTTGTTTTCTTTTAATTTTTTCAAAAAAACTGTTTTTTAAACAAGTATGCCCATTAATTATGCTTGTATGGTGCTAGCTGAAAAAAGCAGTTTCAAAATTTACCAGAGGGTTTTTGACAAATACACTTTCAAAAGCCTTGCGAAGCTCGTGGATAAAAAATACTTCACTGTGCTTGATTTTCCAATCAGCACTGGAAAAGAAGCTGATGTCTACAAAGCCACTAAAATAAGCAAGGACAAAACTAAAGAGCCTGTGGCTGTTAAAATTTACAGGATTGAAACAAGCAATTTCAAGAAAATGCAGGAATACATGATAGGAGACCCTCGTTTTGAAAAAGTCAAAGGAACAAAAAGAGGAGTAGTTGAAGCATGGTGCAGGAAAGAACACAGGAACTTGAAAGACGCTTATGAAGCAGGAGTGAAAGTGCCTAAGCCAATTGCTTTTGAAAAAAACGTCCTAGTCATGGAGTTTATTGGAAAAAAAGACGGCTCCCCTTATCCTCTTTTAAAAGAAGCTGAAGTCAGAAACTGGAAAAAGCTGGTTGACAAGATTATCAGATACATTGAAGTTCTTTGGATAAAAGCAGGCATAGTTCACGGCGACTTGAATGAATACAACATAATAATGAAAAACCAGTCTCCTGTTTTAATTGATATCGGCCAAGCCATGAGCATAAAGCACCCAATAGCACCTGAACTATTAAAAAGGGATTTAAACCAAATAAACAAGCTAGCTAAAAAGCACGGAGTAAAAATAAAAACCAATGAAGTATATAACAAGTTAACAAAGGATGTTGATTATGATTAAAGCAGTTTTATTTGATGTAGATGGCACAATAATCCCACTCGACTATGTAGTGGAAGGAATAAAAAAAACTTCTAAAAAAATGGGATTGAAAGAACTGACAAAAGAAGAAATTTACTCAAAAATAGTCGGACACACCTTGACTGAAAGGCTTAAAAACATTTACAAAAACCTTACAGACAAAGACGTTGAAAAATTCAGAAAAATTTACCATGAAGAATACAAAAAAATAATTGAAAAACCCTTCCCAAACACAATAAGCACAATCAAAAAACTAAAACAAATGAACCTCAAAATAGGAATAGTTACAACCAAAAGCAGAGAAACAGCAACAGAAGCATTAAAAGAATCCAAAATACCATTCGAAGCCCTTGTAACAAGCAGCGACGTTGAAAACATCAAGCCATCACCAGAACCAGTGCTGAAAGCATGCAAAAAACTCGGAGTAAAACCAGAAGAAGCAGTAATGATAGGAGACCACATATTCGACATGCAGTCAGCAAAAAACGCAGGAGCAACAGCAATTGGAGTAACAACAGGAGCAAGCACCAGACAAGAGCTTGAAAAAGAAGCAGATTACGTAATAGATGAAATAAGCGAAGCAATTGAAGTGATTGAAAAAATCAAGCAAAAACAAGATGAAGAACAGGAACTTGAAGAAACATTTGACATAATCAACATTCCAAAAGACAGAGTCGCTGTCCTCATAGGAAAAAAAGGAGAAACGAAAAAAGCAATTGAAAAACAAACAGACACGAAAATAGAAATCAGTTCAGACGGTGAAGTGATAATCAGAAGAAAAATAAACACCCAGGACCCCCTGAAGCAGCTGAAAGCGCATGAAATCATAAAAGCAATAGCAAGAGGATTCTCCCCTGAAAAAGCATTCAAGCTGCTGAAGCCTGAAAATTACCTGGAAATAATAAGCCTGACTGAACACGTTTCAGACAAAAGCCTTAAAAGAGTGCGTTCAAGAATAATAGGAAAAGAAGGCAAGGCAAGGAAATTCATCTCAAGGCTTACAAAAACAGAAATAGTTATATATGGCAAAACAGTTTCTATAATAGGAAAAATTGAAAACAATCAAATTGCAAAAAAAGCAATCATGAAAATTGTTGAAGGAGCACCGCACAGTGCTGTTTTTAGGTTCCTGGAAAGGAACAGAATAAAAATAAAATAACCAAACTAATAAAAAACAAACCTTCTTTTCTTAAAAAAAAGAGGAAAAAAATTCAAGGTGGCGTTAAACTTGACAGAAGCAATCAACATACACAAAGGATTCAAAGAATACTCAGTAGCAGAATTCTTCAAAAAAAACAGGCAAATGCTCGGATACTCAGGAAAAATAAAATCCCTAACCACAGCAGTGCACGAATACGTGACAAACGGACTAGACGCCTGCGAAGAAGCAGGAATACTCCCAGACATATACGTAAAACTAGAAAAACTAGGGCCAGACCACATAAAGCTAATTGTAGAAGACAACGGGCCAGGCATACCTAAAAAAATAGTAGGCAAAGCCTTCGGCTCAATGCTCGCAGGAACCAAATTCCACAGATTCCAACAAGCAAGAGGACAACAAGGAATAGGAGCAGCCGGAGTAATCATGTTCTCACAAGTCACAACAGGAAAACCAACAAAAATAATAACATCACAAGGAAACGGCGTAATCTACGAAACAAAACTATCAATAGACATCAAAGCAAACCAGCCGAAACTAGAAGACCAAAGAGAATACAGCGGCGAAATGAGAGGAGTGCGCCTAGAAAGCGAACTAAAAGGAGTCAAATACCAAAAAGGAGACTACTCAGTAGACGAATACCTCAGAAGAACAGCACTAGCAAACCCGCATGCAAAAATAACATACGTCGACCCAGACGGATTGACAACAGTCTACGACAGGGCAGATGCAAAACTGCCTAAAAAACCAAAATCAACAAAGCCGCACCCAAAAGGAATAGAAGTAGACGACTTACTAACATACGCTTCAGTTACAAAAGCAAGAACAGTGAAATCATTCCTAGTGAACGAACTTTCAAGAATGAGCGTGGCAAAAGTAAAGGAAATAGAAGATAAAGTAAGCTTCGACATGAACAAGATCCCAAAAGAGTTAAGGTGGGACGAAGCAGAAGAAATAATCAAAGCAATCAAACAAATCAACTTCATAGCACCGCCAACAGACGTGCTAATACCAATAGGAGAAAAACAATTAGAAAAAGCAGTAGTCAACGTAATCCAACCTGAATTCAAAACAATAATCACGCGTCCAGCTTCAGTGTACAGAGGAGGAGTGCCCTTCATAGTAGAAGTAGCACTTGCATTCGGAGGAAAAGCAGGCAAAAAAAATGCTGACGATAAAAACAGAATGGAAATAATGAGATTCGCAAACAGAGTGCCTTTGCTGTTCGACTCAGGAGGCTGCGCAATAACAAAAGCAGTGCAGTCAGTAAACTTTAAAAAATACAAAATAAGCGACGACACTCCAATAACAGTAATGGTGAACTTCACATCAGTATACGTTCCATACACAGGAGCAGGAAAAGAATCAATAGCAGACGAAGAAGAAATAATAAAAGAAATACGCCTAGCCTTAATGGACACAGGAAGAAGACTAGGAAGCTACGTCGCAGGAAAACTAAGAGAAGCTGAAAAAGAAAAAAAGAAAAGAAACCTCGAAATATACACTCCAATCGTAGCAGAAGCACTAGCAGACATACTAAAAAAAGATGAGAAAAAAATAGAAAACAAACTCAAAGAAATAATTGAAAAAAAATACAACGAAATCGAAGAAGAAACACCAGAAGAAAAAAAACTAGAAGAAGAGGAAGAAAAAGAAATAGAAGAACTTGAAAAAGAAGGACTCCTATAAAAAAAAGTGATTGACAATGGCAAAAAAAATTGAATCAGAAGAAATCAAGAAAAAAAGAGAACAAAATGCAATGAAAAAAATAGAAGAACTCATGCTCGACATTGAAAAACAAATAGAAAGAGGAGAAGCGCCTGAATTCGAACTCCCATTAAGAGGAAGAGGAAACGCAGTATACAACCCAGACAAAAAAATGATACTAATGGGAGAAAAGAAAACAAGAAGAAAATTCCTAAACACAGCGCACACCAGGAAATTCGCGCAAACAATGCTAGTAGCAGAAGCAGCATACAACGAGTTATTAAAAAAAGGAAAAACAGGGACAATCAGGGACCTCTACTACAGCATACTAAGAACAATACCAGGCACCAAAATAAAAACAGTCGAAGACCAAAGAGAATCAGATGCAGTAAGCGTAGACCTCGAAGTAGCATTAGGGCTCTTAAGAGAAGACTTGAACCTAAAAGCAGAAAAAAACGGAGCAGTAGCAGGAAACGTAGTAATAGAAGACAGAGGAGACATAATCGACTGGAGCAAAATGGGCTCAGGAGGATGGGCAATACCCTCAATGACAGGAGACATAGTATTCAAAGAAGTCAAAGCAGACTTCGTGCTATACGTAGAAAAAGCAGCTATCTGGGAACGTCTAAACGAAGACAAAGTATGGAAAAAACTAAACTGCGTGCTCCTAGCAACGCAAGGACAAGCAACAAGAGGAGCAAGACTACTCCTAAGAAGACTAAGCGAAGAACACAACCTACCAGTATACGTATTCACAGACGCAGACCCATGGGGATGGTACATATACTCAGCAATCAAATATGGTTCAATGGCATTAAGCCACGCAACTGAAAAACTAGGAGTGCCAAAAGCAAAATTCATGGGAATGACAATGGAAGACATAGAAAAATACGGACTAGAAAAATACACAATCAAACTCACTCCACAAGACATAAAAAGAGCACACGAAATAAGCAAATACCCATGGTTCCAATCAGAACAATGGCAAAAAGAAATACAAACAATACTAAAAAAAGGATACAAAGCAGAACTTCAAGCACTATCAAAACACGGAATAGAATTCATCAGCGAAACATACATACCAGAAAAACTCAAGAAAAAAGAATACATAGAATAAAAAAAGTGATGAAAAAATGAAATCAGTCACAGGTGAAGCAAGTGAAGATTCCAACTTTCATTTTTCACTGTGGAAAAAAGTGATGAAAAAATGAAATCGGCTGACGCCTCAAACATTTTAATTGTATGAGAACAGGTGAAGAATTAAAATGAAATACTTAACAGGCAAAACAAAAAAAGAACTGCTTGAAGAAATAGAAGCAATAAACACGCCATACCAAGAAATATACATCCCCCTCCGCCCAACAAACGAAATAATAAACAAAATACTTGAAAAAAACCAATACCTGAAAAAAATCACATGCCCACACAGTTTATACCTACAAGTATCAAAAAAAACATTCAAAAAACTAAGAGAAAAAAACATAAACATACAACCAGGAGACGTGCACGTAGGACGCCCAATGAAACACGACCCTGAACTAATCAAAAGAATAATAAACGAAAAAGCAAACGGCAAGCCAGTTAAAAAAATAGCAGAAGACTACGACGTGCCAGTAAGAACAATATACTACTACTTAAAAAACGGCTTAAACGAGTAAAAAAAAGGTTTTAAAAACCAAAACAAATACAAAAAACAACAAAATTAAAAAAAACTGCCCTGGTAGCTTAGTCCGGTAAAGCGTACGGCTGTTAACCGTAAGACCGCCGGTTCAAATCCGGCCTGGGGCGTTTTCTAAAAAAGAAAACAACTAAAAAAAGAAGCCACTGAGCAAAGCGAAAATGGCTTTAATTCTTTTAGTGCAGTTTTTCTTTTCTAAAGAAAAACGCTTGAGGCGACAGCCGATTAAGTTTTTCTTTTAAGAAAAAGTGCCGAAGATCCTGCCTGGGGCGCTACAAACTCTAAGAGTTTGTATCAGTGAGGCTATCTCAATCGCCTAATGGCTCAAACGTTTTTCTTGTAAAAAACAAGAAAAACTTCACTTTGTTCGATAGCCATGTTCAAGGCTCTTGCGAGCCTTGAAAAGGTTTTGCCTCTAACGAGGCAAAAATGAGGCAAACATATAATAACAAGTCATTTAACTATTTCTTTTTTATATTAAAAAGGAGTTAAAGTTAAAACAATGCAGTCGTGGAGCAGAGTAGTAGCAGCAGTGACATTAATCTTCATACTAATAGGAATAGGTACTTTTGCTTACTCCCAACTAGAAGGATGGAACTTAATAGACTCCCTTTACTTCTCAACAACCACCTTGACTACAATCGGCTACGGCGACTTACATCCAACCCATAACATTTCAAAACTATTCACAGCTGTTTACATAATAATAGGAGTAGCATTGACTCTAGTTGCATTAACTTCAATAGCCACTTACTTCTTTGAAAAAAATTACGAAAGAACAGCAGAAACAGTTGAAAAAAACATCTGGAACAAAATCAAAAGAAAAAAATACAGAATCTAACTCTTTTTAATTTCAAAAATTTTCTGTTCAAATTCAAATTTTCCATTTGTTAAATTTTCTTTGAAAAAAGCTAGAATCTCTTTTTTAGCTTTTTCATATTCAAAAGGACAAGATTCAAAAAACAACTTAAGCAAATTAAACAGTTCTTCATATGAAGAAAAATAAAGCTCTGAATGCAAAGAATGCTCGCTAAAATCAACACCTAAACCCTGCAAAACTTTTTTAACCTCCTCATAAGTAGATGCATATTCTTTGCCTGAAACATTTGAAAACATTTTTTTAAAAGAACCATAATCGCTTCCAGTTCCATTCACAACAATGAAAGCTTTTCCTCCTTCTTTTAAATGAGAAATTATCTTCTTCAAAGAGCCTCTTTTATCATTAAAATAATAAAAAACATGAGAAGCAATTATAACATCAAATTTTTCACTAAGTTCAACATCCTCCCAATCACTTTTTATAAAAAAAACATTATCAGGAAAAAAAGAAGAAAAAGATTCTTTTTCAACAACCACGTACCTGCTAAAAAGAGAAGAAAGGGAGTTATAAAAAAAAGCAAAATCACCAGGCCCAATTTCAAGACAAGATTCCTTTTTTTCTCCAATAAGATTTTTAATGCCTTTAACTAAAACCTCTTTTTCATTTGACTTTTCAATAAAGGAATCAAACAAAGCAGGATTAAATTGAACCATGATAAAAATAACAACCTGAAAATTTATAAAAATAATCAATTCAACTCGCTTATTCTTTTTCTCAAGTTCTCCAAAGCAAGCTTAGTAGCAACTGGGTTCTTCTCATCCTTCACTTGCTCGTAAACGCTTTCATCAAATAAGTTAATCAACTCAATGCCAAGTTCAATGCATGCTTTTTTCAACGCCTGGTAAGTTTCGCTTGAAGGCTTCAAGTAACTGAAATACTTCTCATACTTATGAACAGACAAGTAATTCTTAATCCTCCTGCTAATTACTTCAACGTACTCCTTCTTAATTTCAGGAGTCTCCTCCCATTCAGGCCAATCATATGCATTAAAAGGATAGTAATTGTCAAACTCCATTGGAATAACGCCAGGCGTGCTGAGAACAACCAAATGCGTCTTAGAAACAAAACCAGGAAACTCATTCAACACTTTACTAATTGCCTTATGAGTCTTTGAACGAGAATAAGGCTTTTTGAAACTGCATTGCAAAAACAAAACCCACTTCTTCTCTTTTGGTTTTTCATAAAACCTCTGGAAGTAATCCTGCCAAACTTCAAAAAACCTGTGATTCAAAATTTCACTGTTAGCTCCTTTAAGCAGCTTCCTCTGTTCAGGTGGAAACTTAGGCACGAACAAGTAATTCTGAGAATCAGTTTCAATATTATCATACTTTTCAACATGCTTGGAAACAATCTCCTCAAACTCACGGGTAGTAATAGGGCTCCAGCCACCTTCAACCCACAGTTTAAACAGCTTCGACTTGCTGTGAGGAAAAGTATTAATCAAAACCAAGCTATCGCCTGGCTCTGCATGCTCTTCCACAAACTCCACACTCCTGTCAAGCAACTCAACAGAGCCGAAAGGAATATTAACCATCAAGTAAGTGCGCACATGCATGCCATTCTTATGAAGCAACTCAACTGCTTTTAAATAATCCTCTACAGTAAAGCCCTTTTCATATTTTTTCAGAACTTCATTGTCAGCGCATTCCAAGCCAATGCCAACAGTCAAGTCAAAATCACTGAAGTCACTTAAGTTCTCCTGCGTTACATACTCAGGACGCGCTTCCACAACCAGCTTCTTAATTCCCTTTTGCTTCAAGAAATTCGCTAGCCATTGCCTGAATTCACGTGGAAACTGCGCGTCGTCTAAAAAACTTCCTGACACGAAAATTTTCACAGTATCATAGCCTTCAAAAGACTCTGACTCTATCCTCTTTTTCAAAAAATCAATGTTAACAGGAGCTTTCAACTGCCCCCAGCCGCATGCAAAGCATTTCCTCCAACTGCATTGCCCAGAAGCCAAAATAATCTTCTTAATTCCTTCATTGTTTACAGTCATTTAAAAAAACCTTTTTTTTAATTCATGATTTGCTTGACTAAATCCACCAAGTCCTCGTCTTTCAACTCCCTTACTTTCCTGTCATCTTGAACCTGCTTGTTGAAAGCTATTTTCACTGCATTTGAAACAGTCTTGTTCTTGTACCTGAACAATTCCCTTACAAGCAAATTGAAGTTGTCGTCCTTCACAACACCCTTCTTCCTCTTCAACAAAACAACAACTGAATCAACTTTCGGCTGAGGATAAAAAGAAACACGCGGAACAACTTCCTTGATTTCAACTTCATTATAATGCTGAGCCATGACACTCAACCTGCCATAACCCTCCTGCCCAGGACGCTTAATCATCCTGTACCCAAACTCCTTTTGAAAAAATAAAACAGCCAACTCAAAATCATAATTCAACAGCTTCTCGCTCAAAGGGCCTGAAATAGAATAAGGAATATTAGAAACAATCTTGTTAAAAAAAGGAATGTCAGTTTTTAACACGTCGCTGAAAATCAATTCAACATTACTTAAATCACTTAACTCCTCTTTCAAAACAGGAACAAGCTTCTTATCCCTTTCAATAGCAATTACTTTGCCTGCTTTTTCAGCAATTTCACGAGTTAAAAAACCAAGCCCAGGTCCTATTTCAAGAACAGTGTCTTTCTTGCTAACATCAGCGTACCTCACAGCCCTTTCAATAACGCTTTTGTTAATTATAAAATACTGATCTAAAACAGGGCTTGCTCTAAAACCATACTTGGCATAAATCTGCCTTACTTTCTGAGTCAAATTAATCATTTCAACACCTTTTTTTCAAATTTTCCTACAAACAAAAAAAAATACTTAAAAGAAAAGAAGAAACAAGAAAAACAAAAAAAACTAAAAAAAAATAATTAAAAAAAAAAATTAAACAATCAATACCTTCTGTTCCTCCTGTTTCTCCTAGGCGCAGCTGGCCTTACAAACAAGTAATGCTTCTCACCGCCCATCATCTCCTGAATAATCCTGTCAACAATCAACCTCTTAGGATCAGGCATTAAATTAATCCTGTCAACAATATCCTTAAAACTCTCAAAAGGCTTAACTTCCCTTTCTTTCAAAATCTCCTTCATATGCTTCTTACCAATACCAGGCAACAACTCAAGAGAATGCTGCCTAACAGTAATAGGCCCAGCCTTGTTGAAAAAATTAACAAAAAACTCCTCCTTATCAGCCACAATCTTCTCCAAATTAGCTTTCAATTCACTCCTAGCAGTAGCAGTCAACTTCTGATAATCCAACCTGCCTTTAATAAACTTAATCTTATCCCTCTTCTCAGGCCCAATATACACTTCCTCGCCAATGCTAATACTAGCCTCATCCCTAGCAACCAACTCCAACAAAGCCAAATACTTAGGCCCAAGAGCCTGAACAACCGGCTCCTTCCTAAAAGAACTCACATACCCATTCGGCAAAAAATCCAACACAATAGCACTATCCTCACGCATAAAAACCAACACCCCAAAAAAGGATTTTTCACTCAATCCTCTTTAAACAAGGAAACAATCTCCTTAACCTTGTCATCAGTCAATTCAAACCTAGACTTCTCAAAGAAAAGCTTCACCAACTCAGGCGAAGTCGGACGAACATTAACCAAACTAACAGCAGTCTCCTCATCAACGCCCATTTCCTTAAGCTTCTCAACAAGCTTCAAAGCAGAATCAACCCTGCCCTTGCCAAACTCCTTAACATACTCCAAAGTCACTTTCTGCTCGTAACTCAACTCCTCATCCTCCTCAGCTTTCTTCTTATCCTCTAAAATCTTCCTAACTTCCTGCAAAGTCAAAAACCTTGAACCAACAACTTCAGTACTCATTCAAAAACCACCTTTACATTTTAACAGGACTCAAATGCGCAGGATGAACAATAATCCTCTTCAACGCATTCATATCCCTAACTTCAACAATAAAACAAGAACCGCGTTTTCCAACAACAGTTCCAGTCGCGCCATTAAACCTCCTATGAGGCATGGCACTATGAACACTTGAATTAATCTTAACATGCACCTTCTCCCCTTCACTAAACTCCTGAAGCATCTTATTAACACTAGGCATGCCCTTATCCCTCTTATGCTTACCAGCCACATGCCTGCTCTTAGCCCTAGGGCCCTTGTGCTTTGCCTTAACCATTTCACAAAACCTCCTAATTAAAAAATAAAATTAAAAAGTGCAAAGAAAAGAACCTTCACACTACATAAAATAAACAATGCTCTTAATTATTCTAACCAAACGCATTTATAAAGCTTTCAATAAAAAAAAACAAATAAATACCACTTAAAACAAACAATAAAAACCATGGCAGACGACAGCACAGACTTTGAAAAAATAGCACTAGGAACATTCATCATACTCACAGCACTAGCATACATAAAACCAAACCTAACAATCACACCCCTCATATTCCTACTTGCAGGAATAACAGCAATCGCCTACCTAATCAAAGGAACAATCAACTTCATACTAAAAGGAGACGCTGAACAAATACTCTCAGGAATAGCACTAATAATACTAATAACCCTACTAATACCAAACGGACAAACACTCATAAACAACCTACTCCACACAATAGGACTCTAAAACCAAACCCCCTCCCCTTTTTAAATACCTTTATAAAGGTTTATAAACAGAATAATTAAACACTCTTTCTAAAAAGAAAGAACTAATTTTCACAAAAAAACTTAAAGGAAGTGGTTAAATGGCTAAAAAAATAGACTTCACAATCCAAAACATCGTAGCATCAGCCAACCTAAACGTAGAATTAGATTTATACGGAATAGCAAGGGAAGTTGACAACGTAGAATACGAACCAGAACAATTCCCAGGAGCAATACTAAAACTAGACAAACCAAAAACATCACTACTACTATTCAAAAACGGAAAAGTAATCTGCACAGGAGCAAAATCAGAAAAAGACGTAGCAAAAGCAATCAAAACAGCATACCAAAACATAAAACAAAACGTCAAATCAGGAAAAGCAAAAATGGAATACACAATCGTCAATATTGTCGCTTCAGCAGCACTAAACGTCGAATTGGATTTGTATGGAATTGCAAGGGAAGTTGACAACGTAGAATACGAACCAGAACAATTCCCAGGAGCAATACTAAAACTAGACAAACCAAAAACAAGCTTGTTATTATTCAAGAATGGGAAGTTGATTTGTACTGGAGCAACAAACGAAAACGACGTAAAAAAAGCAATCAACAAAGCATACAATTTAATCAAACCAAATATTAGGAAATAAGACAAAAGGAGAAATAACAACAAAAGAATACAAAGAAAGAAAAAAAATACTCAACACATAAACCCCCCCTCCTTTCTTTTTTTATTTTCTTTCAAAACAAAAACAAGCAAAAACATAAACTTCAGAGCAAACTAAAATAAACCAATAAAATTAATAATTATAACATGAAAGTTTTGTCATTACGCCAACCATACGCAAGCTGGGTAATACAAGGGAAGAAAACAATTGAACTACGTTCCTGGAACACTAAATACAGAGGAGAACTATTTATTCACGCAAGCGGAAAACACTCTACACTTCCAACTGGAGCCATACTTGGAAGCGTGGAACTAATCGGCGTCAAGGAATACGCAGACGAAAAACAATTCCTAAAAGACAAAGACAAGCATCTTGCCGGAGATTCCTGGAATCTGCCGTTCGCAAAAAAACCATTCAAATACGGCTTTATTTTAAAAAACCCTAAACCCCTCAAAAAACCAATCAAAACAAAAGGCAAACTTGGAATATGGGAAAAATGAGCACATTCCAGAAAGTATTATCAACATCAAAACCCAAAACACTAAACATAACAAATTAAACAAAAGAAGTTAAAATATAAAAAACAAAAGGGATTAGGTTTTTTTACCTTCTTTAATAACTAGATGTACCTTTTTAACATCTCTTTCTTTGTAATATCTTTTTGCCCAATAAGTTGCATTTTCATCAATCGAATACATCACAAGAATAACATCAGAATTATACCTCTCAACATAATCTTGAGCTTGAAAAAAAGCAGCTTGAACTTTATCTCTATTATAAACAATTTTTAATTCAACAGGAATTCCATTAACAATCAAATCAGGAATTCTTCTCTTTAATTTAACCTGCTTCTCAACACTAAATTCACCAGTATTTAACAAGGCTTCATATAACTTATCTTCAAAATCAGCTTCACAACAAACTTCACTAGGCTCATCCCAAGAAAATAAAAAATTCAAAACATCTTTTAACTTATCTCTTTTAAAACCAATTTTTTTAAGTAACTTTTTTTTCCAATCTAAATCAAAATGCTTATCATAAAAAAAACAAAATAAAAGAACAACTTCAACAACTACAACAAAAAGCAAAGAAGGAATAAACCCTTTTTCAGATTTATCTAAAGTAATTAAAAAAAGTAATAAAATAAGACTGAAAAAAATCAACGCACCTAAATTAACAATTTTAAAAAAACTATTAATTTTTTCTTTTACTCTCCTAATTTTACTTGTTAAGTAATAAATTTTCCAAACAAAGAGAATTAAAACTGAGATTAAAAAAGAAAAAAAGTAAGTAAGTACTTTAAAACGATCTAAACTCATCCCAGAAGAAGAAACAGAAGAATAAGGAATAAAATAAAAAAGAAGATAAGAAATTAACATAAGAAAAAAACCATAAAAGAAAAAACTCAAAAAAAACCTCTTTACCAAACCCATACAATAAAACAAAATACAAAACAAGTATAAAAAAGAAAGTATTAAATTAAATGCAAAAAGAAGCATTAAAAAGTTGAACTTTTTTAACTTTTAATTATGAAAATTGAAACTCCTCGCAACTGGCTTTGGATGAACCGCAAAGCAGAAGTTGTCCTAGTAATTCAAAATAAAGAAAACAAAATCTTATTAATGAACAAAAAATTCTACCCAGAAAAAGTATTCAGACTGCCAACAGGAGGAATAAACGAAAACGAAGAACCAGAACAAGCAGCAATCAGAGAACTGAAAGAAGAAACAGGAATCACTGAAAAACCAGAATTAATTGAAACAATTGAATACACTGAAAACAATCAAACTTTCTTCACATCATACATCTTCCTCATAAAATCAAACCAAAAACCAGCATGCGAAGACGAAAACGAACAAATAACACAATTCAAATACGTCACGCCAAACGAACTAACAAAAACAATTGAAAAACTAAACAACCTAACAGGAAAATGGAACACCTGGGGAAAATTCAGAACAATCACACACAAACAAATAGGAAAAAAACTAGAAGGATAAAAGAAAAAAAGGTAATAAGTGATTGAATGGGCATCATTGAAGGACTAAAGGATTTAATTATAGGTATTGAAAAGGGCTTAGGAATAAAAATAGAAATAAACAACTACTTCTTTCTAATTTTACTTATAATAATACTCGCATTAACAATATGGTTTTTTTATAAAAAAAACAATGAAATAGAGATAATTCCAGCATAGCTCATCTTTTAAAAAAAATTCAAGAATAAAATTCTAATGTTAATAGGAGGATGAGTTAAAAGAGAGCTTTTTGAAGAAGGAACTTTCAGTTTTATCTTTCTTAAAACATTAAGATAAACTTTTCCAACTTTTCTAAATGCGTAATAATCACAAAAAAACTCTTCAAACCAATTTAAAAGTAGAATAGTAAAGACCATAACAAAACCCCAAAAAATACGATGAGTAACTTGAAAAAAAAGACCAGAAAAAATGAGAACAGCAAATATGAAAATAAGAAGTTGTAAAAACTTTAAAAGATAACTAAATTTATGCAAATGACCTAACTCGTGATAAATAACTCCTACTTTTTCGTTATAATCCAACTGAGACATAAAAAAGGGACCTACAAAAAGTTTCCTACTTCCCATATCTGAAGAAGCAACTTTCTCAGAAGGATTAATAAAATAAAATTGAATAGAACCATCCGGTAACTTCAATTGTTCTTTAACTAACTTTTTCTTCTCCATATCTTCTTATTTTCTATTTAGTTATTTAAAAGAATTGTTTAAACAAAGCTTTTATTAAAAAAAAGTTATAATCTTGTTGATGAAAAAAGAAGAAACGTTGAATTTAGAAGAAAGATTATGGAAAACTGCTGATAAACTAAGAAATAGTATGGATGCTGCGGAGTACAAAAACGTTGTGCTCGGACTAATTTTTTTAAAGTACATCTCAGATAAGTTTAAAATTTTACATGACAAACTTGAAAAAGAAGAAAATGCAGATCCAGAGGATCCTGATGAATACAAAGCAGAAAATGCTTTCTGGGTGCCAAAAAAAGCAAGATGGGAGTACATTCAATCAAAAGCAAAACTACCTGAAATTGGAAAAATAATAGATGAAGCAATGGATGAAATAGAAACAAAAAATCTTTCACTAAGAGGGATATTACCAAAGGATTATAACAGGCCAACACTTGATAAAAGAAAACTCGGCGAATTAATTGATTTAATAAGTACAATTGGATTTGCAGATGAAAAAGAAATAGACTTACTTGGAAGAGTATATGAGTACTTCTTAGGAAAATTTGCAGATGCAGAAGGAAAAAGAGGAGGACAGTTCTACACTCCAGAAAGTATAGTAAAACTCTTAGTATACATGATAAGACCATACAAAGGAAGAGTATATGATCCATGTGCCGGTTCAGGGGGAATGTTTGTACAATCAGAAAAGTTCATAAAAGCACACCAAGGAAAAATAAAAGAGATAAGCATTTACGGACAAGAAAGCAACCCAACAACCTGGAAACTCTGTAAAATGAACTTAGCAATAAGAGGATTAGACAACTCACAAATAAAACTAGGAGACTCATTTCATGATGACCAACACAAAGACTTAAAAGCAGATTACATCCTAGCAAACCCTCCTTTTAATGTTTCAGATTGGGGAGCAGAACACTTACAAAATGATGTGCGATGGAAATATGGAATTCCACCAAAAGGAAACGCTAACTTTGCATGGGTACAACACTTCATCCACCACTTATCACCAAAAGGAGTAGCTGGCTTTGTACTAGCAAACGGTTCAATGAGTTCAAACACTTCAAATGAAGGAGAAATTAGAAAAAAAATAATACAAGCAGATTTAATTGACTGTATTGTAGCTTTACCTTCTCAACTATTTTATAATACAATGATTCCAGCTTGTCTCTGGTTCATACGAAGAAGCAAAAACAAAAGGAAAGGAGAAATTTTGTTTATTGACGCTCGTAACATGGGACACATGATTAATCGTCGTAACAGAGAACTAAGCAAAGAGGATATTTTAAAAATTTCTGACACTTATCATGCTTGGAGAGGGGAAGAAACAGAACAAAAAGACTTCGGAGAATACAAGGATATTCTTGGTTTTTGTAAAAGTGCAACACTTGAAGAAGTTGAAAAACAAGGCTTTGTCTTAACCCCTGGAAGATACGTTGGAATTCCAGAGGAAGAGGAAGACGAAAAAGAATTTGAAGAAAAAATGAAAAAACTAACCTCACAGTTAGCTGAACAAATAAAAGAAGCACAAAAACTAGACCAAGAAATAAAGAAAAACCTAAAGGCGATTGGATTTGACTTATAACATACAAGAAAATTTGAAAGGAAAAAAGCTTATAAGAGAGCATAATTTTAAACTAGTTTATGTTGGACCAAGTTTTGAGTCAGGAATTAAAATAAATTTTTTAGTTGAAAATCTAAAGGCTATTCATGAATTAGTTCATACAATAAATGAAATAGATTCAAAAGCTAAAAAAAATAAGATTAAAGAAATAAGAGTAATACCAAAAAAAGGAAGCATTGAAGAAGAAATAGTGATAATATTTTCTAATCCTGAAGTTAGATCAATGATAGTCAACATTATCATAGCTCTATTTTTTTATTTAATAGGTAGAAGAGATAATGCTAAGAACAGAAAAGAGATTAAAGAGATGAATGAAAAATTAAATGAACTTATCTCATTAAATCAACTTAAAAACATTAAAGAGTTAACAAATCCCTTAGAACAAAAAAAAGATTCCCTAAAGATTATTGAAAATAACTCTACAAAACTTGAAGTAAACTATCAAAATAAAAAATTAATAAATAAATCAATAAAAGAAATAGAAAAAGAGATCAAGAAAGAAGAAACTGAAGTTGAATTAGAAGGATATATCTCAGCTATGGATCTAGATACAAAAAGATTAAAGTTCCATCCAAAAAATGATAAGAAAGCATATCCATTATCCTTCACACAACCACTTAAATTAATAATCCCTCTTCTTGGAAAAGAGATAAAAGCAAAGTTACGTGTAACAAAAATTAGAAGTAGGATAATAAAATTACACTTATTAGATTATAAATTATTACAAAGGGGACTAAATGAGTTTACAGAATAAAACTAAATTTAAAAAAACTGAAATAGGATTAATTCCAGAAGATTGGGAAGTTAAAGGATTAAACAGTTTGGGAAAAGTAAGCACGGGCAAGGGAACAAAAAAATTACTTCTCGGTAAATATAAAATAATCGGGTCTAATGGGGTTTTAGGGTATACTAACAACTATTTGGAAAATGATAACTTAATTTTTACAGGAAGAGTCGGCACAATTGGTTCGGTAAATTTTCTTAAAAAAGAAAGAGTTTGGTTATCAGATAACACTTTATACTTTAAGACAGAAGATTTAGGATTGTTAAAATTTATTTATTACTCATTGAAAAGAATTGACTTTTCTTATTTAAATGTAGGTAGCACTCAACCATTAATTAAACAGTCAGATTTTAGAAGATTAAAAATAGGTATTCCAACTCACAAAACAGAAATAAATGCTATTGTTAAGATTCTTTCTGATTTGGATGCTAAGATTGAGTTGTTGCAGAAGCAGAATGAAACCTTAGAAAAAATTGGTCAGGCGTTGTTTAAGCGTTGGTTTGTTGATTTTGAATTTCTTAATGAAGAAGGCAAGCCTTACAAATCTTCAGGCGGAAAAATGGTTTATAACAAAGAATTAGGAAAAGAGATTCCGAAAGGATGGGAAGTTTCAGAAGTAGGTAAAGAATTAAAAACTATTTTAGGTGGAACTCCTAGTAAAACAAGAAAAGAATATTGGATTAATGGAACAATTCCTTGGATTAATTCAGGTGCATTAAATGCTTTTCCGGTTATGAATGCTTCACAATACATTACAAAAGAAGGGTTAAAAAATTCTGCTGCAAAGCTTATGCCAAGAGGAACTATTGTTTTACCTTTTGTAATCTCTATTGGAAAAAAAGTGAATATTAGTATATTAGGTATAGACTCATCAGGAAATCAATCTGTTTTAGGGATATTAGAAAATAAGTTATTTTCATCAGCTTTTATTTACTATTGGATACAACATAAAAAACAGAAATTATACTTATCTGCAACAGGAGGAGCACAACAACACATTAACAAAAAAGAAGTTGATTCATTAGAATTATTAATTCCTTCAAAACAAGTTTTAATTGAATTTAATAATATCTCAATGAAATTAATAAAAAAAATAATTTCAAATGCTGAACAAATTCAATCTCTTGAACAAATTCGTGATTCACTACTTCCAAAATTAATGACAGGAAAAATAAGGGTAAATTATGAAAAAGATTAAAGAGTTGATTTATGAAAAAGAGAGTTTTGGGGAGTTAAAACTACTTCTTATTCAATTGGAGAAATTTATAAAAGAGGATAATTATAACGCTTCAATTGAAACTTCAAAGGCAGTTATTGAGTCCATTTGTAAAACAATATTAAAACAACTTAATATAAATATTCAAAAAAATATAAAGTTTCCAAAATTAGTTAAAATCGTTTTAAATAACTCCCCTTTTTTAAAAGAACTTGAAAAAGAGGATAAAGAGAGCACAAAAAAAATAATCGGTTCTATTTTAACACTTTCAAACTCAATCGCAAATCTAAGAAATAATTACAATTTTATTTCTCATGGACAAGGACCATCATTTAAATTATCAAATAAAAGAATAAGTGAATTATGCCTTCAATCAACTGAATTAATTGGCTCTTTTTTATTAGATATTCATTTAAACTATACCCCACCCTCTTATTATAATGAAGTTAGATATGAAGATCATGAAGATTTTAACAGATGGTTTGATGAACAAAATAGCAATTTAAAAATTGGAAAATATGAGTTTTTACCTAGTAAGGTTTTATATACAGATATCGAATTTTATAAACAAGAGTTACAATCTTTTAAAGAAAAGGGAGATTTTGTAATATGACTAGTTTTGTAGTTGAGCAGGATATTGAAGATGCTGTTTTGGATATTTTTCAAAGTGATTTGGGTTATTCTTATTATTTTGGTCCTGATATTTCACCTGATTCTGAAAATGCTTTAAGAAAAAGTTGGAGCGAGGTTATTTTAGAATGGGAATTAAAAGAAGCAATTGAAAAGCTAAACCCTCAGTTAACAAGTGAAGTAATAGAAGAGGTAATTAAAAAAGTAAAAAGAATACCTTCACAAAATTTAATTGAAAACAATAAACACTTTCACAAGTTATTAGTAGAAGGAGTACCAATTTCTTATAGAAACAATGAAGGAAGAGTAGTTCATGATACTGCTAAATTGATAAGTGAGGATGTTGAAAAAAATAAGTTTACTGTAATTAATCAGTTTACCATTATTGAAAATGAAAAAAATAGGAGACCAGATTTAATTGTTTTTTTAAATGGTTTGCCAATAGCTGTTATTGAATTAAAAAACCCAATTAAAGAAAAAGCAAGTTTAACATCTGCTTATAAACAATTAGAAGTGTATAAAGAAGAGATTTCAAGCTTGTTTAATTATAATGAGTTTTTAGTTATTTCAGATGGAACAAGTGCTAGGATTGGCACTATTACTTCTTCAAAAGAATGGTTTTTACCATGGAAGAGTTCAGAGGGTAAGACAATTGCTTCAAAAAAATTACCTCAACTTCCAGTGTTACTAGAAGGGGTTTTTAAGAAGAGCACTTTAATTGACTTGATTAAGTATTTTGTTGCTTTCAGTACTTCAGATAAAAAGGTTAGAAAGATTTTAGCTGGTTATCATCAGTATTATGCTACTAATAAAGCTATTAAGAGAACAATTGAAGCTATTGGTAAGAGTAAAAAAGCAGGGGTTATTTGGCATACGCAGGGTTCTGGTAAATCTTTTACTCTTGCTTTTTATACTGGTAAATTACAACAAGAAGAAAAGTTAAAAAACCCGACTGTTGTTGTTTTAACTGATAGGAATGATTTAGATGACCAGTTATTTAATACTTTTTCTTCAATTGATTGTTTAAGAGAACCACCTGTACAAGCTAATTCAAAAGAGGAGCTAAAACAATTGCTTAAAAATCGCCCTTCTGGGGGGATTATTTTTGCGACTATTCAGAAGTTTGGAACTGATGAAGGAAGTTTTGAGTTACTTTCTGATAGGAGTAATATTATTGTTGCTGCGGATGAAGCGCATAGGAGCCATTATGGTTTTAAAGCAAAAGTGGATCAGAAAACAGGGGAGGTTAAGTATGGTTTTGCTAAGTACTTGAGGGATGCTTTACCTAATGCTACTTTTATTGGTTTTACTGGTACCCCAATTGATTTAAGTGATAGATCAACTCGTCTTATTTTTGGTGATTATATTGATGTTTATGATATTGAACAGTCAATTGAAGATGGTAGGACTGTTAAGATTTTTTATGAGTCAAGGCTTGCTAAGATTGGTTTAAATGAGAAGGAAATGGAGAAGTTAGATGAAGAACTTGAAGAAGTAACTGAAACAGAAGAGGAGGAAACAAAAGAAGAATTGAAGTCGAAGTGGTCAAAGCTTGAGAAAATTGTTGGTTCTGATGAAAGATTAGAATTAATTGCTAAGGATTTAGTTAAGCATTTTGAAGAGAGACAAGAGGCAATGAATGGAAAAGCGATGTTTGTTGGGATGTCAAGAAGAATTTGTATTGAATTATATGAAAAGATTAAGAAGTTGAGACCTGAGTGGGTTAATGAAGAAGATGATTCAAAAGGTTTAATGAAGGTTGTTATTACTGGTTCTGCTGCTGATGGTAAAGAATGGCAGAAGCACATTAGAGATAAGAGAAGAAGGAGAGAATTAGGTGAACTTTTTAAGGATCCTTCTTCTGAGTTTAAGTTAGCTATTGTTAGGGATATGTGGCTTACTGGTTTTGATGTTCCTTCTTTGAATACTCTTTATGTTGATAAGCCTATGAAGGGACATGGTTTAATGCAGGCAATTGCTAGAGTTAATAGAGTTTATAAAGATAAACAAGGTGGTTTGATTGTTGATTATATTGGAATTGCACCTGATTTGAAAACTGCTTTAGCAATTTACAGTAAAAGTAATGGTAGAGGCAGGTTAGTTGTTAATCAGGAAGAGGCTATTTCTGTTTTACTTGAAAAGTATGAAGTTGTAAGTCAAATGTTCCATGGTTTTAATTATAAAAAGTTCTTTGAAGGTTCTCCTAGAGAAAAAATGGAGATTATTCCTGAAGCTATAGATTTTATTTTGAGTAAAAAAGAGGGTAAGAAGAGGTTTATTAGGGAAGTTACTGCTTTGACTCGTGCTTATTCACTAGCAGTTCCTAGTAAAGAAGCTAGTGAAATAAGGGAGGATATTGGTTTTTTCCAAGCTATAAAAACAGCTATTATTAAAACAACTGAGGTTGAAAAGGAGGGAAAATCAGTTGAAGAAATGGATACTATTATGAAGCAACTTGTTTCAAAAGCAATAACAGGTGTTGGAGTTATTGATGTTTTTAAGTTTGCTGGGCTTGAAAAACCAGATCTTTCAATTCTTTCAGATGAATTTTTAGAAGAAGTTCAAAATGTAAAATACAAAAACTTAACTTTTGAAACACTCAGAAAGTTACTGAATGATGAAATTAAAGTGAGATTTAGAAAGAATAAAGTGAAGAGAGATAAGTTTTCTGAATTAATTAAAAAAGCTGTTTTGAAATATGAAAATAGAAATATTGATTCAGCAATGGTGATAAAAGAACTTGTTGAAATAGCTCATAAAATAAAAGAAGAAAAGAGCAAAGGAGAAGAGTTAGGTTTATCAGAAGAAGAGGAAGCATTTTATGATGCTCTTGCTAACAATGAATCAGCAAAAGAAATTTTAGGAGAGAGTATTTTGATTATGCTTGCTAGGGAAATTTCAAAAACAATAAGAGAAAATGCAACAATTGATTGGACTTTACGAGAAAATGTACAAGCAAAACTAAGGGTGATGGTAAAAAGACTCTTAAAAAAATATGGCTACCCCCCAGACAAAAGAAAAATGGCGGTGGAGCTTGTTTTAAAACAAGCAGAAGAACAAGCAAAAGAAGAATCAGTTAGTAAAATGAACTAATTTTTGATAGATTCAAAAGAAGGGATTAGATTAAAAAAGAAGAAAGGAAAACCTATTAGAATAACAATACCAAATATTAAAACTAGATTTGCTAATAAGGAATGAATAGACAATAGAGTAGTGTACAAAACATAAAAAAATAGAGCACCACTTATCTCTTCAAAAACAAATTTAACAGTTAACTGTAAAGGATTATTTTTCTTACTCATTTCTCTCATTCCCTTTCTTCTTTCAGCTTGCTTAAGTACAATGCTTCTGTTCTTTTTTCAACTAGCAACTGCTTGATTTTCTCTTGTAAATCTTTGTCTACTTCTCCTTGTTTTAAATGCTTGATTAATGCAGTAGCATCCAACTTGGAGTTGTCTTTCCAGTAAGGAGATTCCCTAAGCAACTGCTCAAGCTGTGAATATTGTTCTGGGTTGCTTGTTTTTGTTGGAACTCCCACTTCTTCTTTGATTTTTACTCTCAGCTTCCTGTCGCTTCCTCTAATCACTTCTAATTCATTCTCCTTAGCGTATTTTACAATCGCTTCCTTCACTTGCTCGATTTCGTTCTGTATCATTTTTCTTTGTTCAGTCAAGTCCCTGTACTCATTAACCAGCTTCACTCCGTCGTCCTTGTAAAACTTGTTAAGAGGCATTTGCTCTGTCTTGTAAATGTGCTTGTAATGCGGGCAAATGTCCTGGTAATCGCACCACTTGCACAAAACACTCTCCCTAGCTGGAAAATTATCCATTTCAGTTGCTTCTTCAATTTCAGTAATCTTGCTAACCACGTCCTCCTCAAGCTTTTTCAGCTGTTCCGGCGTTTTTTTGACTTTGATTTCCTTGTTGAACCTTAAAAAATGCCAGATTAACTCGGTGTTTTCAACGTCGTCCCATAACTGCTTCAAGCCAATTTCATAAAGAGCCAATTGCCTGTTTTCTTCCATTTTTGCTTGTTCAGGCAAAGTTCCGTTCGTCTTGTAGTCCCTTATTTCGTAAGTGCCGTCTTCCCTCTGCCCCAGCCTGTCAATAAAGCCAATAATCTTGTACTCTCCTAGTTTGAAAAGCAGTCTTTGCTCCAAGGCGATTATTTTGCTTTCTTCAAATGGAAAATAAGTGTTGTAATAATCAACTAGGCATTTTTTTCCAACGTCGTAGTAGTTTTTTTCGTTGTATTCTTTTTTCACGATTTTGACGTTTTCATGCCAGTTCTTATGCCAGTTAATGTCATAGTATTCTAGGATTTCATCTAAGGTGTCTTGTTTTCAATTAATTTTTTTGTCTTGTTAAAATCTTTCTGGTTCCAAGTGATCATATAATCTGCTTTTGATTGGATTGCAAGCGCGACGTGAATGTTGTCTGGGAAGTGAATCCTGCAGTCTTTTTTAACTTGCTTTGATTTCTCAATTGTTTCTTTTGTTGTCTCTGTCTCCTCGTGCCTTATTTGAAATTTGTTTAATAACTCTTTTATTTCTTTTCGCGTTAAATATGTTATTTTTTCAATTTCTTCAAACGTCAAGTCAGATAGGATTAAAACGTCTTTGTCAACACTTGTTTTTACTAGAAAGTCTTTTGTTCTTATGGAATGTGCTTTTGTCACTCCTCCAAACTCTGACTTTATATAGGTTATTAAAATATTGCTGTCCAGATAAAAGCGCATTAAAAAGGATTATTAAAATAATCCTTTAAGTAAATTTTCAAACTGTTTCCAGTTTGAACTAGTTGCATTTTAACGAATTAAAAAGTTTTTTTGTTAGATACTGTTTATCATAGGAGAGATAGTGTTTTTTTAATGATTCTTTTTTTTCTGTATTTTAAGTATTTTTTGTATTGCGTGTTTGTGATGATTTTTTGTTTAAGAAGTTCGTCGTAGGCTTGTTTTATTGTCAGGCAGGAGTGTATTGGCGTGTTTATTTTTTTTGCTGTTTCTTCGAAGTCAAGGAGGACGAGTATTGCTGTTATTTTGAGGTCTGAGCGTGTTTTTTTTATTTTTTTAAGGAATTTTGTTTTTGCTTCTCCTGTTACAAGCGAATCGTCTATTACAAGCACTTTCGCATTTTTTGGAATTTCCCCTATTAAGCGGTTGTGTTGTTTTTTGTCGTAAGCGAAGTTGAATGGTTTTCCTTTCCATTCAGTTGCTATTGCTGAAACAATTGGTATTGCTGAGTATGATATTGCAAGCAACGCATCAAATTCAAGTTTGTCTTGTTTGATTTTTTTAATGAATGCTTTTGCAATTGTTTTTATTGCATTTGAGTTGTTTGTCCAAGCTGCTTTGTACCTGAACGGCTTTTTTTCACCTGTTCTCACTGTGTAATTGCCGAACCTAATTATTTTTTCTTCAGCTAAGTATTTTGCCAGTTGCTTCTGCCATTTTTTCATCAAAGTATCACATCAAACACTGCTTTGGCTTGGTTTTAAGTTCAGAGTAGTCTTTTGTCACTTGCTCTGCTAATTGCTTCCAGTTCACAGAATTAGCCATGATTAAGTTAAAGTTCTTAATTTATTTAAAACTGTTTTTTAAAAGTGTTGATCGTTGTTAGTAAAAACTTTTTCTTATTCTTTTTTAAGCTGCATTGTTTGCTTGATTGTTTTAAATCCTTGCTTTTCATAGAGTTTTTTTGCAGGCGCGTTGCTTGTGAACACGTCTATTCTTATTTCATCAACTTGCTTCAGGAATTCCTTTGTTATTTTTTGAATCAACTTAGTTACAATTCCTTTTCCCCTGTACTTTGGTTTTACATACAAGCTTATTATGTATGCAATGTCTTTTTTCTGAGCATAAGCTTCTGCTTTCATTACTCTTCCTGTTACGAATGCAGTCAATTTTCCATCTTGTTCATAGACATAAGCAGTTAGCTTGTTTTGTTCAACTGCTTTTGCTTCTGACTTCACTTGTTTTTCAGGCAAGGCGTTAACACTGTATTTTTTTGAATGCTCTTTGTAGTAATTTAGCAGCATTTTTTCAAACTGCTTTCTCTCATGTTTTTTTAATTTATGAATCATTGCAAACAATTTTTTGTCTCCGTACCTGTTTTTTTATGAGTTTGCTTCTATGTATTCTTTTAATTGTTGTCTTGTAATTTGTTTTGAATTGTTTATACTATATTCGCAGATTATTTTGTCTGAGTATATTTTTTTGTTAACTCTGCCTAAATTTAGTATGGTGTTATTAAAGCCAACTGCTGAACCTGCTTGAATAACCTCTTTTGAATCAAGTTTGTTGTATAAATTTTCTAAACAGTCAACAAAATTTAAATCCCTTGTGCAATTTTCACAATTTAGTTTGAAGTAAGTTGTTTTTTGCACTTCAAAGGATATTCCTCCGTTTTGTATTCCATTTCCAGTTAAGTACATAAATATAGGTATAAGCAAAACAAGAATAATTACAGCTGTTTTTAAGCTTAATTTTTTAGCTTCTATTAATCTTTTTCTCTCAGTTGTTTTTTCAGCTTTTGTTGAAAGTTTTTTATTTTTTACTTTTACTGCTTCTTTTTTAATTATTTTTTTATTTTGTTGTTTTGAAACTTTTTTACCCGAAGTTTTTTTAATTGTTTTTGAAGCTTTTTTCTTGGTTTTAGTTCCCATAATAATCCAACCCCTCCAATTTTTACTTGTATTTTTCCTCTCTTCTATGCCTTGGCTTGTGTTTGTAAAGCTTTGCTTGCTTTTCTCTTGATTCCTCTTCTCTCTGCTGTTGTTTCTGTTCTTTTTCTTTTTCTCTCGCCATTTTTTGAATCATTTCAATATTCTCTAAAAGAAGAAGTAATTCGTAAACCATGTCTAGTTTCGGCGGCTTGTTAATCAATTCCTTAAACTGCTTCCTAAGAACCTCCACATACTTGGCTTCAATTCCAAGCCTGTCATGTTTTTTCAACAACTTTTTAATTTCAGAGATTAACAAGTGTTCATCTTGCAAAACTTCAGAGTCAGGCTGCACGTTAGCAGCTGCGAACTGCGCAAACTGCTGAATCTGCTCCAAAGGCATTTTAGTCTTGTAAGGCACTGCCTTGTAAGTCAACTGCCTGTGATAATACTCCTTTTGAGGAACATCGTCAAAAACTTCCTCACAGAACTGGTGAATTTTAGTGAACTTGTTAGAGTAGTAAGTAGCAGCATAATCCTCACCTTTCTTAAGCAAATCCTCTGCTGCGTCTCCGTACATGTCAGCTAAAAAACCAAGAGAGTAAAAAATCACTGCCTTCTTGTCATCTTCGCCTAAAAAAACGCTAGCCAAGTCGCTTGAATGCATTTTAAGCCTGTGCAGTATTTCTTCAAAGTCATCAGGTTCAATCATACAAATTAAATAAACGAAGAGTTAATTTAAAACCCTTTTCAAAAACAAAAAATAGATATATTTATATACTTGTTTGATATATAATTATACTTAAAAGGTGGTTGTTTGTATGGCTAATGTTGTTGTTTCAAGGAGTTATTCTGTCGCTCATTCCCCTACTCTTAACACTATTTTAATGGTTGAGGATATTTTAAAAAAAGAAGATGTTTTAACTGTTGCTGATTTAAAGAAAAAGCTCCCTAGAAAGGTTATGCATTCTACTTTGATGCAAATTCTGGATTACTTGCAATTAAGCGGGAAGATTTTAATCACTCCTAAAGGCATTGTTTGGATTTTTTCACCTAGAAGTGAAATTGAGAAACTGAAAAAAAGGGGAATTGAGTTGTAAAATGGAGTCAAAAGTTGTTATTGTTGACGACGCTTTGAAGGCTTTTGAAAAAATTAATAAGATTGCAGGGGAGCAAAGAAGAAAGGGAATTCTTAACTCTGAAGAACAGCAGCTTTTAAAATCAATTAAAGCAAAAGCAGAGTTGATAAAGCAAAATCCTTCTTATGGTGACAAGATTGCCAAGAAACTTTGGCCTAAAAAGCTTGTGAAAAAGTATTCACTGACAAACTTGTGGAGAGTTGAGTTGACTAATTATTGGGGAATGATTTACACAATCAAAGGAGATAAGATAGAGATAATAAGTTTTATACTTGAAATAATCAACCATAATGACTATAACAAATTATTTGGTTACAGGAAAAAATAATCAATTAATTTAAAACCCTTTCCAATAACTCTTCAACTTCTTTTTCAGTTAATCCAATCAAAGGAGCAAACAAAACCATGTCTGACTTTTTTTGCTTTTCAATAAAATCTTCAACACTCAAGCACCCTATCACTTTTCCAACTGCCTTGCCCTCAGTAAAGCCGTAACTCCATTTTTTAAGTTTTTCATTGAATGGAACGACAATAACTCCTCTTTTCATCATCATCCAAGCAGCAGCCAAGTCAAAATCATTTTCAAAACTGCATTTCAGCCTCAACCCAGCGCTTCCAAGAGGCAAGCCACCAGGCCCTTGAAAAAAATCAGAAAACACAAAAGCAGAATCCTTTAAAATTTCAACTCCAATTTTAGTACCTGGTTTTTTCAAGTCAACTTTGAGAAGAGGGTTTTTTTCAAGCACATGTTCTCCTATTTTTTCATTCACTTCCTGTGAAGTCAGTGGAAAGTTTTTGTCAATTCTTTTAGTGTCAATTGCAAAACTGCCTTTCGCAGGAATGAATTCATCAACAGCTTCAATTATTTCTTTTAAAACTGGCTTTGTTTCAACTGCTTTTGAAAAACTCACAACTCCAAAGGCATGCTTTAATGCATCAATTGCTTCTTCAGAGTCATTGTGAATCAAAATCCTCCATCTCTTAGCTTCAATTTTAACTCCAGGCAAAGCCAATCTCAAATTGTCAACTAATCTTTTGATGAACTGTTTTCTTACAAACTCTGACTTCGTGTAAATTTCCCCGTGCCTAACTAGCAACATTAGTTGAATTAATAAACTTGAAAGTTAATAAAATAAAACCATGACAACCATTCTTTTGAAAAACTGCAGGTATGTAATTACTCAGAATGAAAAAAGAGAAGTTTTGGAAAACGCAAGCGTGTTAATTGAAGGCAATTTAATCAAGGAAGTTAATACTTCAGTTGAAGAAGCTGATGAAGTGATTGACTGCTCCAACTTTGCCTTGATGCCTGGGTTAATCAACATGCATACTCATTCTGGCATGGGGCTGTTGAAAGGAGTTGCTGAAGACCTGCCTTTTTTCCAATGGCTTGACAAGCTGATTAAAAAAGAAGCTCTGTTGAAAAAAAAAGATTTTTACAAAGGCTCGTTGCTTTCATGCAGGGAAATGATTAGAACAGGAACAACTGCATTCAATGACATGTACTCTGACTTGGAGCAAACAGCAAAAGCAGTTGAAGAAACTGGCTTAAGAGCTTACTTGAGCTGGGGAATAGTTGATGAAGACAAGACAAATCAAGAAGGCAACCCCCTTGAAAACGCAGAGCAATTCATAAAAGACAACCAAGGCAAAGAGTTAATAAAACCAGCAGCAGGACCGCATGCAATTTATTCAACAAAACCTGAGTTAATCAAGCAAAGCAAAGAACTAGCAGACAAATACAACACTTTCATGCATATTCATGCTGCTGAAACCAGGAAAGAAGTAAGCGACTGTTTTAAAAAATACGGCAAAAGAGTAATTGAACTCCTTGATGAGATAGGCGTTTTAGATGAGAACACTTGCTTGGCTCACGTTGGATGGATAACTAAAAAAGAAGCCAAGACAATAGCTGAAAACAAATCAACTGTTACTCTCAACCCTACTTCTAACATGAAACTAGGCACAGGAGGAAACCCTCCTCTGCCTGAAATGATTGAATACGGCGTTAACGTAACTCTTGGAACTGATTCAACAGCATCAAACAACAGCTTGGACATGTTTGAAGCAATAAAATACACTGCTTTGTTACAGAAGCACATGAGATGGGACAGCGGAGTAATCACTGCGCAACAGGTGCTTGACTTTGCTACAATCAACGCAGCTAAATTTCTTAAATTAAATGCTGGAAGTATTGAAGAAGGCAAGCTAGCTGACTTGATTTTAATTGATTTGAATGAGCCTGTAATGCAGCCAGTGAACAGCATCATTCACAACTTGGTTTACTCTGCTAATGGAAACTGCGTTGACACAGTAATCATCAACGGAAAAATAGTAATGAAAAACAAGAAGCTATTGTTTTAACTCCAAATAACCACTTGTTCCGTCCCATTGTTTTTTGAATTCAGGCAATTGCAACGGTTTTTCAAACAAAGGTGAGTTGACTACAAGTGTTTCAAATTCTCCTCCTTCTCCTCCTGTTTGAATCCCATATTTTTTTTCCAATTCAATTAATTCCTCAATTGTCTTTTCGTCAATTTTTTTACCAAGCCATGATTCATCCAAGCCACCAGCAGCAACGCCGCTGATTATTATTTCCATTGTTTCAGCTTGCTCCTTTAGCAAGCTTAATGGGTTCTTGTGCCACAAAGGAGCAAAACTTTTAATGCCTAGTTCTTCGCACATGAAGTCAATCCTCTGCTTCTGGTATTCAGAAGCAACAGCTCCGCTTATAACTCCGTCTATATCTAGTTTTTCAAGTACTTTTTTCAAGTCAAGCATTTCCTCTTCTTTCACCGCGTTTGTTTCTACTTTAATGAATTTTTTATGCATTGACTCTGCTTGTTTTTGAGCTAGTTCAATTAATGGAAAGTGGAACATGTAGCTTTCTTTTGTCTTTGGATAAACAGATACGATGTATTTAACTTCCCAGCCCATGCTTTCAGCTGTGTAAATTGAGTAAATTGAATCTTTTCCTCCTGAACTAAGAACAGCTAAAATCATGATTAATTAATAAAAAAACAAGAATAAAAAAGAGTTAGAGGGAAATCAAAACCCTCCTCTTTTTCACATTGCATTCAACGCGAGTTGAATGTCTTCGGTTATGATTGTTTTTCGTCCAGCATGATGAGCCAGTAAATTTGCTTTTTTGGCTATTTCAACTGCTTTTTGTTCTAGTATTTTAGTCATTTCAATTGCAGCTTCTTCGCTTACTCTTTTTGCTCCTGCTTTTCTAATTAGCCTGTCTACAGGTGCTATTGGCAAATCAGTCATTGATACCAACCTCCGCACGGTTATTTTAATTTAACTGATTTTACCAGAATTCGTCACATTAAATAATTCTAAACAACTTAGTATAAAACCTTTTCCTGCAAAAACCTTGCAAAACCCTTGTTTTTTTAAATAAAACCCTGAGAAACCTTTAATTACTTAAAAAAGCTTAAATAAAGCAGTGTAAAAAGTTAAAGTGGATTATTTTAAAATGGCTTCATTCGTAAATCTTCCCCTTCTTCGGAAGGATGTGATTGAAAAGCGAGAGTATCAAGAGGAATTAGTTGACTCTTTTTTCAGCAAAGGCAATACTTTAATAGTTGCTCCAACTGCTCTTGGAAAAACAGTAATAGCAGCTCAAGTAATTGCAAGATTACTAGATGAAAAAAAAGGCAAAGTGCTGTTTTTAGCTCCTACTAAGCCTCTTGTTGTCCAGCATTATGAAAGCCTGAAGAAGTTCCTTAACTTGCCTGACGAGGAATTTGCTGTGATGACAGGGGCAGTTGCGCCTCATAAAAGAAAGCCTTTATGGGACGCTAAGATAATTGCTGCAACTCCGCAGACGATAGAATCAGATATCATAAATGGAGTTGCAAGATTAAGGGATGTCGAGCTGGTGATTTTTGACGAAGCTCATCATGCAATGCGCGGCTACTCCTATGTATTCATAGCTGAGAAGTACTTGAAGGAAAAAAAAGACGGCTCCATACTCGGCTTGACTGCTTCTCCTGGAGCTACTCGCGAGAAAATTCAAGCAATTTGTGACAATTTGTTCATTAAAAATATTGAAATCAAGACAGACAAAGACGCTGACGTGACTCCTTATGTTTATGAAAAAAAAGTGGAATGGGTTAAAGTCAAGTTTCCGCAGGAGTTTCAGGAAGTTAAAAGCAATTTGGAAGAAGCAATTGCAGAAACAGTTAAGAAACTGAAGGAATTGGATGTGAGGATAAGCGCAAAGCCGAACAAAAAGCACTTGCTCTTGATACAGCAAAGGCTGATGAGTTACCATAACAAGAACTTTCAGACTTTCCAGGCAATTTCACTCGTGTCAGTTTTAATCAAATTGAATCACTTATTAGAGTTATTGGAAACGCAGGATGTAAAACCTGCTGTTGATTACTTGAAAAAAATCAGAAGAGAGAAGACAAAGTCAAGCAAGAAAATTCTAGAAAACCTTAAAGTGCAGAAGGCAATGGTTTTAATGGACTTGCTTAGGGAGAAAAACAAGCACCACCCCAAGCTGGACAAATTAGTTGAAATAATGAAACAAGAAAAAGACAAGAACGAGAGGATTATTGTTTTTTCGCATTACAGGGACATGGCTGAGACAATCAGAAAAACCCTTGAAAAAGAAGGCATTACTGCAAAAAAGTTTATCGGGCAAGCTGCAAAAGGGCTTGAGAAAGGATTGACTCAGAAAAAGCAAATTGAAATTTTAAATGACTTTAAGGAATCCAAGTTCAAGACTCTTGTCTGCACTTCTGTTGGAGAAGAAGGATTAGATATTCCTAATGTTGACTTGATTATTTACTACGAGCCAGTGTCTTCTGAAATTAGAAACATTCAAAGAAGAGGTAGAACAGGAAGAAAAAAACAAGGAAGAATCATTGTTTTGATGACTGAAAACACGCGCGACGAAGCTTATTACTGGATAAGCAGAAGCAAAGAAAAGAAAATGAAAGAACTGCTGAAAGAACAAGACAAAGTGCTGAAGTCAAAGCCAGAGAAGCAAGTTACCCTCGGCTCTTTCATTGAAGAAAAGTCAGAGCAGGAGAAACTGTTGATTTTCGTGGATCATAGGGAAAGAAGCTCAGGCTTGATCAGGGAACTAGTGAAAAAAGAAGGAATAGTCATAAAGTCGAAGCAGCTGGAAGTAGCTGATTACTTATTATCAGACAGGGTGGCTGTTGAAAGAAAAAGCGGAAACGACTTCATACAATCAATAATAGATGGGAGGCTGTTCAAGCAAGCTAAGGAATTGAAGCAGAATTTTGCAAAGCCATTGTTTGTAATTGAAGGAGAAGTATTTGGCATCAGGAAAGTAAGCGACGCTGCAATCAGAGGAGCTCTTGCTTCTCTTTTAATTGACTTCGGAATTCCAGTGATTCAAACCAAAAACCAAGAAGAAACAATTGAATTCCTATTGACTTTAGCTAGAAAAGAGCAGTTTGAAGAAAAAAGAGAAGTTGCATTAAGAGGAGAAAAAAAAGCAATGAACTTCGAAGAACAGCAGAGGTTCATAGTAGAGTCATTGCCTGGCATCGGGCCTTCAATGGCAAAGTCCCTGCTGAAGCATTTTAAGTCAGTTGAAAAAGTATTCACTGCCTCCAAGCAGGAATTAAAAGAAGTTGAAGGAATAGGAGACAAAAGAGCAAAAGAAATAAGAGAAGTGGTTTCAAAAGAATATGAGGAATGAGGATGAAATGGCAAGAAGGAAAAAAACAGTAAGAGGAAACTTAGAGGAAATGAAAAGAAAATTTGAAGAAAAAGCGCTTGAAACAAAAGCAATAAGAGAAAGCATTGAAGAAAAAATAAAAAAAGAAGGGCTGAACCCTCCTGAAGAAAAATACTTAGTTAAGTTAGGTGAAGAGATAACAAGGAGCATGCAAACAAACCCGCAGAAAGCAAAAGAACTTGAAGAACTTTTCAACAAAGTAGTTGAGATAAGAAAGCAGGCGAAAGCAAAGCAAAACAGGTTAGAACTGAAAGAGCCTCAGCAAATAGCTGAAGAAACATTAAAAGAACTTGAAAGAATTGAAAATGATTTTCAAATAAACTTGGTTAAGAACAAAGTGCCTGTAAAGCAAGCTGAAAAACTTGCCTTGTTTCTGCTGAAAAAGCAAAGCGCTTTGACAAAACAAGAGCAGGAGAAATGGAACAAGGAAGCAATGAAAGAGCTTGCAAAAATGATGCGGGAAAAAGCTTGAAAAAAGAAGTGGACTCGCCGCGATTTTCAAAGCAAACGCAACTTGTTGCGTTGATGTTTTTGAACGCGGGACATCCTGCATGCGAAGCAGGTATTCTACCAACTGAATTACGAGCCCTTTCTTCAGTAAATTTTTCTCATTTTCTTAATGTGCTTCCTGAGGTTTAAGAACAAACCAGGAGCCCTTTGTTCATATTCTTTGATTATTTTTCTTATCTGCTCTGCTTGCTTCTGGTTTTCTTTTTTAATTTCTTTTTTGTTGTTAAGCACTGCGTTTCTCACGTTTTTCACTATTTGCTCAGAGTAAAAACCAGCTTCATACAGCATTGTTTTCAGCTCGTCTGCTTCAAAGTTCACTGAAAGGATCAGTTTTCTGTCTTCATGCAGAAGAGAAGGGCTTGATTCAAGGTAATCTTCTATCAAGTCATTTAATTTTTTTAAGTTATCTTCAAGCTCCTGCAAGTAAGTAGGAGAATAGTTATACAGCTCGTTTATTTTTTTCTCTATTTTTTCATCAACGTTTAAAGACTCTGCCATTTTAACAAATCATCTCCTTCTGATTCTTGTTTTAAATTATCGGCTGCTTTTTTTCATAATTTTTCAAACTAGTTATGAATTTTTCAGTGTTTTGTATAAGCTTAGCTATTCTTTTTTTTAGCTTTTTTTTAAATTTAAGAATTTTGTTAACTTCTTTCTCTTCAATAACTGCTTTTTCATTAAGCTTTACCTTCTTATATTTTTCAATCAAATCACTTGTAAGCATGTACAATTCATTGAATTCAAGAAACAAGTTATCTGCTTCCATTTTAATTCCTGATATTTTTTTACGCATCTGGTCTGGAAAAGCAGCTGAGTTGCTGGAATACTTTTCAATTATCTCGTTTGTCTGCGTAAGCACGTCATACATTTCATTAAGAGACTCAGGAGTAAACCCGAAATTAGCTAATATTTCTTCATCGAAACTACTTATTTTAATTTTTTTCATTTCTTCTTCAATCCATTTTCAACTGCTTCTTAATAACTTCACTTAATTCAGCTAGTTCCTTCTGCTCTGGTTTTTCTCCAGCAGGTATTCCAAGATATTCTCCTTGCCTTATTGGATACAGCTTTACATGAACATGAGGCACTTCAAGCCCTTCAATAACCAAAGCAACAACCAGCGGCTTGAAAGCCTGCTTCATAGCTTCAGCTATTTTCCTGCTTAATTTCATCAAGTCAAGGTAATCTTCTTCCTGCATATCCAAGTAATTTTTCACATGCTTTTTTGGAATAACAAGCACCTGTCCTTTCAAGTAAGGAAAGCCGTCCATGAAAACAAGGTGCTTATCATCTTCGTATATCTTAGCTACTTCAATTTCTCCTTTTACCATTTTGCAAAAAACACAATCATCAACCATTCATAAACCACCTTGAAATAACACAAGAGACTTAATCAACAGAATTTCCCTGCTTGTTAAAAATTGAATCATCAGGCTCTTCAATTTCGTCTTCTTCGTCTTCTTCATCTTCTTCTGACATCAAGTCCACAATATCCTCTCTTAAACCCTTAATTTCTTCAAGTATTTGCTTCAATACATTCAGTTCTTCTTCAGTCATTTTTCAATTCCCTCCTTTGATCAATTGCCTGGTTAATTAAAAACAAGTTCAACTATTTAAATTCTTTTTCAAGCAATTCATCAACTTTTTTCTTAACTAATTCAGCGGCTTTTTCAGAAGAAACTTCTCCCTTGCCATGCCTCTTAATTAATTTATCAACATCAATTTCAATGACTTTGACCCCCTTGTTTTCCAAATCCTTAATTAAACTATCAAGAGCCTTATCCATTTTCCTTAAATCCGCAATGTTCTCATGCTTGTCTTTGACACCTTTCCTTTTTGAAATGTCTTTCATTGCTTCCTCTGGTTTTCTACGCGGGATAACAACGATATCAGGATAAGCAGTTCCAGAAAGAGTTTTAAGCAAAGGATACAGCACTTTCGTCCTTTTCTTGTTATTATGAATCTCTTTGAACAACTCCAAGTCAAGACGAGGGTACCTGTCATTAACCATTATGTCCTTGCCTTTCTCTTCCATGATTTTAATAACAGGAAAAGACAAGTAATAAAAAGTGTTTTTAAGGCTTTCGAAAGCTGTTTTTTCAGAAGGAATTCTTCCAATAGCGTCAAAAACCTTGCCTGCCTTGCGAGCAACCTTGCCTGAATTAGAATAGCTTCCAAGCTTCAAATAACCTGCTTTTTCACCATACTCCTTTTCATATTCCCTTGCTACTTTTCTTGAAATTGAAGACTTGCCGCTGCTGTCAATGCCTATGAACGCAACACGCAAAGGCCTTTTCCTTGAATTTTTAAATTCCCTGCTTCTGTTCTTTTCCCTTAATTGCTTCAGCTTCTGCCTGAACATCAAATAAAATTAAGGATTTTCAGCAATAAAAAACAAGAAGAAAAAAAGAAGGAATAAAAAGAATTCTATTCTTCTTCTGCGAATTTTTTAATTTCTTCAAAATTTTCCACTATCAGCCTTGCTTTGTTTTTTCCAAAACTGAATGGAAACTTGTCTTCTTCATTCCTTTTCAATCTTATTATTTTATTTCCTTTAAATTCACCGAATTCAACTGTCATTTTATTTCCTCAACTCCAATTCTAATTTTTTTTCTAACGCGGTCTACTTTTTCTGAATGCAGGGGATCCTCACCGAAACGCGAGGGGCTTGCTGCCCCTCTCATTTCTAGGGAGTTTCTGATCTTCCCGCAGACCACATGCGCTTCGCTTAGTGACCTGGTTTTTCTGAATGCAGGGGAAGGGAGTTTCGTCAGCTGTCCCCAACTGAAAGCGGACTATTTTTCTTTTTTAAAAAGAAAACCAGACGACTGAACGAAGTGAACGTCGTCTCAGCCCGCCAGCCGGATACGGCTGTTTCGAACCCTCGAACACACTGAGTGAATGGATAACCCATCACCAGCTTTTGTTTAGATGGAGATCTTGAGTCCATCGCCGTTGACCGCTTGGCTACCCCTGCATTGTTGTGTGTTTTTTTATATATGCACTTCTTTTAAAATCATTATGGTTGAACTTTTGCTAAGCGGCTTGCATGGGATAGCTCCAAGTTTGCTTGAAGGACTTGAAGTGATTAAAAAAAGAGGATGGGGCTTGGAAGTTGAATTTACACACGGCATCAACATTAAAAAAGAATTAGCTGAAAAAATAGGAGAAAAGTCAGAAATACCTTTGACTGTGCATGCTCCTTATTTCATCAACTTGAATTCCCCTGAAGCTCAGAAGGTAAAGGCAAGCAAAGCAAGAATTTTAAAAACATTAGAGTACGCTGATCTAATGAAAGCAAGAGATGTTGTAATTCACGCTGGTTTTTACATGAAAAAAAATCCAAAAGAAGTTTATAATAAAATGAAAAAAGAATTGAATGAAATACAAGATAAGATTAAAGAAAAGAACTGGAAGGTTAGATTAAGCCCTGAGACAATGGGCAAGAAAACGCAGTTCGGAACCCTTGAAGAACTGCTGAATTTAATGAATGACGTGCCTGGCTTGGGCATGACAGTTGATTTCACGCATTTATGGGCAGTAAGCCAAGGAAAAACAAAGCCAAGCGAAGTGCTTGAGAAGATTGAACAACAGGACAAAAGTTTTTTGAAAAGGTTTCATGGTCATTTTTCAGGCATTGTTTACGGCGAGAAAGGAGAAAAATACCATGTTGATTTGAGGGAAAGCGACTTTCCTTATGAAAACTTGGCTCAGGCCCTTAAGGATTTCAAAGTAAAAGGCACCTTAACATGCGAATCGCCTGACGCTATCTCTGACATTGAATTTTTTGAAAAATTACTTTAATTTTTTAATGAGCTTGTCTACTGCTTTTTTGATTTCGTTTCCTTTCTTTTCTCTTATTTCATACCTTACTCTGATTATTGGCTTGTTTGTTTTGACAAGCTTGGCTAAATTGATTGGCGTGCCTGAAACAATGTAATCAGCTTCTGCTTTGTTTAAAGTTTTTTGCAAGTCCTTCAACTGCTTTTTTGAGTAGCCCATTGCAGGCACTATTTTTTTCAAATGAGGGAATTTTTCATAAACTTTTTTCAAGCTTCCTGTCAAGTACTTTTTAGGATTGATTATTTTAGCTCCTTGTTTTTCAGCGTAAATGAAAGCTGCTCCGAATCCAAGCCCGCCGTGAGTTGTTGTAGGCCCATCTTCAACTACAATTACTTTCTTGTTTCTAATTTTGAACTTTTCATCAGCTGCTATCAAAGAGTTTGCATGAATAATTTTTGCTTTCGAGTTTGCTTTTTCAGCGTTTTTCAGGATTTCAACGACTTGCTTTTTAGATGCAGAATTTTCCTTATTGATGACTATGTAGTCAGCGCTTCTGAAATTAACTTCTCCTGGATGAGATTTTAATTCATCTCCAGCTCTCAGGGGATCTGCTATGACAAACCACAAGTCTGGCTTGAAAAAAGGAACTTCGTTATTGCCTCCGTCCCATACAATTACATCAGCTTCTTTTTCAGCTTGTTTTAAAATTTTTTCATAATCAACTCCTGAATAAACAACCATTCCTTGTTCAATGTACTGCTCGTACTCCTCCCTTTCTTCAATAGTGCAATTATATTTTTTTAAATCATTGTAAGTTTCAAACCTCATTACAACTTGTTTTTTCAAGTCACCGTAAGGCATTGGCTCCCTTACAGCAACTGCCTTAAGCCCTTTCTGCTTCAAATAAGACATCAGGTATTTTGACAGCTGTGATTTTCCGCATCCTGTTCTCACAGCAGTCACTGCTATTACTGGTTTTTTTGATTCAATCATTAAATTTTCAGGCGAAATTAACTTGAAATCAGCTCCTGCTGACAAGGCAATTGAAGCCAAATGCATCAAGTTTTCATGTGAAACGTCAGAATAAGCAAAAACGCACAACCTTATTTTATTTTTTTTAATAAAGTTTTTCAAACTTGATTCAGGAATTGTTGGAATGCTTTTCTTGTAAAATTTTCCAGCTAATTCTTTTGGATAGCTTCTTAGCTTCTTATTAGTGGTGCCGAGGTTCTGTTCTTCAGCCATTGTAAAAGCAGCAACTTCATAAGAGGGGTTGTTTCTGAAAATCATGTTGAACACATGATAATCCATTCCTGCTCCGCCTATGATTACTGTTTTAGTTTTTTTAATCATTCAAGCACCTATTTCAGCACTTATTTTTTTCACAATTAAAAAAATGAAAATGAAGCGTAGGGGACGGGATTCGAACCCGCGCATCCGAAAGGAAACTGGCTTAGCAGGCCAGCGCCGTAACCACTTGGCTACCCCTACTTTTGAATTTTGCTGAAAAGATTGTATTATTACTATTATTTAAAAGAAGCGCTCAATATTTTTTTTTAACAGCTTGTTAGTAAGTCATTTTTTCAAAAGCTTCATCAAGGGTTTCAACGCATTCAACGTTAATTGAAACATTTTCAGGAACTTCATTGCATTGGCTTGATGGAATTAAAATTTCCTCCACTCCTTTTTGTTCAGCTACTTTTATTTTTACATCAAGCCCGTCGATTTTCAAAATCTTGCCTGTTTTAGTCAAAGTGCCTGTTAAAACAATTGACTTGTTAATGTTCTTGTTTTCAAGCAAAGCAATCAAGCCAATTGCCATAGTAGCTGAAGCTGAACTGCCGTCAATGTCATGTGAAATTGAATCAAGCCTTATGAAAACGTCTTCGTTTCTTAAGCTCGTGTTTGTTTCTTTTTCAACATTGTAAATGACAAGAGGAATTGAATCTTGAATAGAGCTTCCGAAAGCATGATTGGTCGTGTCAAAATAAATCCTGCCTTCCCCTGGTTTAAGAGTCAAGTGAATGTCAATCAATTCACCTGTCTTGTTATCGTCATGCACTCCAACTCCAAAAACAGTGACTGTTCTTCCTGATTCATTAAAAGGGCATTTTATAATTTTCTGAACAACCTGAGGACCCTGCTCCTGCAAGTAAACGTATTTAATCTGCTGTTCAGGCTGAGTAAAACGCACTCCAACTATGAAAAAAGTTTCAAACAAAATCACTGAAACCAAAATAGCAAAAAACTTAACTAACTTCATCAAATCAACTTTTTTACTTCCTTTATTTTTGTTTAGAAACAGTTATTGTTTTTAAAAACAACTGATAAAACCCACAACTTAAAAAAAACAATTACTTTTCCTCTTTAACAAGTTCATTATAAGCATTATTCCATTTTAAAACAACTTTATACTCATCAAGCCATTTTTCAGGATGCTTCAAGCCCATTTCCCCAGCTATCCTCACAGCCTCTTCCTCATCAATAGCTCCTTTACCAAGCAATGAATTAACAGAACGAAATACTTTCAAATTCCTTTTAATAACATCAACATCTTCAACTTCCTTCTCTTTTTTCAATTTCCTTCCTTCTTTCCTCTGCTTTTCAACTTTTTCAAAAAAAAACCTTTTTCCCTAAGAAACCCCCCTGCTGCAACCTTAAATTGCTTTTAAACAAAGAAGAAGCCTTAAAGCCATGTTTTTTCAATTCAGCAAGAGCATCAGGAACGCCGATTTTACCTTTCCTAACTTCTTCAGACAATCTTTTTTGCATTTTTCTTTTCTTTAAAAAATTAAGCAAACTACAACCACCTTACTTAGCTTGATTTAAAATCACGCAAAGTAAAAAGCAAAAGCGGCGGGAAGCTCTGGAACGCCCCCAATGCCTCAGGTTCAGTTGACTGCAGCTGCCCTCGTTTCTGCAACCCCAAAGACATCCAATGACCTTGTTATGGCTGCTCCGATCAAGGCCTGACCAGGTTCCAAAGCCACTGAATCCAATGGGACAGAAAGTCAGCAGGCAGTTGCAGGCTGAAGCCCTTGGCATGGAAACTGCTTCCAGGATTCGGCTCTCCCTAAAGCAGATTTGAAGACAGGGGACTGCTAACCCCCAAGCCTATTCCCGCCAATTAAATTTATTGCCTTTTGTTTTTTAAAATACCTACTGCCTATGAAAATTTACTTGAAAAAAGCTGAAAAATAGTGAAAGTTGAAGCAGAAAATTTTTTGAAAAAAATCTCCTTGAAATTGAAAAAAGCTGAAAAAATTCAGCTTCAATACTTGCCTTGCTGTTGCTGTTTTTTCGTTTGACTTGTTTTGCTCTTGTTGATTGTAATAATGTTTATATATTAGAAGGGTGTAAATTATGTAGTGAGGTGACGATAAGTGGAATCTATTGTAAGAAATGCTATTAATGCAGAAAAACCAACACCCTCAGCAGTAAACTACGCAGAGGGACCAAAAATAATTGTTATGGGCTGCGGTGGAGCAGGAAATAACACTTTAAACCGTATGGCAAGACTTGGCGTTGCAGGAGCTGAGTTGATTGCTGTAAACACAGACAAGCAACACTTGACTTTGATACACGATTCTGTGAAAAAACTTTTAATAGGACAATCTGTTACTCGTGGACTAGGTGCAGGTGGTTACCCTGACGTAGGAGCAAAAGCAGCTGAAGTATCCAGGGCAACTTTGTCACAAGCACTTGACGGAGCAGACATGGTCTTCCTAACAGCAGGTATGGGAGGAGGAACAGGAACAGGAGTAGCTCCAATAGTAGCTGACATTGCAAAAGAACAAGGAGCAATAGTAATTGCAATGGTTACTTACCCATTCAGACTAGAAAGAGCAAGGCTCATAAAAGCAGATGAGGGTATCCAAAAACTAAGAAAAGTAGCAGACACTGTAATCATAATCGACAACAACAGGCTAGTTGAACTAGTTCCAAACTTGCCAATTGAACAAGCATTCTCAGTTGCAGACGAAGTCATTGGAAGAGCAGTTAAAGGAATAACAGAAACAATCACAACACCTTCATTAATCAACCTTGACTACGCTGACGTAAGAAGCATCATGACACAAGGAGGCGTCTCAGTCATTTCAGTTGGAGAAGCAAAAGGACACCAGAGAGTAGAAGAAGTAGTTGAAGACACTATGAGAAACAGCTTGCTTGACATTGACTACACTGGAGCAACTGGAGTATTAATACACATTACAGGTGGACCTGACTTGACAATGGGAGAAGCAAACCAAATCGGAGAAAGGCTAACAGAGGCAGTTGACCCAAAAGCAACAGTCATATGGGGAGCAAGAATCATCCCAGAATACGAAGGCAAAATTGAAGTAATTTCAATCATGACAGGAGTCCAATCATCGCATGTAAGAGGCCCAATGGGAAATGCAATAGCAAGCGGAGCATCTGACAAGGATTTGGATTCAATGCTTGGAATAAGCTACTTGAAATAAAAAAAACCAGTTTTTTTAAATTAAAAACAAGAAGAAGGAAAAAATTAACAGGAAGCGTTTTTGATTCCACGCTTTTTCTCACCTCCTTCACTCTTTTTCTTTTGTTTTTCAATTCCCACTTAGTTTTAATAACTTGCTTAAACTTAAGTTTGTTTCAATGAAAAAATTAAAAATAGGCAAAGTAAAGCTAGACAACCCTTTAGTATTGGCTCCTATGGCTGGAGTAACAGACCACGGGTTCAGGCTTCAGGCAAGAAAATATGGAGCTGGGCTTGTATTCACTGAAATGGTTAACTCCATTCAAGTTATAAGGGCGCATGAAGCATTGGAACTGTTTAAAGGCAAGTCAGTGATTCCCTTGAATGAGTCAATTGACAGGCTGAAAATTACTGATGAAGAACGCCCAGTTACTATTCAATTATTCGGAGCTGAAGCTAAGACAATGGCTCAAGCAGGGCAAATACTTGAAAAAACAGCTGACATTATTGACGTGAACCTCGGATGCCCTTCTCCTAAGATAACACAAGGCGACATGGGTTCAAAACTCCTAATTTACCCTGACAGGATAAAAAAAATATTAAATGAATTAGTGTCAACTGTGAAAAAACCAGTTACAGTTAAAATGAGGACTGGCTACACTTCAAACAAAAACGCTGTGAAAATAGCGAGGATATGTGAAAAAGCAGGAATTGACGCTTTAAGCGTTCATGGCAGGACTACAAAGCAAGGTTATTCAGGCAAAGCAGACTGGAACACCATTCTTAAAATAAAAAAAGAATTAAACATTCCAGTGATTGGAAACGGCGACATAACTACCCCTCAACAAGCAGTTGAAAAGCTTGAAAAAGTTGACGGAGTGATGATTGGAAGAGCAGCCAGAGGAAACCCATTCATTTTCTCAAGAACAATTCACTTGATTAAAACAGGAGAGTTATTGCCAGAGCCAAGCAAAGAAGATAAAATTGAAGCTTTTAAAGAATATGTAAGGCTATCTGAAACTAGTTTAACCAAAGGCAAGACAAAATACGAGCAGAGAATTAACAAAAATTTTAAAATGCAAGCTGTTTTTTTCATGCGCGGGTTTGACGGAGCAGTTGAAATCAGAAGAAAAATAACTTCAATTAAAACAAATGAAGAGCTAATGAAATACTTAAACAGTCTTTAAAAAAAGAGTAGTTACTTCTTCAGTTTCTTATTTTCAAATACCATTTTTTAATAACTTGCCCAGCTGGCTTTCCAGTGAACGGGCCGTCTGAGTCACGCAACTGCCACTTCATGTCATCACTTGGCTGGATTAAATACCAAGCCCATGGGTAAGTGCCTACAATCCATGACTTGTTTTCAATTGCTTCAAACATTGCCTCATACTGCTCTGACTGCTCATACAAATCCAATTCAGGGTTTTGAGGTGAGTTAAGCTGATAAATGTTAGAGCCATTCCAGCTGTGGAAAGACAATTCAGTGAACACAACAGGCTTGCCGTATTTCTCATATAATTGCTTGGCGCAAGTATATTCAGCTGAATCTAGTTTTTCACTGAAGCTTTTCACAAGCTCATCTATTGAAGGATCCTTGTCAAGAGTTAATGGGAAGTAAGGCTCGAATCCAATGTAATCCAAGTCATCCCAGAACTTGATGTTCTTCGGCGCGTGGCAAGGAAACTCATTCCAGTTTGTCGGATTGTTTAACTGGCATGAAATTGAAAAAGTAATTTTTCCACTGTAATGCTTCCTAACTTCGCTTATGACTTTCCTCCACCTGTCAGTCGCATCGCTTGGAGCACCCATGTTTGCTAATTCTTCAATTGCAGAAGTGTCAAGCTCAGTCCCAATTGCATACATTTCAACGTGATTCTTCTCAGCTAAGTCAGCGAAGTGAACAGCGAACTTAGTGTATTCCTCGAACCAGTGGTCCCAGCCAGTGCTTGGAGCCACGTCACCACCTTCATGATTACTTGGCCCGTATCCAAAGTTAGTTATTCCTGGTTTTAGGAATACTTTCATTCCCCTTGCATGTGCTTTTTGAATAATTTCTTCTAATTGCTCGTCTGTTAAAGTTGGCGTGCTCCAGCCGTCAGTGTCGGGGTAGTCTCCGTCAGTTGCGTAAAATGGCTTGATTTCCTGCATGTCAGATGAGTTTGGGAAAGTGTACCAAGTGTTGACAAGTGAAATCCATTCAACTCCATAGCTTTTAGCCAAATCCAAGTTGTAGTCAATGATATTAGGCGTGTTTAAGTCCTCTTGCCTCCAAAGCATTCCGCCAAACACAACTCCCTTCTGAAAACCAGGCTTATCAATCACCTTGTTTGAATCAATCCAGTCAGAAACAGCATACAAGCCCCTTGGAAGAGAAGACAAGTCAAATGACTCAACTGATTTTGTGTTTAAAGAACCGCGTGAGAAGTAAAACTTTTTATTCATATCAAGCTTTGCCTTTCCTTCATAAATCACCTTGTCAATTTTGTTAAGTTTTAAGACAGTCGCGTTATCCCCTACTCCTAAATAAACATCTCCTTGGGTCCAGTAAGGCACTGAAACAATCAAGTCAACATCAATTAATTCAGGAATTGAAACATTAGAACCAGAGCCGTTTGCTGCTTCATTTCCCTCTCCTATTGAAGGTGAGCAGCTTCCGTCGCTGCAAACCAAGCCGATCGAGCAGTCAGAGTCAGTTGAACAAGAAGCTCCTGGCCCATTGTACCCAGTGCAACCAATTAAGAAAAAAGAGCCAAGCAGGAGGAATAACACAAATAATAACTTAATTTTTTTCATGGTATAAATTAAAACACTCAAGTTAATAAACTTTTGTCAACAAAAATAACAATTGAATGGGAGTCAATTTAAGCGACGTCATTGAAAAAGAAAAAATAACAATACAGCAATTGAACGCAAGAGTAATAGCAGTAGACGCATTCAATTCCCTTTACCAATTTCTATCTACAATAAGGCAATTTGACGGCACTCCCTTAATGAATTCAAGAGGAGAAATCACTTCTCACTTGTCCGGATTGTTTTACAGGACAGTTAAACTAATTGAAAATGAGATAAAGCCAGTTTATGTCTTCGACGGCAAGCCGCCGGAACTGAAGCATGAGACAATAAATGAAAGAATTCAAGCCAAAAAAGAAGCTCTTGAAAAATACGAAAAAGCAAAACAAGAAAATGATTACGATGGAATGAGGAAATACGCGCAGGCAACATCAAAGCTTACAAGTGAAATGATTTCAGAGTCAAAAGAGTTGCTGAAAGCAATGGGCCTCCCTGTTATCCAAGCACCTGGTGAGGGAGAAGCGCAAGCAGCTTTCATGGCAAGCGAAGGAAAATGCTGGGCAAGCGCGTCACAAGACTTTGATTCACTTTTATTCGGTTCCCCTAGATTAGTCAGGAACATGACTATAAGCGGCAGGAGAAAGCTTCCTGGAAAGCAAATTTATGTAATGGTTGAACCTGAATTAATAGAGCTTCAGAAGAACTTAAACAAGCTTGGGTTAACAAGAGAACAGCTTGTTGAAATCGGCTTGATGATAGGAACTGACTTCAACAAAGGAATCAAGGGAATAGGCCCTAAAAAAGCGCTGGAAGCAGTTAAGCAAGGCAAAACAATAGAAGAAGTAGCGAGTGAAAATGAAGTTGAACTGGAAGTCGACGCAGAAGAATTGAGGAAAATTTTCCTAAAACCCAACGTGACAAAAGAGTATGAAGTCAAGTTTAAAAAACCTGACACTGACAAGATAAAGGAAATTCTTGTGGAAAAAAACGACTTCTCAGAAGAAAGAATAAGGAACTCGATTGAAAAGCTTGTGAAGTTCAGCGAGCAGAAAAACACGCAGTCAAAGCTTGACAACTGGTTTTAAAAAAAGAAAATTTATTACTTGGTTTAAATGAAAAGAAAAGTGATTTTAGATATTGGAACAGGAAAAGGAGAAAGGGCAGTTGAATTAGCTCTTAAAAATCCAGATGCTGATGTTTACGCAATGGACTTGATTAATTATGAAAAAGAGATTAAAGGAGTAGAAGCAGGAAATAATCCTTTAAGAAAAAGAATTAAAAATTTACATCCAATATTAGGAAAAAAAGGGGATGCAAGAAAAAGTAAAAATTTTGATTTTTTAGGAGACAGAAAAATTGATGAAATTGAAATAAATTTCATTGGAGTTGGAGTTCATAAAATTCCAGAACATTTGCTTGAAAAGCTATCTAAAAATGCAAAAATAACAATAAGAATAGACCCACAGCATTTAGGTGAAGTATTTGAAGGAATTAAATATGCACAGCAGCCAGAAAATAAGAAAGAATTTAACAAAATACAACATGTAACAACAGAACAAATAAAAAATTTCATAGAAGAAGAATTGAAAGACCCCAATTCTTTCACAAGCAAATCAAAAAAAGAATACGAAGAAGAACTAAAAGAAATGCAAGAAGAATTAAGAAAAAAAGGATTCAGAGTCGTGCTAAAAAAACAATACCCATTTAGAAGAAAACCAATAACATCCTATGAAAAAGAAATAACAGAAACAAGAGGTTATTACCATTCAATAATAGCAACTAGAGGAAAACATCATCCTTTAATAGAAAAACTTCGTTCTAAATTAAGGAGAAGAAAATGACTGAAAAAATAAATGAAAAAGAAGCTGACGAGTACTTAGATGACTTGATAACAGCATTCAGCAGAAGCGACTCCTTCTGGCTAAGGCAACTGAGCAACAAGTTAATAGAAGAAGCAATAGTCAAAGACAATAAAAAACTAGCAAAATTATCCTTGATTGCCTATGCTTTGTCAAAACTAACTTCAAAACCTCACTTCACTTACTTGAAAAACTGGGAAACATTCAGAAAAAACTTGCTAATCTTATTCGCAACTGAAAAGCAAGAGATAAACACAGCTGAAAAATTCAACCTGCTTCTTGAAAACGTAATAAGCGAAATAAGAAGTTTTGACACAGAAGCAAACAATTACATAAGAGACGTGATTGAAAAAGCAAGGATAAAGCAAGCTTCCCGAGCTTATGCATTCGGATTAAGCTTAAGCAAAGCAGCTGAGTTAACAGGAGCTGACAAAAGCAGTTTAATGGACTATGTTGGAAGCACTACAATACACGACCAGCCATTTACCCTTACAAAACCATTGAAAGAAAGATACAAAATGGCTCAAAAAATACTGGAGTGATGAAATGGCTGAAAAGATAATATGCGACGCAGGACCATTAATTTCACTAGCTGACAACTGCGCAATCAACCTGCTGTCAAAATTCAACAACAATTTTTACATAACAAAAAGCGTTGAAAAAGAAATAGTCAACCACCCGATGGACACTAAAAGATTCAAGCTAAAAGCAATAATGCTCAAAGAAGCAATTCAAAAAGGAGAAATAAAAAGAATAGAAGAAACAAGCAAAATGCAGCAAGAAGCAAGAGAAGTGATTGAATTAGCAAACAACCTGCTTCATGTCCAAGGAAAAGCAATTAAAATAGTTCATGAAGGAGAAGCAAGCGCAATAGGCGCCTTAATTGCCCTAAATGAAAAAAACTTGTTAATAGATGAGAGGACAACAAGGCACTTGATAGAAGACCCTGAAAAAGTAAAAGAATACATGCAGTCAAAAACAAAATACAAAATCAAAATGAACGAAAACGTCCTAAGAGAACTGCAGAAAAAATTCAAAGGAATAAAAGTAATCCGCTCATCTGAACTAATTGCAAACGCTTATGAAAAAAACCTACTGCCATGGAAAGACGCAAAGTCACTTGAAGCAGCTTTATATGCAGTGAAATTCGCCGGCTGTTCAATAACAAAAGAAGAAATAAAAGAATACGTCAGAATGCTCGGGTGAAAAAAAGTGTTCCACGTCATCTTTGTAGAGCCAGAGTCAAGCGGAAACATCGGTTCCCTCACAAGAGTCATGAAAAATTTCAACCTGAAAAACCTTATTCTAATAAACCCCAAATGCGAAGTTGAAAGCCAAGAGTCAAGAAAAATGAGCATGCATGCTTGGGACATAATAAAAAATGCGCGAGTAGTGAAGGATTTTAAAACAGCAGTAAAAGGAATAGATTTTGTTATAGGCACAAGCGCCAAGACAAAAAAAGAATACGACGCAATCAAAACAGCGTACTCGCCAAGAGAGATACTTCCAAAACTAAAAGAAGTTAAAGGAGAAATAGCAATAGTTCTGGGAAGAGAAAGCAGAGGTTTGACAGACGAGGAATTAAAACAATGCGATGTAAACCTGTTCATACCAACAAACCCTGAATATCCCACCATGAACATTACCCACGCAGCAGCTGTACTGTTCTACGAATTATTCTCAGCAAAAGAATCAAAAACAAGAAAAGCAAACTTGAAACAAAAACAAGCCCTGATTAAAACAGCTGAACAACTAATTGAAAAAACTGATTTTAAAAACAAGAAAGAAGCAAAGCAAGTAATGAAAAATGTGATTAACAGGGCTCTTGTATCAGGCAAAGAAGCGCAAACTCTGATAGGGGTGCTGAAAAAATTTGTGCAATAATTCCACCAAAATCTTATTTATAAACACTTGTTAATAAATGTTTATAAAGAAAACTTGGTTTTTCTTTACTCGGTGACGCAAAAATGCCTTTGATAGCTGATATTATCAGAAAATATGAAAACCAAAATGCAGCAGCAAGGAAAGTTGACAAGTCCACTTATGCCTCAAACAGGGAAGACATTTTCCTAAAAGTTGAACCAAGAGGAGACCCAGTGGGAGACATTACAATCGGACTTGGAGCAGGTTCTATTTGGAAAGCAAAACCAATAAAGCTCAAAGAACAAAAACCAGCAAAAATTCTGTCAGACGAAGAATGGAAACAAAAAAGAATGAGCTTAGAGCAAGAAGTTGAAATGCTAAAAAAAGAAAACCAAGAGCTGAAGCAAAAGCTCCAGCAACTAAACCTTGCTTGACTGCAACAAAAACCCCCTCTTTCTCTTTCTTTTGTTTTATTTTCAGCAAAACAATTCAATTTAAAAACTTAAATTGAGTTATAAAAAATCAATGAGCAAAACAAGCGACTACCTTAAAGAAAAAATAAACAAAACAGAACACTTAACAACAACAATCCTAATTTACGTAGCAATGGGGATATTGGTTGGAGAAGTTTATTCATACATCTGTTCAACAACAGAATGCTTATTTTACCCTGTTTACGCACTTATGATACTCCTTGCAATAAGAACTTACCAGGATTATCTAGCAGGAAAAAAAGAAAAGAAGAAGTGACAAAATGAAAAAAGAAGAGTTAATAAAAGAACTAATTAATTTCATAGGATTTGAAGAGGAAATAACAATAGATCTAGTGAAAAATTACTTGAAAAAAGTAGAGAACAGCGAATTAACAAAAGAAGAAAAAAAAGAAATTAAAAAGAGACTATCTGTACTAATGAAAGAAACAGAAGAACACACAGAAAAATTCACTAAACTGCTTGAAAACGTCAAAAAATCAAAAAAAAGAGAGTTTTGAAAATGGACATAAAAATTAACCATAAAACGACAAGAAAAGAACTGGAACTCGCATTTAAAGAATTAAAACCAATAGAAGAACAAGCAAGAGACCAATACAAGGAATTAGCCTCACAATTAAAAGACAAAGAAATAATTGACATACTTCTATTCATTTCAGGACAAGAGCAAAAACACGCAGATTTAGTGCAAGAAATGATAGAAATAATTGAAAAAGGGAATAAAAAAACAAAACTCAACTATTTATAAATATAAAAAGTTTCTTTAAAAAAATATGAAAAAAACAATAATACTGCTAATTCTAACACTAACAATAGCACAAGCAACAGACTACTATGCAGACATAAACATAAAAATAGACAACCAAGGATACACCACAATCACAGGAAACACAAACTACCCAAACCTCACAACAACAGACAATCCAACATACACTTCAAAAAAAGCAAACTACTGGACGTTCAACATGACAAAACCAGAGCAATTCTCAGAATTCATATACGCAATACAACTACCTGAAACAGCTTCAATAAACTACATAAAAACAACAGGAACTTTCACAATAACAAACAACGGCAACAACCTAGAGATAAAAGGCTACGGAGAAAACAAGCCACTTGAAATAACCATACAATACCAAATAAACAAAGAAACAAGCAACCTGCTGATAATGGCAGTGGCAATAATCCCCTTAATAATAATAACAGCAGGAGCACACTACTTATACAAAAAAAAGAAAAAAGCAGTAAAAAAACAAACGAAAAAAAAGACAAACAAAAAAACAAAAAAAGAAAACACAGCACAAAAAAAGAAAATAAAACTACCTCCCCTCCCAAAAAGACAGAAAAAAATAATACAGTTGTTAATAGACAAGAAAAAACCACTTACTCAAGCTCAAATAAGAAAAGAACTACAATTGCCCAAAGCATCAACCACAAGAAACATAAACGCACTTGAATTAAAAGGACTAATAACAAAAGAAAAAATAGGAATAACAAACCTAATAAAAATAAAAAAATAAAAACCGTTCCGGTTCGTTCCGGATAACAACCTTATAAACCGTTCCTCGCACAATAAAAAACATAAAAACTTACAAAAGGAGGTAAGCAAAAAATGAAAACAAACATACTAAGTGCATTTTTAATAATGGCACTAACAATAAGCCTGATTCCAGCAGCAATGGCAGCAGACACACAACAAAACACCCTCCCCCCAAATGAAGAAACACAACTTCAAATAGAAGTACAAGTAATGAACAACGGATTAGGAGCACAAATAAGACTACTTCAGCTGGAAAAAACCCTAGACATACAAATAACAATAGGAAACAAAGTAATAGAAAAAGCACAAGAACTTGAAAAAAACACAACAGAACTAGAAGCAATACTAACAGAAATGGAACAGCTTAAAATAGAAGTACAACAAGCAGACCCAAACTCAGAACAAGCAGTGCAAGAATTCATAGACTACAAACAAGAAGCAATAAACCTAACAAAAGAATTCAGAGAAACAGCAAGAAACTTATTCACAGACGAAGAAATACAACAACTCAGAGAAGAACAAAAACAAATAAGGCAACAGAAAAAACAAGAAGCACAAGAAATAAGAGAAAAAATAAGACAATACAACCAGCAAAGACTAGAAAAATTAAAAGAAAAACTAGGAATCAACATACACACAATAATAGAACAAATGAAACAAGGAGACATAACAACAGAACAAGCAAAAGAAATGATTAAAGAAGAAATAAAAAAAATGCCTAAAGAAAAAAGAATTGAAATTTACAACAAAATAAAAGAAGAAAAAATACAATCAAGAATACAAGCAAAAGAAAAAATAACAGAGATAATGAAAGAATTCAATAAAAGATACAAAGAAAGGCTAGAAAAAAGACTAAACAAATCCTTGGAAACAAGCCAAGAAGTTAAAGAAATGGTTCAAAAAAGACTAAGAGAACAAATAAGCGAAACAACAGCATCTGAAAACACAACAAAAGCACTGAACAATTCACCACAACAACAAATAGAAAAAACAATAAACCAAACAGAAAACATAATAGGAGGGCATTTAAATGGATAACAAAACAGCTTTAATAGCAATTGCTTTAGTAGGAGTTATCCTAATAAGCGGATGCATAGGAACAACAACAAACAACAACACAACAACAAACAACGAACAAGTAACAGCAGACACAGTATCCAACAGCATAAACCAAGAACTCATAGACGAAAACCAAACAACAGTTGAAATAGGAGACATGATATAAAAACCACCCCCTCCTATTTTTTCTTATTTTTTAAAAAAAAAACAAAAGATGATGAATTAAAATGAACACTTCAAAAGCAAGAGCAATAACCTCAACACTCCTAATAATAACCTTCATAATAGTAACAATCACAGGAATAGGATTATACAAAAGCCTACAAGGATGGCTCGCTAAAACAACAAACTGGACATTCCTAGGAATGGACAAAGAAAAACTAGAAACACTACACACAAACACAGGATTCTTCATGGCAGCATTAATCATAATACACCTAGCACTCAACTACAAAATGTACCTCGCAGAACTCAAAACACTAAAAACTGCCTTTTAAACAAAAGGCAGCTCAAAAACCAGAGGCATTCGCCACGCTCAGCCCCATTTAAAAACAACTAAAAACATAATAATAAAACGCTGCAATGACGACACCAGGCTGAATGACAGCAGCCGTATCCGGCTTCGTTTCGCTCTTGCTTTGCAAGATGCGAGAACTGGCGGGAATAAGCTAGCTGAATGATTTAGATCTTGAGTACAGAGCAGCAGTTGAGAGTTGGATCTTTATTCTTATAAGTGTGTTGCCTGTTAAATTACAGAATTGTAATTTAAGAGACAAGTTTATATATTGGGTAAGCGTAATTTATTTATGAATATTTATAAAGCTCTTGAAATTCTCAGGAAAAGTAAAATTCCTGTTTTTAAAACAGTTGATATTGCAAGGAAATTAAAAATTAGCAAGAATAACACAAACGTTTACATAAAAAGAATGGTTGATAAGGGAATGCTTTACAGGATTTCAAAGGGCTTTTATTCTTTGGAAAATGACCCTATTTTGTACGCATCTTACATTGTTCCAAATTCATATATCTCGTTTAATTCTGCTCTTTATTTAAGAAAAAAAATTAATCAAATCCCTGCTGTTATTCAGGTTGCTGTTCCAAAAAGAATTAAGAAAAATATTGAAGGTGTTGAGTTTATTCCTCTTCCGAAAAAAATGATTAAGGATTTCACAAGATTAAATTATAAGGGATATTCAATTTGGGTTGCAACCGCTAAAAAAGCAAAAGAGGATATAAAATACAAATTTGGTGGTAAAAAGTGATATCAAAAGAAGAGTTAATTAAGATTGCTAAGAAAAATAATTTAAAGCCATTTCAGCAGGAAAAACATTATATTCAAACTATTATTTTATCTGGAATTTATTCAAGTTTGACAAATGAATTAGTTTTCAAAGGAGGTACTGCTCTTTTTTTCTTTTATGGCTTGAATAGGTTTTCTGAAGACTTGGACTTTACAAAGTTTAAAAATTTTGATATGAAAAAAGTAAAGGAATCAATTCGAAATACCTTTGAATTGTTGAATATTCCTAATAGAATCAAAGAGATGAAAACACCTGCTGGCAAAAAAATAAAAATAAAAGCAGAAGGCCCTTTATATCGTGGAGAGTTAAGTGAATGCGTGGTTGATTTGGATATTTCAAATAGGAATGACTTGGTTTTAGAAGCAGAAACAAAAGAGGTAATTCCAATTTACAACGATGTTCGTCCTTTTACAATTTCAGTAATGCAAAAAGAAGAGATACTATCTGAAAAAATAAGAGCAGTGATAAAAAGAGACAAAGCAAGAGATGTTTATGATTTGTGGTTTCTTCTTAAGAAAGGAATTGACTTTGATTTAAATTTAGTAAATAAAAAAATGAAGTATTACAAAGAAAAATTTGACTATGACGAACTCAAATTAAACATAATTAAAAGCAAAAAGTACTGGAATTCAGATTTGAAAGGACTTTTGCCAGTTGTTCCTTCATTTAACGAAGCTTCAAAACTTATTTTATCTGAAATTAAAGATTAATTGACCTATTAATTAATTTACAATTAACAACATATCAAAAGAAGCAGATGCAGAACAACTTTTATACTCCTAAATACTAATTTCATTCATGGGTAAGAAATATTTATTTGATGAACCTTTAATTAAATGCTTAATAAAATCCAGGTCAAATAGGTTCATGATGCTTGTTGAAATTAATGGAAAAATTGTTGGAAAAAGATAAAGAAAGCAAGCAAAAAAGGAGCACAACAATGGCAAGTTAATATGAAGACAAATAAAAAAGGAGTTGAATTACTGAATTATTTCAAATTAAACCTATGATTTTAAAACAAGATATACAAATTAATTTTTTAACCATTTTAAAAAGCAACATCTACAATAACCCTCCTTCCTCAGAAGTATAAAATTAAATAATAGAAAAAAGAGGTAATAAATAATGAAAATTGAAAAGTTAACAAAATTTAAGACCCTTCTAAAAAAGAAAGAAAAGCCAGAGGAGATAATCAATAATCTCTTTTTATTTTTAGGTTTTAAAGACACAGAAATCAAGCTATACAATTTACTTTTAAGTAAACAACTAACAATGAAGCAAATTAAAGAGAAAATGGATGTAACCGAAAGAACAATCAGAGAAAACATAAAATCCCTATCAGAAAAACAGTTAATAATAAGAAAAGTGGTAACAGAAGACAAAAGATTAAAATATGTCTACTCCTCTGTTCCAATTACAAAAGCATGGCAAATAATTAAAAGCCAGATAAGAAAAACAATGAAAAAAGCAGATAAAGTGCTTAAAAAAGGACATTCATTACATTAATTACCCTCCTTTTTTATATTTTAAGTAGTCGAAGCAGATTCTCTTCCTTTTTAATTTAACCGGAAGTTATTTAAACAAGAAACTACATTTGAATACATAATTACATACATATGAAATTATAATTTCATATGTAAATTTTGCTTTTGGAGGTGAAAAAGATGGTTGATTTAACAGCATTAACTTCAATGGATTTGCCGACAATTGGAATTATCCTCGCTGTTCTTTTAGTAATAGCTGGAGCTGCATTGTACTTCACAGGCAATTTAGAGAAGTTAACAGAAAAATTAGGAATCTAAACAAAAGCATAAGGAGGGTGCCTTTTTTTACCTCCTTTAAACCCTCCTTTTAGAAAGAAAGATAAGAACCATTAAACCATTACCATTCTCTTTAATTTTAAAATATACAAAAGGAATGAATTATGAAAAAATCAAATGAAGTTATTCAAAAAATTTTTGACTTGAACAGCATCACTCCTAATGAAAATATGTGGGTTTGGTGGTTTTGGCTGTTCACATTTGAAAACCCTTTTAATTCTGAGAAGCCAAGACAACTGGCAATTATGTGGTCTCTGAAAAAGGATGACAATCTTAGTTGTAACAGTTTAGATGTTTCTATGAAAAGGTTAATCAAAAAAGATGGTTCAATTGAAGCAGTGGTAGCAGCTTGGTATTTTGATGGAGAAAAAATGCATGAAAATTTTTTATTGAATAGAACTGAATTAAATCAAACCAGTTATGGAATAAAAACACCTAATCCTAACACAACTTTTGAATTTGAAGATGACACTTTCAGAGTAGTCATAGATAGTAACATGGAATTTGAAGCTAAGTTAGAAAAGGGAAACAAGTTCACAGAGCCTTGGTTTAAATCCATTAAAAAATTTGGAAGGCAAGTTGACATGGTGGGGATAAATAAACTTGACTTAAAAGCAAAAGTAAATGGAAAAAATTTAAATGGAACAGCTTATTTTTCAAAAGTTTCTTTAAAAAACGTGCCTGCTCCTTCATGGTATTGGGGCCTTTTCCATTTTAAAAACAACAGGTTTTTGTCCTATTTCAACCCTTACATCCTAAAAAAATCAGTCATAGAAGGAGTCACTTACTATGATGGAGAAATGGAACATAGATTCAACAATATTAAAATAAAAAAAGAGGAAGGAGAACTCCCGATTTTTCATATAACAGCAAGCGATAAAGATAAAAAAATAGAATTTTCAGTTGAAACTTATTCAAAAGCAGTTTGGAAATTTAGAAAGAAAAAATTTAAAATAATACCAATTAATTACAATTATAATGAATATCCCTCCAAAGTAACTAATTTTAAATTTACTGATTTGAAAAACAATAGAACCATTACAGGAAAGGATATTGGCATTGGAATTGGAAACGTTGAACAAACCACAGGAATTTTAATATAACCCTAATTTTAAAAAGTGAAATATTAATTTATAATAAAAACAAATCTTCCAAAATTGGAGAATTAATCTTTTTAATAATGGAAGTCAAACAAAGATTAATTAAAAAAAAGGTTAAAACAATGAATATATCAGATTTAACAAAACAAGTTAATTCCTTGAAAAAAACAAGCACAGGAGAATTAATCAAGCAAAGAATGAAAGAGTTTGAAAAAAACAAAAAAGCTGCAAACAGTACTTTGTTTTCAGAACTAAGCTTCTGCCTTTTGACAGCTAATTTTGACGCTGAAAAAACAATAAAAATACAAAGACAAATGGGAAAAGGGTTTCTTAGTTTAAGTGAAAAGCAGTTGAGCAAAAAGTTAAAAGGATTGGGACACAGGTTTCCGAACACCAGGGCAAAGTACATTGTTGAAGCAAGAAAACATGCCAAAGATTTGAAAAAAGTTTTGAAACAGTTTAAGACAGACGAGGAAAGAAGAAATTGGCTTGTGAAAAACATTAAAGGGTTAGGATTCAAAGAAGCATCGCATTTCCTGAGAAATATCGGCTATGAAAACGTTGCTATTGTTGATTTTCATATTCTTGACTTACTTGAAAAAAACAATTTAATGCAAAAACCAAAAACACTGAGCAAGAAGAGATACTTGGAAGTAGAGGAGATTCTAAAAAAGATAAGTGAAAAAACAGGAATTTCTCTTGGCGAACTTGACTTGTACTTGTGGTTTTTAGAAACAGGCAAAGTGTTAAAATAAACAATAGTGTTTCAATAACTTAGTAAAATTAAGAAGGGTGATTTTTGAAAATGAGCGAAACATTAATTAACTTGGCTAAAGCTTTTGTAGGTGAAAGCCAAGCAAGGAACAGGTACACTTTTTATGCGAAAGTGGCTAAAAAAGAAGGGTATGAGAAAATAAGAGAAATTTTTCTACTAACAGCTGACAACGAAGAAGAACACGCCAAGTGGCTTATGAGAATGATGAACCAGTTGACACAAGAAACAGGCGAAACAATCAAAATACCAGAAGCAGAAGTGCCAACAGAGCTAGGAGACACTATTAGCAACTTGAAGTCAGCAATAACAGGGGAAAACTATGAAACTGAAACAATGTACCCTGGATTTGCAGACGTAGCTGAGAAAGAAGGTTACTTAGACATAGCAAAGAGGTTAAGAGCAATTGCAAAGGCAGAGTGGCATCATAGGCAAAGGTTTGAAAAACTCTTAAAGCAATTAGAGAATGACACTTTTTTCAAGAAAGAAGAAAAAGTTTATTGGGTTTGCAGGGAATGCGGTTACATACACGAGGGAACAGAACCACCTGAAACATGCCCTTCATGCGGACACCCGAAAGCATACTTTGAACTGCAAAACGAGAACTACTGAAGAGAAAAAATCTTTTTTTCTCTTTTTTTTATTTATTTTCCTTCTTTCTTTTTATAAAAACCACAAAGCAGAGGGCCTTTGAAAACACTTTACACTTTTTTTAAAAAAACCCAGTTATCAACACTGTTAGCCCAATTATCATACTCTTCTTTATTAGAAGTAAACCAGTTTCCAATAAACTTATGTGGTTCTTCTTCACTGCATTTTAAAGGCTTCTCATCTCTTTCTTTTTTTGAAATGATCAATTCCTCCCTTGATTTTACTCCCCTTGATTCATATTCAGAAAAAACTTCATCATCAATTAATTCAAAAAAAGAAATTAGTTGCTCATCTTGACCATTCCTAACAGACACTGCTATCTCCCCGCTATTTCCAGGGCTGATTGTGCCAATGAACTGCCCAGCTTCAACTTCCTCCCCTAAACTCAAGTTAGTCAATACATGAAAAAATCCGAAATAAACAGAGGGGTATTCTTTTGACTGGATTAAAAATTGCTTTTCAACTTCCCCTAGAGCATTTTTTGAAGAACGCAAATCAACTACTTTTCCAGAAACAGGTGAGAAGTATTTGACAACAGGCCAGTCTGATTCTGAAAAATTGCCTTCATGGTACTTGGTCCAAAAAGATTCATTAACGCCAATAGGTTCAAAGTAATGCTTCATGCTCCTGCAAGAAGAAGTTTCATTAAAACCCCTGCTGAAATCATGCCCAACTCCTGACCTAAACTTTGAAATTTTATAAATTTTATCCAACTCAATAAAATTTTTATGTACAAATTTAGGCAAACTTGAAAGGTTAACTCCTTTAACCTCTTGATAATTATGTTCATTTTGATGCAAAAGAGGAGTAGTTGAAGTGTTATTAACACAGCCGGTTAAAAAAACAGTTACAAAAACAAAGATTGAAAGCAAAAAAAGGAGATAATTTTTATTTAGCATAAGGATTAAAAATAGTTATTATAATTTAAAACTTTGTTAATTAGGTAACTTTTTTTAAAAAAAGAGGACGTTACACCTTTAAATTCTTAATTCTTTTTATTTTAAAACAATGAATGAAAAAGAAATTCTTAAAATTTTAATAAAAGAATACGGCAAGCCGACTACTCAGTTGATTCATAGAAATCCTTTCCAGCTGATGATTGCCACGATTTTGTCAGCCCAATGCACTGATGAAAGAGTCAACAAAGTAGCTCCAATTCTATTTAAGAAATATAAGACGCCTAAGGATTTTGCAAAAGCTGATTTGAATGACTTGAAAAGAATAATTAAGTCAACTGGGTATTACAATCAAAAAGCAAAGCGTCTGAAAGAATCATCCAAAATGTTAGTTGAAAAATACGGAGGCAAAGTGCCTGAGTCAGTAGACGAGCTTGTTAAGTTGCCTGGCGTTGGGAGAAAAACAGCTAATATTATAATCACGTATGGCTTGAAAGGAAACCAGGGCATAGCAGTTGATACTCACGTGCGCAGGGTAAGTTACAGGTTGGGTTTGACTGAAAGCAAAAACCCTAAAATTATTGAGCAGGATTTGATGAAAAAGTTTAATAAAAAAGACTGGCCTTTAATCAATTCACTGTTGGTATGGCACGGTAGAAAATATTGTAATGCGCGCAAGCCAAAATGCAAAGAGTGTCCATTAAACAAAATATGTCCAAAAAGAGGGCTGAGCGAAGCGAATGCCGTCTAGCGATCCAACGGCTGGCCGTTGGCGCGTAAGCCAAAATGCAAAGAGTGTCCATTGAATAAGATATGTCCAAAAAAAGGAGTTGAAAAAAAGTGAGTGAAGAAAAGTTGAATAGGGTAATTAATTTTAATCAATTAGTGATTTATGGTGTAGGGGTTATTCTCGGTGCTGGTATTTACGCCTTGATTGGAGAAGCTGCTGGAACAACTGGCCCTAGTTTGTGGATGAGTTTTTTGTTTGCTGCAATAGTTGCTTCTTTCACTGGATTAAGTTACGCTGAACTTAGTTCAATAAAACAGACAACTGCATCTGAATACATGTACGTCAAGCAAGGTTTTAAGAACAAAAGAACTGCTTTTATTGTCAGCTGGTTGATTAACATAGTTGACATTACTGCAATTACCACTGTATCTCTTGGTTTTGCTAATTACTTTGTTGCTTTATTTTTTCCAAAATTAATTGACAAGGTTATCCTCAGCTTGTTTGAAATAACCTTAACCCCTGTCGTACTTGTTGCTTCTTTGCTCATCCTTGCCTTGACTTTAATTAATTACATTGGAATAAAACAATCCGTAAACTTGAACATAATATTCACTTTAATTGAGTCAATTGGTTTATTAGTTATCATCCTGCTTGGAGGCATTCACTTGGCTCAAGGAGGGCACGTGCCTAACTTGCTTGAAATGCCTTTTGGTTTTACAGGATTGTTCGGAGCAGTGGCTTTGATTTTCTTCGCTTACCTTGGTTTTGAAGACCTGGCTAACTTAGGAGAAGAAGTAAAGGAAGCTAAGAAAAACATTCCAAAAGCAATCTTATTATCAATAGTAATAACAACAATCATCTACGTTCTTGTTTCAATTTCAGCTGTAAGCATAATTCCATGGCAACAATTAGGCAATTCTCCTCAGCCACTTGCTGATGTTGCCAATGCAAAACTCGGAGCAAAAGGAAGTTTTATGCTTTCTTTCATTGCCTTATTTTCAACTTTCAACACAGTGCTTATAATGATTACAGCTGTTTCAAGAGTCATTTATGGAATGGCAAAAGATAATTCCTTGCCTAAATTTTTAGCAAAAGTAAGCAGAAAAAGAAAAACACCTGTAAATGCCTTAATTGCAGTTGCTTTAATAGCAATTGCAGCTTCTTTCATGAAGGACATTGGAGAAGTAGCTGAGCTTACAACACTTGGAGTGTTTATTGTTTTTGGAATGATAAACGCTTCCTTAATTAAAATAAGGTTAAGTAATGAAAAATTACCTGAAGACAGGTTCAAAACTCCTTTCAACATAGGCAGATTTCCTTTAATTCCTTTTTTTGGGTTGCTTTCAAGCATTTGGATGATTGGAACCTACCTCGTGAAAAACACTGCAAGTGGACTGCAGGTTAATTTATTAAATCCCTCAGTAATAATAGTAATCATTGAGATAACACTGGGAATAATTGCTTTTGAACTGCTTAAAAGGAGATGAAGAAAAAATGAATACAAGAAGACAAGTAAACGCGCCGGCAATCGGCTTGATAACTTCAATTCTTTATTTGCTCGTATTTAGTTTTTCAAGGTTTATTTTGACAAAAGAACCATTCAACTGGAATGAAGCTTTGCTAGGAGCAGTTATCTTCGGATTAATTTTTTTCACAATACAACACACAATAAACTTAAAAATAGGCGAAAAACCAGTGTTCTTAAGCAGAATATGAAACACCATAAGGTTTATAAACGTCAATAATTAGTAAAATAAGCGCTGGCGACCACAGCGGAAGGGAAACACCTGGTAACATTCCGAACCCAGAAGTTAAGCCTTCCAGCGATTCGGCGTGTACTGAATTTATATTCGGGAAAACCGAGACGTTGCCTAGCATTCTCTACTATAACATAGTAGAGAAGAACTTTCTTTATTTCTTTCTAAAAAAAGTTATTTCACTAGCTCTATTAATTTTTTAGCTATTTCCATGTGTCCTTTTTCCTGGTCTCTTATTAAAGAAAACATTTCAATCAATTCTTTATCATTTAATCTTTCAATATAATTGGAATAGAGGTTGAATGCTTTTGTTTCCATTTCCAGCAAATGAACAAAAGGATCAATTGTAACTGCAGTGTGTTTAATACTCATTTTTATCACTTTTTAAAATACTTTGCTTGGCTTCTGTTATCATCTTGTAGTGATTCAAGCTTTGTTCTTCAAGCAACTTAAGCAATTCTTCTGCTTGAAGCTGTTTTTCTTTTGGCAGCTTGTATTCAAGTATTTTTTGCCCTAAGAGGTAGCCTAGTTCAGGCAGGAAGCTTTCTTCTAATTCAATTGCTTCATCAAGCATTTTAATAACTTCTTGTTTTGAAACCATTGAAGTAAAAAAAAGAGGTTCTGGTTTTTAAAGAAAACGCTTAAATAAAAACAGTGCTTTTAGAAAATTAAAATACTTGAAAAAGAAGGTGGTTTTTGAAATGAAGAACTTGTTGATTGTTTTAAGCTTGGTTGCAGTTGTTTTTTTAGCTGGTTGCATTCATAAAACAGCTCCTGAACATTCTTTTGAGGGAATTGATTGTGGCAGTGACACTGTGTGTTTTGCAAGTAATTTAGCTAAATGTAATCCAGCTAAGATTCAAGTAAGCCAAAATGTTAATGGAATGAATGCTGTTTTTTACATGGATATTCAAGGAGGAACTGTGGATTCATGTGAAATTTATCAGCAGGTTAAGTCAATTGAGTTTCCTGAGAACATGAGTCCGGTTGAGAAAATGGCTGCGCAGTTAATGATTGGAGCTGATTCAACTTGCATTGGTCCTGTTGACAAGCTTAAAACAGGCAGTTTTGAGGAGTATGAAAAATACTTTAATTGCAGTGGAACTTTGTATGAGTTAATGAAAGCAGGGAGTCAGCAGGTGGAGCAGGTAGTTGATAATACATCTGGGTATGAAGAAGAAGGGAGAAAAACATTAAACCCTAACTAAAAACAATTCAACTTCTTTAAAAAAAGAGGACTTTATGTCCTCTGCCAATCCAATCAGTTTACAAGAGCCTTTACTCGCGTAAACTTCAGACGACCGTTGGGTAGGAAAATATTAAATTGCAAGAATAAATGGCATCGAGCTTAAGCGAAGATGGCATAGCGATCCAACGGCTGGCCGTTGGGGAGAAAAACATTAAACCCAACACTAAATTAAGGTAAAACAAGAGTTTTTAGAGGTCATCAAAGGCGAAGCTGAAGATGGCCTAATTATATTTCTTTCATTTTCCAAATTCGTATACTATTGGCTTGGTTTCTGTTGAGAAGTTTTCAAGTATTACTTTGTCCATTTCAATAGCTGTTCTTTTGTCAAAAACTTCTTTAGCTGCTTGCAGTTTTCTTTTGCTTTCAGCGTATATTGTCATTAGCTTGTCTCCTTTTTTTACCTTGTCCCCTTTTTCAAAATACATGTAAACTCCAGCTCCCTTGTCTTTAGGAGCGCCTGCAACTCTTGCAATTTCACTAATGACTTTGTTATGAATCAAATGAATCCTTCCATTCTCCTTAATGTAAATATCAAGCTTATGCTGTCCTATTTTCACATCCTCTGGCTTAATGTCAGGGTTTCCTCCTTGCGCTTTAATTATTTCTTTCATTTTTTCCAAAGCCCTTCCATCTTCAAGGATTTCCTGAGCCATTTTCTTGCCTTCTCCTTCTTTAGCAACGCCAGCCATTTCCAGCATCAACCCAGCCATTACAAGAGACTTGTCAATTAAGTCAAGGCTTACTTTTTCACCATAGAGAATTCTTAAAATTTCCCTTGCTTCTAAAGCAGGTCCAATTGCAAACCCTATAGGGTCATACCCTGGTGTGATGATGCAATGAACTTCCATGCCAAGCTTGGAACCTAAATCCATGAAATCTTTGGCAAGTGACTCAGCTTCTGAATGCGAAGCCATTTTAGAACCAACTCCAACTGGAATGTCAATTAGAACATGAGTAGCTCCAACAGCCTTCTTTTTTGCAAGGATTGATGCTAAAAGAACTCCACGGGGATCCATTTTTAAAGGGTGTCTTATTTTAATCAGCTTGTCATCAGCAGCAGCGAGGTTAACTCCCCCTCCCCAAACCATGCATGCATTTGTTTTTTTAACTACTTTTTCAATTTTATGAGCAGGCAAGCTTACAGGAGCTAGCACTTCCATTGTATCAGCTGTTCCAGCAGGTGAAGTGATTGCTCTTGAACTTGTTTTAGGAACAGTTATTCCAGCAGCTGCTAAGATAGGCACAATAAGCATTGTTGTCCTGTTTCCAGGCACCCCTCCAATGCAATGCTTGTCTAAAATAGGCTTTTTTTTAAAATTCAAAGTTCTTCCTGAATCAACAATTGCTCTTGTTAAAAACAAAGTTTCTTTGTTACTCAATCCTCTTATGTACATTGCTGTGATAAAAGCAGCGAGTTCAGCGTCACTTAATTCTTCATCCATCACGCCTTTAATAATTTCCCTTATCTCACTTTCAGTTAATTCAAAGCCATCCATTTTCTTTTTAATGAATTCAATGGAAGCTGGTTTAGGCACTGGCTCAATGCTTATCTTTTGCCTTGGTTTAAGTTTAAGCTTCTTGCTGATTCCTCTGAATAACCCAATTTCTCCTCTTTTAATTGAAGAATCGCTTAATTCAACAAGAGCAATTTGTGATTTTGAATGGTCTCTGACTTCAACCCTGTCCATTACACTTAAGTTCAAGTCAATTGCATCTTCTTTATTCATTACAATGATGCTTTTTCCACCTGAATCCATGTCCAAATTCTTGTATTTGAATTCATACTTCACTTAACATCAAACTCCTATTTCACTTCTTTTTAAAAATAACATGCTTAATCTTTAAAAAACATTTTAAACAAACTTCTCCAACGCTTGCTTCACAGTCATTTTGTCATTAACACCTAAACTCAAAGCTTTTTTACTGACAAAATCAACTTTTTTCAAAATCATTTCAGCAATTGACTTAACTCCCTTGACCTGAACACAAGCATCTCCAAGTTCATCTGCAACTTTTGAATTAAAATAACCGCATACTGCATAGCCTTTATCTGCTTTTATCAGCAGGAAAGGCGCGTTGCCCAAGTCAATCTTTACCCCCACTGCAATGCCGTTGCTTAAATCAATTATTTCAGTTTCAGAAATCATTGAACATCCACTTCTTTTTCCTTAAAATCAAGTCAGGAAAAGAGTCGATTGAAAACACCCCCAAATCACTTACAGTGAAATCAACATACTCCTTTGGAGTGAAGTCAAAAGCAGGATTCACCACCTTGATATTTTTTACTCTTGTCTTCCACACTTCGCTTGGCTTCCTCTGTTCAATTTCCTCATTATACCCATCAATTGTAAAAGGGTCAAATTTCAAGGATTCAAAAGCAGATGCGAAAGTCGTTCTTGCTTCGTCAGCTGCAAGGGCAAGCAAAGAAGTTCCAACTTTGTTAACCAAGTAACTGTCACTTGTAATGGCATCAGCTCCTACAAGAACCAAGTCAGCATCATTTACAAACAACCTCATTGCAGAGTCAACGTAACTGGTTACAGGAATGCCATAAGACGCTAACTGCTTTGCTGTTATCCTGCCTTGAAAAAGAGGACGGGTTTCAGATGAAAAAACTTCCTCAATCTTACCTTTGTCAAATGCTTTTTTAATTATCTCAGCTACAAGCGAAGAATGACAGTGCGTCATTACAATTGAATTTCTTTTTATTTTTCTTGCGCCGAATTCAACTGCTTTTTGAAAACTGTCTTCAATCATCTCTTCAAACTCGTCAACTGCTTCTTCAATTGAGTAACCATCATCAATTTTATAACTCACATACCTCAAGCCATTTCTAAGCATGGGTTCAGTTGCTCTTATTTTAAAAAAAGCAGAAGAAGCTTTCTTGTAAGTCTTATAATCCAATCCTTTCAAGGACTTCAAAGCAGTTAAAGCAACATTAGTCGCGCCTTGAATCTTAAGGCTTTTTATATCCTTCAAAGTTTTCAAGTAATTCATAATCTTAACACTCTTTTTACATATTTATTTTTAAGCAGTTCAGCCATTTGCTTAAAAGCAAGCACGTCCCTCATTTTAACAACTCCAACCAGCTCGCCTTTTTCAACAACAGGCAACATGGGAACACCTGCTTTTTCCATTTCATGCAATGCTTTTTCAGCTGAATCACTTGGCTTCAGCACAGGCACTTTAAAAGAATTCTCTGCAATTGTCTTGCTTGCATCAACTACTTTTGACAAGTCAAACAAGTTCAAAGAACCTTTTACAATTGCAAAACTCCTGCGGTAAAAAAACATTTTGTCAACAACATCCTTTACAACCTCTTCTCCGTCAGCAACTAAAAAATCAGTTGATAAAAGACGTGAAACTTTCACTTTCTTCAAGTAAATAGAATCCATCAAAGCCCTGTATTCTCCGCTTGCACCTATGAAAATAAACCCTGCTATTAAAAGAAGCCAGAAATCAAAAGCAAGTAAAGAATAGACAACCATAAGCCCTGCAATTGCAAAACTCACATTCCTGGCAATAAAAGTTGCTTTTTCTCTTGTTGTCTTAAGCGAAAGCACTGCCCTGAATATCCTGCCTCCATCAAGAGGAAAAGCAGGCAGGAACAAGTTGAAACTACCGAGCACGAGATTAGCGTAAAAAGAATAGTAAATTAAAAGAGGAAAAGAAAGGCTCATTTCATTAATCACTTTGAAAGCATTTTCAAAAGGAAGCTGAAGCAAGTGCATTGAAAAAATAAGCAAGTAGCACATTAAGAAATTGAAAAGAGGACCTGCTACAGCCACCGCCACTTCCTTCACTGGCTTTATTTTTTTAATATCCATCAAAGCCATTCCTCCTATTGGAAGAAGAACAATTTTGTCTACTCTTATGCCAAGGTGTTTGGCTACAAGAGAATGTGAAAATTCATGGAGAGTGACAAAAACAAACACTGTTAACAGAAGCAATGCAAAAGTTGAGTCAAGAAGGAAAAGGATTAAAATGAAAAAAACAAAGCTTATGTGGGCTTCAACAGGTATCCCGAACAAAGAAAGTAATTTATAAGAAGGCTTCATACAGAATAAAACAAAAGAAACAGGACTATAAATAACTAATTGAAAGAAGGTAAACAAATGGACTCTTTTGAAAAATCAGCAGAAGTTGTCATAAGCAAGTGCGTGAATCTCAAGCAAGGGGAAAAAGCGCTTATTCTCTGCGATTACTCAACTGAAAAAATTGCACAGAAGCTGTTTGAAAAAGCAAGTGAAAAAACAGAAGCTGTTCTTGTTAAAACAAAGCCGACTGAAAGGCACGGTGTAGAACCATTAAAAGAAGTTGCTTACTTAATGAGCAAATTCGACGTAGTTCTTGCTCCGACAAAACACTCCTTGACTCACACCAAGGCAAGGCAAAACGCTACGAAGAAAGGAGCAAGAGTTGTTACAATGCCTGGAATAACAAATAAGATTTTTGAAAAAACAATTGACATTGACTACAAGCAATTGAAAAAAGAAGTTGACGAGCTTGCAAAGGAAATGAGGAAAGCAAAAAAGATAAGAGTGCAGTCAATTAACGGCACTGACTTTGTTTTTGAAAACGATGCAAGCAGAGTAATGGACGATGACAACGGCTTGTTCTTGAAAAAAGGAGATTACGGCAACTTGCCTGCTGGAGAAGTTTACGTTGCTCCAATTGAAAAAACAGGAAAAGGAGTAATAGTTATTGATTCAATGGAAGATATTTGCAAGCCGAGAACAAAGCTTCTTGTAAAAAAAGGAAAGGTAATGGAAGTTGAAGGAGATGACAAGTTCAGGGAAAAATTATGGAAGTTGAAGAACGCGCGTAACATAGCTGAGTTTGGAATTGGCTTGAACCCGAAAGCCACTGTTGTAGGCAACACTCTTGAAGATGAAAAAGTAAAAGGCACGTGTCATTTTGCACTTGGCTCTAATTTTGACTTTGGAGGAAAAGTAAAAGCTGAAGTGCATTGGGACGGCATTATAATGGCCCCTTCAATTTGGTTTGATGAGGAAAAAATAATGGACAAAGGAGAACTGCTTTTATGAAAGAAAAAAAAGATCTTGAAAAAATAGGCTTGATTGAAGAGAAGAAATTCTGGGCAGTAATGCTTTTGCTTGGCTTGGCAGCTGTTGTTTCTTATTTTTATGACATGCAAATAAGCTTGGCTTTGCAGTCTATAAGAAATCCTCTGCTGGATAAAGTGATGATAATTGCAACTGATTTAATGGGGCTTTATTTAGGCATGCCTCTGCTTGTGATTATTGTTTATTTAAAGGAAAGGAAAAGAGATAAGAGGATATACAGGAAAGTGATAATTTCAATGATTCTGAATATTGGCTTGAGTTTTATAATCAAGCTAGCAGTGCATCGTCCACGCCCTTATGCAAATGGAATCAAAAGCGCTATAGGAGAAGAGTTTCTTTACTCCTTCCCTTCAGATCATTCTGCAAGAGCCTTCAATTACTTCTCAATACTCGCTCATTATTACAGGCACAAGCTGTTTTATTACTCATTAGCTACATTCATTGCTTTTTCAAGAGTTTATCTAGGAGTGCATTATGCTTCTGATGTTATTGCAGGGGCAATGTTTGGCTTAATCATTTCGCATTACACTGTAAAGTACAAGTGGGGAACAAGAAGCTTTGAGTACTATGAAAAAAAGCTGCTTGAAATGAAAACAAAGTTTAAAAACAAGTAAAGCTTAATTGGTTAACATGCTTGAATTGACTTTGATTTTTCACATTGCTTTAATGGTTCTTGCAGCGACTTTTTTTGCATTCATCTCTCACCTCCTTAAGCAACCTAATTTACTTGGTTACATACTTGCAGGCATAATTTTAGGCCCAATTGGATTAAATTTAATTTCAAACACAAGTGAAATACTCACTTTATCTGAACTTGGAATAGCTTTCTTATTATTCAGCGCAGGAATTGAAATCAGCTTCAGCAAACTAAAAGGAGTTGGAAAAATAGCTTTCGTAAACGGGTTTCTGCAAGTTGTTCTTACAGCTGGAATCAGCTTCTTAATACTGCAAAAACTGAACGTGGACTTCTACTCTTCACTTTACATTTCCGCTGCTATTGCTTTCAGCAGCACCACAATTGTATTGAAAATAATGTCTGACAATTTCGAACTTAACACATTACACGGCAGAATAATGCTAGGAATACTCATAATACAAGACTTGATGGCTATCCTTTTCCTTTCTTTTCTTGAAAACATGCAAAGCATTACAGCAGCATCAGTAGCTGTTCTTATTGTCAAAGCAGGCGCGCTGTTCCTAATAGGATACTTCCTGAACAAATTCATCTTCCCTAACTTGCTTAAAGCAGCTGAAAAATCCCAAGAACTCCTATTCCTCACAGCAATTTCAACACTATTCTTCTTCATGGGCCTCGCTTACGACTTAGGCTTCTCAATAGCAATAGGAGCACTTGTCGGAGGAATCTCACTTTCATTAATTCAATTTGAAACAGAAATAAACGGAAAAATAAAAACGCTTAGGGATTTCTTTGCAATAATCTTCTTCGTCTCCCTTGGCATGCAAATAACATTGAATTTAAGCCCATGGGCTATTGAACTAATCCTTGCAATCATCCTGCTTACTGTCCTGCTCAAGCCTCTGATACTATTCCTCCTTCACTTGATATCAGGTTACGGAGGAAGAACTTCTTTAATCACAGGAATAGGGCTTGGTCAAATGAGCGAATTTTCATTCATAATAGCTGTGCAAGGCGTTGCTCTTGGATACTTGACTCAAGAACAATTCACTGCAATGACAATCCCAATAATACTGACAATAGCTGTCTCTCCTTATTTTTTCAAATACGACAACAGCATATTCAACGCATTGTTGAAAATAAAAAATAAATTAAAATTACCTGACTTGAAGTTCATTAGAAGAAGAGTGCCGAAAACGAGAAAAATCAACACAAAAGAACTTAAAAACCACACCCTGCTAATAGGAGCTCATAGAATGGGAAGAGAGATAATAAACGAGCTTCATAAAAAACACAAGCTAATTATAATTGACTACGACCCTGAAGTGATAAAAGAACTTGACTCAAAAGGATACAATTGCATTTACGGAGACGCTTACAACGACTACATCCTTGAAAAAGCAAAAGCAGGTAAAGCAAAACTAGCAGTCATTACAATTCCAGATGATTCAATAATACTTGCAGTGATTTCAAAACTTAGAAAAATGAACCCAAAAATCAAGATATTCACAAGAGCAAACTTTGTTGAAGATGCAATTAAATTCTACGAAGCAGGAGCAAATGCAGTGATACTCCCAGAAGTAATAGCTGGACAGAAAATGATTAAAAGAATAAACTCCCTAGTAAAAGACGAAGTTAAAATAAAAAAAATGAAAGAAAAGCATTTGAAAGAACTTAGAAAAAACTGCAAAAAAAACAAGACTTGAAAAACAAATAAAACAAAGAGGATATGAAAAATGAACTCGAAAATAAAAGCACTTGCAATACTCATAATAAGCATCATTACCTTCAGCTTAGGCTTTTTATCAGAAAACCTTGGAATAAAAACACTTCAAATAATACCCCCTGCAACAACAAACATCACATTAGTAGTAATCACCTTCGGATTTGGAATGCTCTTCTTCGGATACTTCCCATGGATACTAACTTACTTCATAGGGGAATACCTCGGCTTAATTTTCAAACTTCATCAGCAATCCACAACCCAAATATTACTCCTTACCCTTGCAATAATGCTAATTGCCTTCTCAAGCTCATGGCTTGGAATAAGCTTATACAATGACTTAGCTGGAAAACAAAGCGCTTTCTCAAAAGAATTGAAAAAAAACACGATAATCATAATAATCTCACTTATTCTAGCAATAGCAAGCCAAGTTATTGCATAAAAGTAGTTACAACAATATTTTTAAATAGAAGTTAAGAGCTTAACTATAACTGAACAGACCTTTTTTCCAGAATGCGTCACCGTTGTTTTGGGAGAGTTTTCCGTTCAAAAAACTCTCCTATCTATTTTTACCTGAATCAAAAAGCAGAATTAGAAGATAATAGAAACAGGAGTTTACAAAACATTTATAAACATGACACGATTACATTCTAACCTGCACACAAGAACTTGGACGAAAAAACGAAATTAAAGGAGGGACGAGAAAATGAGCATGGCTAAATTTGCTAAATACAAGCAGCTTGAACAATTAAAAACTTTTTCTGAAAACAACAAAAGATACTTAAACATAAGCATAGGCACTGTAATAACAACCCAAATGCCAAACTAAAAAAAAAATCTCTTTAAATCCAAAAAGCAGCTGTCTTCTCCATAGCTGCTTTCAACTCTTTTTCTTTAACCCTCGGAAACTTCAAAACTTTGAATTCAAACTCTTCTTCAAAATCCCTGTAATTCCTAACCCCCTTCCATGAAACAAACAAGCTCCTTACACCCGGCTTAGCTTTCTCAACAGCCCTCTTAATCTGCCTCTCACCTAAAAACCGCACAAGAAACTCAAGCTCTTCACTTGAAGCAAAATTACAGCCATTCTCAAACGCTTTTTTCATTTCATTAACAGCATGCAAAACCTGCTTTTCACCTACAAAAAAAGAAGCATTCAAAACCTGACAACCTTCATGACTATTAAGAAAATCCACTACTTTCTGAAAATCAAAGTCCTTAAACTGAACCAATTTAACAACAACCTTCATATAATAAAGTTTAAAAAACAATAAGAATATAAAACAATACACTTAAAAATTAAAACAAGCTAATCAAAAAAATGCTTATTTTCAACGGAGGATAGGAAAACATGGCAAAAACACAATCAAATGAAAACAAGAAAAAACCAACAGGTGGAAAAAGAATAAACTACAAGAAAAAGAAGAAGTATGAATTAAGCGGAGTGCAAGCCCTGCCAACTATTTCAAAAAAAGACGAAAGAAAAAAAGTAAGGGCAATGGGAAACAAGAAAAAAATCAAACTAAAACACGCTTTAAAAGTCAACGTGCTTGACAAAAAAACAGGAAAATACACTGTAACTGAACTGCAGACAGCAAGAGAAAACCCTGCAAACAGAAACTTCGCCAGAAGAAACATAATAACAAAAGGAGCAATAATAACAACAAAAATCGGAGACGTGAGAATCACAAGCAGGCCAGGACAAGACGGATGCGTAAACGCAGTTCTAATAGAAAAAAAGCAGTAAACTGCTTTTTTTAAACCAATTCTTCCTTTTTCTTGGATTCACTTTTTTAATCAAACCAAACTTTTAAAAGCTAAAAAGCTGTTAAAAAAAACTATGCAAGTATTAAAAGAAAACACACAAGGAATTTTTTACGCTTCTTTAATGCTATTTCTTGTATTTGGCTTAACATTCATACTAGTAACTACTTTGAATCCATTTGAAACAAATTCATTAAATTTAAAAGCACCAGCACAGCCAGTAATACTCCCCATAGAATCACCAAGCTGCCCTGTTAACTTAACAACAATAACAAGCAAAGACACTGCAACTTTAAAATGGAACTTATGCAATGAAACAGATTTTTACAGGCTAAACAAAAGAGTTTTAAACGGCAGTTGGCAATGGGTAAAAGATTATGAAAAAACAAGAAACAATGCCCTTGTATTAAGACAAGAAGAAGATATGGAATACAGGATCATAGCCTTAATAGGAGAGTCACTGCAATTAAATGGAACAGAAAATAACACAATTTTAAACATTTCAAACACGATATTAATCCCAGCTAAAATACAAGAAGAGAGCAATACAAACACAACCCAAGAACAAGACAACTCAACAAGCCCTGAAAATGAAACAAGTTCAGAGCAGCAATTCACTTGTGCAATAAGCTTAAATTCACTTCAACAAAACAACAGCAGCCAATATACTTTAAAATGGAACTTGTGCAATGAAACAGATTTTTACAGGCTAAACAAAAGAGTTTTAAACGGCAGTTGGCAATGGGTAAAAGATTATGAAAAAACAAGAAACAATACAAATGTATCAATGGAAGACAAGGAAATAGAATACA
>Ga0190313_1000010_pt1 | contig 178026 bp, 215 predicted proteins | sample 4870071011_MG_FD_169989 | JGI IMG/M metagenome (GOLD analysis project Ga0190313, IMG submission 169989) | Hydrothermal vent sediment bacterial communities from Southern Trench, Guaymas Basin, Mexico - 4870-07-10-11_MG | ecosystem: Environmental > Aquatic > Marine > Hydrothermal vents >...
TGATTAAGCCAGGCAAGGAGATCCTGTATTCTCTGGCACTCCTAGCTAGCTCCTTACCGTGAATTAAAGCGTGTGACATGCCTACCTCCTCCTAGCCCTCCTAGAAACAAGAAGCGAAGCGGTCGTGAACGCCAAACCACTAACAAATGGAGCTACGGTGTACGTCAGCACCGCCTTAGAGAACTCCTCAGAAACCTCAGCAGAACTAACAGCAACACCAGACTCAGTAGATAGAGCTAAGAACCTACCCTCAGAATCAAACAGAAACCTAACCTCCTCACCATTGATTTCAACTGGTACCTCACCGAAACCTCGAATAACCTTCACGGACCCGTTAGAGAACCTCAGCTTAACACCCTCACTAGGACCTAAACCAATCACAGATAATGGGGTCCCAGCAGGGAGAACATCAACTACCCCACCGTTAATGCATAAGGTAGCTACAGGCTCGCTGTAAACCCTCCAGATACCGTATATTGAAATAATAATGAGCAGCACACCTAAGACCGCAAGTAAGGTCCTCATTGACTTACCCGTGAGAAATAGCTAGAAGTTGAGCGGCCTCATCGGCCTAGTAGGCCTCGGCCTTTGGGCGCCCAAGAAAATTAGTTTAATCCTTAACTAAAAACTTAGACATTAACTGTTAAGGTTACGCTACCTAAGCTTACAGCATCATTATTAACTACGCCATAATCCTTAATGTATGAGAGATCTAAGTCCGTATAGGCAGTTATTTTCACGGTATAGGATCCTGATGGAGCCCCAGTCGGATCTATTGTTATACCGAATGACTTAGATGCGGGAGTGGCTGATCCAGTTCTCGGGTCCGTCTTACAGTCTAACCCAGCTAGAGTTATTACGTAGACATCCTTACCTTGCGTATGGAATACTGATGTTGCTCCACCAATCCTTGGTAATGTGCTGCTGCTACCAGTAACCTCAATAACTAGGTAGTTACCATACTGAGTACGGGTCAACGGGTTATAGAATGGGTCAGGTAGTGTAGTGTCGGCCTCAGAGTTAGTTACTAGGATAGTGAACGGTTCAGTAGCCGTTAGATTAACACTTGTTACTTGCTCACCTAAGCTGTTAATTACCTTAACACCCAAGCTTGACGGTACATCAACACCATCGATAGTTACAATGTGGTAGTCAGGAGGCTTAATCTCGGCTAATTTAGCGTCATAGAGCGGTAAGATCACACGCTTAAAGTAGAAGACACCCCCATCAACTATCTTTAAGTAATAAGACTCACCCGACTTATAAGCACCGCTAGTTGTTGCCGTGCCTGAGGACACCACTAAGGTCTCAACAACGAAGCCCTTACTATTATAGAGCTCGGCAGTAGTAACATTAAGAGGTGTCCCGGTCAATTTGTTACGTATGATGAACTTAATAGGTAGCTGAAGCGGTACCTTCTCACTGGCAACAGGGGTCTCAGTCTTCTTAAAACCGAAGTCACTCACACTAAGGCCTCCCTTCCAGACAGCATAACCAGCTAACCCAATAACTATGAGCAGTAGTAGGATAGCCGCAACAGATACCCTAGCCATCCTGAACCCTAACTTAACAGCAGTCCTTCCCTTCCCTAACAAGAATAAAGCACCCCAAAGGAATAGCAATATACCGCATGCAATCTCCAGGATCCCGGCTAAGCCTATATCACCATTTGTGTAGTACTCATGAATACCTAATCCCGCTAACAGCCCCCCACCTAGAGCCATGATTACTGGGGCAAACCCTATACCACCTCTATCGTTTCCCATGAACCTACCCGTAAGTAATAGCTACTTAACACACTGAAGCACAAATTTCTTTGCTAGGATTAATGCCATATGAGAGGTTAACCAGAAATCATCACTAGAAATAACATTAAGTAACTCATTCCTACTTAATCCGTGAACTTCATGAATCAAGTTAAGGAACTCCTCAACCCTGGTAGGTGCATTATATGCAAGTGAGACAACAATACAAGATGCTGCAACAACCTTAACACCATATTTCTTGACTAAAGAAGAATTACCTCTAGCTAAAAGAGCTGCTGACTGCCTCACGATAGAATCGTGATTAACACCGTCAAGTAAGGCAAGAAATTTATCAACCCATTCAAGAACCCTATACGTCGCCATGTCCTTCCTAGAAAGACTAGCCTTCAACTGAACAACATTAGAATACCCACCCAAAAATGGGGTTTGCGGGGGGACTGGATATGAATGCTCAACATAATCAGCTCTCAACTCACGCTCAATAACCAAGCCAGAATCATCGGTATATTCACCCCTAGATCCATCATAAATAACGTCCCTCGATAGGAGCCCTAAACGCTTACCATACAGGTAAATGATCATTCGAACACGTTGCCTATTCTTATAGTTATCTTTACCATAGACCTTCTCAGCTATTTCGTTTATAGAGAAACCTGACTTAAATAACTGGATGATGGTCTCGTATTTGGGTCCCTGCTGGGGTACCCTTTGGGGGCACATTCGGGGACCTACCCCCTACCAGTGCTATATATATCGTTACCTACATTAAGAAAGAACACCTAATTCACGAGCCCTCCTATGAGCTAGCCTTAAAGCCTCGAGAACCTTCTTGTTCTCTCGGGCATACTCATTAAGAAACATGTAGAACTTAAGAAGTCTTTTAGCAACCTTACCTAAGGGTTCATCGTTATTCTTCATTTTCTCTAAAAACTCAAGAAGCGGATCTCCCTCCTTAACTTTAATCTTAATGACCTTGATCCTCCTCACCATGAATTTATTATTGCTTAGGGCTTAAAACTACTCAGGAATCCAGTAGACCCTATAGTTGTATATCATTATCTTAAACGTCACGTAATCAGATATCAATGTTTGTTCTCCGGTCCCTACCCATGCCCAGAAACGGACTTCATAGATACCGTTCTCATACCCCACGAATATACTGGTAGCTTTCAAGCTAACTATAGTTTCCGTACCATCATACAGCAACACATTATCAGCAACAATCCCTAATGGATAATAATGAGGAGGTCCCGGACCCCCACCAGGTGGTGGCGATGTAGTAGTTATTATTGGAAGAGGCTCCGGTTCCTCAGGTGGTGGCTCCGGCTCAGTATATGGTGATGATGTTGTAGTGACTGTAGGTGGTGGGAGAGGAGCACATGTTGTAGTTATTGATGAGGTTAGTGGCGGCTGCGTTACGTCACCTATTTTATACATTGTCATCCTTACCTCAACAAATGAAGGGTTATCAATACCTTCTACTCTAAACCTTACCTTACTAACCCTTTGATACTCGAACCCGCCGGAAGGCCCCTGAAGGAATGCTAAAAGCTTTGAATACTTCGATGTTAAAATAAAGCCATCCTCATCAAGCAACTCAACTATGAACTTACCCCTTATTACTGGTTTTGTTAATGAAGAGTTCATTTCAGGGATTGTTGTAGCCTCAGGTGCTTCTGAAGGTCCTGGTTCATGCAGATCCGAAGAACCTTCAGCCCTCTTAAACGACTTGAATGAAAACCACACCCCACCTAAAATCAGAAGAATAAGCATCAATACCGCAACAGTCTTAGCCCTAACCACATTACCCCCATCATAAATAGCTACTTCCTGAAGCGAATAATCACAACATTAGCTGCTATCAAGACCAATAAGATAACCACTAATGCAATGACAATAAGTATTAATGTACCGTTAATTCCCAAGTTAATTTCTAAATCAGGGATCTGCCATTGCAGCCCTGGTTGAGTATATGTTTCAGTACCTACGTGAGGTGTCTCGGTCTCCCATGGAGGTGTCACGGTATCTGACTGCATGGTATAGATGAACTCACCGAAGCGTAAGTAAATAACCCTCAACCTGATAGTCTTGACGGGATACCAAACGTAAGCCCTAGCATAGCAGTTGAATAAGCCGCCACCATAGTCAAATTGGTAGTAAGGACCGAACTGAACTAAAGTGATGGGAAAGTAGACAACAGACTTAAACCTGGAGTCAGGCCTAGGATCACCAACTAGACTAGAATTCACCTCATATGCATTAAATGGATCTATAAAGTACTCGATGGGGTCAGCACGGGTTGAGGGTCCATCATAAAGCGTCAACCTCCTACCAGATGCATCACAGTCAGTAATAACGAAATTATAAGCATCACCGGGAACCGAAACAGGAGCTGTTTCCTCAGTAGACTTAATAACCCAATCAGCAGTCTTAGAGTAAACAACATACACTGCGATAGGGACATTATAAGCATTAACCGAGTGCTTAGAGGGGTTATCAGGATCCGGGACAGCCCTATCCCAGACGACCGTGCCGGCAACAAACCAGAGCTGCACATCCTTAGCCACACCAGCAGCATAGATGTACTCATAGCCCCAAGGTGTCTGAACCTTCACCTTCTTAGGAACCGAAACCAACTCAACATTAAACTCGTAGACCTCCCTCCAAGCAACAACCTTCTTCCAAGTACCGTCAGGCTGCTTAACCCAGTAAGTAACTACCCTATCCTCCATGACCTTCTCAGGAGTCTCAATACTTACCTTAACCTCCCAAGAATCCGTGGCAACACAGACATGGCACGTAGAGAGGGAAGGGACAGCAGGATTATTACATACGCACTCATAGCCCGAACCCTCCCTACCGAATACAGCGTTATAGAGCCCCCTACTGCTGTAGTAGTACGGAGGGTCCACAGAACCATTAACAGCGAAAACACATGAGGAACCCCAACACTGCTCAGACCAAGGATTAAAGCCATAAAACCTAACATCGAAGCCCTCAGGCATGTTAGTAATTGAGAGAGGCTTAAGATATACTAGAGCCCCAACACCTACGACAATAATGAGCAGCAGCGCCAGTGGAGCGTACTTCAACTCTACCCCGAAGGTAATAGCCAGAAGACGTTATTGCAGATAGCTAAGATATAAACTAAGGCAATCAACCTAGAAGGAACCAACTCAACACCCCACTTTAATGCTAAAGCATCAAGAAACCAGCAGGCAAGAACAGCAAGGGGAAAGAGAGCAGGGTAAACCCAAATACCTAATAAACTAATGAACGGGTTTAAATCAAGAAAACCACGCAATAAACATTCACGAGTAGTCAAGAAATCAAGCAAAGCAAGAAGCGATAACTTAACGACGTCTCCTACCTCCACTCCTACCTCTCCTCTTGCCCCTACTTCCTGAAAGGAATAATAGTCCAAGAACCACTAATAAACCAAAGAGCAGTAGAGCTGACCCACCAACCCTACTTACTAACCAGTTACTAACCTCCTTAACCTTTGTCACGACCTTAGGCTGTATAGGTGCCTTAGTACTAGTATGAGTCACTAACTCGCTATTCGATTCACCATTAGAAGGTACTGGAGCGCCACCTCCACCAACATACCAATCGCTTGAAGTAACTATGGCTGTAGCTTGTGTCGTAGTGGTTGATGTTGTAGTCGAGGTTTGTGGTGGGCTTGAGTCATACACCAATACCCACTCACCTGACTCATTCAAGTATAACTTAAGGTTAGCATTAATTGACTGTGAATGGCTTATAGACCTCCTAGGTGCTAGACCCACTAAGTAGTAAGAATTGATTTGAGGTAATGAATAAATGAAGCCATTAGTCTGTACCGAATCAACACTCATCCCCGCAATGAATGACTTAATAACATAGTTGAATACATTAGATTGTACAGCCAACACATCGAGGTACGCGTTAAATTCCTGAGTATACGTTACTGAACCAACATCAACCGAGTAAACAACTAGGGCCGTAACTATAAAGAAAGTAAGTATAGCTCCAATTGCTGCAATCACGCTTCGCCTCATCGCTCTCGCCATCAAGCGAACGGAATCTCAACAACAATCTCAACTCTTAAACCACCATTAGCTGGTACGGAAATACTTGAGTCAAGTGGGAAGTAAAGTAGCAGGAACTTTCTCCGGTTATCATCCTCAATGGAAAATCCAACCTCACTCACTGAAGTATCTGATGTGAAAGTTAATGACGCAATATACTTCAGAGTTATATGTGTTGAGTTCTCTGAGTACTGAACAAGGAATTGCGCGTTATCTTGCCTTATATCAGCCACCTTACTTCCTAATGCGTAAGTAGTCCAAAGCGGTGTCGAAGAACTTGAACCAGAACCTACTTCAATACGTACCTTCTGCGCATCACTCGGATTATCATTATCTCTACCATCAAATATAGTCGATGAACCACTCTCATAAACTATTGTTAATGAACTCCCGCTTGTTCCTTTATATCCTAGGAAATAGTTTATGAATATCGCGTAGAAAGTCTTAGTGAAAGGACCGCCTGTATCGTATGGAACCTCAATAGTATACGTAACTGATATAGAATCCCCAACGCTTACATTTAATGGTGATTGTAAGACATCATGAGCGATAAGGACGTATGTTTTATATACACACTGTGAAGCGGAATAATCAACATATAGCATTAAACCAACTTCGGTTAGGTTAAATGATGATTGTGAGGTGAATGTCTTCGTGTATGTTATTACGTACTTATTATTTGCCGTGTCATCAGTTAGGGTCACCTCAGCCTTATCCTTCATGACCTCAGAGAATAGTGCGTAGTCATTCCTTGAGGGTGTTCCCGAACCTTGACCTATCGCTATATATGCGATAGGGTTCTGCCCTTCTTCCTCAGTATCTATCCAGGTTCTAGTGTTTCCTCCCGTGTCGTACCAGTACTTAGGAGATGAAGTCCTCACCCACCCAAATAGGTTATCCACTAGCATATAGTAGAACTGCTTAGTTATCGGGTCTCCTACTTTCTCGTAATGTCCTATGACTTCTCCATTCCTTAGGACCTTAACCTCAACTGATGCCGTAATATTCAGTAATGCGTGAGTAACTGGCCTAGAACCATCCCTAGAGTGAGGGTATGCAGGGGTAAGGACTGAGGCCAGGACTATGACCACTACAGCAATAGCTAGGCCTACAGCAACTACCTTCCCCCTCACGTACACCCCCACAGAAAATAGCTAGAGATAGAACCGCTCCTGAAGATCAGCAAGAATCCTAAGGAGCTTACCTGTAGGCTCAACACGTATTTTCTTAGAGTCCCTATAAGGCCTCTTATAACGGACTAAGCCCTCCTCCTTCAACTTCCTGATGTAGTACCTAGCCATAGGGAAACTAACACTGAACTCCCTGGAGATCCAGTCCTCGAGATCTCTCAGATCTACCCCTACCCTACCTACCTTACAGATTATTCTCAGGTATAGCCCGACCTTACCTACCCTCTTAACCATAGAACCCCCAGTAAGTATAGCTAACCCGAAAGAGAACTAACCGCAAAACCCCACCCCCAGCCCAGAATTCAGTAAGACAGCATTACAGGTTGGTCGGAATTCTGGGGGTTTCAGCGGGGTGAAACACCTGAAGGAATACGGGTTCCCGATAACCCGAAAGAGAGTTTACGGTCTGTTTAGCCCAGTTATACTTCTTAGCTTTCTTTCTGCCTCACTAAAGGTTAGCTTACCTCTCCTCCACTCATTGTAGACCCTCCACGCTTCACGTTTCTTCCCCCTCGCTGCATGAATAACGTAACCAATTAAGATACTGGCTTGATTCCTCCGCTCCCTCCACTCTCTATAACTCATGAGCTTACCCAAGAAAACCACCCCTAAGGAATACCTGTATAGTAATTAATATAGATAAGCCCGAACTCCTTAGAACGCCTCCTAATGAAATCATCGACAGCAGCAATAAAACGGCAACTACAATCACGTGCTGCAAACATATGCGCTACATCAAAACGCCTACTAACGGAATAACCTCGAGACTTAACGTAAGCATCAGCCCTACGCACAACATCAACAACACTTACACGACACTTAATGAACTCATACCTATCAAAAAGCCTCCTAATACGTGACTCAGTAGAAGGCCTCAAACCCTCAACAAAATGAACATCAGAATAAACCAACACAAACCCCCTCCTCAACAAATCCTCAATAAAACGAATGGACTCCACATGACCTACCTCCCAAGGATTAACAGCCTTTATCAAAATCGATGTATTAAAGTAGACACGAACCCTCCTCAATAATTATCCCACAAAAATAGCAGAGATTTATAAAGTAGCTAGAAATGCAGCCTCCTCCTATACCTCTTAGGCAGTAGCAGGAGCACCAGTAGGAGAACGACTAAAGCAAGGAGTAAGTAACCCCAGATACCTAATACCTCAATAAAGATGATGGTTGTGAAGAGGTCCTCAGGTGTGCCAGTAGGGAGAACTATCAGGGCTAGAGCAAGTAACGCAATAAAAAATATTTTGGACCTCCTACTCCGTGAACCCACTAATCACCTACCCCTCCTAGAGGATTGCTTAATAATCCTACAGGGCGGTCTCCTACCCTCCCTACACTCAATCAGTACCCACTTCCCAGTCCTTGGATTATACCTCCACATCCTCTTAGACTTACGTCTACGCCTACGGGGCATAAGGCATCCCGAAAGAAATAGCTCACTCAACCTTAGCTAAGACATCATTAATCAACGACTTAACACTGTAGTACTTACCCCTATACTTAACACGCTTAGGGAGCCTACCCTTACTAATGACGTACTGCACCAACCTATCGATAGCGGCTAAGGCATGCTTACCAGCACCATGCCTATTAGCTAAAGTATAGACATACCTAGCTCTACGCTCAAATAGTTCCTCAGACATCCTAATCTTCCTACAATTACGGTCAGGGTCGTAGGTCCACCCACGCCTGAAATCCTCAAGAATCAAGTAGAGAATACCGGCAGCCTCAGCAACGGTATCGATACCGGGCCTCCTAACACGTAAAACATAGACACCATCCCTCCTAGCCCAACAAGACCCACGCCCCTGATACACATTAACCCTACCCAACCAAACACCCCACTAAGAATAGCATCAAGAAACGCATCATCATGGATATCAAGGACATGAACAAAAGCAAACCCCAACAAAATAGATATCTACAATAGCATGATAAGGGATGTAATAGCTTATATGGTAACTCGCAAAATAATACTTGGTCTATAGGTGTGTTTGCGGAGTTCCGCCTGGTATATATACCTTCTTCATGTACTTTACTGGAGTGTGTAAGGGAGGAGCAGAACATTAAAGCACTATTAAATGAAGTGCGGAGGCTTTACGGGATAAAGTATGAAATATTGAACCTTCCAGATCCTAGTAATATTGAGAAGTATAATGCGATTTGCGCTCAAGTTTATGAGGAACTGAGAAGCTACAGTAAGAGAATAAGTAAAGCAACTAGCTATCTTAGGAGCATGGGCATAAACGTAAATCCAGAAAGTATCGCCCATAAGTTCAGGAGCAGAAAGGGACGAGGTTACATATATGTTGGCAATTCATTAATAGTTTACGACAACCGTGGTGTGTTATGGGCTGGAAGAGGAAGGGAAATTATAACCTTTCTTAATGCCTTAAGAACTAAAGGTATGGATCTACTTACTAGACTATCTAGTGCTGCAGAATTAGGAAGAAAATCCGTAAGTACAGCAAGTAGCAGCCACGATGATATTACGGCTCGTTATGTGGCAGAAGTGCTGAACCGCTTCCTAGATGTGGCTGTTGTACTAGAGTATCCTGTAGGAGTTACTTTATTAGCAAACGTCCTGAGGAAGGAGCTAGGTTACGGATCTACAATAAATGAGGACTACTTAAGTTACAGATATAAAGAGGCAGCCCTAAAGCTTCTTGCACATGCTTTTCAACTGAGAGCCGACGTTATCATAATAAAGAATCCCAAAAACTCAAGCCCGGATACGTCTATACACCTGCTGACTCGAAACTATTTAGTGCAGAGTTCAAGGTCCGGTCGACGGCTAATAAGCTATCACACTATGTCACAAGGGCGGTAACAGTCTCATCACTGATGCTGGATCCGCTCCACAAGGAATGTGTGCAGCTACTATCTGGCGATTCTATAGTTATCGCTGAAGTAAAGAGCAGTACCGACACAAAAGCTGTCAAGGAAGCCATAGGGCAAGTACTAACGTATAGTGAGGTAATTAAGGCAGAACTAATACTCGCTAAGCAGCCAGTCATCCCCATAGAAAAAACTATAGTGCTACCAAAGACAGGCGGCAGTGTAAACCCTCTACTAGAAATGGTTTGTAAGGTACTGAACATCAGTATAGTTTACGTATAAAAGCGATTAAACCCAAAAGACCGCCCCTAACCGACGGTAAAATAACCCAACCATTAACCTACGATAACGATCCCAACTGCTTAAAAATCATTTGCAGATCAAGACCCTACTACCTTTTCCATAAAACACCTTAAGTGACCCATTATTTCAACTAAAACACATCGAAATAACAAAAACTTGCCGCAATATTTACTCTCACAACACCAAAGGGACAGACCGCAAAACCCCACGCCTGTCACTTGGGGCTAGCCTCTCGAGCTCTGTTTCCGCTATGTCCCTTACTATCTTAGTTAATAGGGTATACCTTGCTCTTATTTCATTATATGAGTTCAGGTTTAAGAGCAGATCTTTGGGGCGGAGTCTATGCTCAAACCTGAGGATCCCTAGCTCTGGCTTCAGGTAAATCACGGTCTGAGACCAGCCTAAGGACTTAAAGTAATTAATTATTTCTTCAGGGAGTGGGTAGTCTGTATTGACCTCTAACTGAGTAATAGGTGCCTCACCAAACCTAGCACTACCCTCGAAGAGAGCCCAGAGAAGCGGGACCGACCTATCCTCAGATACTACTTGATGCCCTGGAACCCTAAGGTTATGAACCCTGAGTGAGTCACCCATAAATAGTTTAGGGTTTAAACGATAACACCCCCTCATAGTCACCTTAGCAACTAAGGTAACCATAGGAACATATATAATCAGGCCCCTACGCTGCAACCTCTTAAGAGCTGCCCAGACAGCCCTCCTACTTAACCTCCTCGTGAAAGCCTCTAAACCGAGGAGTTTACGGGCATAATGAAGAATAACCGAAGGAGGCCAGTACTGATGAGGATATAAGGACATAACCCTAATAATAAGTCTCTCAGTAGGTCCTAACCTACCAGTAAGTAGTATAGGGGGGTCTTCCACGAGTTTAGAGTGTCTGTCTTCGGGTTCACGTGACAATAAATTATTGCCTCCACAATCACTGAAGTGACACCCCGTCTTCGGGTTCCTGTCACTTGAGATGAAGTGGGAGTACTTCCTTAGCCACCTCTCGATGGTCCTGTATGATACGCATACCCGGAACTCCTCACAAATAATAGCTGCTAATCTACGGTAACCTAAGCCACGGGATCGGAGCTCCACTAATCTCTTGAGTATGGATAGTGTTGGAGGCATGTGAATCACTTAGGGGTTGAGTCGTCATCATCTGAACGGTCCTGGAACTCACGTTTAATTACTTCCTCAACAACGCCTGACTCAATAAGCATTCTTAAGTTACGGCGTAGGACCCAGGTACTGACGTTAAGTGATGCACGCTCACGTAGTAGCTTAACAAATTCATATATCGTGAAGGCGACATCCATTACTTAAACCTCACGTAAGCGCTACCTTACGGACTCTGAACCTATGTTGGGGTCCGGGAGCCCTACCATGTATGTATGCCCTAATAGCTTCCCTAATCACGGTAGACCTTGTTAATCCATGCTTCATAGCGTACTTATCGAGCTCCTCAAGCTCGTGCTCACTAAGCATGAACGTAACTACCCTCACTTAAGCCACCTCCTTAGCCGCCTTAAGCAGTATATCCTTCTTCAGCAGTAAGAGCTCAGCCAGTAACCTCTTCTCCTTAGGGAGCTCCGGGATGACGTCCTTATTAGCCTCTAACTCATCGAGAAGCTTCTTCAAACGCCTATAGCAATCACTCACCAATAACCACCTCATTTATCTTTAAGCCGTACACCTCAGGGAAGTAATCAGTATCCTTGAATACTCTATAGATAGCTACCCTACCACCACTAACGACTATGTAGAAGAGCTTCCTCCTACCCCACCAAACCTCCCAGCCATACTCACGGCCACGTTTAAACCTAAACACCTCAAACTTACCATCAAGACTGCTGAGTACTTCCTCAAGCTCATCAAGATTCTTAACCTCACTTAAGATACGGTAGAGCTGTGAAGGCCTCTTGACACTCTTAAACCTCACGTAATCACCCCCTCCTTCTTAGCAATGATTAAATCCTCCAGAACCGGCACCCTCCTAACCGTTATGACCCTCCTCCTAGAGGGTAGGCCCGGCCTATAACACTGGATCACATCACCGGGTATGTAGTCCTTACAGATAAAGCCATCCCTGAACATAGATATCAGTACTTCAGCTTCATCCCTAGTCTTAACGTAGGCCTCAACAACCCTCCTAACCCATCCCGGAGACTGATCCAGAACCTCAACAACAAACCAAGGCATTAAGCATCACCTTTGTTATTGTTTTCCCTTGTTTGTTCCTTGATGCAGTTGATCAGGCAGTCGAAGTAAAACGGGTAAAATTCCTTACACTTCCTAGCACAGTCGGTATGAACTTTAACCATCACTCAATCACCTCATCATGGCTTCTTCTATTATCTCATCAGGGCTAGGTAGGATGTAGTTAGACTCATCAAGTATGTCTAGTACGCTCTTTGGCTTCATGTTGAGGTATGACCATAATGCTTTAATGTATGTTGGTAGTCTCGGGAATGGGTTCGGTATGTAAGCCTTCGGTAGTATTTCCTCAACCTCAAGAGTTACTGCTACATCGTCAGCATCAAGAACATTATCTATGCTGGGTAGTACTGCAGGGTAGGGGAATATTCTTAACTGCTCAGGCATTACTCAATCACCTCTTTTGCTGACTCGTATACTTCGATTTCCGTTATGTAGTCCTCTAGTACGTCAATGATTACATCATCAATACTTCCGCTAATGACACCCTTACTAACAAGCTTCTTAAAACGCTCATACAAGTCCTTAGGAATATCCACACAAATCCTAACCATTACTCGATCACCTCTTTGGTCTTAGGTATCATGAAGTCGGGTCCTAGGACCCTACCGTCACTCATCATGTAGAACCTAGCTATGACTCCGCCCTTCATAACGTAGACCATAGTTACATCTTTAAGTCTCTGAGTGAAGGCTATGTCCTCAGGCCTCACAATGATTCCGTGATCCTCGAGGGTCTTGGCGATTTCATGAAGCTTATCCATGGACGCCACCCCTAAGCCAGGACTACCCTCCTAACCCTGAACCTGCCCCGACGTGAATCCCTCCCCAACAACACCATGATCGCCTTCCTGATAGCGTCACTCCTAGTCATACCATGCCTCAAGGCGTACTTATCCAGTTCCTCAAGAAGTCTTTCATCCACCTTGAAGGTGACTACCCTCATACCTTCACCTCAGCCTCAGCTTGAGAACCCTCCTCACCCCTCCTGATGATGCTCACAATCTCATCAAGCAGTCCAGGATCATAGCTAACCAAGAGATAACCAAGATCACTAGGAACCCTACCAACCTCCAAGAGATCAACAATAAGCCTCAACCCAAGAATCACTAATTTACTGATAGGTATACTTAATTCCTTAGAAATCTTCAGGAGTCTATCAACATCAACTTCATCAGGAAGAACTCTTGACCAGAAAGCCTTAACGCCATCTACTGTGATGTAGTACTTACCATTTTCTTCTCTAACCCAACCAACCAGTAATAGATCCTTGAGATTAGTGTAAACCGTAGCTCTAGCTACTGGTGTGCATTCAGTTAAATTTATTGGTGATTTAGGTCCATTAGAAAGTGCCTTTAGAATCTCCCCTTCAGGAGTTAAGATACGTACCCTACTTTTCATACCTCTCACATCTAAAATCTAGAATTGAGAATTAATAAATATTTCTCAGTTTTAGAAGTTAAAATTGAGAAGTCAAGAATTAATACTTAGTTTTAGAGTTTAAACTTGAAATATCATGAAGAAGACAATAGCACAAGAAAAATTTGGGTATGTGATTAATGTCCTTCTTTACTTATTGAATAAAGAAAAGCCGCCGACGGTAATGGAATTTCTTGAAGCTAAGATCGTGCCTAGGGCAACCTTCTATAATCACCTTAAAGATAGTTTAGAAAAAGCAGGTTTAGTAACCTTTAAAGTAAATCCGGATAGGACCATAACAATGCACCTGACAGAGAAGGGTAAGAAACTAGCTCAGGCGTTGAAGTCTGTAGAGGACGTACTCAAAGAAATAGGGGTTATTTCGTAATGAAGAATACCGAATACAATGTACGTGTTTTGAGGGTAACTATTAGGGATCTATGTGATGTTTCGGAGGCATACTTTAACTGCATGTCATCTCTGATTTCATGTAGAATTAGGGGAGGAGAAGGTTGCAGACTCGTGGACGAGGGGATTGAAAAGCTTATTCTTTCTCAGCAGTACGATAAAGTACCACCATGTATAGGGATAGTCATTAATGCTCAGTACTTTACTATAATGATTCCTAAAGGATGTATTAGGAAAGAATTAAGAAGGTTAAGGAGCAGCGGTATAAGTGAGGGAAGATTAAACGTACTTCTCTCATCGCTATCTCACATTATAAGTAACATGGGAATCTATAGAGGTAGCGATCTGAAAGAACGAATCACCGACTTAACAGGAATAGCGGAAGTAGAGGATAACTCCTGGATACCCAGGTCTCCTCGTATACTAAATAAGGTATATTCAAGCCTCAGAGATGATGCTCTATACGTAGTTTATGTGCTTGGTCCCAAAGAAGGGGCTGACTATACCGATAGTACGGAAGTAAGCATTTTCTTCCCACCCATATGGGTTGAAGAATATTACCGCGAATCTCTCGAACATAGGGTGAGCACTATTCCTTCGGGGAGGGAGATTAGGCTGAAGTTAGGAGATATAATACTTATATGTAGAGGCATCAAGAATGCCTTAAGAGGTCGAAGACATCGTTGACTCAGACCTAAGTATACGACTTATAGCCCTTATAAGTTCACTGACGTACATATTCTTTAACTCCTCATCGTACCTCCTCACAAGCCTATCCGCTTCACATATGTGGTGGGGTAAAACCATATAGACAGAGGACGGTCTTCCCCGTGAGATATTCTCATTTATACCAGCTACTTCATATTTGAATAAGTACCTGCTCCCAGATGTCCTCTCTGGTATCTTAGGTATTGCCAGTCCTTGAACTAATGATATAACGTACTTACGAAATTCATTTATGTCATACCTAGATTGCTTCTCTGAAGCGGACTGAGAGGACGTCCGAAAGAATGAGAGTGGACGTATGAGGATTTCGTATCTTGGTATCACTACACCCAATAACCCCATCTTAGGGTTGCTGCAAAAGTTCACGTACGGGGGCATTACGTAGGTCAGGGCAACTGACGCGTTGGCCAATACGTAAGCTAATAGGCGGGCTTCACGTTCTCCAGCTTCATACTTTGAGAGATAACCTCTCAGCCCAGGTTCTATCTCACCGCTTATTTGGTCGGCGTCAAAGAGAGCCTTGTTCAGCCAAAAGTCTTCTGAGTATTCGGCGTACATGTCGGCTTCAGGCGTTCTGGTTAAGGCATACATTATTTGATCATCCATGGCCCATAACCTCCTGACCACTGGTACGGTCGCGTATGTTACACCCTTTTGAACTCCTCTTTTAGATAGTCCGCAGAAAAGTCTAGATACCTCAAACCGCTCATATACCCACCGTGTAATATTCTCCCAGAACTCATCCTCACTTATAAGACCTATCTTCTTTAGTAACCATATTAATAGTGGATGGAGATAGGGAGAATGTGCCCTCTTAACCACACCACATATAAGTAATCTGTCATCTCCTATGACAGCCCTAATAAGTCCTGCGAACAAATTCATGGATTGCCTTACTAGTCGTGAATGCCATCCCCCATACCCGCCTGCATAATCTCCTAGTTTATGTTCGTAAGGTAGGATTCTGCCGTCGTGTAGTATAGGACGTGGAGCACCAAGAGGGCGACTAAAGAACTCATCCTCCGCTAAATCCTCATCAAGAAGCGCGCCAGAACTTCTACCTTCGATATCGTCCAAAATCATACCATACTCAAGAATGTTCATCGCCGCCTCCACGAGTCTACTGACCCTTTCCTCACTATCCTCGATCATTTGAGGAGTTATTAGATACCCCCTATTAACCGCTTCCGGATGCTTTAAAGAGGGTAAATTCCTCGGATGGGGAACTACCTCACGAACTTGTATTACCTTATCTCCTTTCTGAGCCCTCCATGTTAAATACCTGATCCCTGCTAATAGGTACATCTCTGTTGATACGGGAATGCCGTGAAACTGTGAAAGAAGGAACGGATTAAGCTCTATGGACCAATAGCTTGTATCGTGTCCGCTCACATAGTTAATCTCACCTGGATCAACGGTCCTCACACTTACCACTAGCCTATCAGATAAGAATCTCTGCATTAGGTACCGTTCTAACCTTTTTCTATTGTAACCTATTATTACCTGGAAACCTGAGGCTGCCTTCGGATTCCTCCTTACAGCGAAAACTATAGCTGCTACCCTACCTAGGATGCCACTATCGGCACTTCCGCATAACTTATCAGCACTAACGCTGCTAATGGCATTATCGCGAACGGTAAACTTAACTGGAACACCGAGAACTGAAGCGTAATAGCGCTTGATTAATCTTTCAGCCGTTCTAACCATTACTGCCAGGTTGCTCCTTCCTTGAGATGCCGCCGTTGTAACCTCACGACATACCCAGTCAATAAGCTCTAATGCAGCTTCTATTGGGTTAGCTTGCGCTAATTTATCAGCGTTTCTCTCGATGAGATCCAGTATTTTCGGCTGTTTGTTCAGGTAATCTATTAGAAATTGTGCGACCCTTTGAGTGTAATCTGATTCTTTAAGTTCAACCTCACCACTTACCTCTTCACTGGTACGCATGCTCTTTACAAGCTCAGTAAGCGGAATGAAGGTTCCTTTAACTGGTTCGTACCTGAGAGGTCTTCCCTTAACTTCCCTTACCTTCCCACTGCTTACGAGGCGTTTAATTATGTACCTAAGCCCTCTCTCACTTATATAAACTCCCTTGCTCAACAAATATCCATGCAGCTCGGATACGGAGGGCCCTCGGTAGTACTTGGACGCGAATTCCCTTATCGCTTTAAATACTTCCTCCTCGCTTACCTTCACCGATCTCGCCTCCTTACGATGAATTTAGGAGTCTCACCTCCGTGAGGTGTCGTTCTTTCTTTAGTTATCCTAACGTATAGAGTGTGTCTTACGACATCAGCTGTTCCCGACATGAATGCCGTGCCTTGTTCAAGTTTCGGTAAATAGGCCTTAATTTCGCTGGGTAAATCACCAATTATACCGCCTATGGCATCAAGTTGGTCGGCATCTAACGCAAAGATGAATCTAAGGGAAGGTAACCTTACCAGCTCAACATCCACACTGTTAGGGAACTGCGTTATTGCGATGACTCCGATGCCGTAATGTCTACCGTATCTTATGAGGTTCCTAATTACATGCAGTGAAGGAGGTACCCTCGAACCGCTTCTTATTCTAGGTGCTATCCTGTGTGTTTCATCAAAGCTAACTATTATGGGGTCTATCTTACCTGCTTTCCTCAGCCTTATCACATCTTCAAGTATGGTTGCTACAGCCACCTGAAATTGAATGTCTGATAGCTCGCTGAGGTCTAGATTAATAAGGAGGTATTTGTTAATCAGTTTAGCGAGCTTATCAGATGTTAAGATGACAGGTGATTTCTCATCTTTATAGAATTTGTAGAGTCCTTTACCTGTGTTTTCTGGGTATCCTAGCTCTCTCAGTAGTGATTCAACCCTGGCCATGACGTTTTCCTTAGTATCTTCACGTGCCCTAAGATCCTTAGCTACTCTTTCTATGTAAGTTAAGAGGTTATAAGGATTGCAATCGGTTAACTTCCCTTTTACTATATCCTCCTTAAATCTCTCAAAAGCCCTAACGGCTATAGCTTGCTGTAGTGGAGTCAGCACGTCTTCAACGAGGAGTCTGAAGGTTCCAGTACTTAGTGCGTGGAAGGGAGGGAGGAAATTACGCCCATAGACTAAGTTAATACCTCCTAGCTTCTCGACAGCCCTAACATAATCTTTTAAGGGGTCAAAGATTAACTGAGGTACACCGCGTTCATGGAGCCTCTCTAAGATAACCCCTCGCAGCCAGCTCTTCCCAGTTCCTGTGGTTCCGACTATCAAAGCATGCCTGGTTAGTTTCTGAACATCTATTGCTACGGGTACATTCGTACCTATGAGCTCACCTATGACTATCGGTTCTTCTTGCTTCCCCACCAACGCTCTAAGACCCACATTAGACATTCTAAATACCGGAGTACCTGGTTTGGGGACCTTACGTGGACCTATAACCTTAGCATTATTCCCCGTTACCTCAACAACATCTACTAGTTCTGTTTTAACCGCTGTATACGCTAATACATGCCCCATAAGCTCTTGGGGCTCAGGTTCCTCCTGAAGTATCTCCTCTTTTATCGTTATACTTTCGGGGCTCGCCATAGGTGAGTGCATCAGTATATCAACAACTCTTAGAACGTAAACGTACTTAAGATTAGCATCGATCTCCTCTTCAGCTTCAAGCATCTCAAATCTGTACGTCGCATCCTCGTTGTTAAGCTTCACGTAGATACTGGAGATACTTACAGGCCTTTCTTTTAAACTAACAACCCTACCTATAGGCTTTCGGTCTGAGTTCATCAGCAATCCACCTCTCTTTTTAAACTGTTGAATTTTCATCTTGTCACCTCCTTAAAGCTCTGCAGAGACTCTTCTTCAAACTTTTTTAAACATATTAGACAGATATGTCTAATATTCAAGTCTGAGTGTACTTAGCTACTCAGAATTACTAACTCCCTTCCTCATCAATGCATACTTGCAGGATCCACTTAATGGACAAATATTACAGTTAGGATTCCGGGGTCTGCATATCTCCCATGCAAGGTCAACTAATGACAAGAAGTATTTCCGTAGCTCATCAATCTCCTTAGGAGCACATGTATTAAGGCAGACGTTAACCCATTGGGTATCTCCAGGTCTTTTGTTTAAGGGCATATTAAAGTACCTAGAAAATACACGTGCTATGCTATTGTCGGCTTTAAGCTTCGTCTTAACACCGAGGATTACTCGTGCCGCGGAGGCCACATAGCTTCCTACTCCAGGAAGACGTTCAAATTCGTATCTATAGAGGATATCAGGATGTTTAACGATATAGCTACCTAAACTTTTTAAATATTTTGCTCTCTTGATAAGGCCTAATGGTGCTATTACCTCCTTAATCTCCTCAACTGAAGCTGAGGCTAAATCTTTAGGGGTAGGGAATCTGCTTATAAATACATTAAATACCTCCATTACCTTATCTCTTCTGGTTCTCTGCAACAGAATCTCTGAAATAAGAACTATATAGGGATCTGTGAATCTCCGCCACGGATATGGGCGCTTAAAGCCTCCGCTCTTCTGCCACCATTCAATTAAGGGTTTTACAAATGAACAGTCACAATATCCCAGGCGAGTCTCCCTCATGTGGAGATTACCGGTAAGCTTATTTCTGATTGTTCTTATGAAAATTTCGGTTCGGGTCTTGAGGCGGGGACCGACCTTTATCGACATCTTCTCAGGGGCCGGAGGCTCCACGTTAGGGTTCATACACGCTGGGTTCGTACCCCTGGGCGCACTGGATAAGTACGGATACGCCCTTAAGACTTTCACGTATAACGTACATAGGCTGGGATTCCGTCCAGACATAAGGAGGGCCGATGCCTTCACCTTCAACTTCGATAAATGGTCTAAAGAGTTAGGTGACGTAGACGTTCTGGTGGGTTGTCCCCCCTGTCAGGGATTCTCGAGACTTAGATTAAACCTAAACGGCGGTGAGGATCCCAGAAATCAACTTATCAGCGCTTATATTAAGGCGGTAAAAGCGTTCAGACCGCGGGCCCTTGTATTCGAAAACGTTCCTGGAATTTTAAGGTCGGAGTACTTTAGTATGCTGGTAAACGAGCTTCAAAGACAGGGTTACGGAATCGCCTATGGTGTCCTTAATGCCGCGGATTACGGCGTACCTCAACTACGTAGAAGATTAATACTCGTAGCCGTACTGAGCCGTAAACTCGATAATTTCCCGCCACCTCCTACGCACGGACCTCCTAGTTCACCTAAGGTCAAGGAGGGTCTCCTTAAGAGGTGGGTAACGGTGAGAGATGCGATATCCGACTTACCACCTTTAGGTCCCGGAGAAAACCATCAATCGATACCTAATCATGTGACGAAGAAATTACCAGAACAGTGGATACGTTTAATTAAGGCCATACCGAAAGACGGCGGCAGCAGGTTTGACGCACCCCGTGAATTATGGCTTGAATGCCATAAGAGGTTAAAGTCGGGATTCAACGACGTCTTCGGGAGGTTGTGGTGGGATAGGCCTAGTAACGTTATAACTACTGGTTGCTGGGATCCCTCAAGAGGCCGTTTCGTACACCCAGAGCAGGATCGAGGATTAAGCCTCCGCGAATGCGCGAGGTTACAGGGATTCCCGGATGACTTTGTATTTCACGGTCCGAAAGCCTCTGTGGCCAGGCAAATAGGTGAAGCCCTTCCACCACCTTTGGCTAAGTCCGTCGCCCTATATTTAAGGTCTCATTACCTATAGTATAAGTTTATGATATTTACGGCATCGGCGACTGTTCCGCCAGTTCCTCCTCAATCCATGCCTCAAATTCCCTGATCACCTTAAGAACCTTCCTGTATGATTCTTCATCTAGTTCCCTCCTTAATCTCCTCTTAAGCTTAGCTAGTAGTCTAAGGACTTCGAGCTCGGTACATGACACGGGTAGGGCCTCCAACTTAGAGACAATTTTATAAAGTGTTACTGGGACGTCAGGATCTTCTCTAAGAGTTCGGGTCTCTCCCGTAATACCTCCCTAATGAGTTCTAGGACCTCCTCTACCCTCTCCCTCCTACGCTCACGTTCCTCAGCAGCCTCAACACTTAGTGGGGTACCGCATCTCCAGCAGAACCTAGCTCTTGGCGGGCTTAACGCGCCGCATCGAGGGCACTTAATACTCTCGGTACCCCCGCCTTCCTCCCTCCTTATACCGTACCTACTCAGTAGGACCTCCTCAACATCCTTAGCCGTTAAGTTAACGTAGATCTTCAGCATCTTCTCAGTCTTATGACCGAGTAACTTCATTATTACTCTCTCCTGCATACCCTCCTTAACGAGCTCCGTACCTCTTAAATGCCTCAGTAAGTGGGGATGCAGCCTTACCCCGTACTTCCTACCAAACCTCTTAAGAAGTTCCTCAACATTCCTAGGATGAAGGGGCTTCCCGGGCCTACTAGGTGACGGGAACAGCCAGTCATCAGGCCCGGGCCTCCTTAAGTTGAGGTACGTCCTTAAGAGTGAGGCATACTTAATGACGAAGACGGTCCTGAAGTCATTACTCTTAGACTCCTCAATAAAGATCTTGAAGTACCCCTCAGGAGACTCCCTCACATGCCTACCCTTAAGCGCTAAGACCTCAGACACCCTAGCACCCGTCTCGTAAAGCAACGCGATAATGACCTTATAATCAAGCCTCTCAACCTCATCAATAATCCTCTCAACCAACTCAGGACTGGGGAGCTCATACCTCTGCTGAGGCTTCTTAGGATACTTAATCAACTTAGCTAAATCCTCCCTACCCATAAGTTTGAGGAACCTCTTAAGCGCCTTAAGATGGGGGTCCATAGAGGACGGCTTAAGCCTAAACCTTAACTCCCTAACATAAGACTTAACAACCTCCCCATCGATTTCCCCAACACTGATACCCCTCCTCTTTAACCATTTAAGGAACATCCTCAATTTAACAATGTAATTGTAGATAGTGGCTAAGGAGTTTACCTGAGTATCACTTAATAGGTCGTCATAGAACTCGACAAGGTATAACCAATAACCGCCTAACTCCTCCCGTGAACGCTCGACAATGGATTTAATTCTTGACTCCTCAAAATGTAGCTGAACCATAATCCCACCCCCAACAACATTTAACCGATATAAACGGTTCCGAAAGTGAAGGACGCAATCCGGCCGCGGCTCCATCAAACCACTTCCAGAACCTTCCCTTCATAATATTGTATAAAATAATGTGCATTGAGTATAAGAAGCTAGCTACATTAATTATCGTTAAGGAAGTGCTGATATTCTGAATTATCACTATTGAGCAGGTAATAAAACTTCTTATTATTCACTAAAATTAACACTTTTACCTAATTGATATAGTGCAAGTAAATTAGAATAACCCGGTTAATGTTTAGCACAGATTATTGACTATTAAGCAGACGCAAAAAAGCTACACTATATTAAATAATTTAAAGCTGATAATGCGAAAATGTTGTTAGTTACCTGGGTCTTCTTAAGACTTTCCCTGGTCTCTCACCTGTTAATTTTCCTTCCTTAACAACGATTTTACCATTTACGATTACATATTTAATGCCCTCAGGATATTGATGCGGGTTCTGATAAGTTGCTTTATCAATGATTTTGTTCGGGTCGAATATTACGAGGTCGGCCCAGAACCCCTTCCTAATTAGTCCCCTATCCTGTAAACGTACTTTCCCAGCTGGTAGCGATGTCATTTTTCTAATGGCTTCCTCTAAGGATAGGAGTTTTTCTTCTCTAACATACTTCCCTAAAACCCTGGGAAAAGTTCCGTACGCTCTAGGGTGGGGTTTACCGCCAGCGGCGGGTGAGGTAGCCCAGGCATCTGATACTATAGATGATAGCGGACTTGATATGACGGTCTTCACATCTTCTTCATCCATAAGGAATATAACCATTGTAGCCTCACCTTTTATTTCAAGTAACCAGTCGAAGAATCCCTCGTACGGGTCATGTAGCATACCCTTTTCCTTCAGGATTTCCTCTAGGGTCTTACCCTCATACTCCTTTAGTGGGCACTGAGATATGAGAATACCGCTCCATCCAGCTGCTTTTAGGAAGTTCTCACCTTTCATTTTATCTTCCTCAATTTCTTCCTTTATCTTCTTCCTGACTTCTCTATCCTTTAATCGTTCAAGCATCTTATCAACCCCACCTTCCAGAACCCACGTTGGCAATAGGGCAGTTATGGTTGTGCTGCCAGCAGTGTATGGGTATACATCGCAGTTAACTTCTACACCTCTTTTCCTAGCTCTCTCCATAAGTCTTAAGGTTGCATTTACTTTGCCCCAGTTCGGTTTTCCAGATGCCTTATGATGTGATATCTCGACTGAAACACCTGCCTCCTCACCAATTCTTATGGCTTCCTCAACTGCTTCTATTAAGTACCTTCCTTCATTCCTTATGTGAGTAGCGTATATGCCTCCATATTCCTTCACTACCTTTGCTAGTTCAATAATCTCCTCTGTTTTAGCGTAAGATCCTGGAGGATATATTAGACCTGTCGACATTCCGAAAGCTCCTTCCTCCAAGCTTTCTCTTAAGAGTCTTTTCATTTCCTCTAACTCTTCCTTAGTGGGTTCTGAGGGGTCGAAGCCCTTCACAGCTATTCTTATAGTTCCATGACCTACTAGCGGAACAAGGTTTATGGCCGTTCCCCGCTTTTCGACTTTACTGTAGAATTCTCCTAGAGACCTCCAGTCCCAGCCATAGTCAAATCCTCTTACTAGGAATGGTGATAAGTACTTTTTTAGTAAGTCAACGTTCTCAGGGTTTACTGGCGCCATTGATAAACCGCAGTTACCCACTACCGCTGTCGTTACACCCTGCATTATGAAGCTTTCTGCATTAGGGTACGCTAAGATTGTGAGATCTGAGTGATTATGTAAGTCAATAAACCCAGGTGAGACAACCATCCCTCTAGCATCTATCTCAATCTCACCTCGATCACTGATCTTACCAATCTTAACTATTTTCCCATCTTTAATGGCTATATCATTCTTAAACCAAGGATTACCTGTACCGTCTATAATTAATCCATTCCTAATTACTAAATCGAATTCCTCGACCATAATAATCGCCTTAGCAGCTCCAGTGCGCTGAACAATTCAGCAAAAAAACTAATAAGAGTTTTGCTATATGCTGTAGTGTATTATGAGATGACTATTGACTCATCCCTTAAATAGCGTCCATACAACTTAATTTTGGACAATAAAATTTGTTATATGAAATAAAAGATGTGTTACATACTTCAGCCTTTCGACTTCACGTTAGCCTTTCCTTATGGGGTTATGACGTTAGTTTATCGATGTCTTCTCGAACCACACTAGGTAGCCTGCAACACCGTAAATAATTATTACTTCATTTTTATTTAGCTTTATGAGACTATATGAGAAGACTACATAGGGACTATCACCACCATAGGCTTCGCACGAGTCCTTAGACCCCTAACGGACGTTAGGCGGCAGCTACGGGTATGAAGCCCTAGATATTTTCACAATGAATGTCTCATATTATAGAATAGCTTTTAGCCTCTTTAACCGTACTTGAACACTCATCCATTAGCTAGCTTATACTCATGATATTATCTGGTTTAAGAATCCTCGCAGAAGTATTTTGCAACACTCGCTGTAACATATAATTACATTTGAAAATCGTGAAATTCTATGGTTCTAGGAAGTATTGCTAACATTAACGCTGCCACTTCCGCATTTAGCTATTGTTAATTAATTACTAAGTAATTATGAAGTGCCGGCTTTGGGGGTTGCTTCAATTCCTCTCGAAACATTGTATGAGTACATATACTTTGAATGTTAAGTCTAAATTAACAATGTTATAGTTTTCATACTGGATAGATAATCTAGTTGGTTAGTCAAATAGCTACCGTTTTCTCACTCAATTAGATGCGGTTGAGATAGCATCACTATGTAATTTAAATTAACGGAAGTAGTTTAAAGTACGCAGTAATATTTAAATTATTAATTCAGCTTACTACCTGACATCATATTTTCTTAGGAAAATTTAAAAGCAAACTTTAAAGTGCATCCTACCTTTATACTCTTTTTACAGTTCACATTATTGTCCTACTGCTCTTTATTTTATCTAATTCATTCCTTTTCAACTTCTTCTTTAGGTGGCTCAGCTCCCCAGAATAGCTGTATAGCTCGTAGGGATGGCGGTGGTGTAATATATGCGACAACTAAGTACGCTATTAGTGAGAACAGCAGTCCAGGAAGGCAGGGATCTGCACCACCAAAGTATGCCCTTAGTGGCACTATGCCTCCCTTACCAAGTACGTATGTTACTAGGCCAACGATCATTGAAGCGATTGCAGCATACTTGTTTCCTCTCTTCCAGAACAAACCAAGCACAATAGGCCACAACAGTGCTGACATTATACCACCTATGGAAAATATTATAATGTATTCTAAGGCCGGTGGTTGCGTGATAGCTAGAGCGAATGCTATAGCACCAATTATTATGGTTAACCACACAGATATCCTCTTTAATTGTTCATGCGTAGCAGCAGGGTTAATGAAGAGACGATAAATGTGCTGAAGTACAGCCGAGCTCATCAAAATCGTCATAGTGGCTATAGTTGACTGAGCGGCAGATATCACTCCTGCAAAGACAATACCACCAACACCTGCTGGAAGTATCTTCATAGCTAGCATAGGATTAATATGATCAGGAACCTTAAGGTGAGGGAAGTAGATTTTTCCTATTAACCCTACCCATATACCATACGTCCAGAAGGTAACTATAGGTACCCCTATATATATCGCTCTTTTCATAGCCTTAACACTTTTGTACGATAAGGTAGCCATTAAGCCGTGAGGTAGTGCCAGAAGCCCTATGTTGAATATCAGCCACATTGAAAAGAGCCACAAGGGCGGCAATCTAAAGGCATTCATAAATGATTCACCTGCAACCTTAATTAGTGCCTCATTAATTGCTACTAAGCTACCGTAATCGGCCAGAGCTCTGCCCCAAACCCCTACAACTAAAGCTGCATAGCATGCAGTCATAAATACTCCTTGAATTAATAAAGCCAGTCCTATACCTCTCAGACCTCCTACGGCGGCGTAGAAGATTGTCACTAAACCCGTTAGTATTAAGGCTATCATGTACGGCCAGCCTGTCATGACTTCGAAAATTCTAGTGGAGCCTACGAACTGTGATGAACAGTAAGGTATCAGGAACACCACAACTATTAAGGCATATAGCAGAGCTACAAGTTTACTTCTATCGTACCTCTCATAGAGAATATCACCGAAACTTATAGCGCGAATACGTCTAGCAACTATACCAATTTTCCTACCTAGTCCATAAAGTATATAGAAGTTCATAAAAATCTGCATACCCATGAGGCTAGCCCAAGGCATGCCCAGCAACCAAGCAAGCCCCGGACCTCCGAGGAATGTTCCAACACTGCACAGTCCGGAAGCTATTATAAATGCAACCACCGCAGCCCCTAATCCTCTGCCTGCAACGTAGAATTCCTCAATAAACTTATCGATACGAGTCTTTCCAAGCACTCTACGGGAATATATTCCAACAATGATTAGCATTACTAGGTATGCAGTAAAGACAACTGCAACAGAAAGTCTCTCCTCAAATGTTATCGCAACCTCGACCATATCTTATCCCTCTTCCTTAAGCCAAGGATCTAAAGGCTCTTCTTTCATGAAGTACGTTACGATAAGCAGAATCACCATAAATGCCAGTGAAACCCACAGTAAATTAAACCACCATGGAAAGCCGGCAACTACTGCATATGGATTGCTCCCATAAGTAAGTAGTATTGCCCAGTAAGAGATTGTGTATAATATGAAGCCGACGAATATCATTACTAAGAACTCTTTAGTAGCTTTCTTTAACCTGGGATCCTCCTTAATTTTAAGCTTGCTCAAGAGGTTACCCCAATATTCTATTGATTTATTATTTTTAACTTTATTTAGTTTATTGAACCACGTCTTAAAAATTAAAACTATTATTCACTCCCTAATTACGTACATCGAATAGGAGACAGCTGCTATCGAGATAAGAAAATATAAATATAATTTTCATTGTAGATTATCAACATCAGGTAAAATAAATTAATTATTAAAACTATAGGACCTTCACGTTTAAATTATTGAGTCAGTTCCTACGAAATCCTTTTAATATCTATGATTAAATCACATAAGTAAACTAAAGTAATGCTCCCAATAAAGCTTATTAGGAGAATCATATTCCAGTGTTGATATGCCTCTGCCTTTAATCTTCTTCTATTTTGCTTAATCTTGCCATAAGTTCTGATATTATAATGTCTAAAGTATCATTGAGGTTACTTCAAGGAGTATCCCTAGAGATGAGAAAGCAAAGCGTTTTTCTTGATCTTTTGTCGCTCGATATCTCGAATAATGAGGATTCCACCTATCTACCTGTAGTATTTCTTGAAGTTCTCTGAGCAGTTAGGAATTCATAAGTTCTTAGCTTTGCGGCAAGCATAAATATCGTGAATGGTCCATGCTTAGTGCTCTTAATATTAGATGTAATCCTCATGCCTACCTCTCCGGGGTCCATGGAACTTGGTGAAATTTCTTGACACCTTAAACCCACGTACCACACTAAATTTAACGCCTTACTAATACTCTGAAATGTCTTACCGAATTCTACGGTATCGTACTTAGCTTCTATATTTCGAAAATATTGTCACGCCTTCGGAACATGAAGCCTTGCATGTTTACTTAAGCCTCTTATTCCCTTGATAAAGATTATTAGTATAGCCACGAACCTAACGTATTTAACGTAAACCTCTACCCTAGACACATAAATAAATATTCTCACTATACCTCGCCCTTGCGACTTCTAAGGATTTAAGGGAGTCTCTTCTCTATGATGATTAGGCAAATGGATTGATCCCATAACGATGTAGGACATTGCCAAACATTTAACTTACTGATGCAATCACTATGGAACTCAATTCCTAATATAGTTCCAATCATCTCACCAGACGACACATTCAGCTACCTGAAGGCAGAAATTATGAGTTCAAGCCCTAACTATGGCTTTAAAATCGCATTTACACATATATTTTATCCTCATGGCTTCATCACTTAACTCTCTTCTTGATTATTGTGATCCATTGTTTAGGTATTAATAGTGCTATTATTGGTATGAGCTCCAATCTGCCTAACCACATAAGCAGGGCTAGTAGTATTTTACATACATCATTTAATGTGAATAGATCTAGATAGCAGGGACCTACATTGCCCTGAGCCGATGCTACAGCTGATAGTGATTGAAACGGATCATAACCGAAGGCAGTTAATATTAAAGTACCTACAATTATTCCCATGAAGTATGCGGAGATGAACATGAATAATCTTAAGATATCCTCATGCCTTAACACCTGCGGCCCCAATTTGATGGGTTTTATTGTTTTAGCTGGTAGGAAAAGAAGCTGTAATTGATTAACCATGACCTTAAGTGCAGCTGTTATTCTACCAACCTTAATTGCACCTCCAGTAGAGCATAAGTGACCACCAATGAACATTAATATTAGAAGTATGAACTTAGAGAGTGGAGGCCAGGTATTAATGTTGGCTGTAGTGTATCCTGTTGTGGTCATTATGGATATGGACTGAAATATGGCTAATCTAAGAGCATCTAATACGTTTATATGTAGCCTAAATGTGAGATCAAGTACTATGAGTGATGTTGCCATAGCAATTATATATAGTGCTGCTTTAACTTCATAATATTTAAAGAACCTTCTAGGTCCGTAAGTAAAGAGTATGTAGTGAGCTAGGAAATTAGTTCCACCAATGAAGGCGTAGAAAGCTAATGCCATCTCAACAGCAGGATTATGGAAAGCCGCAATACTTGCAGTTCTCGTTGAGAATCCTCCTGTAGCTAAAGCTGTAAATGAGTGTGTTATAGCATCAAACCAGTCTAGACCTAAGATTCTTAACGTTAATATACATGCGATTGTGTAGCCTAGATAGATGATCCATATAGATCTAACTGTAGCCCAAGTTGATGGTTTAATCCTGACTTCTCTTGCCTCAGCTACGTACAGTCTCCATAAACTAATACTCTCAGTTGGCGTCATCACAAATACAAGAAATAACATTATTATTCCAGCACCACCCAACCATTGAGTTAAGGCTCTCCAGAATAGTACAGATCTAGGTACTACCTCAATAACCTTAATTAGGGTCATACCAGTAGTTGTAAATCCAGACATACTTTCAAAGAATGCATCAACCCAACTCATGTTTATAATTAGTACGTAAGGGATAGCACCAAGGAATGCTACAACAACCCAACTAACACCTGAGATGAATAATGCCTCAGTAAGTGTTATTGAAGGAGGTGCCGGTAGTAAAAGCCCTAATGTGAATGAGATAGCGAACGATATCAAACTTATGAATAAGAACGTTTGTGCTTCAGCTATCTCACCATAAATAAAACCAACTAATGCTGGTAGTAACATAGTTAAGCTAACGATACTTACTATTCTAAATACTACACTTAATAGAATAGTTATGCCTCTTACATACATCGAGTCCTCACTATACGTCATAGTGGATACCTTAGCATACTTCACTCATTACCTTACGCTACCTAGCTAATAATGAAGAGCATTCTTATAAGCTTAATAACCTGAAATCTATTTAATAACTAAATGTGTTCAATAATCAATTAGAATAGATAATTAAGAATATAACCTAGTTGGTAATGTTGAAAACATACTCTTAACTGCTACTTTAACCATGAATACTAATAATCATTACTCCGTAAAAGTTCATGGTTAGAAATAAATACTACAGGTACGTATTAGAAGTACATACTCCCGGTAAGAGCGACTAAATAAACTCTTAAGTAAGAAAGCTTGAGGTAAGTATTCCGAGGAAAGGTGTAGTGTGTGCTTCATAAGCTTAAAGGTAGATTGGTAGACGTTGGTAGATTTGAGACATTAAATCAATTATTCTTCATCATTGACTCCTTAAATCTCAAGTTCAAGAACAAAATAGTTAGGGTTAATATATTACCTATCCTAGGTAGGGAATTATTAATAATTTACTTATTGGATAATGATAGAATGCTCATAATAGATTACGAAATTGATGGTAAGATTTTTAAAGTAATGGAGTTAAAGAAAGTTATACATATGTTAAGGAGTGGTGGATATTATGAGGTATTTGACTTAACCCTTGCTGATTACCTTAGCGATATTAACATAATACGTTCTAACATGTTTGATTCAGACGCAGATAATAAAGCATTTATAATGGTATATGATGTATTTAGAAAGAATGTCATTAATGCGATAACATCTAATTACTTAAGTGATACGGAGAATCACACAGGAATGGTCTGTGATTTAGGTGTTAATGATGAAATGTCTAGATATATTAGTAAATTAGATAACGTGATAAATAACATTATTAAGTCTAAGATAGTTAGGGTCTATTACATTGATAGTAATGCCGCGGGACTATTGATTAATGACATTAGAAGCTTCCTAAAAACTATAAGTAATGGTGCTTTACATGTAGTATCTGACGTTATCGACTTATGGCTAATAGCTCATGAAGGAATTATTGGATTATTCATTAAGTTAAATGATAAGGTACTCTATGGTACTGAAGCCTGTCATTACTTATTAAGTGAGGATTTATATAGGAAGATATCACTTAGTGGTAAAAGATTACGTGCCATTATATATGAGTTCATTAAATAAGTTCAAGATATAAGCCTCGACAATATTGTGTAAATTACTGCAGTAACTATTAATGATACTAATGTTGCCGCATATCCAAGCCATATGGATATAATTAGACTAACTACTGCTCCAGTAATCCATGATGTAAGACCTACTATAGATGAATGTCTTCTACTTGGTACTAAGTAATGTATTATTAAGGCCGTAGTTAAGGGGACAAAGACTATGCCTATGTAAATAAGGAAGAATTCGAAGTTTAATATCAATACTGGAACTACAGCTAAAGTTGTTGTAAGTATACCATACAGCATCACTAAATGTACATACTTTAATCTAGGGAAGACATTAAGTGTTGACATGACAGCTGAGTATATATTTAATAGGTTAGTAGTTACGGCACTTACACTAACGAAGAATAATAATGCTGCACTTAATCCGAGCTTCAGTAATACTTGAGTAGGATCACCTAAGTAAGCTCCTGTAACTATGGCTGCTAACGCGCCTATCGAGTAAAGTATGTAACTCGTTATACCATAGCCCCACCAAGTACCCATCATAGCTCCTCTCTCTGTTGATGCGAATCTAGCATAATCAGCTACTAATGGAGCCCAGGATACGGCTGTAGCTAGTACCATATCAAAACCCCATAGCAGTGAACTACTTGCGGCATTCTTGAATAATACCACCTTCCCAGGCATGCTTAAGCAGTAATTTATGAGTGCATGAGTTTCGTAGATTAGCACCACTAATAAAGATGTCACAGCCACTCTCTGGTACCAAACCCACTTCTCAGGCCCTATAGCGGTGTATATAGTCTCCACCACACCTATAACTATGACCCAAAATACCACATCAGCTATAACTCCATTAAATCCCAAACTCTTAAATGCTGTAGCCATAGCTTCAGCACTAATATATAGTAGTATTGAAGCCCACCCAACAAGTTGGAGCGCATTCAGTATTGAGGCGATATATGATGGTCTCTTACCGACGACTCTACGAGTAAGAACCATAGTTGGTAGGCCTTCTTTAGCACCAGCTATGGCTACTAATCCTAAAAGCAATCCTCCTATTGTAGCGGCAATAATTATTATGAGTATTGAATTAATAAGACCTAGTTGAGGAGCTATCAACCCACCAGTAAATATTGTAGCTAAGCATGTATTACCTCCAGCCCATAGAAGGAATATATCTATACCTCTATAGACCCTTTTATCTCTAGGTACAGGTTTAAGTACATCATAACTCATGAATATCACTTCTTTTAACTATTGATTAGATCAATGAGTGTATAACTCTACTTTCAATCCTCTCTCCTTAAGGATCTTACCGTATGTATGCATATCCTCCTCTTTGGCTCTACTTACGGTACTTAGTCTAGGCATTCTGTAAGCTGTGTACACGTGAACTTCATCAGGTTCTATAGTGGATAGGATATCAGCCATTAACTCAGCATCTCTAATACTCCAATTTACTACGTTAAGGTACTTAATGAGCATTATCTGGATCACTAAAGTTCCTGAAAACCTCTTCCTGAAGCTTCTAAGATTACGTATTATATTATTTATGTTAAGGGATTTATGAGGTCTATTAATTACTTTAAACTTCCATTGAATCACAGTATCTAGTTTAGCTTCAACATATTCCAACTTAAGTAGTGCTTTAACTACACTCTCCATACCCAGTGTCGATGAATTCGTGAATACACCTACACTTATATTGGGGTTAACTTTCTTAACGAAGTCCATAACTACGTCAACATATTCATTAAATCTACGGTGAAGTGTTGGCTCACCACTACCTGAGAAGTCTATAGCACGTAATTCCTCAACATTACCCATGGCCTCCTTTAAAGCTTCACGTAGTAACTCTGGAGGTATATCGTAGTCACCACTCATTAGGGTCATAGTCTTAATTGACGTTTTACCCCTAAAGCAGTAAACACAGTTAAAGCTACATACCTTTCTACCTGGAAATAAATTTATGCCTATGGACATACCGCGTCTACGTGATCTAAAAGGTCCATAGGTAATTGACCTACCCCTAAAGGGGCATTTAAGGCACTCACCCGAGATTGGACATCTGACGAAGAGCAAGTATTTTTGCTTATCCATCACAATCACACCTTATACTCTTCCCATAACTTGACTAACTCATCAGTAACATGAATTGTGTCTATGTGTTCCATCCTGCCATCCTTTCTATGTATAGTAACTAAGTAACCATTAAAATCAAGAACTTTACCTATAATTGTCACTTGAATACCTATGGATTCAAGTAATCTCATAGCCTCTGAAACTTTCTCCTCAGGTACTGTAGCAACTAGAACCCCTGAGCTAATGAGTTTTAGCGTATCAATATTTAACGCTTCACACATTACTTTAGTTTCAGGTGCTACCGGAACTCTTTCTTCCCAAATTACGATAGTTTTCCTTGATGCATAAGCTATTTCAATTAAACCTCCTATTAATCCACCTTCTGTTGGGTCATGCATTGATGTGACAAGTCCTGCATCTGCCAACGCTAATGCCTCCTTAGCAACACTAATACTCTTTATGAATTCTTTACCTCTCTCTATAATATCCCTAGAGACACCTTTCTTTAATAAAACGTCCTCGAAATCCGATGAAATTATTGCTGTACCTTCGATAGCTACTGTCTTCGTCATTAGCACTACATCACCAGCTTTAGCACCACCAGTTCTTACGAATTTATCTTTACTTGTTATACCTAGAGCTGTCATAGATATGAGTGGTCTATTAAGTCCTGGAGTAAATTCTGAATGACCACCAACTACCATAGCACCTACCTCCTTAGCTGCTGAATCTATCTGTGATGTTATCTTATCAATGAGTAACTCATCTGAATCCTCAGGTAGGTACAGTACTGATAGAAGCCATCGAGGCTTAGCTCCTGTAACCACTACATCATTACATGCTATATGAACAGCAAGCCAACCCAAGAACTCAACAGCACCTGTTATGGGGTCTACATGAGCTACTAAAACCTTACCATCACCTAAATCTATAACTGCTGAATCCTCACCAAAAGATGGGCCAATAATTACCGCATTATCAACCTTACCAATTCTTCTAAACACATACTTCTCAAGTAGGTCAGGAGGTAGTTTACCAACCATTGCTCAAAGCCCTACATTTAATGAAGGATGAGGACTTAAAATTTGAAACCTCAATATATACATCCATATTGATGCTACCAATAATTACAGAATGAAGTCATCATCCATGTAAGTAAACTCAATGCCATTTCTATCTGAATTAGCTTCAAAACTCTCCAATAGCTTATTCACTAAAAGTCTAGGGACCTTACTCACATCAGCCTTTACTGGGTTGACATATCTACACATCTTAGAGAAGAGTTTTATTACATCATTAGAGCTCACATTAAATAATGTAATGAAACAATAGGCGAGTAATCCTCTCCTACTAATGAAGTATTTATCATCTTTAACATTAAATCCAACGTAACTTAACTCCATTAATTTCTTTAACTCGTTAATCACGCTCTCAATACTTACATTTAATTCTTTACTCATCTGAAGTACTGTTTTAGGGTTATCTAATAAGGATTTTAGGATTTCCTTAAATAATGCTCTATATTCCGTACATTTAGTCTTCATTATACCTACTCCTAATTCTGAATTACGTATTAGGACTTTATAAGCTATATACGTAATTCGTAGAACGTATTACAAATGATATGACATATCTACTCTTCATACGTAGTTTAAATTACGGAATAAGCCATGTCTAGAAGAATTGAAGGAGTAAAGGATGAAAAGTTTGGCCATATAGTAAGAATACTGTTAACGCTACTTAAATATAGTGATAAACCATTAACGGTCTCAGAACTTAAGGATAAAGCTAAAATACCTGGTACAGCGTTTTTCTCACATATAAAGCGTAGTTTAGAAATGGCGGGATGGGTTACATTTAAAGTTAACCCTGATAGAACTATAACAGCTCACTTAACTGATGATGGTAGGAAAATTGCTGAGGCACTCAAGAACGTTGAAGATATACTAAGAAAGGCAAACATAATCTAATAATTAGGGGCTTAACGTAAGAGTTTAAATATGGTGAAATATGGGATAAGCTTAATTTCTACCATTAAATTCATCATGTATTATGTTAAGTAATGATGTAAGAATTTTCTCAGAGCATAATTATTAGTAGGGATTAGTGATGTTTAAGCATATTCCAGCAGTTAAAGTTAGCTGCAAGATCAATGATGTATTCTGTGGTAAGTGTTGTTACGGTACTGAAATGATACTAACAATTGATGACTTACTCACCATCGCTAATTTAGGTTATGATATTAGGTATTTCTCAGTATTTAGAAATAACTTCGTGAGATTACGCAACATTGATGGGCATTGCGTTTTCTTAGATACAAGCACTAATAAGTGTAGGATATACAGTAGCAGACCTATAGGATGTAGGTTATACCCCTTAGTATATGATCCCTGGAGCGATAACATAGTCATAGATAATTTATGCCCTAAATCAGGTAGCTTGAGATTGACTGATAGTGAGAGATCCTACTATAAAACAGTATTAAAGGCAGTAATTAAGAGGGCGAGGGAAGCTGTTAATCTCTATTTAAGATATGAGTCTATGGATTAAGTAACTTTACTTGTACAGTATATCATTAATGCTAACGTACTTCTTTGGTATCTCAGCTCTAATACCCTTCATTGGATCAACAACTTGATTTATCCTTAAATCTACTATAAGGCTTGCTAGCATGTAAGCATCCTCAAAACTTAGATTATGTGCTCTCATGAGTGCTTCGACAGCTGCTTCCGAGGCCCTATATGCAGCTTCATCTAGGGTCTTACCATATGCTAAGATTGCAAATCTATCATTGGTTTCAAGTACTGGATACTTAGGTCTCCTACCTTTGACTACATTAACTCTAACCTTAACTTTGCCTGATACCTCAGCTGCTGATACACATATTTCTCCATCACCTTGAACCACATGTAAGTCACCCATAGCTAATAATGCGCCCTTCACAAAAACTGGTAGGTATAGCTTGGTACCCTTAGTAATTAGCGCTACATCCATATTGCCTCCATGCTTGCCTAAGGTACTAGTAGGAACTTCATCACTTTCTGGGGCAACGCCTATAACACCAATCATGGGTCTTATATTAATGATTAGTGAGTTAAAAACTAAATTACCATTAGCTAACCTTAGAATCTTCACCTTAGGTTTAGACACCTTATCATGTAATGCTCCATAACCTGGTACAGCAATAATTACGGATTCCTTCTCAACCTCGATATCAACAATATCAACAATTAAAGTATCACCGGGCTCTGCACCTTCTATATATAGAGGTCCTGTAGCTGGATTAACCTTACTCCAATCAATTTCATTAATAGATACATTCTCACTACGTACTTGTCCGCCTAAGGCATCTATAGTTTCAAATACGACAATATCGCCGGGTTTCGCGTAGGCTACGGGCTTATGTTTAGGACTGAAGCTATATATGACCTTACTTCTTGGGATACATATCAAGTTCATCCCCATAATAACCTATGTAAGCATTGATATTAATATTGTAAAAGCAATTAAGTACTATATAGGGAATGACTACATATAATAGTGGGCGTGCATATGAAGGACTTATTAATGATAATACCGATACTTATAGCTTTCGCGCTGTTAACTTAACTTTCCTCCATTGTTTTAAGTTTAGATGATCAAGACAGTACTATTACTATAACAGTTCCTAGCAATGAAAGCTTTATACTAAGTATAGACTTCAAAATTTTAAACTATAGTATTCTTAAATCAAGTCTTGATGTATCTCTAGGTGATGAATCCATAATTAAACTATACTTAAATGAGCATATTAATAGCCTCTTACCTGGTTTTACTTACTTAATAATTCAGAAGTAGCTAGTAAGAAAGTAATGCTTGAAGCAGGTAAATGGTATAGTTTAATATTTAATTATAATCACACAATGAGAAGATTAACAATATGTTTAAGAGCTCTTAACTCTAGCTATATAGCATTAGATATTCGTCTAGTAATGACACTCTTTAATCAAGGTCTAACAATTGGTGGTAATAATTGGTTCTTTACTGAGACTACAACAATATGTAAGTTAAATGAAGATTTAGCTAACTCGATGACCTCCTCATGTAGGTCGGCACCAACTACAGAGTAACCTCTCTTAGCTAGCTCTATCGTAGGTCCTCCAGTACCGCATGCTACGTCAAGTACTTCCTTAACTTCACGCTTAGCAAGTCTCCTAAAACACTCTACATAAGCATCAACCAACTTAGATACCATCAATTTCAAGTAATTCTTATAAATCATATCATAATACCTAGCTAATTTAATATACATTAAATGCTCACTCAAGCACTTACCCTACATACATTCTTAGGGTGATTAGCCACCTTAATATACACGTTGTTCACCATATATAAAATCCATGATATACATTGAGAAATTACTTCTAATTATAGATAATTGTAAATACGTGGTAAACTTATGGAATCATATATTTAGATTACAGCTTTGGCATTATAGTCACACATAAAATACCTTCAATTATTCACTCCATAACTTACTTAGTTATTAAATTTAGTTGATACAATGTAATTTAAGTACTTGATAAAAAGATTATATGGCTAGTGGATGGTTTAACTGAACGTATAATATGGGAGAAAGACAACTATTATTTCTTTGCATGATGTCTCTGGGAAGTATATTTGTGAGATTTTCTGAAGGATTTTCATGATTTTGGGATCGTCGGGGTTGGTGATACTCATGTTTATGAGGAATATCCCCCTTCCTGTCATCCAGTCATACCCTACAGCGGCTTCATCATCCACACCTATCGACTTGAGTTTCTTACTCAATTCTTCAGGGCTCATATTCCTAAAGGCTGTTTGGTATTCCCTCCAACTACAAGTGACATAATATAGGTAGATGTTCACTCTATACTTCAAAGCGACTTCCTGAAGAGTCGTAACTATGTTGGTGAGAAGGGATCTATTCATAGTTCTTGGAACACCGATGTATATTGCAGAGTCCTCGGGGAGGTATATACCGCCAAAGACAAGGTCTCTCCATCCTTCTTTAGATGGGTCTCTACTTAATGTGTAAATTACTTTAAGAGCTGATTTTACTCTCGTTTTAATCTCAGGATGTTTGTCTAGATACCTCTGCTGGAGTAGGCAATAGGTGGTAGCGAACTCAGGGTGATACTTGGCTTTCTCAGCAATTGACATATTTAGAAAGCTCTCATGAGATAGAGGTACGTAAATATAGAACGTGAACCCATTAACATTAACGATCTTATCAGGCTTAGCTATAGAAGCACAGGGGAACTTACGGAATGAAACCCTAGCCCCCACCACACTCGTATATTGATAAACGAGAGCACTAGTTATGAGGATTCCAAAAATAAGAATGATAAACAGTATGACCGATGTATTTCTCAATATAGGCCACCTATGGATGAATTTAATGTGTGGCGGGCCCGCGGGGATTTGAACCCCGGACTACCGGCTTAGAAGGCCGGCGCCCTATCCTGGCTAGGCCACGGGCCCTGACCCACTATTCATAGCTTTGTGAGGGGCCTTATATTGCTTATTGCGTACCCCTAATATAGGCTGCATGACTCTTTACATATAATCTTATCGAACCTTACAATCTTATCTCTAAACTTACTAGCTATGATTTTACCTGCTACATCGAAGACATACTTAGCCCTACTAAGTATTACGAAGTCACTACTCGAGATAATTCCTAAAGATGCTATAACCTCGATGTCAGCCTTTTTAGCAAGTTTAACCTCAAATTCAGGTACGATACTCCTTATTACTTCAGCGTGTCTTGCACTCCAACTAACATTCTTATCGAGCACAACTACTACGTGTTCAGGTCTTAACATCTTGATGAATGATGCTAATTCATTAATAGCTTTAACTATAAGAGGTGATGAGAAATCCTTAATATATGAACTCCTTAAGTCCCTAATAATACAGTCATCACATAAATATACGTACCTACCCTCAAACACTGAAACAATTGTTAATAGTGTATTATAGCCATCGATAATTAATCTCTTACCCTCAATACTCTCAACGAGCTTCTGGCGTACAGCAAGTGCTTCATCATCTCTGTGAACACATCTAAGAAGTAAAGCTCTCTCTGTAGGGGTTAACATATATCTAGAAGTAACGAAATCTAATGCACTCTTTTGATTATATCCTCTATTAAGTAAATACTTATAATCCTCAGCAGCTTTAATAACGTCCTCTCTAATTAACATCATACCCGTAAACTAACTACCTCCTCTCGTGATTTCAACGACACTAGATTTGACTTTCTTAACTAATTCACTACCTAATTGCTCAAATATTACACCACTAGCATGGTTCTTCTTTCCACCACCACGACCATTTACGTACTTAAATAGCTCTCTCAATATGTGGACAGCATCATACTTGCTAGCAGCTGAACTACCTAGTGATACCTCGATTAACGTTGAACGTTCATCTCTAGGCATTAATACTATTGCTACTAACTCATCATACTTCTTAGTAAGTGTTATGAGTAAGTTTCTCACTAATTCCTTATCGGGTAATTTAATCTCATTAATTAGTAACTTAACACCATCAATTTCTTCAATCTTACTCGTACTTGCCTCAATGAGTAATCTTAAGAATTCATCCCTATACTTATTAATTAACCCCCTTAATTGCCTTAACTCATTAGTTAATACTTTAGCCCTCTTGACAATGTCACCTCCTAATAATTTGGAGGCTTCCCTAATAGTTTCCTCAAGTTCACGTGCATAGCTAACTAGTTGGGTACCAGCAACGAATTCTAACCTAACAACCCCATCAGCTATCTTTTCAACATTAATAATTTTTATGCCTCCAACTTCCCTCGTATTCCTTAAGTGGGTACCGAAGCATGCTTGAGCATCTAATCCTTCAATTTCAACAACCCTAATCTTTGGCTCAAGAGGTACTCCACCCTGGTATAACCTAAATCCATACTTACTCTCAGCTTCATACTTAGGTATGTACGTAGATTTGACATTCCTACCCTCAATAATTACTTTATTAGCTAGTTCTTCAATCTTAACTACCTCTTCAGGACTTAGCGATCTATAATGTGTTATATCCAATCTAGCATGTGCTGGGGTTTTCTCAGCACCAGCTTGCCATACATGGTTCCCTAAAACAAGTCTGGATACACCAAGGATTATGTGCGTCGCAGTATGATGTCTCATCAATTTATACCTACGTTCCCAATCAATAACACCCCTAACTTGAATACCCTCAAGACTACTGTCCGCCTTACCCCTTACCTTATGTACAACAACATTTCCTACCTTCTGGACGTCGATAACCTCAATCCTTCGGCCGTTAGGTGTGATTATATAACCTCTATCAGCTTCTTGGCCACCACCTTCAGGATAGAATGCTGTCCTATCAAGAACTACGTAATCTCCAATAACTTTAATTACTTTAGCCTTAAACTCCCTTACGTAGGGGTCTTCATGGAATATCAACTTAGTTTCCGGAAGTTTCGCTACTTCATTAATGACGTTATCAGGTACTTTAAGAACTTCCCTAGATTTTATAGGAGCTCTTGAATGTCTTGAAGCAAGCAGTGAGTAAAAGTCTTTAGGAATATCTACTTTGACTCCCTCCTTCGAAGCGATATCCTTAACGAGTTCCGGTGGTATTCCGTGACTATCATATAATTCAATTAATGAGTCAAGACCTAAACCACCCCTCCTCATGTACTTCCTAATTACCTGAGGTGCACGCTCTATTACTTGTTTATACCTACTTAATTCATGACTAACAACATCATAAATGTAGTCTTCCATACGCTTAATGTTGGGATAGAGATCATGCCAATACATTATCTGACTACGTATTAACTCCTCAATAACGTCCTCCTTACCTAACCTGATTAATATTCTAAATATCCTCCTGAGAACTAACCTAGCTAAGTAGCCTTCACCAGTATTTGATGGTACAGCACCGTCGGATAGCATTAATAATGCTGTCTTTAGATGATCAAGGAGTGTAAATACTTTAATGGAGTTGTCCATATATTTTACTACGATATTTGACTCCATGTCTAACTCTCGTGATATTAAATCCTTAAGTTTCTCATACGACTCTATATCCCTGGGATTAAGCCTACCTATATACTTAACAGCAGTATAGAAGAATTCGTTAGGTGGTTCTTCAAGCTCTAATACCTTAAAGTACTCAGTAACTAAAGGACCATATATTGCATGAAATGCTGTTGGTGTCTTCTGTGTTAACCAAGCTATTCTCTCTATACCGTAACCTGTGTCAACAATCTTTAACGGCATTCCAACGTAATTACCGTCTCTTACATCATACATCATGAACACTAATGTTGCTACTTCTAAACCTCCAATAGCTACCTCAAAGGATGGTCCGGCATTACCTCCCCCTTCCCACCAGGATTCCTTAAATGTCATCTCTTCTTCAGGCACTCCTAATTCCCTCATGAAGAACTCTCTAGCATATTCTACAGTTTCATCAGTGAAGTATACAAACTTGTTAGGATAATTAAATGCGTGATGACCGCCCATTATGAAGTTAGTTAAGTGCCTACCAAAGGTATAGCCAACACTCTCTATGTCCTCAAGCCTTATACAGGGTTGAGCGATGACTAAGGGGTTTGCAGGTGGGGGTACCTTACCTGAGGTTACGTGTGGTTGAAATACTATTATTGATGCTATGGTTAGGTATAGGTCCTCCCTCCACCTAGCAAGTACAGGATGGGGTTCTATTACCTTATGTCCTCTCTTCTCGAAGAATCTTAAGAATCTCCTCTGAACCTCTGCTACACTTAATGGTCCGACACCTAACTTAATGTTGAAGAAAGTGTAGTCACTACAGGGGGCATCGCCACAGTCATTTCTTTCAATAACGGACCAAAAATGAACGCCACAAACATTACATCTCTGCCTCCTATAGCCATACTCCTTAAAAGGTCTTACAGCATATATAGACGTATCTACCTTCATTTTCATGAATTCACCCTAACCTTAAACCTCTATTATGTGTTGGTTAAAATAGTTATTAAGTACATTCCCTCTATTGCCTTATCCGAATAATGATGCTAGTCCCTCAGCTATCTCCTCCTCACTAACCTCTTCCTTCTTTTCTTCTTCCTCCTTTTCCTTCTTCTCCTCTTCTTTCTTCTCCTTAACCTCCTTAGGTGTTGGTTGAACTACACCTAGCCCTAGTTCTGGTGCCTTAGGTGCTATAATTGATGCTAATGTTAGTGCCTTACTTAATGCAGACCTTAATACTAGATCAGCTGTCTCCTTCGTTATGAAGCCTGATTCACCCACAATAGCTTGAGCAACTCTAACAGCTTTGCTTATAACATCAGGTAAGACCTCAGGTATTGGTAGTGCAGCCTCCATTGCTAAGTACTTAGCTATGGTTAAGGCGTTAACGATATTGTTCTTGTAAGACTCGACATCTACCTTAAGTTTCTCAGCTGGTATTACTAAGCCATTATCCCATACCGCCTTAATCTTTAACTTAACCTCAATGACTTTAATATCAAGCTTCCTAAGCAATGAAGCTAGCTCAGGACTTATCTCATCACCTGCCTTAGCAACCCTAGTCTCCTTAGCTACCCATATAACTCCTTCCCTAACCTGAGTGGGTATTCTTAACTTACCAAATACTGATAACATAGGACCTGGAGGTATGCCTGTAGGTCCTTGAGGTATGTAGATATCATCAGTTGCTACATCACCCGGTTTAGCATATCTTAACTCAACAAGTTTATCTACAAGTAGGGATAACTCGAAGGGATTCATATTTGTAAACATGAACGCGTTAGTACCTATCAAATACTTACTTAAATCATCAACACCATTAAGGTTAAGTTCCTTCATTGCTCTAAGGAATAATGAGTTCTTGTAAACTCTAATAAATCCATACTCCTCTAGCTTCCTCTTAATCCTCTTGTACTCAGGTGTAGGTACTCTCTCTAAGTCAAATATAGCAACTACCTTATACTTCTTGAATAATTCCTTTATCTCTTCAACAATCTTTTGTTTCTTAATGAGTGCTGGTCTAACCTTAGCTTTACTCTCACGCTTTCTTCTCTCTAATTCCTTCAATAGTTTGATCAGTTTAGATCTAGTACTACCCTTCACTACATCATCACCTCAATTGGTGGTCCCATAGTAGTCTTGACATATATCTTAGTCGCCGCTTCTAATGGTCTCTTAATCTTTGACTTTATATGTTCTAATACTGTCATAATGTTTTCAGCTATATCCTCAGGATTCATATCCTCAGTACCAACCTTACAACCAACCCATGGCTGCTCCTTATTCCTTAATCTCGTGGATAACATGAACCTCTTAACTATAGCTCTTATATCAGCATTTAATGGTACTGGTATTGGGAACTTACCTCTAGGACCTAGAGCAGGACCTAAGATCCTGCCAGCCATAGCCATCAGGTCGGCCTTGACTAATACCCACTCATACTTTCTAGCTAATTTCTTCGCTTCTCTCTTACTTAATGACTTTAATTCAGCGTCGCTTAATGTATCAACACCTAGTTCTTTAGCCTTTAAGAGCATATCACCATTAGCAACAACAAGTATTTTTGGTGTCTTACCTAAACCCTTGGGTAGTACTATAGCATCTCTAAACTTAATTTCAGGTGACTTAGGGTCAAAACCCTTAAATACTACAATTAATTCTACGGATTGCCTAAACTTTCTACCCTTACCTAACTCTATAGCCTTCTTTATCGCGTTCACTATAGCCTCTTTTGTTAACGGCATTTAGACCACCTACTTCTTTCTCCATTCTTCTTCATATTTAAGTAATATTGAGTCATATTTCCCTTCAGTAACCTCCCTTAAAACTTCTTTGGGTTCCTTACCCTCAACTGTAACACCTATTGTTGCGGCACTTGATAATATAGTCTTTACTGCAGCTTTAAGTGTCTTAGCTGTGAGGTCATGCTTCTTTAGGATAGCTATCTTAACAATATCTTCAAACTTCACATCTCCTACCTTCTTATGTGCTGGATCTCCTGATGGCTCTGAAGCACCTGCGAATTTTAATAGTAACGATGTTGTTGTAGGTGATTTAACATTTATTTTATAATTCTTTGCTTCGGGATCAACAAGTATTTCAACTGTAACTTCTAAGTCACCATAGTCTTTAGTTGCCTCATTAATCTTATTGATGACCTCATTCACATCAAGACCGTACTGACTTATAGCTGGACCTAATGGTGGTGTAGGCGTAGCTTTACCACCCCTTACCCTAGCTCTGATTATCCTCCAAGGCATACTCTCACCTCCTCTTATAGAGTCTTACATTATCTGCAGGTATTGTTGCCTCCATCTTAAAGGAAGCCTCGAGAATGTTAAGCGTAACTAGATTCTTTTGTGTATCAACTGAGATTACTGATGCCTTTAAACCCTTAAACGGACCTGAAATAATCTCAACAATATCTCCAGGTCTTAACTCCTCGATAGGTGGTTTAACTCTAATTAATCTCTCAACCTCATCGGGTCTTAACGAGCCCATAGCTTTACCTTTAACATGCTTTATATCCCTAGCAACTCTATGAACTATATGCAGTCCTTCAGTCTCAATTATTATGTAACCCTTAATTTCCGGTGGAACAATTATTGAGTATATTCCCTTAGATTTGAGTGTCTGAGATGAAGCCTCAAGCATGAGGGCAACATTGACTTCCTGACCTGCTGTAGTCCTCAATATAACGTATTTAGGTAAAGTTCTTACCCTCTTAGTACCCGTACCACCTGACTCGCTGCTACTCTCCATTTTAAGCACCTCCCTGAATGTATGTTAGAATGAGGTGTATGAGAAAACCAACTACACCTACAAATAGTATTCCAGCTAATGTCACTTTAAGTACTAACTTATACTCGTCAGGCTCGGGTTTCTCAGCTATGATTAATATCTTCCTCCACATCTCAAAGATCTCTCTTAATTTCACATTACCACCTCGCTAATACCTTACTCCTCAAAGAGCTTATTAAGTATTTTATGAGGGTCATATAGTTCTAGGTCCTCATACTTTTGACCTGTTCCTACATACATTATTGGCTTACCAACAGTTAGTATTATACTTAGTGCTGACCCTCCTTTAGCGTCTGCATCAAGCTTTGTAAGGATAACTGTATCAACACCTACAGCATTATCAAACCATTTAGCTTGTTCTATAGCATCATTTCCGGTTAAAGCATCAAGAACTAATATCTTTAGGTGAGGTTTAACTACTCTAACAACCTTCTTTATTTCGTTCATTAAGTCAGCATCTGTATGCATTCTACCTGCTGTGTCTATAAGTACAGCGTCAATGAGGTGTTTACTAGCGTATATCACTCCGTCCTTTGCAACAGCTGCTGGGTCAGCACCATACTTGCCTCTTATGAATGGTAGGTTAAGTCTCTTAGCATGTATCGCTAGTTGCTCTTGAGCACCAGCTCTAAACGTATCAGCAGCCACAATAACAGACTTAAGTCCATTAGTCTTTAATTTATAAGCAACCTTAGCTATGGTTGTTGTCTTACCAACACCATTAACACCCATAAACACTACTACATAAGGTTTAGGACCTTCTCTTACTAATTCCACTATATCCTTACCGAAGAAACCTTCGGAAAGTATTGAAAGAATTACCTTCTTGATCCTCTCCTTAACTTCGTTATAAGCGCTCTTCCCAAATCTAGGTACTTTAATTCCGATGAGCTCACTCTTTAACTTCTCCTTCAATAATTCAACAGCATCTAAAGCAACATCACTTTCTATTAGCTCAATCTCGATATCACTAAAGATTTCCTCAAAATCAGACTCACTCAACTCCTTTAATGAAATGACCTCACTCAGTCTACGACCTAACTTGCTTAAAGCACTCCTTACCCTATTGAACATTAACTCTCTACCTTAAAGAATTGTAGGCTTACAGTTTAAGACTATTAATGTAGTAAAGTCACAATTTAATATTTAACTCTTAGTTATGGTACCTTACTTAGTGACTTGAGTACTCTGTCTTGCCTGCTCTAAGGCTTTACTTACTAGTGCCTGTAATTGTTGGTAATAATTAGTTGCATTATTTAGTTCTCGCTGAATCAATGTTAAAGTATTCCTTAAGTCTTTCTCTATGCTTATCAATATCTCCATAGCCTTCTCCAGCGGTAATTCAGCATAATATTCTAAACCTACATGAACTATGACCTTGTCTCTATCTATAGGCTTAGCCCTTGCTAACACATAACCTCTCCTATCAGCAGGTATTACAACTTCATCAATACTACCAGTTTTAAGTTCAGATATGAAGTTCTTACTATTATTTACTTCATTAAGTTCCGAGGTTATTTGATTTAATTGATTCTGTAAAGCATCTATATATTTTCTAACCTCACCTAATTCAGCTATTAGAGCGTCTAAAGGTATTGTTATTACTTCTCTACGCTCATTACTACTCAATATACCAACCCCTTAACTCTTCTAACTTCTTTATGTACCTATACTTAGCTTGTTCAGGTAGTATCTCTTTAACCTCTAAAATCTTTATATGTGATCTCTTTAGTTTATGCCTACTGCCCAGTTCTGAAAGTACTTTTTCTATAGCATCTTCCTTCTTTAGGGCTCTAACATCTATCGTGAATGGCTGCCAAATCCTAATGCTATCTGGACTAAAGAGTGCAACACCACTTACTCTAAATACCTTTACCTCACGACCCATCTCGACTCACCCTATACCTAAAGCCTTCATTATCCTCATGATTTCAGGACCCGTAGTTCTTTCACCTACTAGAGCCCCGTAATTATTGGCTACGAGACCTGTCTTAATAAATGCTACACCAAAATTAACTGTTGCTATGTCAGCATTAACGTTGAAGAACTCAGATATAAATCTTAATTCCTCATCAGACACGTCAGGATGTACGACAGCACCCTTATCCGTTATTACAGCTGCAGACCCTACAGCCGTCATATTGGCTATCTTACCTACTTTGAACCTGTCAATTCCTAATGAATTAATTATAGATTTAACCTCGTCCTCACTCAACTCTATCGATAATAGTGCAGCCTTACTATTACATAAAACAACATTACCTAATGCTGTATGCTTAGTCTCAATAACTATGACTCTAAAACCTATTTCTCTTAATTCATTGATTTCATCATCCCTCATAATATTTGGTGCTAGTATCACATCATCACTACATACTAAAAACACGCCTAGAAGTGGTGTTCCTGCTACTTGGGCTTCTACAGTCTCAACATTAAGCACTTCACTAACCTTCTGTTTAACTTGAGGTGTAACTCCTTTGGGTATCAGTGCGTATTTATTACTAGCACAAATATAAACGCCGATATTGGGATTACCTAATATTCTTAATCGTTCAAGAGGCATTTACTTCTCCTCACTACTTTTAGAGGGAGTCTCAGGTGTAGTTGCGGTTATAGGTATAGCCAATACTGCCTTAACTACCTTACCTTCAGGGTCTACAGGTATTACCCTCACAGCCACCCTCCTTGGTGGCTTATCGTAAGCGTATGAAAATATATACATGTTTATTGATTCATCTATAATAACATGGTCAGCTTTTGTATGTCTTTTTATAAATTCCCTTATACGTTTTATAGCTCTAGGACCTCTACGTCTACGACCTGACCAGTAGATTCTTGAGAGGTTTATTATGTAGATCCTCTCACTCATACATCATCACCGTAGCCTTAATTATAGGAACTATGCAAGCTATATATTCTTCAACTTAGATCTTCTCCAGAATCTCCTCTTAGGTCTAAATGGTACCTTCCTTAAAGTTTTAACAACAACCCATACAGGTATTGCTGAATTGGACTTTAGTGCGCTTGCTAATCTAAGTTTTCTAGCCACGTGCTTATTTCTAGCCATGACCTTCTACCTCTTCTCCTTAATTATAATCTTGTAGTCCCTCCTACTTCTTGAGTCTAATTCTAAAAGTATTCTCTTAAGTGTGTCGTCATATATGACCTCTCTTAACTGACCAGTTAATGCTAGATTGATTAAGTAATCCTCAACTGCTCTAGCTAGGTCCGGTCTGACTAGTTTAACGTTAGCTAATCTCTCTCTAGCCTTAGATGTTAGTATGCGTCTAAGTATTGCCTGTCTTTGAGCCTCCCTAGCAGCTTCCTCCTCCTTCTTTCTTCTCTCCTCTTCTAACCTCCTTAATAATGCTTCATATTGTCTCCTCTTAATCTCCTCTAACTCCTCGTCATAGTACTCCTCAGACACTACCTCCTCCCCCACCATACTTCTTTAATTCAGGAATATACTTTACTACCTCCTTGAATACTTCATAAGCTATCTTATCGAGTAAACTCCTACCCTTAGGACTTAACACCCTACCTTTGTTACCCTCCTTTACTACCAAGCCTGCCCTCTCAAGTTGTTGGAGTATCTTCCTTATATGTGAACCGCCAGCTTTCTTAAAGTGAGGTGGCGCTACACCTCTTCTCTGTAAACCTCCATATATTGTTCTGAAGGTCTCAATTCCTATCGGCTCATCACTAATGTAGAGCTTCCTGAGAATGCTTGCTGCTCTGTAGTACCACCAGTCAGGATCCTCAGGAGGTTTTTCCTTGTGTGGACCTGTCTTCACGAATAGGGCCCATGGTGGCGGCCTAACCTCAGGTACGTTTTCCTTCAAGTACTTAGCCAAGGCCTTTATGAATGCATCAGCAGGTACCTCCTTCACGGTTACCATTACATACCCACCTAACCTAATCTTAGTCAGCCTTACTTAAAGACTTTACATGGTTTATATATTTAATTTACGCTTTTCCCTACCTACCTTGAGCATGAAGCAAAGTATGTTGCATAATTGTTCAGCGAAGCTTGAGTATGGAGACTAGCGACTGCCACTAAAACACATGATGGTATGCCTACATACTCTAAGGGTTCACCTCTTTATATGATTTTATATGAATGTATATGAACTGTCATTGGTTCATCTATGTGAAACCCGCCCTTCGCTTGGGTTTCATCGGTCATTGGGTGGGTGCCCCACGACCCAGGGCGTGGGGCTAAGAGTTTGAATGCTTTGAGGTATATGTTTGCAACTCCTACTCTGTCCCTATCAGCTATGAATCCACATTTAGAACATATCGCTAGTCTGTGGTTGTAGGATAATTTATATCCACATCTAGGACATGTGGATGAAGTGTTTCTTGGGTCTATGAATATTACTGGCACGTTGTACTCTATCGCCTTGGTTAGGATTGCCTGCTGTAATTTACGATAAGCGAAACGTGACAGCTTGTCAGCTAGGCTAGAGGACTTCCTAAAAGCATTAAACCATAGTTTCTCAAGGTCTTCGAGGACTTAGCACTTTTAGTCCTTCTAGCCTTTAGGACTATGTACTTAGCTAGCGGACTTACGAGACCAATCAACTACTATGTTCCTGCTTCTCCTATGAAGAGCCCTTATGATTTTCAGCCATTTCTTGCTTCTTCTCCAAGCATAACTATGTCTCTTCTGAACTTCCTCAGTAAGGTGTTTAAGGTACAATGCTTCAGTAAACCTAGTGTTTATCCTTCTAACTCGTCTACCATTATAGATAACGACTTTCTTCAAGTTAATATCAATAGAGAACAATCTCTTAGACTTGTATGGATTATACTCCCATCTAAAAGGTATACATACCCATATTCTTCCTTGTTTATCAATGCTTACTATGACCTCATACCATTTACGACCAATAAACTTCGTGATGTAGTTTTTCCTATGGAGTAATTTTATCTTAAATACTTTATCTCTCAATTTCACAACTTCAATTCGATTCTCTAGGTCTACTTTTGCATCATATTTGTCTAGTTGTGCCGATGACTTCTTTAGAACGGGTTTCTTACCATTATTACTCTTAGTAGATTTAACCACCGATAAAGCGTATTTGTATATTTGCTTACACTGATGTGCACGGAATCTATGATTCCTCATCATCTTATAGAACATTTGATGGAGTTGATTCAGTGTAGGTAATTTATCCAGCTCCCATAGAGCGTCTACAATGTATTGGATAGCTTTACGTGTGAGTAGAGTTCCTCTTTCAATTCGTTAAGAGAACCATCTACTAGTACTCCTCTTGCTTTAAGGGTCAGCATATACGCTCCTCGGGGAACCACCCATGCATATTGGGTGGTCTTCCCCCTCATCGAAGATACCACCCAAGTATATTCTATTGTAGCTATATTTATAAATATTTCTAGCTATTACATATTCTTGGTGGTATAATGAGTAGGGTATATGTGTTTGAAGCATCACTACTAAGCTATGGCAAAGGGAGAGTGATAATCTATCCACCAAAAGAGTACCAGCTAAAACTAGCAAAGTATAAGGGAAGGAAAATTAAAATCATAGCAGTAATCGAAGAAGAACACCCATGAAAAACATATAAAACATATACAATCATATAAAACCTGCTACGGTGTTAGCTACGTAGCGTGAGTCCTTAGAGGCTAGCTCCATCTTGAATCTTACAGGAAAATCGGGGTCTAACCCCCTCTCCTCATATCTCTCAATGATACTCTTCATCCATGTAGTCTCCTTAACTATCGATAAGAATTTCCTAGCATCAATACCGTACGCCTCACATAAGGCTAGAGACTCAGCCATTGAGGCAACTATAGCTAGAAATATATTGTTCACAGCTAGTTTTAGGGCTGATGCTTGGGGAACTGGACCTACATATATGACTTTTCTACTTAAAACCCTAATGGAGTCAATTTCGGTATCCTCTTCATCACCAGCTACGTAAATTACTAGTTCACCTTTCCTAGCCTCTGACACACTACCCATAACTGGGGCTTCAACGTACTTTGCACCCTTGTTATTAACTAAATTCATTAATAAAGTACTTACTTGAGGCGTTATTGTTGACTGTTGAATTACTATTTTATTTTTATTTAAACTATGAATTAGGCCTTCACTCCTTAGGAAAACCTCAAGAACCGCCATGTCATCCGAGACCATAATATGTATTACATCGCATGAGTTACCGACATTCGAGGGGTTTTCCGCAATCCTAGCTCTAAATTCCCTCTAAATTTAATTACTTTATCCTTACTTCGATTATATACCACTAAATCATAACTCTTCTCAGCAAGTCTAGCAGCCATTTGGTAGCCCATACTTCCTAAACCTATAAAACCTATCCTAGTCACGTTTCACACCTACATCACTTGTGTGTCAATACAAAATAAAGTCGCTAATAAGGTCTAGGGACATACTTATATTCTGTCCTCAGAGACTTAGTTAGTAAGGTAATGAAGTGAAGGGATAGGTAATGTATAATTTAGTGACCTCAGTAATGTGCTTAGTGATAGGTTTTCTAGCAGGTTTTGTTGGTAGTTTACTAGGTATTGGAGGAGGTAGCTTAACAACCCCAACTTTAATTCTTTACGGTGTTGAAGCACATAGAGCTGTTGCAGCAAGCTTAGTAGCTATTTTGGGCACTAGTCTTGGCGGAATATTCCATCTCTACAAGTGTGGATTAGTACGTGTGAAGACAGCATTCATACTTGAGTCGGCATCAATTACAGGTGCATTCATAGGTGCATCACTAGCTATAAGACTCCCCTCAAACATCGTAGCCTTAATAGTTGCTTCAGCATTGATTCTATCTGCAATACTCTTCGTAATAATCCCTGTGGAGAAGGAAAGGAAATCTAAGTTAGGTTTAAGGAAGCCGTATATTGTAGCGTGGGTAATTAGTTTAGCAGCAGGGTTCTTGTCAGCTACTGCAGGTATTGGTGGAGGTATAGTAAAGACACCTGTATTAACGCTTATACTAGGTTTAAGTGTTAAGAGTGCTGTCTCAACAAGCAAGTTAATGGTTGGTATAACAGCAGGTACCGGTGCGATTACCTACGGTATCTCAGGTCACATAGACCCCTACATAGCTGTTCCATTAGTTATAGGTACCTATACAGGTGCATGGGTAGGTGCTAGAGTTCTGACAAGAATTAAGGCTAAGAATGTTAGAGTAATAGCTGTACTGACTTACGTAATATTTGCAACCTCATTACTGATAAGAGCCATACTTTAACCACTACTTCACTCTAGTTATCTTGACTAATCAGTTGCTCTTCAATCCACGCCTCAAACTCCTTTATTACCTTTAAAACCTCCTCATAGCACTCTCTACTCAACCTACTTCTTAATCTCCTTTTCAGTTTGGCTAATAACTTTATGAGTTCAAGAACATTCTGAGACACACTCTCATCCGTAATCAGAAGGGTATATAAAGGGTTCTTAATCAGGTAAGCTATTTACCAAGCTTATGAGGTCAATGTCTAAATTAAGTTATTCAAGTAATCATTAGTGATTCGATAAACTTAGAGTTATCTTCTCTGATAATCACGTAGATAATTAATCCTTCACAATTTTGCCTCTACTTACATATATCATGACTTAGTAATACTTACATACATATATGTTAAGACTATACTTGGATACTTTACTATGCATTCCTAAGAGAAGACAAATGCGGCATCTTAAAAACTCTACAAATCTGTAAAAACTCTGACCTAGATAGATGTTAAGAAGTGGTGCGGCGGCCGGGATTTGAACCCGGGATTTCCGGCGTTCTACGGGACCCCTACCTTGGAAGGCCGGCGTCCTAGACCAGGCTAGACGACCGCCGCTCCATAGTGTGTTTTAGTTTGTGCTTAATTAAGTTTCCTTGAGTTAACTTACATTATATTTTAAGACCTCTTTATCATAGGTAATGTGGTGGTGTTTAGGTATGAGGAATAGTGAAGTCAGACACTGTGGTGGTTTCAGATTTCTTGAGCATATGAGTGACGTGTATTTTGAAGCTACAGGTAACTCTATTGAGGAGGTTTTTGAGTGGGCTGCTAAAGCAATGTTTGAAACAATGACTGATACAAGTAAGGTTAAGCCGTTGAAGGAAGTAATTATTGAGGATGAGGGTATTGACTTAATGAATGCCCTCTACAGATGGCTTGAGGACCTACTCATAGAGTACTCAGCTAATAACATGGTATTCAGCAAGTTTAAGGTTGAGTACGTAAGACAGGTTAGTAATGATAGAGTAGTGTTTAAGGGTAGAGCGTGGGGTGAGGAATTCAATCCTGAAATACATGAACCTAGAGTTGAGGTTAAAGCCGTAACATACTCACTAATGGAGATAGGTAAGAAAAATAACTGCTGGTATGCTAGAGTAGTACTAGACATATGAAATTAAACTTTAAGACCCCAGAACAAATATTGTTTATGGTGCCGCCGTAGCTCAGCCTGGGAGAGCACCCGGCTGAAGACCGGGGCGTCGGGGGTTCAAATCCCCCCGGCGGCACCAGAGCTCATGACTCCTCCTTGATTTTTCCAACCAGGTCAACTACTGATTTAGCGAGTTCTTTAACGATAAACTTCAACTCTCTTCGGGATAGCCTGTAGCTAACCTGCTCCTTAATCTTAGCAATTCAAGTCTCATTAAAAGTGCTAAATAGTAACTGTATATCGTACCTTATCCTCACATTTAGGGAGATCCTTACGGTCCTTGTGCTTTGATTTTCAAATCATTCTGGAGACTTAACCCTGAAGAACTTAATGAGACAAAACTCTATAATACCTACATACTATAGGGTTTAGCTTGAGGTCTCAGTTAGACCTAGTCTATTAGCTTTTAGTTGAGTTTTTAAGCTGTGGTTAATCTTTACTTACGGGTATTAATGTCATTAATTGTTGCCTTAGATCCTCCGGTAAATGTTGATGAGAAGAAATGGTGTGTTAACTTAATAGATGAAATTGGTGATGTTGTTCATGGGCTTAAGTTCGGTCTTCCCTTAATCATTAAAGTTGGTGTTAAGGGTCTTAAAGATATATTAAGTACGGTTAATCAACGAAGTAAGTTATTAATTGCGGACTTAAAGCTTGCCGATATAGGTTATGTTATGGCATTAATCGTAAAGACAATAACTGATACAGGTGTTAATACTGTCATAGCTCATGCATTTGTTGGTGTTAAGGGTGCTTTAGAGGAATTATCTGAAGTATGTAGAGAACTTAACATCAATTTAGTATTAGTAGCACGTATGAGTCATCCTGGAGCTAGTGATGTCATGGATAAAGTATTTGATGACTTACTTAGAATAGTGAAAATGGTTAATGCTTGGGGTGCAGTACTACCGGCAACAAGACCTGATATCATTAAGACCGGCAGGAAGTTCTTAGGTCCATCCATAAAAATATTATCGCCTGGTGTTGGTGCTCAAGGAGCAAAACCTGGAGAAGCACTATGTGTTGGTGCTGATTACGAGATTGTTGGTAGATTAATAACAAGATCTAAGGACCCGCTAGGAACAGCTTTAAAAGTAATTAATGAGCAGAGAGAAAGGTTGAGATCATGTCGTGGTTCGTGAAGGAGTTCTATAGAGTTGGTATCATAAGATTTGGGAAGTTTAAGTTATCATCAGGTATCGAGAGTCCTTACTATATAGACCTGAGGAGACTGTATAGCTTCCCTGACTTAGCATTTAAAGTGATTAATGAATTAATTAAGATCATCAATGTTGAGTACGATGCTGTAGCAGGTGTTGCTACAGGGGGTATACCCTTAGCGGCATACATAGCGTTTACTAAGAGAATACCGTTGGGTTATGTAAGAGTTGAACGTAAGAGTCATGGAATGGAAAGTAAGGTTGAAGGTGTATTGGAGGGTAGGAAAGTACTTATAGTTGATGATGTAGCAACAACAGGGCAGAGTCTATTAACATCGGCAAAGGCTCTTAAAGCATTAAATGCTAGCGTAGTTGCTGCTGCAGCAGTGGTGGATAGAGAGCAAGGTGCTCGAGAGGTTTTAGCATCTGAAGGTGTTAAACTATATACATTAATCACCGTAACGGAGATCTTTAATGTATTACTTAAGGAAGGGCTTATAGATAATGCTACGTATAGAGAGGTTATGGAGTATACATTAAGGTTTAAAGTACGAAGCCTTTAAATAGGCTGTAGTAAGGGAATAGGTTGGGCTTTTTGAGTAAGATCACGGAAGACCTAAAGAGTGATAAGACACTGTTTAGATACATTAGCTCTTCACCATTTCACGTAAATAGCGTAAGCCTGAAGAGATATACGATAAGGCATGTAAGGGTAACTGATGTAGTACAACTTTCTAGAAGGTATTTAGTTGCCCGACTTAAACTTCTTGAAGATTTTGAGAATGAACCCGAACCAGGACAGTTTGTAATGATATGGATACCAGGCATAGATTATATACCTATGAGTATTGCTGATTACAGGAGTTCAGAATTACTAATATTCTTCAAAGTAAGAGGTGAAGGCACTAGAGCATTAGCAAATTCTAAGGATAAAATCCTAGCTGTTGCAGGACCTCTAGGTAAACCTATCAATCTAAATAATGAATCAAGGTATTTACTAATAGGTGGCGGTACTGGATTAGCACCACTAATTAAGTTAGCTAAGAAGCTTTATAATATGAATTTATTAGAAAACGTCATATGGGGTACGAGAAGCGCTGATGATGTAGGTATAGTTCCTGAATTCTTCAAGGAAGTCACCGGAAGTGAATTAATGGTATGTACAGAGGATTGTACTATGGGTTACTGCGGTAAAGCTACAGATCTCGTCGCAGAGCTTATTCCTAAATTGAAGGATTCATCTATTGAGATAATTGCTGCAGGACCAAATGATATGTTAGCCTCGATAGCTCTTATGAGCTCTAGATATGGTATGGATCCTGTACTAGTCATGGAATCCACAGTTAAGTGCGGACTAGGATTATGTGGCGAATGCATATTAGGTGAGACTGGACTATCCCTATGCAAGGATGGGCCTGCATTTAAAGCCTCTAAAGTTATCAACTACTTACTCAATAAGAAATAATAAGTTCAATTTTAATTAACGCTAGGAATGATGTAGGTGTCGCTATGTCGTTAGAAACCGAGGTTGCTTCATTAAAACTAAAGCACCCGGTGATGAATGCTAGTGGAATTTTAGGTAATAGTCCCGGTGGTATAGTGAGATTAGTTAAGTTAGGTTTCTCTGCTGTTGTAACCAAGACTATAACCCCGGAACCTAAGACCGGGTTTAAACCACCGATAATAGTTGAATTACCTACTGGTGGCTTACTTAATGCTGTAGGTCTAGCTAATCCTGGTAAATCTGTTATCAAGGATTTAGTGGGGACTGCTAAGAAGTTAGGTATACCGATAATTGTTAGTATCGGTGGAAGATTCGAGAACGAGTTTGTTGATGTAGCTGTTGAGGCGGAAAAATCAGGTGCCAACGCGTTAGAGCTCAACTTAAGCTGTCCTCACGCTAAAGGCTATGGTATAGAATTAGGCAGTGATCCAGTCAAGGTTAAGAATATAGTTAAGGCTGTATCCTCCGTAATCTCTATACCAGTACTCGCTAAGTTAGGATTAACTGATAAAATTATTGAATCATCAGGCAAGGCATTAGAAGCTGGTGCAAAGGGTTTAGTACTTATTAATACCGTGAAGGCCATGTATATAGACGTATTTACATTAAGGCCTGTACTAACAGCTAGATATGGTGGACTTTCAGGACCTCCAATACATCCTATAGCTGTAAGAGTTATCTACGATGTTTATAAAGAGTATACTGCTGACATTATAGGTGTTGGTGGAGTATGTGATTGGACTACAGCAGCAGAGTTTATTGCGGCAGGTGCTAAGGCTATACAAATAGGTACCGCATTAATGACTAACGAAGGAATAGTTAATGAGGTACTTAACGGTCTAAAGAAGTGGATCCAATACCACAACGTTAAGAGTATTAAGGAGCTTGTAGGTACTGCACATAAGATCTAACATCTAATGAACTACTTTTGCTCTGTGATTTACTAACTCCTAATCAATTACGTGAGTCATTCTTAGTAATTCCTTCATTATTATTGCAAACCATCCAATTCTGGGTACGTGTAATAGGTACTTACCGATTACTTTACTTATGTGTATTAGTTCGGGGTTAGGATCTTTACTGGCATCACCTTTAGTTACAAATGCTATCTCATTACCACTCCTCACAATCTTAATAACCCTGCTTATTACTATCTCTCCATTACTTATGTAGCCAATTACGTCACCAATACCAATATTGCTTTCACCATGTATGAGCAATACAACATCACCAACACATAGTGTAGGTTTCATATCGTCATTAACAACCACGTGGACTGTAATACCTATGGGCTTAAGTGAAGTTATGGCAATTAATAGAAGGAGTAACACGACCATTAGCCATAGTACTAAGCGTTTAGATATCAGATCCAGATCCCTACAAGATGCTCCTTTACCTTGAATTTAAACTTAAGTATGTAAGTGATACGTGAATCCGTGAGTGAGTAATGGCTACATCACTATTGAGTATACTAGGTTGGCCACATACACAAATAGGGTATTCTAACCTTTAACATTAGTAATATACTTTGTTGTAGTTACCCATGTGAACTGAAATTATTAGGGTAACATATATTAGATTAGTAGGGATTTTTGATCATAGTCATGTGGGAGGGCTACTTAAGTGGGTAGACGTGATTATTTCGTAATATTGTCAAGATTGATTGAGGCATGTATGGGGGAGGAAGGCATAACCCACTTAATGATGATTACTGGCCTTAACTATTTGCAGATAAGGCGTTATTTAAGAGAAGCGCTTGAAAGAGACCTCATAACTGAGGTAAGACGTGATGAAGGAAGGAAATACTACAGAGCTACAAAGAAGGGTTTAAGATTTCTTAATGTAATGACCGAACTAGAGAGTGTGATGAGTGATGATAAAGTTCTTGGTCCATACAAAATAACAGAGTCAGTGGGCTTGAGGTTTGGAGAGTATGGTATGAGAATTATAGGGGTAAGAATATTTTCTAAGAGGAGAGATAGACTTAGTCTATATGTATGTGTATTAAGTAAGGCGTTAAAACCCGTTCGAATAACTGAGTTATGCAATAAATGCTTACTTGGCTGGGCTACATGTAGTAAAGTAGTGAATGAATTACTTAATAAGGGACTATTAAGTAAAGCCACGAGTAGTAAGGGCAAGACGATATATGTAATCAGTAATAAAGGTAAGTACTTTATAGGAAAATACATAGAAGCACTTTTACTATTAATACGTTAATTAACAAACTATTTTTCTTTAAGGTAATATGTTTAATTTTCTTTCACAAGCTGCTAATACTCTAGAAACGACAACCCAGGTATCTAATGGTTTATGGTAGATGGAGAATACGTATTTAGCGAATGACTTAACTTCATCACTGAAGTCACCATGAGGAAATCCGCCAATAACTATAGGTAAGTTCTCACTTATTGCATACTCACATATATCTTCAGTCTTAACTATCTCACCCTCTTCACTAAGCAATACTATGTTCTTAATACCTAGTTCATTCATTAAACCCTTAAAACTCATTGCTACAGCAGTCATTAATGGTTTATCACTATCTGGGGGTACCTTACCATGAATTAATAACTGCTCCATTAGTCCAACAAATCTATTATAGTTTCTCGGTATTCTCGTTGATGGGTCTATATATATTACGTAGTCTGATATAGTATGCACTATGATTTCAAGCTTACCCTCAATATTTAGTGGTGATGATAAAGCCTCAAGTAGGGCTACATGAACTATGTCAGGTCTACCCCTCTTATGCCTATCCCTTAATTTCTTCATGGCATGGTAGTGAAGTGATACATCAAGTAATATTTCAGTTGGCTTCTTACGCCTCCTTCTAGCAGTCTTAAGTACTGATGGATGATCTATGATATCCCTAGGTACTAGCTCTAAAGCTGCTTCAGCTAGTATTAACCTTATAATACTCAAGCTAACCTCCCTAAGGGTATAGGTAGTGAGGAGAATAATTAAGGACTTAGCATTACAGAGAGTGAGAAAGCTATATACACTAGCAGTGAATGAAGTAAGGCTAGGTAATTACGATAGAGCTCGTAGATATGTGGAAATAGCACTCAATTTAATTAGTAAGGCTAACGTTAGGAAGCCTACGTATTTACGTAGAGGTATATGTAAGAATTGCTACGTACCATTAATACCAGGTCTTACAGCTACCGTTCGATTAAGGGGTAATAGGAAGTATATTATGGTTGTTAGGAAGTGTTTACTATGTGGATGGGTGAGTAGGGTACCATGCCCAAGAAAGAAATAATAAAGGAGGTAATTCATGGTACCGCACATGTGAGGATAGGGAAGAGCGGTATTAGTGAGGGTGTTATTAACGAAATAAAGAGACAATTAGATGATAAGGAGGTAATTAAAGTTAAGGTGTTACGTTCATATCTTAGAGTTAGTGGTAAGAAGACTAAAGATATAGCTAAGGAAGTAGCAGAGAAGGTTAATGCGATAGTAGTTGATGTTAGGGGTCACACATTTGTTTTAGTTAAGAAGAGGAAGTAGTTATGAACAACGATTAATTGGTGCCGCGGCCGGGATTTGAACCCGGGTCACGGGCTATCCCCACGCAGGGCCCGCTGCTCGAGAGGCCCGCATACTTGGCCGGGCTATACTACCGCGGCACCCCAAAGAGTCTCAGAATTGAAGCTTTAAAAACATAATTTACATTACCTCCATAAAACTAATTACTTAAGTCATCAATTACTATGATTGAATCCCTAGGTTTTAGGGATATAAATTACAATTTAACCAATCCTCAATTAAGAGAACTAAGAATTCATGGAGAGTAATTAGTAGCTTTTAATTATCTTATCTAACACTTCCTTAATTTCAGGTTTTATGAAATATACTTTATAAACCCTATTGTCTGAGACCTTAATCTGCATTTCTTCAATAAAGTTTGTTGCTATGAGTTTCCTTAAATTTCTACTTAGTTTTTTGTGATTTACCTTAAGCCTTCTAGCTAATGATCTAAGACTTAATGGTCCATCATTCATTAATATTACAATTATCCCCACTCTGACATCGTCATTTAACAATGAGAATAATTTTATTACCAAACTACCACAGTTACATCTCCCCTGGAATTCCTCATCAGACAATACTTTCACAACGCCTTAAGTGCTAGTTAACTATGTGCGTAGAGATTATTAAATCTTTTAGACAGGCAAAGATGCGTCATGTCGGTATCACTTATATTAAATATTTACCCAAATCCGTAGCAGTTATTTATAAGCAGGTGTTACTTCCGGGTAATCAAACTTATAAAAACTATCTACTACGAATTCCTACCTACTTTAACTACATATACGACATCCCTATCCACTATAAAGTACTGCAATTTATCTCCATTACTAGGCTGTAGCTTAAGTATTGGCCTCTCAAGTAACCTAGCCAATTTCGCTAATTCCTCTAGATTACTTAGTGAAATCTTCGTTACATTTGATCCTTTAGGTATACTATCAGTTGTCACTAATATATCTGAGTACTTTTTCTCAAATTTTTCCACAATATTAAATGATCTTAACCTCATCAACATGAATGTCGATGTTGTAAGGAATGAAATACCTACTATTGCTAAGATTATAGATATTAATCTGAGTGTATTAATGTTAAAGCCGATTATATTTAATTCCTTAGTCTTGCTTATCTTCCTACTTATGGTGGCTGAATTACTTAAATTACCCTTAACAATGACTTTATTGTTACGCGTATCTATGGTAAGTGTGATTGGGTGAGTAAATGGGTCCATAACTACTCTAGAGTCTACCTTTAATCTTGACTTTACTGATGTATCTACTATTACATCGAATGGTGTTGGTTTAAGACCTAGCTCTGAAGTTAGGTTGTTCATGAACATCAGTAATCTACTTAAATTAAGCTTTAATTCTCCAATAACGTGTGAAGTGTTATTAAATGACTTACTGATTAATAGATATGTCTTAGACCAACCATCGGGATGGACAACTTTAACTGTCATATTTAAATTACCTGACGCAGTAGCGTTCCTGTAGTCAAGACTGTAATTGATATGTATGAACTTAACTATGGAGAGGTATATGGGTGTCTTAAGGTCATAACTTAGTTCTTCACCAAAGACCTCATTAGGTATTAATAGGAATTTCAGTGAATATTCCGATCTTCTCTTAATGCTGAATAGCGTATATTCCTTAACTATGTAGGGCTTCTTAGTGAATGCAGCATAACCAATTACTCCTGCTAGAGATACTATAATTAATGAGGCTATTAGTAATGAGGTATTCAAGGTCCTTAAGAGCTTTCTTGAAGGCATGTCAAACCTCACCAGTAAGTACCGCTTCTCTTAAATTTAAACTTGTGCCTCCTCATGAACCTCATAGATATTCCTATTATGATTAGTAAAGCTATTAGAGTAACCGCAATAACTCCTTCATAACTCTTTAACCCCTCCCTAAACACTATAGTAACCCAGCCTAACTTGGGTATGTATCCAACTACCTTACCTACTACAGACTCCCTACGTACAATGAACGGGTCGGGATTAATGTAAGCGTCACCTTTCGTCCTAAAACCCTCTTTAGTAATTTGGTAAATCCTATGAACAATAACTTCTTTACCACCAAATATGAATGCGATTACATCACCTACTTTAACATCGTAAGGAGAATGTAAGGCAACAAGTACTATATCACCAACATCATATGTAGGTCTCATACTACCACTAATGATGACTAAAGGTATTATCTTAAAGTGTAGAGTTAAGAGTACCATAATAACTAAGACTAGAGATATCACTTCAGGTATGTATCTCTTAAGTTTACTGAGCTTACTAAACTCAAAGAAATCCTTCGATACACCCCTAAGCTTCCGTATAGAGTATAGTATAGTAATTAAAACTCCATAGTATATCATTGACTGGAAACCACTCCATACCATACCTAGCTCGCCTGTATTAGCAACTATGGGTGAAAATCTCATATAACCATCGACTAGTAACCTAAAGATCATAGCTACCTTAAACCCACCTAATATATGTAATAAAGTTAAAATCATACTATAAAATAAGCTTGGCAACATGGTTATAGGAGTCTTAGTAGCACTTAAGAAGTAATCCATTGCTACATAAATAGTTGAACCTAGGAATAACCCACTTAAGGTACCTAATATCATCCTACTCCAAAACCCTTTAACAAGACCTACCGTAGCTGATCTACCAACCTCAATACCAATAACTTGTACTAAGAATATAGCGAAGCTAATTATAAATGACGTAGGTGATAATTTAATTAGGTTTATTCTTAAGTTAAAGCCCCATATGAAGCCTAATGCGATGAATATAGTTATTAAGATAAGCCCTATACTAAATCCCTTATATGCATCCATAGCCCCTATACCACTACGATATATGTAGGGTATTGACAGGATTATCAACGTAGGCCAAATTATGTAGGTTATGAGCGAACCTGCTGTTCCACCAATAAGTATAGCTACATTAGGAATGAGAAGTGTGAATGTAATTATGAGAATACGAATCAACTTTATATTTACGTGTCTAGGTGCTTTATTTAGCATGACCTTACACTACACTAAACTCCTAAAGTTATAGACACTTCAACCTCTTTAATACTAACTTCCTCAATATAAATCCATAAAACTGCTTTATCAGTCCTATGGAGTTTAACATGGTCTCTAGTAGATACGTCAGGAAACGGATTATTGTATCTAATCATGTTATCACGCATGGTTAAAGCATCAAAATCATTCCAAACCCTACTCTCACTAGGATTCTTAAACGGTCCGTAAAGGAATACCTTAATCACACCCGCTTTAGGTATTGTCGTAACTTTAACATCCCTTAAGTATACATACATTTGGGGTTTAACGTAATTAGATATTATCAATCCTGCCCAACACCAATTCTTAAAGTCCTCTATAATAAATGATACCGAATTCCCACTAATTGACTTGATCTTGATAAAGTTCTCAGAGCTATTAAATGTACGTACATCGAAGGAATCCATTATTAAAACCATGTTAACTTGTTAATTCCACGATAATCTCCTTAGGCCCTGGATCACCCTCAATAAAGAGCCATAAAATCGCTTTACCATTACTTGGAAGGTTTATGTGATCCGAGGGTGATATGTCTGGGAAAGGATTTCCATCATTATTCATATTAATGAGCATATCACATATACTTACATGTCCCCATACACCAGAGTTACCTACTGATATGAAGGGACCATATAGGAATACTTTTAAGTCATCAACATCTTCAGCATACGCTACTATATTATCCCTTGAAAGAGTTACTGTCTTCCCTATATTGTTAGATATTACTAAGCCAATCCAACCCCAACCTCCCTTAAATTCACTAAACTTAATCACAATCTTAGATCCATCATTCATTAGACTAACGAAACCCTCCTCACTTATACATGTATACTTCATGTTAAGCTTAAATGCGTGCGATTTATAGCTTGTAAACTTAAAGCATTTCTTATGATTTGCCCAGTAGGTATACGTTAATTCAACCCTAAATGAATATGTGGAATTCTCTCTAATACTTTGAAGTACTTCAATATGAAGTACGTACTTATGACTTTCACCAGGATCTAACTCTATATCTGTAGGTGGTACTAATGTCACATTAACTACATCGCTAATTAAGGAATAGTTTTCAACAATATCATAAAGCTTCACAGGTAAAGTACCAGTGTTGGTAACATTAAATGTTATGTCAGTCCTATAGCCAGGATAAGCATTATTAAGTATCAATGATAGCGTTACTACATTACCTAGATCGTCCCACTCAGCTTCGATCAAACTGCATGATGCTATATCCTTACCCTCAGGGTTATTATAGCCGGGTATTTGTTGATCCGAGCCTAAATCACTACAACTCCAATTACTAAGTGAGACACAATCATAACCCGTGCCAACAGAAACACCGATATGCAATTTAAGACTATCACTCCATTGAGCCGCAGCAAATGAAAACAAGACAATAAACATGAGTAGTGTAGGTAGGAGAAAAAACGGTTCTTTTTTATTTAGCAATATTTAACACCTCATTCATTCCACTGCCTAGCCTTTAACTTTATTTCTACTATAAATGATGAATTCTCTTCAGCTCCCTGCTTAACGTGCATTTCTACGGTGAAGTCTTTATTCTCGCCTGGATGTAGCTGTATATCTTGGATGAAAGATGTAAAGCATCCCCACATGTTTATATCCGCATCTCCATCACCATCCGCATCACACTCATAATAATAACCATAAGCATTATTATATTTAAGTTCGCAATCTCTTGATTGTTCAGGATGATTCAATGGATATACTTTAACGCTCTCAATTTTTACCTTCACTGGTATGGATCCTAGGTTTTGAACTCCCACGGTATTTACCTTACAAATGAAGCATGGATAAGCATTGTCAATTATTATCTTGAGTTCTTGATCATTATTGCCAAACGGATTATTTAGATCTTCATCTTGTATTTCCTCAAATACAGCTGAACAACTAGCTACATCTTTATCATTAATTTCTGAAACCTCCTCAACATATATAGTACCGCTGAAGCTCACATCAACTTCTCCTGTATTTATTGTTGCATGTATCTTTAGCGTATCATACCACATAGCAAGAGCAGAACCGAGTATAACAACTAGGAGCAGCGGGATTGCTAAAAATGCTATTAGTTTATTCATATTCTATTCACCCTAACTTTACTTATGATGGTGCTTCATTCCATTGTACGAAGTATAGTTCCACTTGGTGAGTGTATGTATGGTTTTCTTCAGCTCCTTGAAGTATGTGAATCTTGATAGTGAAGGTAGCTGATTTACCAGGATCTATTTGTTTTGGTTCTAACTCATAAAGTATTTCTACACCGTCATCAAGAGTTTCTCTATCTGAGAATGGGGATAGCGTTCCAGTAGCATTACTATAAGGTCCCTTTACAGGTATAGTTCCGGTATTATTCACTGTGAATGTTACATTACACCAATAGCTTGGATATCCATTCTCTATAGTTATATTTAAGTCCAGATCATTATCTCCGTAAGAATTACCTGAATCCTCATCCTCGATCTCCATCAGCTCTACATGACAGTTAGCTACATCCTTACCGTGATCGTTTTCGACACTATCCACCTTTCCAAATTTTACGTCTACATCTCCTGTACTTATTGTTGCTTTTATTTTTAGGGTGTCATACCACATAGCAAGAGCAGAACCGAGTACTATTAGTAACATTAGTCCTGCTATTACGGGTATTAAGCCCTTTATTCGCACTTAATATACACCTCAAAAGTTTTAGGTTTACATATCATTTGAGCCTACACATACAGTTGAACTTATTGTTTAAAAATAAGTGATGCATATGTTTACGTAAGAAGTCGCTTTAAAAAGCTCTATACCTTAGATTTACCTCTCAATATCCTCGTCTTAAGGAGTATGAGTATTAGGGCTATTAGAAGGAATAATTGACCTAAGTCAACGCTTAAGACTGTATGTCCATCGTGGATTAATATGTTTATCAATGGTAGTACATATACTTTGAGACTTCTCCGACTGATGGCTAAGTGTTCATAAATAAGTAATGATATGCCTAAAGTTACTACAGATAGTATTAGTAGGTAGTCAGTAAGATTTGATGATTTAATTATCCTCAATATCAATACTGTAAGTAAAGTAATGAATATTGCTATAATTAGCTTACCTAGTGAGTTTATGTATATGGTAGAGATCTCGGTTAAACTTGAGTTAATTATGGAGTATGTGATGATTAATGTTAATGTATATATTAATAATGCCTTACTTAATGTCTTTACTAACTCAGCCCTTCCAGCTTTGCTCATCAATCGCTAGACCCTCTTCTCATCACCAAATTTGTATGTATCTTTGTAGTTTATAATAGTTCCTAATTTAATATGTGAAGACTATTGAAGCATAACCTACTGCTACATCCTCCTGACCTGTTAATTCAGCTGAGTTGTAATACTTAAGTAGCTTAGCCTTACCACCAACACTCTTAACGAACTCCATGAGTATTGCTATAGCTCCAGGACCGCATACTGTAGCACCATACTCTCTTACTGACTTAATAAAGCCTTCAGTATCTAGTTTTAATATATAGTTTATGAATAACATATCAAGCTCCCTAACCTTTCTAGCTACAGCTGTTGTGTATAGAACATAACCGTACATTGATCCGTGATGTGTGAAATCCGATGAAGCTATTAACAATATGTTTCTCTGTAACTTATCACTAATATCCTTGATTGCTTTAGCCATACTTCTTAACACAGATACGTTTAACTCCCTAACAACTATTGGTACTAACTTGAATTTACTCTTAAGAACGAATTGAAGGAAGGGTAACTGAACTTCAACTGAATGTTCCTCTAAGTGAGCTAATGGCTCCTCTTCAACGAGGTTAATCTTTAATAACTCATTAATGAATTCATCATCGGTATCCACATCACCCAGCGGTGTTGACCAAATATACCTCTTGGTAGTTGTTATAGCTCCTCCTAAGCCCGTATGGTTAGTACCAAGGACTATTACGGTATTAACATCTCTTACATTCTCTCCAATAACTTTGTATAGGTGCGCTGCACAAGGACCTGAATAGCTATATCCTGCATGTGGTGCAATACCACCAATGACTTTAAGCTCACCAACATAACCTCGTGGTAAGCTACCAGGACCCCAAACACTGTCTTCAAAGCATCTCCTTAACTCATTAATTAATTGATCCCTCTTTAATGGATAGAAACCCCATAAAGCCGCTTGAGCAGCTCTAACCTCCTTCACCGCACCCATCGCTAAACCCTAAAATATCTCACTATAGGGTAATTAAGTCATTGAGTTAGCTACTAAGTTAATGAACATTCTAAACTTAGTTAGCCTAAAGGTAGTGGGGGCTGAAGTGATTGTAAGAGTAAGGATTATTGATGGTAGGGAGTTTCAGGTTAAATTCGAAGGTTGTGACGTTAGGGTTAAGGATATACTTAAGAAACTTAAGTTATCTAGTGAGGAGTACGTAGTCGTTAAGTCAGGTAATGTAGTGACTGAGGAGGATGGTGTTAGCGATGGTGATGAATTAATACTTTATCCGGTGGTTTCAGGTGGTTAAGTGTAGCTACTGTGGTAAGCCTGCAGTGTACATATCTAAGGCTGATGGTAAAGCATACTGTGCTAAGCATTTTATTGAGTATTTTGATAGGAAGGTCCGAAGAACCATAAGAAGATATGGTTTATTCGGTAAGAAGGAGCACATAGTAGTTGCTGTCTCAGGTGGCAAAGACTCTTTGTCATTACTTCATTACCTTATGAGGTTGGCTAAGAAGGTGCCTACGTGGAAGATTTCTGCATTATTAATTGATGAAGGTATAAAGGGTTATAGGGAATACACGATAAAGGACTTCTTAGACTTCATTAATGATTATAAAGATATTGATTATAAAATTGTTAGCTTTAAAGAAGAATTTGGTGCAACACTTGATGAGATCGTGAGAATTGGCAGGAAGAGAGGCTTACCGTACTTACCCTGTAGTTACTGTGGAGTCTTTCGAAGATACCTCTTAAACAAAGTAGCTAGGGAAATGGGTGCTACCGTATTAGCAACCGCACATAATCTTGATGACGTGATTCAAACGTATTTAATGAATATAATAAAGAATAGCTGGGATAAGATAACTAGGTTATCACCAACTACAGGTAGTGCTAAACATCCAAAGTTTGTTCGTAAAGTTAAGCCCTTCTTCGAGGTTCTAGAAAAAGAGACAACACTATACGCGATATTGAATAATATCTATCCTAAGCACTTTGTTGAGTGTCCATACGCCCCAACAAATATTAGATGGACCATAAGGAAACAATTAAATGAATTAGAAGAGAGGATGCCAGGAACAAAATATGGGTTGTTACAGTCACTCCTAACATCACTTAACTTACTTAAGAAGAGTGGTAGAGAAGTCGTTGAACTAAGTACTTGTAAGGTATGTGGTGAACCCTCCTCACATGACATATGTAGGGCATGCATGTTTAGAATGGAGTTAGGAATGATTAGAAGTATTTAATAGATGCTATAAGCTATCCCTCTTAATCCTTAAACCATCACCAACAATCCAATATTCACCATCATCTCTTACCTCTAACTTAAATATTGGGACTTCACGTTTAATCCTCTCAAGTAATTCCTTGCACTTCTCAAATGCTTTAGATCTGTTTTTAGCAATAACGAATATGTATATGATGGGTTCATGGGGTCTTAAAACACCTACTCTATGGTATACTCGTACATCAGTTACATCATCATCCATAACTTCACTTGCAATTCTCTTAAGTATTTGTGTAGAGTACGGTTCATAAGCTTCATATATGAGCTTATTAACTCTATGACCATCGACAAACTCTTTAACATAGCCTAAAAACATTACTAATGAGCCTTCACTACTTGAGTTTTTGATCATTTCCTTAATGACTTTATTAACATTTATCTCCTCATGAGTTATTCTCACATCAACGATCATTCATCACCCACCCGAAGGTACGGTCATGATAGCTACCTCATCCCCATCATGAAGTTTATCTTCGCTATTATACTTTAGCCCATTAACTAGGAATATGAGTTCTAACTTCTTACTTAACTCTTTCAGTTTAGGATACTTCATGAATATAATGTCGAGGAGCTCTGAGAACTTAGTTTCAGAATTAAGTTTTACTTTCTCTTCCTTCTTTCCAGTAATGTCAGCTATTAAACCTAGGTATACTACCTTAACCTCCATACAACCCCCTTACTTACCCTTCGTTAGACCTTAATTTTACTTTACGTAAAGGCTTAATCGCTAGTTATTTATATTAATGATTAGTCCGTAAGATAACTTACCGTTTACCCATACTGCTAATGTGTACTCACCACTACTTAGGTTTTTAAGTATGTCTTTTGTATTAAACTTTATTAACGCACTATATTTATCAATGACCCACTCACTAGCATGTATTGTCTTAATACCTTCATACGTATACCCTTTAGGTGCTATACCTAAGATGGGCTCTACTTCACCCTTCTTATAAATGAGTACATTTACTTTACTTATTCTATTATGTTTATAATTAATCATTAGAGTCACGGATTCATTGTGGATTTTAATAGTAACATTAGGTATTTCGTAATTTACAACAGCAATACTCATGGAATAATTACCTATATGGACCCAAATATAAGATTCGTTACCTATGTACTCACTGAAGTATTTCCTTGCAATACTTAAAGCTTTCATTGCGAGGAAATCTATCCATTGATTCTTAAATACGGGATTATAAAAGTACGTTACAGGTACAGCTTCACTCATTCTTAAACCTGAAATGGGTGGTACTAATAGTGTTAGCCTACCCACTAGAAGGTTACTCTCTATTAAACTTAATAATTTAGGCTCAATAGTTAAGCCTAAATATTTGCTTAATCTCATTGATACTTCACAATCAAGATAAGGTATTGAATCTTGTGGATATGAATCATAGTTAAACAACTTACTTAAGTCAACGTTTGGGAATACTTCAACTACGGGTGTTTTACCTCCTTTAATTTGAATTATGTCAGCACGTACAGTCCTACTTTTAAGTATATATTCTACATAGTCTTGAATCTCCATTGGGGGCGGATGTTGGTCAAGTATAAATAGTGAATTATTTAAATATATAGCTGCTACAGCATGGTTTACTGATTTGATACTCAATATGTATGTTGGACTTACATTAACTGACTGAAGGGCTGCTGAAATTAGTACGGAATAGTCAATACATATCCCTTTACCTCTATTTATCGTTGTTAATGGGTTATTTATGTAGAGTATACCTTTAGCCTCCTTATCATAATCGTACCTTATGTTACTGCTAACCCATTCTAATACTCTCCATATCTTACTAGTTACTTCTGTAACACTCTCATTACCGAAAATCTTACTTCTAATAACTTCTAGTAAGCTAGACCTATGGTAGCATACTAAACTCGTTAAGTAGCTACTTACTTCAGTACCATACTCCCCACCCTCACAAACAAGACTTGCGGGTTTTTCCTCAAGTTTGATGTCATTTATAGATATGGTCAAGTTCTTCTTCACGAAATCAGCTATTAACACCTCTCTTGGATTCCACCTATAACCACTCCATACTATTAATTTATAATTACCATCATTAATTACGTTAATAATCTTACTTACATTAATCATTAACACCGTTAATGTCTCATTAATATAAGTGTAATCAGCCTGTATAACATTTCTCTCCCTCCCTTGAAGTGGTAAGATTATGTATTTGGGATATTCATCGCCTTCCTCATATATACCTATGGAGTGTAATAACCCTCGAACCCCTATGATTAACTTCCCATTACTCATGTATATGAATGCGTGACCTCCCCTTACATAATTATCGATATCGATATTAAAGATAGCACTTAAGTTAATGCTTAAGATTCCTAATGTTTCCTTATCCATACATGAAGCTACTACGTTCCTAAACTTAATCTTTGTTATCTGTACCTTACTCTTACTTTTATTTAATATTGTGGTTAATGATGTAGTTAACGATTTTGTAGGAGTAGTCGTATGTGGTATGGTTTGATTACTTACTGCAGTGCTAATTGTAACTGACTTAGTGCTCCTTAAATCAGTTCTTGAAGTTTCCTTTCTAGTACTCTTTGTGATCGAATAAATCGATTGAGTATTGAAAGTACTTATGGTAGTTTTAAGAGGGGTTGTTACTTCCCTTAATTTCACCGTAGGTACTTCTCTGATTAAGAGCAATGATATGGCTAATAACAATAGCGCAATAATTACTATGATCATGAATTTCTGCATGAATTACTCCAAAAAATTCTTACTTTTCAACCTTAATTTTGTGTTTAGAGGTGCTCTAGCTATAATTAGGGGCTATGGTGATTACATGGGTTCAGGTACGGTAATTGTTACTGGTGGTGCTGGATTTATAGGTAGCGCTACTTGTGAGTTATTACGTAAAGTATATGACGTAATAATTGTTGATAACTTATACTCGGGTAGTATCGATAACATAAAGCATTTATTACGTTTTGATAATGTTAAATTCATTAAGATGGACGTTACAGATCATGATGAATTTCTACGTAAGTTAAAGCCGTTAGTTAAGGACGTAAGTGGTGTTATTCACTTAGCTTCCATAGTAAATATAGATGAAGTTAACGCTAATCCTAGAAGAGCCTTAGAAGTTAATGTTCTTGGTACCATTAATGTATTGGAATTCATGCGTAGATTTGACATAAATAGAATAGTTTATGCTTCAAGTGTTGCAGTATATGGTGAGCCTGAATACTTACCCATAGATGAGAATCACCCATTAAAGCCGAGAAATCTTTATGGCCTTACCAAGCTCATGTGTGAACAATTGCTTTGGAGATACTATGAGGATTATGGAATTAAGTTCATTGCTTTAAGGTACTTTAATGTGTATGGACCTAGAATGAGGCCAGGTCAGTATGGTAGTGTTATATATAAATTCATAGTATCTCTACTCAAGGATGAGACACCAATAATTTATGGTGACGGTAATCAGACAAGGGATTTCATTTATGTTTATGACGTCGCTGAAGCGAATATGAAAGCTCTCGACAGTGATTATGTTGGAGCACTCAATATAGGTACAGGTCGTGAAGTATCAATTAACGAGCTTTATAATATCTTATGTAGGCTCCTAAGTAAGCGCATAAAACCTAAAAGAGAACCTCCAAGAATAGGTGATGTTAGGAGGTCAAGAGCTAATATAGAGAAGGCTAAGAAGATACTTAAATGGAGACCCAAAGTTGATTTGTTAACAGGTTTAAGATACACAATAAACTTTTATGAGAGAGTTATAAGTAAAAAAGCTTAACACCTACTCTTAAGAATCTAGTGGTGGTTACTATTAGGTACTTAGTAGTTAGTGATATCCATGGAAATGTGAGGAGTCTTAAGGCAGTTATTGAGAGCGAATTAAACAGTATAGATGCATTATTAGTTGCAGGTGATTTATCAAGTTATAGTGGTAAGTACATAGATGTGCTTAAGGTGCTGAACACTGTAGCATTAAAGAATAAGAAAGTTATTGTGGTGATAGGTAATATGGATAGCCCAGACTTAATTAATGTTATAAATAATAGCTATCCAAGTATTACATGTTTACATGGAACCATCACAAAGTTAGGGAATATAACTATTGCAGGATTAAGTGGTGGTCTTTACTCACCCTTCAATACGCCATTTGAGTTGAGCGAGAATGACTTTGAAAGGTTAATCGCTAATATAGTGAAGGAGATAGGTAATATTGGGAATGAATATTTAGTTTTATTGTCACATACGCCACCATTCGGAACAAAAGTAGATTTAACTTTTACAGGTCTTCACGTTGGATCTAAGAGTATTAGAAAATTTATTGAGGAGTTTAAGCCTCTAACGGTAATTTCCGGTCATATACATGAAGCTAGGGGTGTAGATAAATTAGGTAACACATTAATAGTTAATCCGGGACCTCTCTTTAAAGGTTATTATGCAATATTGAATATCGAAGAAAAGAACGTAAAGGTAAACCTTAAGAAGCTATAGATTATTGGTTAGGAATAGATTGTAACAGTTAAGTAAATAGCGAATTACAAACCTATAGGTTAGAATTTCTAATACATTCTTGTTAGTGTTAATGAGGAATTCAAAGTAAGAGTGAATATAGGCCCACATCTAAACACCCTAGAACATCGCATAAGGAGACTTGAGCTTTACCTTTACAAGGAGGGAAGGAAGTTTTAATCCAGTACTATTAGCTACCATTGAGTTAACGCCTCAGCACATGGAACCTAAGCTCGAATTAACACTTAAACTAAGGAAAAGTGGAATTCTTTATGCTATTGCCTACCGCAATATTCACGGGTTATAGAAGAATAGAAAGGAGGTTAAAGTAAAGTAATTTTTAAATTTTAGTAATTTCTATGCCTAATAGGTAAGTGATTACACAAGCACAAATCAGCGATGACAAACTCATTTTATAATCTTGAAACATGTTGAAATAGCTATCACAAGCTACAATGCTTCAGAAGATATTCCAACTAATCCTTTCCTAAGTTCATTCTCACGCATTAACTCATCCTTAGTATCATGTTTCAATTTAATAACTTCCTCATAGCTTGATTTACTATTTTCAAGAGGCTTTAATGCTAGGAGTACTTGACTTATAATAAGTGAAACGTTTAGATAGATGTATATCTGCGACGTATATGGTGTATTAGTTAGATGAAATTCTTGAATTAGTTAAATGTATGTGTGAGAAGGAGAGGTTTTATGCTCATGAACTGTATGAGCTCTCTAAAGAGATTAAACATCCATCACTTAGAACATTAATAAGGGGTATTGCTCTTGACTCAGAGAAGCATAGTGTATTCTATGAAGCAGTTATTAACCTACTTAAGCATTATCCCTTAATGATTAAGAGAATCTAGACTTAATATCTTTAAGAATTAGGGAACACATTAATTTAGAAAGAGATATGATGGAAATCATTAAGGAATGGTCTGAGAAAGTTACTGATCCTAAACTAAAGCTTATATTTACAGCAATCCATGATGAAGTCAAGCATCACGATTTATTACTAAGTATTGAGAAGAATATGGCAAGAGCCATGGGACTAACCAAGGATGAGTTATGAGATATGATATGGAAGGATAGCCCAAGACATGGAATGCCAGGAGGATAGCCGCCTTTCCTTAACTAATTACCAAATGTAATGGAGGATAAGTGATTGTAACGTACCTTCTCCCTCTATAATGATATACCTAGCTTAGGGTTTGGAAAGTAATATGAAGTCCACGTTTAACCAATAAGTAAGCAGTTATGTTTTGTGGCGCCGGGGGCGGGATTCGAACCCGCGCGGGGGTACACCCCACCGGCTCTCAAGGCCGGCCCCTTAGACCGCTCGGGCACCCCGGCACCTATAGATTCAATGTGTTCAGAACTGAAATAAATTATCTCGTAATTTTACGTTATGTAGGTTTTTACTTGGTCCTGTTATCTCAGTAGTTCTAGCTCTATGTATACGTCATCAGGTACTTTAACTCTCATTATCTGCTTCATTACTCTCTCATCAGCTGCTATGTCTATTAACCTCTTATGTATTCTTAACTCCCACTTCTCGTAAACCTTAGTTCCTTCACCGTGGGGTGGTACTAGTACTGGGACTACTAACCTCTTAGTCGGTAAAGGTACGGGTCCTCTGACTTCTACACCAGCTTTCTTAGCTATCTCAACTAGTTGATTAACTACCTCATTTAGATGTTCAACATTAGTGCTCCACAGCCTGATCCTTACCCTACTACTCATCGCTTGAGCACCGTAGTCTTTGCTATGTTACAGTCCTTATAGTGCTTACTTACCTCTAATTTCTACCTTCATGGGCTTAACATCTATGACTACACCTATACCTACAGTCTTACCCATATCTCTCATAGCGAACCTGCCTAATGCTGGGAAGTCCTTGAATCTCTCTATCACCATAGGCTTGATAGGCTTAAACCTAATTATAGCTGATTGACCAGCCTTAATGAACTGTGGATTCTTCTCAACAACCTTACCTGTTCTTGGATCTACCCTACCAATAATCTCAACTATTCTTGAAGCTATAGATGCTGTATGTGCATGGATCACCGGTGTATAGCCTACATGTATAGCTGTTGGGTGCCATACCACATACACTCTAGCTGTAAACTCCTCAACAACTGTTGGTGGGTTGGTTAGATGCCCAGCAACATCACCTCTCCTTATCTGTGTCTTAGATACGCCTCTAACGTTGAATCCTATGTTATCACCTGGTAATGCCTCTTGTAACCTCTCGTGATGCATCTCTATAGATCTAACTTCACCAACAACACCTGGAGGCATGAATACTACCTTATCACCAACCTTTAGTACGCCAGTCTCTACTCTACCAACAGGTACTGTACCAACACCTGATATGCTATATACTTCCTGTATGGGTATTCTTAATGGTTTATCTATAGGCTTTGGCGGTGGCTGAACTGAGTCCATAGCTTGTACTAGTGTCGGCCCTTTATACCAAGGCATGTTAGGTGAAGGCTCAATTATGTTATCTCCGGTCCATCCAGATACGGGAACGAATGGTATTTTATCAACCTTATATCCTAGCCTACCCATGAACTTCTTGAGATCTTTGACAATCTGTTCATACCTCTCCTTACTCCATGGAGGCTCAGTAATGTCCATCTTAGTTATCGCTACAACCATCTGAGTTATACCCATGGTGTAAGCGAGCATTATATGCTCTCTTGTCTGGCCCTCAGGACTCATACCAGCCTCAAACTCACCAGGCTTTGCTGAAACTACTAGTAGTGCTACATCAGCTTGGCTTGCACCAGTAATCATGTTCTTTATGAAGTCTCTATGACCTGGTGCATCAATTATTGTCCAGTAGTACTTAGGTGTCTCGAATTTCATGAACGTTAAAGCTATTGTTAAGCCTCTCTCACGTTCCTCCTTAAGCCTATCTAAGAACCATGCATACTTTTCAGACTCCTTACCAGCCTTCTTAGCTGCTTCCTCAACCTCCTTAGCTGTCTTCTCATCAATAGCTCCTAGCTTTAATAACATGTGACCTACTAGAGTGCTCTTACCGTGGTCTACGTGACCTATCACGACTAGATTTAAGTGTTCCTTCTTGGGTCGACTCATTTACCCTCACCTTATCCAGTACTTTAGATTGTAAAGCTTATAAAAGTTTTATACACCTCATTACCTTGAGCTTAGTGCGATCCTCTCAATCTCCTCCTTCTTAGATATAGCGTAACTCTTCGGATCGCCCTTAGCTGCTAGTATTATCTCATCAGCTAGGCATTCAGCTATGGTCTTTGTTGACCTGAAGGCGGCAAGTCTAGCACCTTCAGCTATGAATCTTAAAGCTAAGTCAACTCTCCTCTGAGGTGATACATCAACTGCTACGTGATATATTATACCTCCATACATGATCCTAGTAGTTTCCTCTCTAGGTGCTGCATTCTCTATAGCTCTAACAAATACTTGAAGTGGGTTCTCACTGGTTTTTATATGTATTATTTCGAATGCTCTCTTAACTATGTTGTAAGCTAAGTGTTTCTTCCCGGTATTTCTACCAGGCCTCATAAGCATATTGATAAGTCTCTCAACGATTGGTACCTCAGCTTTACCGAATCTTCTATGCTCATGCCTTCCTCCAGTGTGTGGTAGATATACTGGCTTCAATGAGATGTACTTCTTAAGACTAGGATCTCTAACTACTATTCCTGTATAGCTCCACTTATTAAACAGCTTTATATCTATAGGCTCAGGATTTAGTACCTGCTGCTCCCCACTCATCGTACCAGCCTACACACACATTCATACGAACCTAATTAAGGTTACCTTGAATAGCATAACTCCTAAAAACTTTAAGAGTTATGCATACCTGGTAGTGTGGTAAGGGAGCTATGCAAAGGAGTATCATAAGAATAGTAGACGTTGAACCCATCATAACTAGGGATGATAATGACCTTGAGATAGGACTACTTAACTGCTATTTAGAGAACGGCGATAACTTCATACTCTACAACGTACCACCTGAAATAACTAGGGCTATAGCTAAACTGAGAAGTGAAGATACATATTTCGAGTATAGGTCTGACAATAGAGAAACAATATTTGAATTACTTATAATGTTATCACCTAGACTTAGAAGTATAGGTAGGCATTTAGGGACAGTCATTATTGATGGTTTTGATGAGAAAACAATGACCTATAGGGCCAGCCTATTCCTTGAAGTTGATGGTGTAAGAATAAAGAAGACTATGATACCAAGTCATGCAATATTCTTAGCACTCTTATTTAATAAACCTATATATGTAACGGATGATGTTGTAAGGATATCTAAGGAGCTTGAGGAAGGGGATGAAGATTACTTTGAAGTTGATGAGTAATTAACACTATTACCTGACAGGTTTCTGCTTCTTACCTTTAATAAGAGCCTCTAATGAAACCCCATTAACCATTATTACCTTATATCTCACGCCAGGTAAGTCACCCATTGACTTACCTCTACTACCACCTATGCCTGCAATTATGACTTCATCGTGTTCATCAATGAATGTTATACCACCATCGTATGGAACGAAAGCAGTTACAACCTTACCATTCTTTACTAACTGAACTCTAACACACTTACGTAGAGCTGAATTGGGCTGACGTGACTCGACACCAACTTTCTCTAGTACAATACCTCGAGCCATCGGCGCTCCTTCTAATGGGTCATACTTCTCCTTTAACCTTAACATTCTTATTCTAAACTCTCTCTGACTCCATCTAAACTTAAGTCTCTTTAACCTCAATTTCCTAGCAGCATAGAGTCCTGAAGGTGATTTCTTACCTGCCAATTCCTACACCTATGTAGATTAGCTTTACAAACATCCTTATAAGTCTTATTAAGTTTAAACAACAGATACTACATCTATATTGAAATATCTCCTTAGAATTAGCTTAGCCTTACTTACATTCCTACCATTCTTACCTATAGCGATACCTTTATCCCTGGGATCAACCTTAACGTAGAGTATTCTCCTGCCATCAGGTGTCTTATTTAATGTTATACCTAGTACTCTAGCAGGAATGAAGATATTCTTAACGAAATTTTCTAGATCGTCAGCCCATTCAACAATCTCTATTCTCTTCCCCAATATCTTAGATAATCTCCTAACATTACGCCCCTTAGATCCTACAGCAATACCTGCTGTACCTGGTGGTACTATGAATATTATACTATTATTTTCATTATCTATGATACAGTCCCTAGCTGAGATTCCAGTAATGTCGTGTAGTAAAGCCATGAACCTTAACTCCTCACTCGTAAGTCTTACTGGCATACTTTTAACCCTCCACTTCGAGTATTCTGGATTCACCAGGGTCTAGGACTGCTATCGTTGTTATGGGGAAGGGCTTACCGCAGAGTGTTCCCAATTCATAACTTGAACCTTTATACCTTATAATTTTAATTCCTCCTAACTTAGCGTAGTATCTTACATCCTCCTCTATGTACTTAGGTATGAGACTCGCTATTATTACCGCTTTCGCCTTACCTAGCTTTAGAGCTTTTATGGACTTCCTAGCACCTATAATTACCTTACCAGTCTTTAACAATGTTTTTATTTCATTCTCTAGGGATAGAGTTTCCTTCTCATACGTCACTGAGTGGCACCTCCCGTAGTACTTGACTCACTACTTTTTAATTCATTACTCTTAACTTTAGTTGGATTCATCTTTAACTTAACCAAAGCCGTACCTACAGGTGCTAACTGACCTATAATAACATTCTCAGTAACACCTTTAATCTCGTCCACCTCACCCTTAGCGCTAGCATCAAATAATTGTTTCACTGTTACTTCAAATGCTGCTCTAGCTAAGACACTAGGCTTTTCTCCAGCTACGCCATGTCTACCTATCTGTTTTACTGTACCTGACCATGTCATAGTGTCAGCTAGTAACATTATATGTCTAATATCTACATCTAAACCTTGCTCTCTTAGTGTGTTCATTATCTCCCTAATTAATGCCTCTCTAGCGGCTTCTATGCCAAGGACGTTTTCGATTTCATGAATGCTATTCGATATGGTCTTTGTTGAATCGACACCTTCAACCTTTAATACAGCTTCTAAGTTCGTGCCATCAGTTATTAGAACATAATACTCTTTACCAGTTTTCGGATCTCTCATTCTTTGAGGAATGACTTTCTTTATGTCCTTTATACCTTTAAGCTTCATTCTTAATATTCTATCTCTAAACTTCTGAGCCTTTATTATGTCGTAGTTCTTAGGTATGTCGATAAGTATTAAGTAAGGATCGTCAGGGTCAGCCTTAACCTTATCAGCTAATGTTTTACTCTTAGTTAAGACCTTAATTACGTCATCTCTAGTTAAGCCTTTATCACTTAACATCTCGGGGTCAAGTCTAACTAATAACTGCATTGAGATTAAATCTATGTCTACAGACTCAACTATGTTTTCAAGTTTGGTCATTTCAATCTTTCTAGCTATTTCTATTGCCTTCTCTCTACTATACTTATATTCCTCCTCAAGGTATATCCTCATCATTGGGGTCTCAGGAGTCTTTCTTGCGTCCACTAATTCTATAAGCCTAGGTAATCCTAGAGTTACATTAAGCTCTCTAACACCAGCGAAGTGAAAAGTCCTTAAGGTCATCTGCGTACCTGGCTCACCTATTGATTGTGCTGCAACAGTACCTACTGGCTCACCTGGGTCGACTAAAGCTTCAAGATAAGTTTTGACAGTATCATCTCTTATGGAAATTAACTCATCATCACTTAAGTCTACTTCAAGCATAGTCTTAAACGTTTCCTCTAAATACTGATTATAGATTGCTTCGGGAAGGACATCCCTTACCTCTTGACTAATCCTTACTAACCTTAATGCCTTTCCCTCAAGTTCCTTAAGTAATTTTAATAATTCATCAGCCTTCTCAATACCCTCACTTACGATGGCCTCAATAATTTTCTGCCTTATTATTCTCCTAATAATTTCAGGTATCTCTGTAGGTAGTTTACGGACTAATTCATCAGCTATTAGCTCCGGTTCTCTAATCTTTCTTAAGATTTCTTCGATACTTACCTTCTCGGGCTCTTTAACCTCTTTCTTTCTTCTCCTGCTCTTTCCTGAACTCTTCTTAGAACTACTCATTTTTTCCACCCAACATGTTTCTCTATGATTCTCTTCATGTTTATAGCTTTTCCGAATGAGGTGTTCTTAGGATCAACTCCGTCTTCACCATACCTGAACTGTATTAGGTGTCCATACGCTGACCTTACGGTGCCGTCGTACTCAACCCTTAGGTCTTGTAATGCGTTAATCAATCTTCTCTGCATGTAACCGCTCTGTGATGTCCTAACTGCTGTATCTACTAAGCCTTCTCTACCTCCAGCAGCGTGGAAGAACATCTCAATGGGTGATAGACCTTTAACGAACGACCTTATAACGAACCCTCTCGCCTCAGGACCTATGTCACCTCTCTTAAAGTGTGGTAATGTTCTGTCTCTATAACCTCTATGAATTCTTTGACCCCTAATTGATTGCTGTCCAAGCATTGCAGCCATTTGCGTGATGTTTAATGTGCTACCTCTAGCGCCTGTCTTAGCCATGATGAAGACATTATTGAATGGGTCAAGATATTTAGCAGCTACTTCTCCAGCCTCATCTCGAGCTGCTGATAGGGTGTCTAGTATCTTTATTTCTAGGCTCTCTTCTAGAGTTCTACCAGGTGTTGGTTCTAGCTTACCCTCCTTAAACAACTTAATTAACTCACTTACACGTTCTTTAGCCTTCTTAAGTACCTCACCTATCTCTTCATATGCTTTTTCAGGTATGGTTATGTCGTTTAACGTCATAGTGAAGCCTCTCATCTCTATAAATCTTAGGAATAATCTAAATGCTCTATCCATAAACTCTCTACCGAAGTCTGTACCGTATTCCCTAACTAGGAAGTGAAGCATTGATTCTGGTTGTTGAGCACCTATAGCAGCCTTATCCAGCACACCAAGTAATAGCTTACCCTTCTTTATCACTAAGAATGAATCCCAGAAGCATTCTTCATTAGTGCACTTCAGCACACCACTTGATATCTTAGCTTCAGCTGTGAAGTTAAAGTCTTCAGGTAGTAGTAAGCTAATGATTTGCTTACCTGTCCAGGCCTTAATAGGTGACAGTATTGCTGGTTCAGGTATCTCACCAGCATAGTTCATGCTTGCCAATAGATCTGATACTTGATCCTTAGTTAGTAGTGTAACCTTAGATGAGAGTAGATAAGCACCGCTTATGTAGTCCTGTATAGCACCAATTATCGGACCTCCATATCTTGGTGAGAGTATGTGCTCTTGTACTAGCAGTAACGTCTTAGCTTCTGCTCTAGCCTCAACAGTCTGTGGTACGTGTAGGTTCATTTCGTCACCATCAAAGTCAGCGTTATATGGTGGACAGACAGCTAGGTGTAATCTAAATGTTCTACCTGGTAGGACTCTAACTACGTGCGCCATTATTGACATTCTATGTAGTGATGGCTGTCTATTAAATAGCACTATATCGCCATCCTTTAAGTGCCTCTCAACTATGTAGCCTGGTTTTAGGCTTTCAGCTACTGCCTTGAGATCCTTAATAAATCTTAAGTCTATCCTTCTACCATTGGGATCTATGATGTAGTTAGCACCTGGATACTTGTAGGGACCATTAAGAACGTACTTCCTCATCTCCTCTATATTCCATGGTGTAACTCTCTCAGGTACCGTTAACGTCATTGCAACCTCAATAGGTACTCCGACCTCGTTAATGCTTAAGTTTGGATCGGGACTAATTACTGTTCTAGCTGAGAAGTCTACTCTCTTACCTGATAAGTTACCTCTAAACCTACCTTCCTTGCCCTTAAGTCTTTGTGCTAACGTCCTTAAAGGCATGCCAGACCTTCTCTTAGCTGGTGGTACTCCAGGAACTTCATTATCTATGTACGTCGTTATGTGATATTGAAGTAACTCCCATAAATCCTCAACTATGACTTCAGGAGCTCCTGAGTTAATACTTTCCCTCAGCTTCTCATTAGTCCTTATTATATCAACAAGCTTGTGAGTTAAGTCATCTTCAGATCTTATACCGGTCTCTAGGAGTATTGATGGTCTAACAGCAATTGGTGGTATTGGTAGTACGGTGATGATCATCCATTCAGGTCTGGCAACCTCAGGATCGTAACCTAGAACTCTTAAATCTCTGTTAGGTATCCTTTCTAACCACTCCCTAATCTTGTTAGGCCATAACCTACCTAAAGGTCCCTCCTCTATGAATGTTGTTGGTTTTTCAAGCCTTATCTTATACTGCTTCTCACCACAGTGTGGACACTCCATAGTTTTAATTGCCTTCCTCTTAACGAATTCGCTTAACGACTTAGCTAACTGAGGCCATTTATCCTTAAGTCTTTCATACAAGTTTAGATACCTATCGATTTCCTCATCACTTATCTTTAACCTACCACACTTACGGCATGTAGCTCTCAGTAAGTCATAAATATGTCTAACGAATCCTATATGAATTACAGGCCTAGCTAGCTCTAAGTGGCCGAAGTGACCTGGACACGTAGCTAGTGTGTTACCGCATGTAGCACATCTTTGGCCAGGTTCTATAACACCTAGTCTAGGATCCATAACACCTCCTTCGACAGGTAGGCCGTTCTCGTCATATGCTTCAGAAGTAACTATGGCAGTCACTGACATCTTCCTAATCATCTCAGGTGAGAGTATTCCGAACTTAATACCGCCTATAATTTTCTCCTCACTCATTGCTCTTCACCCTTCATGGACTCTTTCTCAATCTTATCTTTAAGTATGATTCTTGGATAGATGAGCATGCTCATCAACTCCTGTAAGAGTAACTTAAATGCGTAAGAAACTTTGACAGGATATAGCTTTCCTTTATCACCGTGAATCGGGCATACATACTTACCCTTCCTTCTATCGTACCATCCTATTAATCCACAATCCTCACATACATACACTATAGTCCTGTCAGAGTTCTCTAGAAGTCTCTCTTGCAGTAGTAACGGTGCTCCATGACCTATTAAGCAATCTCTCTCCATCTCACCGAACCTTAATCCACCCTCCCTAGCTCTACCCTCAGTAGGCTGTCTCGTTAGTAGCTGTACAGGCCCTCTTGCCCTAGCATGTATCTTGTCTGCAACCATGTGGTGTAGTCTCTGGTAATATACAATGCCTATGAATACTGGAGTCATTATTAACTCGCCTGTTCTCCCATCATACATAGGTTCGGTACCGTCAGCTGGGTATCCTAGTAGGAACAACTCCTTCTGTAACTTCTCAGCTTTCTCGCCGTAGAATGGTGTCCCATCAACTAGTCTACCAGCTAGTGCGCCAACCTTACCAGCTATTGACTCAATTAATTGCCCAACAGTCATTCTTGAGGGTAATGCGTGTGGGTTAATTATTAGGTCTGGAGTTATACCGTCTGGTGTGTAAGGCATGTCATACTGAGGTACTAAAAGTCCTATGACGCCTTTCTGACCATGCCTTGAAGCAAACTTATCACCTATCTCTGGTATTCTTAAGTCTCTAACCTTCACTCTGACTAATCTATTACCTTCAGCACTCACAGTTATTACTACACTATCAACTATACCTTTATCTCCATGCCTTAGAGTTAGTGAGGTATCCCTCCTAGATACACCCGCTAGACCGAACTCTCTGTATTCCTCAAGGAATCTTGGTGGTGATGTCTTACCGACTAGGACGTCACCTGATGATACAGGTATCTCAGGACTTATTATACCGTCCTCATCGAGTAGTCTGTAATGATCTCTACCCCTATAGCCCCTAACACTTGGATCAGGTATCTCTATTCTATCTCTTTGACCACCCGCATACCTTAATTCTTCAGTACTGTATTCTCTGAAGAATGTTGATCTAGCTAGCCCTCTCTCTACGGATGACTTATTAATTATTACTGCATCCTCCATGTTGTAGCCTGTAAATGATAGAACAGCAACAACGAAGTTCTGTCCTGATGGTCTCTCATTGTAACCTATGACATCAAGGAACCTAGTCTGTACTATGGGCTTCTGTGGATAGTGTAGGAAGTGTGCTCTACTATCGAATCTTAAATGGAAGTTTGATGAGTAGAAACCAACTGCTTGCTTAGCCATTGCTGACTGATAAGCATTACGTGGTGATTGGTTATGCTCAGCATAAGGTATAGTGGCTGCCGCAATACCTACAATTGCTGGAGGCCATACTTCTAAATGTGTATGTTCTGGTGTTAAGTCTTCAGGATCTAAAGCTATGTATGCATCCTCTTCTTCCTCAGCATCTAGGTATTCTATATAACCCATGCGTACTAAATCACTAAAGCTTAGCTCACCCTTCTTTAACCTCTCGATAACCTCTTTAGTTATCTTGACTTTACCATTCTCAACAACGAGTAGAGGCCTCCTAACTCTACCTGCATCACAGTTTATGTATACCTCATTTAGGTACTCAGTCTTTAAGTATGATATGTTTACCTCATGGTGAATCTTACCCTGTCTCCTTAGCTCTCTAATTCTCCTTACAAGATCCGAGCCATCCTCCTTTAAGTAATAACCTATTAATGTACCGTCAACAAACACTTTAACATACTTAGTTAAGTTAGCTTCTAATTCTTCATCGCCAGCTCTTAATCTCTGGAATAACTCTTCAATAGGTACTACACCCAAGTCCTTGAGTAACTCAATTATTGGTCTCGGATCTATACCTACAGATATATGAGCACTTAATGCTAGATTCTTCACTAATCCACAGTTAGGTCCTTCAGGTGTCTCAAATGGGCATATCCTACCCCACTGTGTTGGGTGTAGGTCTCTAGCCTCAAAGTGTGGCTGACCTCTGCTTAAGGGTGCTACAGTCCTTCTTAAGTGGCTATGTGTTGAGATCCAGTTAGTTCTATCAAGTATCTGACTAACACCTGTCCTACCACCAACCCAGTTACCAGTAGCTAATGCGTGTCTCAACCTATCAGTTACTATGTCAGGTCTCGCTAACGCTCTTAGATTTAACTTCCTACCTCTTAACCTATGTCTCTCAACTTGGTACTTAAAGTCCTTAATGAATTGCTTAAATGCTACCCTAAATAATTGTGCTAGTAAGTCACCAGCTAGTCTTAATCTTCTGTTAGCGTAGTGGTCCTTATCATCAGGTTTCCTCCTACCTAGTACTAACTCTAGGAGTTTGTTAGCCATCTGACCTAGGTATAGGGCTTTCTTTATCCTATCAGATGGTGAGGTACCTAAATGTGGTAGGAAGTAATTATCAATTATCTGTGCTGCTCTCTCTATTCTAGCCTCCCTAGCCTGACCTAGTGCTACTCTTGAACCTATGTAATCTAGGGCATCCTCCTGAGTTCTTATTTCTCTAGCTTGGAGTAGTGATGGAAGTAATTCATTCTGAATTGCAGGATCTGTTGAGACTGCGAGGACTATATCTCTATCACTTTCTAATCCTAACGCCCTCATCATTATTACGAAGGGTATCTTAGTAGGAACTGGTGGGAAGTTTATAACTAATGTACCATCCTTTAATCTATCTAGAATAATAGGTACTCTATAACCTGCTGATGCTGAAATGACCTTAGCGGTATGAGTTATGTTTGTACCCTCCTTAGCCTTATCAACAAATACTCTATTGGGTGCTAGATCCTCTTGAGTAACTATAACTCTTTCAGAGCCATTAATTATGAAGTAACCACCTGGATCTCTCCAATCCTCACCTATAGCTATCAATTCATCCTTATCCATTCTTGATGTTGGGTCTAGTACGGATCTAACCATTACTGGTAATTCACCAAGTGGTATCTCCTGCCTTGCTATCTCAACACCATTCTCATATAAGGCAACTACTAACTTCATCGGTGCTGCATAAGTTAGGTTTCTAAGTCTAGCCTCCATAGGTGTTAGTCTCTCAATATTACCTTCAACTTCTCTAAACTGAGGTTCACCTATCTTGATATCTAAGATTTCAATATATACACCAGGCTGGCTTGCCTCTATACGTCCAATCTCTCTAACTATTTCCTTAATCCATGATGTTACAAAAGCATTATATGAATCTAGGTGTTGCCTAACTAGTCCTTTCTCCTTAATGAATGCTTCCATCAGCACCCAACGATCTTCAGGTGTAAGCCATGAGTTTGCATTATTACTCATAATCCCACCACAAATTAACCTGCAACAACAAATCTATAAACAACTATTTTACCCGCTGTTGGTGATTTCCTCTCAATACGTACTATGTCTCCAGGTTTAGCACCTATCTCTCTAGCTACGGGATCTGAAGCTCTAATCCATGGTAACTTATCAGGTGTAACGCCTAATTCCTTAAGTACCCTTATTGCTTCTTCAGGTGATAATACCTCATGCTTAGGCACTAATTCATGATCTGTAACTTTAAACTTCTTCTTACTCGACATATCCACCACTCAACTATTTGGGATTCTGATACACTAATTATAAGTTTTAACTCGAAAATAACATAATAGTTGATGTTCTCTAAGTGAGTTACCGAGTTCAAATCCCATAGTTAATATAATATGCATTGTAATCTTTATAGGGGGTGAGTATAGAGGTTTACGGGCCCGTAGCTCAGCCAGGTAGAGCGGCGGGCTTTTAACCCGTAGACGGTCACCGACCGGCGGAGGTCCCGGGTTCAAATCCCGGCGGGCCCGCCACACCCATTTAATTACGGCAGTAAGTACTCCACAGTAATTTTCTTAAGAAGTTCATTGAGAATGGATCTATCAACTAAGATTATTGTTCCAATGAATTTTAAGTCAAGCTTAAGTAATTCTATAAATTTCTTCAAATAAGGTGTACATTCCCTGCCTAGTATAGAGTATATAGCTATAGTTGATGATCCCTTATCTATACCCACCTCTTTTACCAACTCTAAACTCTCATAAATAGGTGTAATAGCTGATGGTATCAAAGCTAAGGGTACATTTAGTCTAAAGGCTATACCTAATGTTAACAATACTGGAGTATTAGGTGGTGCTATTAAGGCTGTCACACTTGTACCTGTTAATTGGTTTTATAATTTTCATGTAGAAGTACAAACTAAGGTAGTTAGTAATTAAGGGGTTACTTAATAATTTTACTAAACTACCGTACTTCTTATTACGTATTAACCTATGTATGAAATCCTTAACTACCTCTCTACTCAATAACTTACTAAGGATTCTCTTAGAAGTCTCTTTATCAGGTATAGTTAAGCCATGATAATACTTGCTAAGAGTTGATACTAGTATATCAAGCAATGAGCTTAGTTAACGGTACCGGAAAGCCTCTTTAATTGCTATTAGTACATCAACACAGTCGATCCTTAATTTAAGATCATCATACTTCTTACTGAAACCCCTCCTCAATATTTTCATAACGATACTTAATCACCTGGAATTTAGAGGTTAGAGGTTTAACTTAGTATTTAAAGGATGAAGAAGCCTAATAATATAGATGAGCGAGGTCTATAAGCGCTGAATCATGATGACAAACCCACGCTGCGATGCTTTCTCCAAGTTTAAAATCAGACAAATGCCTTCTCATCAATATTCAGTTCCAGGGGTACTCATCACGCCAGTCTATATTAATCTTCACTACTTAAAAACTTAGGAGTACAGTCTTGAGGCTGAATATTATACTAAGGTCTTTAAGAATACCTATACTACTCTCTTTATATGCTATAGTTTGGCTTAGCCTACAACCATTTATAATTAAATTACTGACTACGAACTACTTAGGTACTTCGGAACTAGCTAATGTTATCTCTGTAATTGTATATTTCGTAATTAATGTAGGATGGTTGTATAGTTGGTATAGATTGGCTAAGGAAGTAAGGAATAGAGCCTTAGTAAAGCACATCTTGAATAGTAAAAAAGGATAGCTTAGGTTCAGCGCTACAGTGGGTCATCACGTATCAGGCCGCCCGTCGTTGACATCATTACCTACGTATAACTATTTACCACTGATTATATATATGCTTGGTCTCCAAGGTAATGCGTATCTCTTCCTTCCACCAAGGTCTGGTACTTTAGGATCATTAGACATGTATATAGCTCTGATTTTAATGTTGCATGACCTTTCTATGTATTCCTTAAATTGATTAATTACTTCATATTCATCCAATCCTCTAATCCTTATTAAGTACTCCAAGTACTGCCTAGGTAGCTTCATTACTAACTCATAAAGTACTTGTAGGTTTCTTACGACCTCCTTACCTTTAAATCCTAACTTACCCATCTCCCTACCTAGTAGTCTCAACACATCAGAGAACTTACCACCCTTGATAACGACATCGTAAACTTTAGCTAAGTACTCATAGTAGTTCCTTGGTGCAACGTAGATTACCGCCTCATTTCCTCCAACAACTTTAACGAGTTCTCTTAAATCTTCAACTAAGTTATCAATAAACATTATCTTAAGCTCTACATCAGGTTTGAAATATTTCTTCAAGTAATTAAGTGGAGGTATCTTTTCGGTAACAATCAAACTCTCATTACCTATTACGTGCCATAACTCCTCAGCTATGAATGGTGTAAACCATGACATCATGATGAGCCATAATTTAATATACTCGTCCACTACTTTTGATGGCTTATTAACCATTGATAGATACTTCTTTAAGTCTTGATACATTAAATAAAACACTCTTATACCTGCTGCTCTAATTCTGACACTATTCAACTCATTAATGACTCTTTCAACGTGACTATATAACCTACTCATAAGCCACTGCTCAGGCATTTCAAACGAGTCAGTCTTATCAGTTACTGAGATATCTCTTATTAATTTTTCAATATCCATTAATCTTTCAATAGCTCTATTAACAGCTTCCTCACTAAAGTTTAAGTCCTGCTCAACTTCAGCTTCAGTAGCTATTGTCAATCTAACTACATCAGCTGAGTAATTATCAATTAAACCTCTAAGAGTCCTTATATTCCCTTTTGATTTAGCCATCTTTTCTCCTTTTATCAAGACCCAACCATTAGCTACTATTTGCTTAGGCCACTTATCCTCGGGGAATATAGCTACGTGGTTAAATATGAAGTACGTTAAGTGATTAGGTATTAAGTCCTTACCACTATGCCTAGAATCTAATGGGTACCAGTAATTGAACTCATTTCTTATATCATCAAGTACCTCCCTAGGTATTCCTAATTTCTTAGATAACTCATTACTTGAACCTACCCCGAGCATTACGTAATCCCAGAACTCACTTGTTAACTTACTTGGGTCTATCCTATACTTCCTTATCTTATGTATTACAGTGTAAAACGCCATGTATATAGTGGAGTCACTTAATGACTCAATAATCCATCCCTTTTCCCACGGTAATTCAGTACCTAAACCCCTAGTCCTAGCGCAAGCCTTAGCTCTTAACCAATCAATAGTTGCCTCAAATTGCTTACGTGCTTCCTCAGGAACTATCCTCATCTTACTTAAAGCCTTTCTAGTCAACTCCTTCCAGTCCTTATTACCATAATCTATAAACCATTGGTTCTCTAAGATCTTTACTACTATTTCAGTACCACATCTACAGTAAACTGGAGCATTCATTACTTCATACATAACGTCACCGTAACCATGGGCTATTAAGAATTCCTTGATTTTCTCCCTCGCCTCACTAACTTTGATATTTACTATTTCCTTGCAGACAAAGTCCTTAGCACCACTAATTACTTCGTGCATAATCAAATCGCAGACATCACTTCTCATATAGCCTCTCTCAAACTCCTCCTTGTAAACCTCTTTTGTAGCTCTATCCAGTAATTCCCTATCTAATTGTGACTTGACTCCTAATCTCTTAATGACATCAGCTGCTGGCACTTCCGAATAACCTTTAACTGATATTAATGGTATTGGCTTATACTCACCCCAAGCATCATGATTATCAGTACCTAAATAATCTCTTAAGGCTGCATAATCGTAGGGTGCATGGGCTGGCACGCTCATCACAACGCCTGTGCCATACCTTGGATTTACGAACTTACCAGGCAGTATCTTCACCTTATTACCTGTTAATGGATTTATGACATATTTTCCTATAAGGTCTTTAGGGTCTACCTTTTCTTTCACGATTATCCTCTTCTGGTAACTTAATCTATGTGCTGCATCACATGCAAGTATCCACGTTTCTTCACCCTTTTGCGTCCTTACGATGACTTTACAATATGCTGCTTCAGGATTAACCCATATATTAGTTACTCCAAGAACTGTCTCAGGTCGTAAAGTTGCTGTAGGGAAGTAGGCCTCACTTTCAACACCTTTAAATTTAATTATTGTAAATTCATCTATCTCGGGTTCAACATCGTCCTTCGTATCATGCATACTCACAGGCATGTTATGGTAGGGACACCAACCAACAGGGTATGTACCCTTAATTAAGAATCCCCTGCTTCTCAGCTTTTCAAACTGCCACCTTATGAAAGCCTTAAATTCAGGATCTATACTTGTAAATTCTCTTCTCCAATCTATAGATAAACCGAAATCCTTCATAGCCTCCTTACTAACTTCATGAAAGTATCTAGCAAGTTTTAATGGTTCATTAAGTTTCCTAAGTTCACTCTCGGATATTCCAAAGTTTTGAGATAACCTTTTAATTAATGCCTCATCATTCTTAGCTATTCTCTCAGCTACGGCTAGTATGGGTGTTCCTGTATAATGGAATGCCATAGGGAACAATACGTTAATACCCATAGACCTCTTAAATCTTGCTAAGACGTCAGGTATTAGGTAAGTTCTAGCATGTCCTATGTGAGCTGGGCCGTTGGGATACATGAATGCTGCAGTTAAGAAGTATTTAGGCCTTGAAGGGTCAGGATCCGCGTCATAAACTCTTCTCTCATACCATACCTTAACCCACTTTCTCGCTATACCCTTAAGGTATTCAATATACTCTTCATACTTAGCAATAAACGAACCCCAACCTATAACCTCGCATTAAGAAAAATTAAAGCTTTACTAACTTCAAGGAAAGTATCAGTAATACGGGGCTTATCATCCCTTACGGTCATACCGTGCTCCGCTCATCACATCTGTAATATATCGGTTAAAAGGGATTATATATCTGGGGTTAGAGGTTGAAGGCTATCGTAAAGGTTGATGGTAAAGGGAGAATCACTATACCTCTATACATCAGGGAGAGTATAGGTCTAGAACCTGATTCCTATGTTGAAATAGAAGTTATTGAGGGCGGTAAAGAGTTAAGGTTAAGACCTATTGCAAAATCTGATGAAGTACTAGCTGACTTAACTGTTGAATTACATAGTATTAATGATTTACATAAACTCATAGATGAAGTTGTTAGGGAGGGAGCTGATATTAAGCTATTAAAGTGTAGGTCATTAAATGAGGAGAGGTATTCCTGTACAATAACTATAGGTGTAATAGATGTTGAGTTAGTTGAGATATTACGTAGTACGCTAAGTAAGGCTAGACTACCCATAAGTTCAATTAATATTGTTAGTAGGAGGTTAAGATTATGACTATACATGTAGGTACATGCGGTTTCTCAGTAAGTAGAAAGAGGTATTTTGAGAAATTCACAACCATTGAGTTACAAGATACTTTCTACAATAAACCTGATCCTGATAAGTTAAGTAGGTTAAGAGAGGAAGCACCTAATCAGTTCATATTTAATATGAAGGCATGGCAAGCAATAACACACCCACCCACAATGCCTACATGGAGAAGAGCTAAAGTTAAGATTCCTAAAGATAAAGCAAACGTGTATGGATTCTTAAGACCTACTAAGGAGAATTTTGAAGCTTGGGATGTTATAGTCAAGGCGTCTAAGATAATTCAGGCACGTGTTATAGTGATTCAATTACCTTCATCCTTTAAATGTACAGAGGAGAATGTGAACAATATGAAGGAGTTTCTAAGTACAATTGCAAGTAAGACCGAGCCTATAGTAGGTATTGAGGTAAGAGGTGATTGGAGAGAAAATGAAGGAAAGTTAAGAGAGGTTCTCATGGAATTTAAGAATATCATACACATAGTTGATCCATTCAGATGGGAACCAGTAAAGATAGAGGATGTAACATACTTTAGACTACATGGATTAGGAGGCCGTGAAGTTAACTATAAGTATAAGTATACTGATGATGACCTACGTAAATTAAGGGATATCATTAAGAAGTTCTTAAGTACGTCAAGGGAAGTATTCGTAATGTTTAATAATATCTACATGTATGACGACGCACTAAGATTTAAGGAACTCCTCCAGCAAGTTTAAGAGCTGCATCAAGTACTTCCTTAACACCTATACCTTTTAATGCACTCATACAGTAAATCTCACCATCAAATACTGACTTAACAATATTAATAACTAATTCTAACCTCTTCTTACTAACGATATCGATTTTATTTATAGCTACCAACATCTTTCTCTTCCATTCATTAAATGTCGTCAATAGATTCTTAAGTAGGGTAATTTGCCTATCTAAACTATAATAAGATCCTTCGTACGGATCTATTATGAATATTATAGAATCAGGTAAGTTCTTAAGAGCTACTAGTGCTTTTCTCTCAATAGGATTTAGTTCATCTAATGGTCTATCAAGAATTCCTGGTGTGTCAATTACTTGAATTCTCCTATAGTTAATTTCAAGGTGTCCTACTATGATTTCCTTAGTGGTGAATGGAAAAGGTGATATTTCAGGCTTAGCACTTGAAACCTTACTAACAAATGTTGATTTACCTACTTGAGGCATACCTGCCACAACTATCTTAGGTTCACTCATGACTATACATGGTAACTTCCTTAGTTCAATAACCACCTCCTTAAGACATTCTAAATCCTTTCTTAAACGTCTAAATACTGAGAGTACCCTACCCACGTATTCTCTTGATAGCTTTCTTGCTTCAGGTACGTCAAAGCTTAACCTTATTCTCTCACTATACTCCCTTGTAAGCTTTTTAATAACTGACTTGTAGCCAATGATTTTATCTATGACATCATTATATCTATTACCTATGCATGACATTGCTATTAAGTCTCTATAGAATTGGTGGAGCTCGTCATACTTGGGTAGTAATTCTATGTTCCTGTAAAAATCGCTCATTAGGTAATCATGTATTCTTTCAACCTTAATTAAGTACTTAACTAGACCCTTCTTCCTTACTGATTTAGCTACACTTACCTTTGAGTTGTAAATCTTCAATATCCTGGTCCTGATCTCATCAAACGTCCTGATCCTTACACCTTTTAACTGATTACTTAAGCATAACCTTTCCTCTTCCAAACCACTTTCCCTCTATATTTTATAGCTACTATTCTGTGGTGAGGAATTACCCTCTCACCAATTATAATCCTATCCTTCAATATCTCAGTATCCCTGCTTAATTTAACTTCATTTACATTACTTTGACCTCCTGACCTATCTATGATGTCTATTGTAACGTCCTCTAAGCTACGTCCACTCATCCACCATAGCTTCTTTAATGTTCTCTCAATAGTTTCTCTACTCATGTTACTCATCACTCACATTATGGGTACAAACTCTTAAATTCCTGATTACGAGATAGCAGTGGTGTTAAGTGTGGGCTATGAAAGGTTGGGAACTGGTGCTACTGCCGTAGGTATTAGAACTAGTGAGGCTGTTGTTCTTGCTGCTGAGAAGAGAGTATCTTATGGAGGATTCGTAATGAGTAGAACAGCTAAGAAGGTATTTGGTGTCAAGGATAGATATGGTTTCGCATTTGCTGGTTTATTTGCTGACATTCAAACTCTTAAGAGAATCATGGAAGTTGAGATACATGCTTACGAAGTAACTAATGCTAGACCTATGAGTGTGAGAGCAGCAGCTAGACTTCTCTCAGTAATTCTCTACCAATATAAGAATTCTCCATATCTATCGGAGATAATATTTGGAGGTATTGATGAGGAAGGAACACATCTATACGTTATGGATTCATTAGGTTCAATGATAGAGGATGATTATGCGGCCATAGGTACTGGAGCTCCAATAGCTATAGGTATCATAGAGAACAGGTATAAAAAAGACTTAAGTGTTGAAGAGATTGAGAAGCTAGCTATTGAAGCTGTTAAAGCAGCTATAAGACGTGATGCTGTCTCAGGTGATGGCGTTGACGTTGTACTCATAACTAAGAAGGGGATTAAAGAGTCCTCATACACTATAGAGTAAGGAGTGAGGGATGAACACCTTCGACATCCAGAGAGCAATAGCACTTCAAAAATTTCTTTCAAGTCTTGTTAAAAAGGAAGGTAAAATAGATAAGTTAAAGAATATTGTAGGTCTTGATGTAGCTTATGTAGGCAGTACTGGTGTAGCTGTAGCAGCACTACTTGAATACCCTTCATTAACACTAAAAGAATACGTGGTAATCCGGGGGTATGTCCCCATACCCTACATTCCAGGTCTTCTTGCATTTCGCGAAGCACCTTTATTAATTAAGGCTTATGAGAAATTAGGTAGTAACGCTGACTTAGTAATTGTTGATGGTCACGGAATAACTCATCCAAGGAAATTCGGTATAGCATCACATATAGGTGTAGTGCTTGATGTACCATCGATAGGTGCGGCTAAGAGGATACTTACGGGAAGTATAGTTGAAGTTAATGGCCGTAAATACCTAACTACAGTAGATAAAGAGTTAGGTGCTATCGTTGTTGAACGAGGAAAGAAAAAAGTTTACTTAAGTATAGGTCATAAGATTTCCCTTAAAGAAATTGGGAGATTAGTACCTAAGATATTTAAGAATCACTACTTACCTGAACCAACATATATAGCTGACCTCATAACGAAGAGGGAGAGGAGGAAGATAATTAATGAAGGGAGTAACAAAAAAGACCGTAACTATAATTTGTAAAGTAGTTAGTGGTGTTGGTGAAGGAGAAAAGTACGTAAGACTTAGTCACTATGAAGATATTCTTAAGAAGCTTCTTAATGGAGAGAAGCCCTATCCTGGTACATTAAACATTCATTGCAATATTAATTATAAAGAATTAGCTAATACATGTAAACCCAAAGTCATACCTAACATGAAAGGTTATGGCGGCTTTTACTATTGGTATGCTATCTTAGAAGATCTTAAATTAGGTAATGATTCTGCAAGACTTAACGTAATTGTTCTAAGGCCTTTCCTAAGCAGGCATGAAGAATATGTCTTAGAAATAGTATCTAATATTTATTTAAGGGGTTACTTAATGTTAAGGGATGGTGATGCAGTAAAACTAAGCTTAGTATGTAATGAGGAATACGGGAAGTAGCAATGACTAGATTTAAATGCTATCGATGTATCCATTGCTGTTTCTTCGTATCACCTAACGATTACCCCATATTACTTAAGGAGGAGGTAGTTAAGTTAAGAAGCTTAGCTAAAAAGTATAAGGTTAACCTGACCTTTAAGAAGATTAATAGTAACTTTTACTTATGGGTCATAGATGGTTTTTGTCCATTCTATGATGTCAAGAGAAGGGGATGTTTAATTCATGATGAGAAGCCACTATCTTGTAAAATGTTCCCCCTACTACTAAATATAAGAACTAGAGAGGTTGGTGCTTCAATGTTATGTGACTGGGTAGCTAAGAACATTAACATAATAGCTAACCTAGATTTAAAGAATGTATTTCCTAATGAAGTAGAAGCTTTAATAGAGCTGTACAAGAAAATTATAGAATCGCAAGGAGGATAGTCATGAGTAAGGGTAAGCTGCTAGGAACTAAAGGTACTTCAAGAACTGACATATTCTTCACTACATATGATGAGAAAGTAGCTAAAAACCTCATTAACATTATTAAAAGTAAATATAAAGTCCTAAAGGTATCACGTAGCAAAGTACTAAGTGAGTTTTATTATATATCATTAGAGGGAAAAGTTAAGGATGTGGAAGATATCGTATCAGCCATTAAGGGAATTACTTGGTACAAGATTGATTACGTAGAATTTAAGTAAGGTATTATTACGTTAATTAAGCTCTATCTAATTTACAAACCTAAAGCTCTATCAAAAACTATTAACGTGATTATGATAGAAAGCGAAAACACTATTAGAAATAAGAGCATAAGTACTTCATTAACCTTTGAGTGGTTAGTACTGATGCTATGTAGTATTACAATTACAGCAAGAACTACTAATGCCACTATTACCTTGAACTTTGAGTATGTACTCAAATCATCTTTAGATGAGCTTGATCTTAATACCACCTCCTAACACCCTTGATAGTGCTACAGACATTGATGTGAGAAATGCTATGTAAACACTTGGGAGAAATACTAAAGTGTAAAGATACGCAACACTCATAATGATGTATGAGTAGAGTATGCTCGTTAAGTCACTTAATGCTATAAGTCTCTTTTCAGATATACTAGGTTTTAGCGGTTCATAAATACCTTTAAATACTATGATTAACGTGTTACTTAATCTTTTTAGCTGTAATGGACATTCATATAACTTAATACCACGCCATGTGAATTCACTCCAATTACACGCTATATTAACGTCATTAACATTAACATATTCTATGTTAACATTGCTAAACCTAATCAATTTTACTTGAGTAGCTGATTGCGTATATAGGTTAATGATGACTATATCACCATAGTTCGTTATCTCTCTTACCATGGTGTCACTATTCAATATAATTGAAAGGCCATTGGTGTACAGTAGGAATGGTACCTTGAGTGTTAATGTACTTCTAAGCTCACTAGTGTTTACCCTATATGGTTTAGGTGTAAAGAGATATCCCATGAATTCTATTTTAAGGAATAGAGTCAAGTTTGTTGGTATCAAATCCTTACCGTAACCTAAGCTTATAATTCCATACCTATTCCCTAAGATTACTCCTCTAGGCTCATCACCTTCCTTAGTGTAAATTAAGAGTATAGGATATGGTACTCTATTCCCTACTTCATCAATAACAACAATATTAGTTGAGTTTATGAAAGAACTACCTAAGGATTGGTTTATACTCGGTGTGAGGTATGTAGTGAAGGCTGGTAGTAATGGAAAGCCTACATACATCACTATTGATGAAGCTATCAAGAACGCGCCAATACCCTTACCTATCCTAAATGGTAGTGAATAAAGTAGAATGCCCAATAACATTAGCTTATCCTTTAAGGAATATATGGTTAATGCAAGGAAATATATTATTTTAAGAGCTGAGAGAGCCGTCGATATGTAAGTAAGTGCTAAATTAATTGGTGATGAAATAATGAGTGCATAAACGCTTTTGAAAAATGAGGAAATATACGATAATGTACCAAATAATGTCAGTAACATAGCAGTTCTAGCTACGAGCCAGTTTATGAAGTTAGACCAGGAATACCCTATTAAATTTAGTATGTAATCACCTAGGTGAAGGAGTATTCCATATATCGATATTAAGACTGCGGTTGATATTGAATCAATTATTAATAGCATTCCCCACTTCTTTAAATTTTTATAAGGTATAGGTAACGCTAATATTAGTATACCTATAATATATGTAAGTAACGCTAAGTTTGAAGCTAGGAGTAGAAAGTCCATACATTAGCACCTATTAGCTATGGTGTTATTGGCGTTGGAGGCATAGGCTGGTAGACATTACTGACTATGTAAGAAATTAGTGCAAATATTGTTGAGCCCATGGCCATCCAAAAAGCAGCTAAAACCGCATCCTCAATTAATCCTTGTCCTGCTCTCTTAACTCTATGTATAGGTATAGGGGATCCTCGAATAGCCCATCCAACAATCCATGTAACTAAGAATAGAAGCCATGCTATAGTCATTAATTGAGTAGTCAATTGCTGAATAAACTCTACTACACCCACGTCCCTCCCCACACATTAAAAGGGTTTAAAAATTGTATTATGGTAAGGGAAGGAGTGTATGCGTAAGTGGGGCTTTAAGAGGGACCTGTACTGGTGCCCTACCTGTAATATACCATTAAGGAGTGAACTATGTGGAAAGTGTGGTGGTAAGGCGATTAAGGTTAAGATAAATGAACCTGGAGATCTAAGGCCAGCATTTGATGGTGATTTAAAGTTTATTGAAGAAGCCTTAGTTAATGAGTTTGGTGATGCTAAGCTAATGCATAAACTAGGGATAGGGAATAACTTAACATTTCTCAATAGAGTTCCTCACTATGATGACATGAAGGAAGTAATTGTTAATGGGGTAATAGTTGGGAGATTATACTTTGATCCATATAGATTTAAATGGCGTTGGCGACTTAATAAGTTAAGTGCCCTAGAAGCTTTGAATGAAGGTTTAATTAAGCATTATGTCAGGGATAGTGCTAAACCTTTAGAGATAGTAGATGATGCTAAAAATGCTGAGGACGGTGAACAAGCAGCAATAATTAATAAGAACGGAGACATAATAGCTTTAGCCATTGCTAGGAGAGGCAAGTTCAGAGTTCAAATAATATTTAAGAAAGGTAAAGAACTACCTGAACCATTCAAGAGCAAATCAACAATAGATGATGTTCTTAAAGGGAATGACGAATACTTAAGAATGCTTATATCAAGATCCTTAGCGCACCTAGTAGTAATTAGTGAGAGAGTAGGCTTACCAATAGTTTTATCATACTCAGGAGGGAAGGATTCATTATTATCACTACATTTAGCCTTAAATGCTGGTATAGAGCCTAAATTATTATTCAACGATACGGGATTAGAGTTCCCTGAAACTGTTAGTAACGTATACAATGTCTCAAAAATATATGGTCTAGAGTTAATTACTGCAAATGCTGGTGATAAGTTCTGGCATAGTGTTAATGTATTTGGCCCCCCTGCAAAGGATTATAGATGGTGCTGTAAAGTTGTAAAACTTATTCCTATAGCTAAGACTTATAAGAAATACTTTCCACGAGGTCTTCTAGTAATAATAGGTCAACGAGCTCTAGAGTCTATAGATAGATCTTGGAGTGGGCGTGTTTGGAGAAATAGGTGGTTACCCTTAGCTTTAAACACTACACCAATACAGGAATGGGATCAGCTGTCTGAATGGCTTTACATAATTAAGAATAAATTACCTGTAAATCCTCTTTACTTTAGAGGTTTCGATAGACTTGGCTGTTATTTATGTCCTGCAGCTTACATAGCTGAGTACTACATAGTTAATAAGGAACATCCTGAATTATGGGAGAGATGGTTGAATGTACTTAATGAGTGGTGTACTAAGCTATGCCTACCTAAACAATGGGTTAGGTTCCACTTATGGAGGTGGCTTAACCCTCTAGGTCAGGGGAGGAGAAGAGTAGAATTATGGTTAGGATTAAAGAAGCCATCGAATTGGATTAATGAATATGAGAGACGTTCAGGTCTCACAATTACAGGATATGAGATTAATGGCGGGTACGTAATTAAGATTAAAGAAGGCATACCCATTGAGGGTATAGTAAAACAATATAGGATAATTGGTCGCAAACTAATAGTTAGTGATGGTAATGTAGCAATCTTAGATAGTGAGAGAGAGATTAGAGTGTCTAAGCATACTATTGCAGTTAGGAGTAATGAAAATCCGTTTGAATATGCTGTACTAACCTTAAAATTAGCCATAAGGTGGAGTAGGTGTGTAAGCTGCGGTAACTGTAGTTTATGGTGTCCTAAAGGAGCTATATCACTAAGTAATGAACGCCCTGAAGTTAATCCTGAAAAATGTATTGGTTGTGGTATATGCGTCGAAGTATGTCCGCTAGCTGAGGTATTTACGGAGAAACTTATTGTAAGTAGACTAACAGGTAATCCTAAAGGGAGACCTAGAAAGTTAAAAGCATTAAGTTTAGAGTACGTTAAGGCATTAAGGAGAAAGCAGATATCTGAGAAGGGCAGAGATTCAGAGGTTAAACAGCATTATGAAGGTATTAGTGAATTGTTTAGTGAGGAAGAGAATGAGTAATTAAGTAATAAGGTGTCAGTTAGTGGTCCCTCATTCATCAATCATTCTAGGACACCCTTCATCATACACGTTACTTCCTTAAACATATCTTTAAGCGTACTAATAACTTTCTTAATGGTGCCGTCAACGCTCTCCATGTTATTGAATACTATTATACATAACACGTTAAATTGTTTTGGGTAATCTCTATTTAGGAATCCTAAAACTAACGATTTTGAGGAAGTGCCTAAATCGTTATTAACTGTAATTGCGAGAGTCGTAAATAACTTGTTATACGGTTCAGGTAATTGGTTCCATGACTTCACAATAAGTTGAGCAAGTGGTTCATCAAGCTCTTGGACCTCACTGATTTTACAGTCCTCATTAAGGAATACTATCCTCATAGTTCACCTCACTACATATAGGTACACTCTATGATTAATTATACCATCAGAAAATAGATAAGTTTCAACAGGATCCCATCCTGGAATTTCAAATTCATGAGAAACTACACGCGTACCTCTACGTAACTCCCTCTCAAGTTTAGGTCTAAGCATTTTATTTACTGAAGTAAGTAGAAATAAAGTGATTACTGTTGCCTCAGAAATGTCTACATTAAACATGTCATCATTAATAACCACTACTCTTCCTTCAAGTCCTTTAGCTTTAACTTGACTTAAGGCTCTCTCATATAAATCCTTACGAATTTCAATACATACAGCCTTCTTAACGTTAAATACCTCAACAGCTCTTATTGGTATTCTGCCATCACCGCATCCTAAGTCGTACACGATATCGTTAGGTCCTGCCTTAGCGACTTTAAGCATGAAGTCAACTACGGGAATTGGTGTTGGTACGAACGGTACTGATACTCTACCACTCATCAATCCCCATCCACTGAAAACTAGGTACACAGTATAAAATAACTTAAGTGATTAAACATCATTAAAGATATAATGAAATGTTTCAGAAAGTATTTTAACATCATTAATCAGATCCCGGATTCCTCAACATCTACTACATACTTAACTAGCTATCTTTTAATACTTAGCGTAGATTAATTGATGGATAAGGATGCTAACGAGATTAAGAGCTAGGTTTAACAGGTTATTTTATAGTGTTGCTAAATACTTAGCTGATATAGGTGTAAAACCTAATCATGTAACTATCTCAGGATTAATCATTAGCTTAATCTCTCCCTTCATAATTTATTTCATGTATAGGAGTGCTTTCGTAGCGCTAGTTCTCGTAGCACTTTCAGCCTTATGTGATGTACTAGACGGTGCTATAGCTAAACTTACCGAGTCAGTAACACCTTTAGGTGCATTCCTTGATTCAATAAGTGATAGAGTGTCCGATATCACATACTCAATCATGCTATTAATATTAGGGATGGATGCTATATTAGTTATGATATTCATGTCTACATCACTTCTGATAAGCTACATCAGAGCTAGAGCTGAATCGCTAAGTATTAAATTGGAGGGTATAGGTATTATGGAAAGAGCTGAGAGAGTCTTAGCTGTGCTCCTAATACTATTAATTATGGCTATAGGTGAGGTTACCGCAGCACACATAGTCATGCTCATAGTATCTATATTAAACGTTTTGACCATATTACAGAGGGGCATGAAGGTATGGAGGAGTATGAAAAAGGATTTAAGGCATGGTTATTCACTTTAGGCAATGAGGTTGTTGAGGGTCGAGTAGTAAACACTAATGCTTCATACCTAGGTAGAAGGCTTACATTGTTAGGTTTTAAAGTTATAGGTAATGTGTCATTAATTGACGATGTTGACATAATATCAAATCATTTAAGGTACGTTGTTAAAACGTACAAACCTATGTTGATAGTAACTACAGGAGGATTAGGTCCAACACCAGATGATAGGACATTAGAAGCTGTTGCTAAGGCGTTCAATAAGAGGTTAATACTAAATGATGAAGCGTTGAAAATGATTAGAGAAAAATATAGTGAAATTAATTTACCTATGACTGAAGAGAGAGTGAAGATGGCATATCTTCCTGAAGGTGCTATACCCATACCTAATCCTATAGGTACAGCACCCGGTTCATGGCTGGAGATACCTGAACTTAACTTAGTAGTTATATCACTACCTGGTGTACCAAGAGAGTTAGAAGCTATGTGGGAGGGATGGGTTGAGAAGAAGTTAAGAGTTATTGGGCCAAAGATCCATATACTTGAGGAAACCTTTACAGTTGTGGGTATTCCTGAATCTACCGCTGCTAAAGTACTGAAGGAGATTCAAAAGGAATATAGTAATGTCTACATAAAAACTCATCCTAAGGGGCACGAGATTAGAGGTCCAAAATTGGAGGTGTACATTATGGCATCATCAAGAGAGAGAGGTGAGGCATTAAGAGTCGCTAAAAATGTTAAGGAATTATTAATTAAGAGATTTATAGAGTTAGGAGGTAAGGTTCACGAATAGGTTTTAAAGAAATTGTATAGACCCATACTACCAGCTATTTCCTCCCACTCAATACCGAAAGGTATGAGTAACTGCTGTATAACCGATTTTAACGCTTCCACGTACTCATTAATGTTAACATCATCTAGCTTAGCTAATTGTACAGCCTTAACCTTATCTCTAGTCTTAGTTTTAACGTAGAATATAACATCACCTTTACTAACCATAACACCATACTTTCTTAATTGCTTGGCAGCCTTCACATGTATAGGGGTAGTCTTTACGTACTCCTCCAATGGCTTATTAAGCGTAGTTCTGAATGCTACTTCATCAAGGGTAAACTCCCTATTCTTAAGCTTTAAGTACACCTCTTGGATTGAGTTTTTAAGAGCATTCTTAACCTTACTAAGCATTACTGGATTGTCTTCTAAGTCACTCATAAGATTTACAGCCTTAATGAATGTATCCTGTAAGAGTTTAGGTACGTTCTTCTTCTTACCAACCATACCTTTAATATCGACCTTACCGTTATCTTGCACACCTATGTAGTTCTTCTTTAAGGCGAAAGCAACATATTTATAAACTTTATCTACTTCAAGATCTAACTGGAACTTCTCTTCAACCCACTTAATTAGCTCATTTAACTTTCTCTCATCGGGTTTCCATAGGAATAAGGAATCAGTGTCTCCATAGAGTACTTTAAGACCTAGCTCCTTAGCCTTCTTTAATGTTGATGTAATTACATACCTACCTAGTGCTGTTACAGACTCTGCTACTGAGGGTGTATATAGTGGAAACTTCTCGTGACCAAAGACGCCATAGCTAGCATTTATGTATACCTTCATAGCGCTCTGAACAACATCATACCAACTTCTTAACTCACTAGGTAAGTCCTTCCTTTTAGCTAACTTCTTATAAATGTTAACTCTAAAGTCTCTTAACATACCTACAAGTTCCGATGTAATACCCTTCCTACTTAAGCAGACCTTATGTAGAGTTCTACCTGACTCATCCTTTATCTCACCTATCTCACCATCCTTACAGAACTCAGGTAGTGGATCTATTGTTTCATAACTTAAGTTCCAAACCTTAATTATGCTCGGGTATAGCGATGCGAAGTCTAATACCACCACATTAAAGTATACACCAGGTATCGGGTCTATCACTATAGCACCTGCATATCTCTTACCACCTATCTTAGCTGATGTCTTAACTACGCCCTTAATCTTTAGTAACTCATCCTCATTAGGTATTAAGTAGTTCCTCCTTCTGTGTTCCCAATACATTAGGTTCTTAATCCATGCTGATACCTTCCTCCTCGTTACATCCTCTAATGACATCTTAGCTAGTCTCATTATTAGTATTATGAGCTTCCAAACAAGTTCATCATTAAATGTTGTTAATTTTAAGGTTAAGGAACTATCAGTTGCGTTATACTCTGCTAGCTCACTTAACGATATATCACCAACAGCTTCCTCAAGCTTGATTTTTGCTTCACCTAGGAGTGCTTGAGCTATAGCATCGAGTGTTTTCTCCTTATATGCTGAACCGAATGCATAATTCTGTATGGCTTCGATACTGAAGAACTTGTAAAGGTCTATGTGGAATCCATGCTTAATACTTACGAAATCCCTAACCTCAACTATTGGATTTAACTCAGGTTCAATACCTAGTATCATAGCTCTATTATGTAGATACGGTAAGTCGAATTCATCACCATTAAATGTCAATATTAATGGGTAATCGTTGATAATCCTAAATGCTTCAAGAATCAAGGCTCTTTCACTATCAAAAATCTCCACCTCATAATCACTAGGTATCTTTCTTAAATCACCTATCTCAACACCATCCCTACCTAATAGAAGGACTTTCCTTAACCCATCATTAGATGTTAAAGCAATGCTTATCACAGGATACGGAGTCTTCACAGCATCAGGTATCCTACCCTTAAATGGGGTATACACTTCTATGTCTATGGCTAATCTCCTGATCTTAGGTGGTCTTGCCTCAAATAGTGGTACGTACCTTAGTGCGTTTCTTTTTAGATCCTCAGGTAAGTCTTTAACAGCTGACTCAAATAACTCAATTACTTCCTTAGGTATCTTTACCTCGACTTCCTTTAGTAATCCCTTACTAGCTTTATACACCATTCCAGGTATTAAGCCATTGTCAAATATGTAGTTATCATGATACTTTATTTTAGCTTCCCATACATTCTTAAAGTAATTCCTTAACCTCCTAACTGCTTGCGGGTCCTTGACAACAACCTTAGTGAGTCTAACCTCCTTACCTCTAAGGAGGTCGTACTTCCTAACTACTTCTAAATGACTGAATGATTTATCATTAACAACATTCCTCATTTGCTTTATCCTATCAGGTTCCTCATCTGTTAGGAAGTATGGCATGTGACCTGTAACATCGTAGACCTCATAAACCTTATCATTTTCATCGTCATAGAACCTTAGGTAGGCCTTAGCATGAGCACCTGAATAGTATGAGCCCATCAAGTAGGCTTTTTCAAATGTATTAGTTCTACTAAGTATCTCTGAAAACTCCTTGTATTCCTTAACCTCATTAGACGTTACATGTAGTATGATGTTAATTCCTTCAATGTTATACTGCCTTACATCGGAGTTAGAGCTATGCTTAGTGAATTCCATGAGGCTTCTGTACTTACCTTTATACCTCATTAATGCTCTACTCCTAACCCTCTTCATCCCCAAAAAGACACTCACCTTACTAACTTTAAAATAGCTATCATACTTAGTGTCTTAAGAATACGTTAAATAGGCTGTATTACTATGCTTATCTTAGGTGTTATTTTGACTTACACTATATTAGCGTTAGCACCTAAGGCTGCATTCTTAGGTATAGCTACAGCGTCAGGCAGTATTGCTGTTGGTTCTCGCGTTCCATGGGCTAAGTACCCAGTAGCTTGTGTAGCTACCCAAGCATATACTAATCCATCCTTAGGTCCTAAAATAATAAGGCTCATTAATGAGGGATGCAACGCATCTGAAGCTCTGAGAAGAGCCTTAAGTGATGATCCTGAACCCAACCTTAGGCAGGTTGCAGTAATGACAATTAACGGTGATAAAGCTGTTCATAACGGTCGTGACATACCTAGAGAGATGGGTTATTACGTAGGTTCAAATAGTGTATGTATTGCTAACTTGGTAGTCAACTCTAAACTAGCTCAAGAAATGTGTAAGGTATTTGAGGATAACTATGAAAGAATTAATGACTTAGGTGAATTCGTGAAATTCCTCCTGGAAGCATTAGAATATGCACATAGCATAGGTGGTGATAAGAGGGGTGATAGAAGTTCAGCACTACTAATTGTTGGTAACACATCATATGGAGACCTCTATGATAGGATCGTAGATTTAAGAGTAGACCTTAGTAATGAACCCATAAGAGATCTTAAACAGTTAACTAAAGCATACTTAGGATTTAAAACCACATAAATTACCGATCATTTAAGCCAGCACTACAACCTACTCTATACTAAGAAAGACTCTTTATAAGTTCCTAATCACTAAGTATGATGAAGGGCCCGTGGCCTAGCCAGGATAGGGCGCCGGCCTTCGGAGCCGGAGGCCCCGGGTTCAAATCCCGGCGGGCCCGCCACATCTTAATGAGATATTTAAGGAACGCTTTTTCCATTTCTTAAATTTCGTCAAGAACGTAGGTAAGAGCCCTATACTTAAGAACTATTATAGTATTATAGTTTAAGAATGATAACCTTGCTATCTACCATGGGAACTACTAATCTTAATTGTGACGACTATCGTTCAACATGTTAAGTAATAAAATAATGATGAGATAATAGGACTATATCTTAGTGCCTCAAATTACCATCGGTTCCTAAAATATCTCTTTATTAAGTGTTAACCTTTAAAGCTGGAGGTCTGGCTTCAAGTCCTCACGAACCTTCTAATAAAGTTTATTGTATTGCTAGATATCACTTGGCAGTCTTTCATCTTTAGAGTTAGTGTAGCGAGGGATTGTAGGAGATTAAGAAATTAATAAAAATTCCTTGGTTATTATGTAAGTGTATTGAGAGCTGTTTGAACAATGAGTTTCTCAGCTATCTTTAATCTCCTACTTCGAAACCCCTTTATCCATTTGCCATCGTGTTGAAGCTTATCAGATACAGACAATATAATAGCTAATCTTATATTTCTATACTTCGCCACACTCATTAGTGCTGTAGACTCCATATCAACGCCGTACACACCATTCGAAGAATACTCTATAACTTTATCGATTGTCTCTCGAAATATGGCATCTGTAGTCCAAACACCTCCCTTAACGATGTTAACTCTTCTTCTCTCCGTTAATGTTATAGTTTGCTTGTATAGAGCTTCAGCTAGCTCCATATCAGGGATAGGTATGTAATTCGGGTCAGGAATATAGTGAAAGCTTGTTCCCTCCTCACGCACACCCCAAGTAGGGATAAGTATATCACCTATATTCAGCTCAGGATGAATAGCTCCAACCTTACCAATAACTACGAACACTTCACCACCCATAGCGACAAGAACCTCAAGAGCAGCTACCGCAGCAGGAGAGCCTGGAAAAGGAAGTGCAACAACAACCTCACTCCCACGATAAAAGCCCGTAAAGCTTTTGAAAAGCCATCCACTAAGTCGTACAGCCTCAGCACCCTCAAGCATAGCCTTAACCCTCTTGAGTATTGAGGGATGAAAAACCAGGATTATCTTCTTTCCATGCAATACTTCATCCTTCCTAAGATTACACGGATCTATAACAGGCTTTCCACATCCAATTTTAAATCCGAACTTCACCTTCACGTCACTCTCTACAAACTTAGTAATCCATTAACCAAACAATAACTTTACTCTTACAATAATATGTACAGGACAAGTAAACATGGATCAAATATTAGGTTTCTCTTCAACTTTCTAAGGAAACTTCTCAAGTAAATTCCTTAAGGTCTAAAGGTCTTTTCCTAATAAGCTCTCTAATCACCTGTCTAGCCTAAGAATGATATTTTAATTCAAACATTACAGAACTACTTTAGCTATGGAACGTTATTACACATTTAGTGAGTATATTGAGAACTCCATAATCAATTCTATGTTAGTATAAGTATGACTTAAAGCACTATTATTCTAGGGTGGTTTGATTGAGTAGTACATTCTCATCTATAGGTAAACGTGTAAGATTGAGTAGGATATTACCTGATGGGAAGGCCGTAATATTTGCTTTTGATCACGGTGTTGAGCATGGACCTTCAGATTTCCCGCCAGAATTTGTGAATCCTAGAGTCATTATTGAGAAGGTTGTTAGTGCTGGTGTTGATGCTATTATGATGCTTCCCGGAATGGCTAGGCTAACTCATGATGTATGGATGGGTAAGGTAGCATTAATAGTTAAGATAACGAGTAAGACTAACTTAAGACCTGAGGAGAGTAGGTTAGTACAGAGTGTTTTCGGGTTTGTTGAGGACGCTATAGCTTTAGGTGCTGATGCTGTTGCAGCTACAGTGTATTGGGGAAGTCCCTATGAGGATGTAATGCTTGAGAGATGGTTCGCCATACGTAACGCCGCAGACTCTCTTGGCTTACCATGCCTGCAGCTAGCATATCCAAGAGGCCCACATATAAAGAACATATATGATGTTGAGATAGTAAGATACGGTGCTAGAGCTGCTGCTGAATCAGGTGCTGACCTAATAAAGACATATTACACAGGTAGTAAGGAAACATTTGCTGAAGTCGTAAAAGCGGCCTCAGGGATACCCGTATTGATGAGTGGTGGACCGAGAGTTGAGAAGGCTATAGATTTCCTTAAGGTCGTAAAGAACGTTATGGATGCTGGTGCTAAGGGAGTTGTTGTTGGTAGGAATATATTCCAACATAAAAACCCTAAAGGTATGGCTAAAGCAATAATGGCGATAGTTCACGAGGGGAAGGAACCTAGTGATGTAATCAAGTATGTAGAGTAGGTGTAGGTATTGATAGACGTAGTTACTGTTGGCCATGTCTTACTAGATATTAGATTCTTAGTTAATAGGTTTGTAGGTCCCGATGAGGAGGGCGTAATACTTAAGGAAACACGTGGCGTAGGTGGTTCAGCAGCTAATGTGGCAATAGGTGTTAGGAGGCTCGGATTTAAGTCAGCCATCATAGCTAAGGTAGGTTTCGACCCATTCGGTAGAATAGCTGTTGAAGAATTAATGAAAGAGGGAGTAGACCTATCAGGTTTAAGGGTAGGTTTTGGAGCAACAGGCTTTAGCATAGTAATAATTGATAAGCAAGGTCGAATAATCATATATGGCTTTAAAGGTTCATCAGAAGAGTTAACACCTCAGGAAGTGGATTTAAACATCATTAAGAACTCTAGACTTGTACATATTGCTAGCTTAAGACTAGATACATCTGTAAGAGTAGCTAAGATAGCTAATGAGCTAGGTAAGACCGTATCATGGGATCCTGGTAGGGTATTATCGATGACTGGACTAGAGAGATTGAAGGAAATCATTAGATATACTGACATAGTTTTAGCTAATGAGGAGGAAGTAGGAGCCATGACGGGTGAGAATGATTATAGAGTAGCGGCTAAGATATTAAGAAGCCTAGGTCCTAGGTTAGTAATTGTTAAGAGGGGGTCTAAGGGTGTCTACGTGGATTCCCATGAAGGATGTTTTAATATGCCATCACTTAAACCACCGAAAATAATTGATACAACAGGTGCGGGTGACGCGTTTGCTGCAGGTCTTATCACAGCCTTCTTTAGAGGGTATAGTGTAAAGGAAGCAGTTAGGTATGCTATTGCTACAGCAACTTTGAAAATATCAAGGCTAGGTTCGCATGAGATACCTACGCATAGTGAAGTAATTAGCTTCCTTCAGACACGTCAGCAATTATAGGCTTAAGGACGGATATAAGCTCTTTAACGCTAATCTTAACTAAGTGATGAATTGACCCTCCACCAACAAGGACTATATCTTTCTTCAATACCTTCTCATCAAGTATTACACTTAATTTAGCTATAGAGTCTATGAGAGGGCTTACCTCACCAGGTTTAAGACCTACAATCTCTTCCACTTCATCAGGTTTAGCAAGCCTAACAGTTTTAACACCTAAAAACTTCCTTAACTTCTTCAAACTTAATCTATAATTACCTAAGAGCAATACTGCATAGGGCTTATCGTCAGCTAATACTATCAACGTTTTTATAATGGTGTCTGGAGGCATTCCGGAAGCCTTCGATGCTTTAGGGACACTCTCAACACTTTCACGAAATTCTAATATCTCAGCTCTTAACTTATGTATCTTAATAAATTCCTTAACCTTCATGACACCACTTAAGCTCAAGATGCAAACCCTAATAGTAATTCCCAGAAATCAGTTTTAAACAATCATAAACTTAATTACTCTATAGTTATTATTTCGCTTACACAATAAGTATATTTATTCCTCCCAATGTGTAAAGGTATTTCCCTAATTATCTCGCTACGGAAGAACTCATAATCAGGTTTAGCATATATATCCTCTATCCTCCCCACAATAATGTTGTGATCGCCTGCTTCAATATCTTTCCATAAAGTACACTCAGCTACTACGAATGATTCAGATATTATTGGAATTCCTAACTTTCTACCTCTTTCATACGTTAATTTAGCTTTCTTAATCTTATCAGGTATATCTCTACCACTAACTGAACCTAAGAAATGAATGCCGTCTAAGTACTTCTTCGGTAATATATTTACTGAGAACTTCCTACTTCTTATTATTAATTCGTACGTAAGCCTCCTCTTGGAGATAGCTACAGCAATATATGGAGGACTTCTAGATATAGGCATAGTCCAGGAAGCTGCCATAGCATTAACCTTACCTTCAAATTCTGACACAACTAAGACTACAGGTCTTGGATGTAATACATATGGCCACTCATTTAACCCAATACTCTTCCAGCTCAATGTAAAAACCCAAGTAATAATTTTGATAGTAACTATTTATTTCTTGAATAAACAGCTAATCTAAAAGAAAACCTGCTGTATAAGCTCATTTACATATATCCTAAAGCTCTTAATCTTTCCTTAATTTTCTCCTCATCCTCCTTACTTAATTCTACATGCTCCTCCTCAGTTAATACCTCTCTTAGTAAAAAGTAAAAACTCAATAAGTTCTTCAACACTATTAAAGCCGCCCTGTTCTTTTATGAACTTTAACGCCTTATCATATAATTCCTTAGATATTGATATTTGAACTTTATCTTCACCCATTTCACTCACTCATGATTAATACTGTGTTAAGAATTTTTATTTCCTTCCAAAAAGTAGTTCCTCAATTACCTTTCTGACGTCACCTATTTTCAAGACTCCTAAGTCTCCACGAGGTATAGTTTCTTCAGGGTCATATATTGATAACACCCCCATCCAGTCATGCATAGCATCATCAGGTCCTCTATCATTCTCCGGTAAATATCTTGATTGCCAACCAAGTGTTCCTGCAGGTCTCCAGTTAAGGTCGTCTAGATATACCATGAGATCAGGTGCATCACCCCTAACTTCAGGGTATAATTCATGAGGTCTATAAACACGATTATACCATTTATCGCCCTTAGGCCCCTTTATACTTTTTATATCCTTCCTCAAACTATGTATTATACTCTCATACTCTTCTTCATTAACTACACCGTACTTCTCTCTCCCCTTAAGATTTATGAAGATTCTACTATAGTAACCTCCCCATCCCCATGCTATTGTATGTTCCCAATCTATCATGTCCTTACATATGATCGTGTACCTTTCATTCTTATACTTAGGAGCATCAGATACTCTTTTTAGCGTCTCATACCCATTCCTTAATAATACTTGAAATAAGCCATAATTTAATCTATTTCTCACTCTCTTCTTCCTCTTTACCTTCTACTGCTATGTAATAGTATTCGCCTAATGCCTTCTGTTTTCGATCAAGATAGGAGCCTGGCTTATTGACCCTAGGTCTGCCAGTCTTAAGGTCTCGCCTAAATGTTACACCTACATCCTTTAAGAACACATTCATACCTGACCTTAGGTCTAATGGCTGTGATGCATAACCCTTAATCCCAGGAGTTCCTTTAAACACCATAACTCTGTGAGCTATGAAGTCTATGATTGATAGGTCATGATCTACTACAAACATCACTTTACGTCTTAACTCATTAACTCTCCTAATAGCTTTCGCAACTGTTAACCTTTCTTCAACATCTATGTATGCTGATGGCTCATCTATTAAGTATACGTCCGCATCCTTAGCTAATGCAATAGCTATAGCGAATTTCTGTAATTCACCACCGCTTAACTCATCAATTCTTCTCTCAGTAAGTTTATGTAGGCCTAATTTTCTTATAACATCAACCCTAAACCAATCAGTATTAATGATCCCATCCTTACTTAATTCCTTGAATGCCTCCTCTACGGTTTCCCATGGATAATACTCAGCACGTATGTATTGGGGTTTATAACTTATCCTTAAGCCCTCAGTTGGTACGTATCCTTCATCAGGTTTTAGCTCACCTGCTAAGAGTCTAATGAATGTAGTCTTTCCTATACCGTTAGGCCCTAAAATACCTATAACCTCACCTTCGTAACCAAAACCCTCATCAACTCTTAATTCAAACCTATCAAGTTTCTTCGTCATTCGAGGCCAGGAAATGTACATTACTTTATAGGTTATCTCTCTTTCAGGTGCCTCAGCGTGAACTCTAAACTTAATAGGTTCCTTCCTAATTCTCATGTTCTCAGCTGGTAGGTAACCTAAAAGAAAGTGGTTTATTCCTGCACCAACTGAGTAGATCTTAGAGAATATACCGTAAACACCTGCCTCACCATAAACTATGGATACATAATCAGATACGTAATCAAGTATGGCTATATCATGCTCAACTATGAGTACGTAGGAGTTCTTAGGTACATACTCTCTTATAACTTTAGACATGAGTAATCTCTCTTTAACATCAAGGTAGCTTGCAGGTTCGTCAAAGAAGTAGGCATCAGCATCTCTGAGTAAGGCAGCCATTATAGTGAATTTCTGTAGCTCACCCCCACTCAATGTTGGTACCTTATGATCCCATATACCATCCATGCTTAAAACATTCTTTAATTCATTAATGAGTCCTCTCTCATCAATTCTTTTTAATACATCACCCACTCTACCTTTAATATACTTCCTAACAATGTCAACATGCTGTATTTTATGAATAACTCTAATCTTTTTATTAACTAATTTGTATAGGTATTGATATAATTCAGTACCTCTGAAATGATCTAAGACTTCGTCCCAAGAGATGCTTTTATCAAATTTACCAAGGTTTGGGGTTAATTCGCCTGCTAGTATTCTTAAGGCTGTAGTCTTACCAGTACCATTCTTCCCTATAATACCTACAAACATCCCTTGTTGAGGAACAGGCAAACCATAAAGTTTAAATGCGTTAGGACCATATCTATGTACAACAATTTTTTCAAGTTCGTCAGGTAAGTTAACTATAGTTATTGCCTCATATGGGCATTTCTTAATACATATACCGCATCCAACGCATGAAGTTTCATGTATGAATGCCTTACCATTAACCTCTTGAGATAACTCAATAGCCTTACCGCCACTTCTATTAATAGGACAAAATCTTATACACTCTAAGTTACATCTATGAGGCTTACATAGGTCATAGTCTACAACTGCTACTCTGACCATTCCTGCTACCTAAGTCTATAGATATAGTTAAAGGAGTATATATTAATGCCGAGTATGGATGTTAATTAGGGATGAAGAGTGGTGACGGCTAGGATCTAATGACTGAACAAATTAAGTTTAAAGACTGACCTAGTAAAAAATTACCACTCCTCTTCCCATTCCTCCTCCTCTTCCCACCACTCTTCCTCCTCTTCTTCCCACCACTCCTCCTCTTCAAACATAGCTTGCCACAAGTTACACTCTATGATTAAGTATTTAAGCATTCAATTAATTTTATTAAATATTGTCTATGTAGAGTTTGATGGTCTTTAGCAATACATTACGTAAGATTTCATTAGCGTCTTCACCATATGTATTGTAAACTCTCTTAATAATTTCGACATTACTAAACCTTTTAATGACGTCCTCTAGCGATACTTTAACACAATTACTCAAGGTTAACGACTTAATGCTTCTCTCGCATACCTTAATTACAAGTAAGTGTTTTGTATTCTTAACTTCATTACTCATGATGCTTAGTACCTTATGAACCTGTCTATTACCTAGTAGGTAAAGAAGGAATTCAATGTATGGTTTCTTACTTATGTTGAATCCTTCTCTAAATGACTTGAAGGTGTAGTACGCAGCAACTAATACATGGATTCGTGAGACTAGCATAGCTGGTGGTAATGCCTGAACTATACAGCCCTCCTCTTGCAACTTATTTAGTGAATTAATTACATCCTTATCAGTGGTTAGACATGAATCTACATGTAGATTATTTATGTAATTCACTAATTCATTAATACGTTCCAGTAATTCCTTCACTCAATACCCACCATTTGTGATGTAGCTATTGAGTCTGCTCTTGACTTTGCCTCTTCTTCTGAAGTTTAACAAGATGTGTTAAGTAACCTGCTATTTGATTCCTTAACTTCTTAGACTTAACATAGACATACTTATTTACTAATTGCTTATTAGCCTCAAAATCATCACTAACCTCGTTGGGATATAATTCTAATAACTTCCTTGCTGTCCTCTTTACTAATGATATTCTTACCTTACCCATCCTCCCGCCATTAGACCTAATTCCCTCAGTAAATATTTAAATGTATATGTTATTTCACTAAATACTTCTTTATGTCTTTGAGTATCAATTAAAGTTTATATAGAGGCGGTCCTAATTAGATTCAAGGGGTAGGTCTATGAGCCAGCAGCAGAGGGGAGCTGTTGTACCCACTACTGGTATACCTGTACTAATATTGAAGGAGGGAACTCAGAGAACCTCAGGACATGAAGCTTTAAGGACTAATATGATGGCAGCTATAACTATAGCTGAAATGTTAAGGACCACCTACGGACCTCGTGGTATGGATAAGATGCTTGTAGACACCTTAGGTGAAGTAACTATTACCAACGATGGTGCCACCATACTTGATAAGATGGACGTACAGCACCCAGCAGCTAAAATGTTAGTCCAGATTGCTAAGGGTCAGGACGACGAGGTTGGTGATGGTACGAAGACATCAGTAATATTTGCTGGTGAACTACTTAAGGCTGCTGAGGAGTTATTAGAGAAGAACGTCCATCCGACAATAATAATTAATGGTTATAAGAAGGCATTACAGGAAGCTACAAGATTCGCTGAGAAGATAGCTAAGGATGTTGATTTAAACAATAATGAACTATTGAAGAAGGTTGCCGCAACCGCACTCACAAGTAAGGCGGTACATGGTGTTAGAGATTACTTTGCTGAAATAGCTGTTAAGGCTGTAAAGCAAATTGTTGAGTATAGAGACGATAAGAGATACGTAGATATAGACAACATACAGATAATCAAGAAGCATGGAGGATCATTAGCTGACACCAAGCTAATCTATGGTATTGTTCTTGATAAGGAGGTTGTTCATCCTGGTATGCCTAAGAGGGTTGAGAATGCTAAGATAGCATTAATAGATGCACCACTAGAAATAGAGAAACCTGAAATCGATGCCGAGATAAGAATTAATGACCCGACAATGATGAGGAAATTCATTGCAGAGAAGGAGAACATCCTAAGCAAGATGATTGATAAAATTGCTTCTATTGGTGCTAATGTTGTTATTTGTCAGAAGGGTATTGATGATGTTGCACAACACTTCCTAGCAAAGAAAGGAATACTAGCAGTAAGAAGAGTCAAGAGATCAGACATGGAAAAACTAGAAAGAGCAACAGGAGGGAGAATAATATCTAACATTGATGACTTAACCGAGAAAGACTTAGGATATGCGAAACTTGTCGAGGAGAGGAAGGTTGGCGAGGATAAGATGGTATTCATTGAGGGCACTAAAGATCCTAAGGCGGTAAGCATACTAATCAGGGGTGGCCTTGAGAGAGTAGTTGATGAGGCTGAGAGGGTATTCAGGGATGCCTTAAGCGTTGTTGCTGACGTCATTAAGGTACCCAAGATAGTCTATGGCGGTGGTGCTTTCGAGATAGAATTAGCTAAGCATCTAAGAGAGTACGCATTACAGGTAGGCGGTAAAGAACAACTAGCTATCGAGAAATTTGCTGACGCACTAGAGGGTCTAGTATCAGCACTCGTAGAGAATGCAGGCTTAGATCCTATCGAGATGTTATCGAAGCTAAAGAAAGCTCATAGCGAACCTGAAGGCTATAAGTACGGTATAAACCTATTCACGGGTAAGGTAGAAGATATGGAGAAACTAGGAGTTATGGAGCCATTAATAGTTAAGATTAATGCATTAAAAGCTGGTACCGAAGCTGCAACATTAATACTAAGAATTGATGACATAATAGCTGCTTCAAGAGCTAAAGAAGAGGAGAAGGAGAAGAAAGAAAAGAAGGAGGAAGAGTAAGAACGTAGTTATCACTACTTTTTAAACTTTTTAATATTTTAACTAAGCATTTTTACATGTATGGGTAAAGCTATAGTAATTAGTGGAACACCTGGTGTGGGAAAGACTAAAGTATCCTTAAGATTAGCTTCACTCCTAAATGCTAAGTATGTAAATTTAAGTGATTTCGCTATTGAGAGAAAGCTCTACCAATACTTTGATGTTGAGAGATCTAGTTATGTAATTGATGAGGAGGGTTTAAGGAGGGAGATTTCAAATGTCATTAAAAGTTACGAAGGATACGTAATTATTGATAGTCACTACGGAGAGATAGTGAATGACGATCTTATTGAGAAAATATTCGTGCTAAGGCTAAACCCAAGAGAGCTATTAAAGAGACTTGAGAGTAAGGGATGGAGTAGGGAGAAGATTAAGGAGAATGTTGAAGCTGAAATCCTAGGTATATGTACCCAAAATGCTCTAAATGAGCATCCCAAAGATAAAGTGTGTGAGATTGACGTAACTGGTAGGAGCGTTGATGATGTAGTCAGAGAGATCGTTAGTGTACTTAGAGGAGAGAAATCTTGTGAAGTAGGTATAGATTGGCTTTTAAGTACGGACATAGGTGACGTATTAAATTATGTCCTTAGGAGGTAGTACCTTAACTCTCAATGGTCTAGATAGAGAAGAATAGTCTAATAGAGCCTCACCTGTCCTTAATCTCGGTAACATGTTATAACACTCATCATTAACTCCTAAACTTTTACACATGAGTACTATATCATCTCTAAACTTAAGTGAGTGGACTATCCTAACATTAGCATTAGTTATTATTCTATACCCTAATATCGATGGTGATTGAGTAATTAGTATAAGACTTACACCTAACTTCCTAACTTCAGAAATCATTCTCTCTAGCAGTGATGCTCCAATACCTAATACATTATGTACTTCCTCAACTATTATGTATACACGTTCATTACTTGTCGTTAAAGATGCTCCATACTCAATAACCTTTAATAATGCTATCACGCTTAACTTCTTAACTATGGTATTCCTTAATCTTGAGAGATCTATCACGACTACCTTACCGTCTCTAAAGAGACTATTTATAACGTTAGGATTACCTATACTTATAAATGATGCTGATGTTAGAGGACGTAATTTACGCAGTAGTGCATACTTTGATTCAATTACCCATCTTGCTTCTGTTTCTGATGACTCAATTAGAGCTAGTAATTCTTTTAAACTAGTTACATCTTTGGATTCCTCTAGAACTCTCTGAAGAATGTATGTCTGAGGTGGTGTTAATTGAAGTACCTCCTCAAGTATTGAGACCAAATCATCAATATCGTTAGGTAATGAGATGATGGTATTTTCAGGTCTTAATGTAATAGCATATCTACATAGTAGTTTACTATACTCACCATACCAGTCAAGAATGAGTACTTTATGACCTCTTAAGGCGATTCTTAATGCTAACGTAGCTGCTGTTGTAGTTTTACCTGAACCTGTAGCACCAACTATTAATACATGTTTTTCTAGCTCCCTTAATGGTATAATGACATCTTGCGTAGATTCAACATCGTAACCTATCACTACACCAGATTCATCGTAAGTTACCCCACTTAACCTTAGCTTATACGTAACATTATTCCAATTACTACCTATTATTCCATGAAATCGAAAGGGTTTTTACATGATACATTCTTAAATACTATGTCAGCATTCGAAAGAGTAACTATTAATGTCTTCACTAAATTAACGCATTCCTCTCTACTCGTTAGAACCCTCACTAAGACACCTACCCTCCCCTTATACGTACCTTTAATGAATTCCAGTATGGAGTCTCTACAAAGTCTATTAAAACCTTTTAAAACTTGGTCTACATCTATGGTAGCTTCAGATTCGGAATTACTGCGTAATGATAGGCAGTATTCCTTCATTTAAACCCCCAAATGATATAACTAAGTTTTTAAAGCGTTCTACACTCTTTACTACTAGGGTTTTAATAGCATGAAGTTAAGTGACGGATACGTCGAGGCAGAGGGACTTGTAAAGAGTATTGAGAGGTCAATTATACCTACAGTTGTCATTATACAGATAGACTGTGGTGATGTTAAAGTAAAAATGGACCTAGTGAGAAAGCTATTAGTATTTGATGAAGGTGATAAAGTAAGGATCATAGTTAGTAGGAGCAAGCCTGACTACCAAGAAGGAAAAGATTTTGTCGCCTGGGGGTACGTAATGAGTAAGAAGAAGGAGAGGAGAGTTACTAATGGTACGAGAAAGGATATCTATAAGTTATTGATTTCACTCTGGGGCTACTTAGTCATACTAGAATCCGAGAATAATGAGTTACTTAACGTCTTTAACAATATGGATAAAGTATACGTGAAAATCAGTAAGGTGTGAGGATCATCGCTTAAAAATACTTAAAACTTCTTACTACAAGAATTTTTAGGTATGAGTAATGAGCGTACAAAGAGCAGTTAGAAATCTAATAACTGAGTTAGCTAATTTAATAGACACTACAGTTCTCGTAAAGCTTGTTGACGGATACACGTATGAGGGTAAACTCGTAGGTATAGACCTTGGTGATAGATTAACCCTACACTTACTACTTGAGGATGCTAGAGGCAGTGATGGAAGGACATACTACAAGGTATTTATTCACGGATCTAGAATATCTGAAATAATTAGTGTTGAAAAACCCCTCTTTAATCCGGAAGAGTTTGCTCAATACATTCAACAGAAGCTAAGCCTACCTCCCGGTAGTGTTAGAGTTATAAAGGAGGCCAAGACTGTCTACGTATATGATAGATACAAGATAACTGAAAACGGTGTTGAGGGGGCTGGAGGTTTAGCTAATAAACTCTACAGCTTATGGCAAGAATATATGGAGAGAAAGAGAAGTAGTAAATGATGAATAGGTTAAGCAATTATGGTTTTTGAAATAAAGGATAAGGAACTAGCGGGTAGGATAGGTAAGCTAGTGACCAAGACCAAAACCATAGAAACACCAGCATTTTTCCCTGTCATAAATATTTTAAGGCAAGAGAGGGACGTCCCTATAACTAAGATAAGGGATATAGGGTTTGAACAAATAATAACTAACGCATATATAATAATGAAGAACTTAGGCTCGAGAGCTTTAGAAATAGGAATACATAGACTGCTAAACTTTGATAGTGTAATTATGACAGACTCAGGTGCGTATCAGCTACTACTCTATGGTGCCGAAAAGGTCAAGATAGACCCTATAGAGATCGTTGAATATCAGGAAAAGCTTGGATCAGATATTGCAGTAATAGCTGATGTACCTACAAGAGACGATGCTCCATATAATGAGGCTTTAAAGAGCGTTGAGGAAACCTTAAGAAGAGCTAAGCTAGTATTAGACATAATAGTTAATAGTAAGACTTTATGGGTCCTACCTATACAAGGAGGTGTTCACATAGACTTAGTTAGGAGGTCAGCTTTAGAAGCCTTAAAGATACCTGGGTACTCCATGTATGCTATTGGTAGTCCTGTACTAGTTCTTGAGAAATATGAGTTCTGGAAAATAATCGATATGGTGGCGACAGCAAAAATGATTCTATCACCGGATAAGCCAGTACACTTATTCGGTGGGGGTCATCCATTAATAATACCATTCATGATTGCACTAGGTATTGATTCATTTGATTCAGCGTCGTATATATTATACGCTAGGGAAGGCAGATACATGACCGAACACGGTACTTACAGACTTGAAGATATGGACTATTTTCCATGTGAATGTGAAGTATGTAGCAAGTATACACCAAAAGACCTCCTAGAAATGAGTACTAACGAGAGAGTTAAGCTACTAGCTATACATAACTTACATATAATTAATAGGGAGATTAAGCGAGCTAAGATAGCTATAAGAGAAGGAAGACTTTGGGAACTACTTGAGGAGAGAGCTAGAACTCATCCAGCATTAAGGGAAGCTCTTTATTACGTAACTAAATATGTAAAGTGGATTGAAAAATTAGATCCTAGAGTTAAAGGTGATGTTCACGGCATATTTCTTTACGACTCAACATCTATACATAGACCTGAAATAGTCAGACACTATGAAGCATTAAATAGGTATGTTAATGATGCATCTAAGGCTAGTAAAGTAATACTAATACCTGGTTCACCAATAGATAAACCCTTCAGAAACTCAGAAAGCGTTACAAATGCGTTAAGTAAGTTAGGTATAGGTCTTGATGATATTAATCGCTACAAGATCTTCATATACATACCCTTCTTTAATTTAATACCGTTAAATATCGATCAAACATATCCGTATTCGCAGTTCGAAGCTCCTATTCATGTTGATGAGACGTTATTAAGGAGGTTAAAAGATTCATTAGTAAACTTAATGAATAAGTTAAGTGATGTAGAAGTAGTCATAGCTACATGTGACGAATTACCTTGGGCTACTGAAGATTTTGTTAATGATGTTATTAAACGCGTAAGAGTTAAGCGATTAAGATTTATTAAGGTGAAATGTAGGGGAACGTAAAATATTGCTGAGATAAGTATGTATTACATGTAGGGCTTTGGGCCTCTCTCCTCACTAGCACGCATTGCCTCCTTAATAGCCTCCTCAGTTTCTTCAATCATCTTAGAGTATTTTAATAGATCATCTATACTTATGTTTAAACCTAATATGCTGCTAACCTTACTAACGAATACTGCTGCAGCTCTTGGATCATACTTACTAGGTTGAGTGTAAGGTAGTAAGACTAATGTTGAGACATTTCTTAGTTTAAGCATTGTAAATAGTACAGCTAATGGGCCTATTATGTATAGACCTTTACTAAGCTTAGGTTCTTTAAAGTTCCATTCACACTCACCACAACAGAGCCACCTAAATTCTTCATTACCCTCTCTAAATCTAGAATTTAAGCCTCCAGCCAGAATAGCTCTCCTTCCACCAATCTTAATGAACCATTCAACGAGCTTTTTAGCGAACAGAACTCTCTCAGGAGGTTGAGGTAATGCGTTGTTTACTACTATTATTAGGGATTTTGCATCGTGAACGAATATTTCATAGGGTGTCATTAACCCATAGTCCTCTAAAGCGATAAAGTCAGGCATGTACTTAGTAATTATATCACCAACCTTCACGGCTTTCAGCTTTTCAACCATATATTTAGTTGCTATCGTACCTACATAACCAAAACCTGGAAATCCTGTTACTAACGTCCAAGCGCGTCTGCCCTTAAACATGTGCTTATATTCATCATAAATAAATATCTCGACATTAGCCATGACCAACACACCCTCTAATTCTTGCTGCAATACCTCTAGTGAAGAACATTATTTCGTAAGGGCTTAAAAGCATTCTACCCACACAGAGTAAGTTATCATTCTCATCAACTATTAATACCTCATCACCAGCTCTTAAATCATCATCAACATCTATAACATGTTTGGAAAACACGTTCGTTGAGAACCTAATGACATCATTAGCGATCTCATTAGCAACTACTAACCTCAACTTCACAGGCTTAACTAACTCCTTAATAATCCTAGCCATGTGGATTGTTAGGTTAAACGTATAGGATGAAGCTCTTATTGAAGCTAACTTTAATCCATTAGGTAAAAATACTTCTCTTATCCTTCCAGTTCTGGGTGAAACCTTGACTAAGATATCTTCAGGTATCACCCTATCAGCTATGTTAATACCTAGTTGATGATTCAATATCGACCTTAAAAAGAGCACTTCCTCCTTTCTAGCTCGACGTATGTATTCTGTTCTCATGATTATACCACTAAATCTCTACCCTTACTTGTTGGGACATAAGGCCTTCCTATGCGTTTTCTTAACACCTTATCTATGGCTTTCATGAAGTCATCCATGGTTACGTAACTTCTACCAGCTCTTATAGCGAAGTACCCAGCCTCAGTGCATATTACTTTAATGTCAGCACCGGAAGCTCCTTCGGTCATCTTAGCTAATCTTTCATAATCTATGTCCTTAATCCTCATCTTTCTTGTGTGAATCTTGAATATCTCAATTCTACCTTTAAGGTCGGGTAATGGTACTTCAATTATTCTGTCAAACCTACCAGGTCTTAGAAGTGCTGGGTCTATGACGTCAATCCTGTTAGTTGCAGCGATAACCTTGACCCTATCTAGTGGGTTAAATCCGTCTAGCTCAGCTAATAATTGCGTTAATGTTCTATGAATCTCCCTCTCACCACTAGTTCCTATGTCAAGTCTCTTAGCAGCTATTGCATCAATTTCATCAATAAATATTATTGCTGGTGCCTTCCTCCGTGCTAATCTAAAGAGCTCCCTAACTATCCTAGCACCTTCACCCACGAACTTCTGAGCAAGCTCTGAAGCAACTAAGCTAATGAATGTAGCATTAGATTCCCCAGCAACAGCTTTAGCTAGTAAAGTCTTACCACAACCAGGGGGACCGTAAAGTAAGATACCCTTAGGTGGCTCAATACCGAGTTCCTTAAATATTTCAGGATGCTTTAATGGTAGTTCAACAACCTCTCTTAGCTCCTTAATCTGTTCCTCAAGCCCTCCTATATCGCTATACCTAACATTAGGTCTTTCAATAACTTCCATAGCTCTAACATATGGATCCTCCCTCGCTGGAAGTACCTCAACTATGGTTGAGCCCCTCTGATTTAAAGCTACATGAACTCCCGGTCTTAACTTACTTACATCAACCTTAGCACTTATATTAACTATTAGGTTAGGACCTGTGGAGCTCTTAACGATAGCCCTACCGTCTTCTAACACTTCTAAAACAACACCCTCAATTAATGGTGGTGATAGGAGTTTATCTATTTCCTGTTTATAGTAATCTATCTCCTTCCTCAAGTATGATATCTCAGCCTCTAATTCTTGAATCCTCATTTCGAGATATCTTACATAGTCCGTTAAGCCGTTCTTACGTTTATCACTAAGGTCTATCTCAGACATGCATATCTACCTCCACACCTGAGTACTATACCTTAGGAAAGCCTATATAGCCTGAACCTCTATAAGTTCATAGGTATTGATGATGTCATCGGGAATCGTATATTGCGAGATGTGTGGAAGATCCGTTGAGAGAAGAAGGGCTAAGATAGTCTATATTGAGGGTGCTAGATTAACTTTATGTCCTGAATGTTACGCGAAGGTTTCTAGAAGAATAGTTACTACGGAGGTAAGAACACTCACACAGGAGGTTACTAAACGTCCTAGAATGCATGCACGTCCTGAGATGCGTACCTGGGGTCATAGAAGGAGAAGGAAGTTAGAGGAGTACGAAGTTGTTCCTGATTACGCTGAAAGAGTAAGGAAGGCTAGGGAGAAGCTTGGGTGGACTCAAAGAATGCTTGCTGAAGCTGTTAAGGAGAGCGAGAATGTTATTAAGAGAATAGAGTCTGGTAGATTGGTCCCATCAATAGATCTAGCAGAGAAATTGGAGAGAGTACTCGGTATTAAACTTCTTGAACCCGTAGTTGAGGAGATACCTCAAACATATCAGTCAAGACAGGTAAGTAATATTAAGGAATTAACGCTGGGAGATATAGTGGCTATTAGGAAGAAGGAGGGAAAGAAGCATTAACATGTATGGGGACATAGTATTAGTAACTAAGGGTAACGTGTTAGAGGAGGCTGTATCTTTAGCTAGATGTCTATATCCTAACTCACTTAAGGTAATAAAGGTCGGTAGATGGTTTAAACCTAATACGAAGTACTACTTGACTAAGCCTTTACTTGATAAAGTTAAGGATTATTTTAATGGCTGTAATGGTATTAGGAAGCTTTTAGTAGTGTATGATGAATTGAAACCTAGACATAAAGTAAATCTAATGAAGGAGTTAGGTGTTGAAGTTATAGATAAGATTGAGTTAATATTACAAATATTTGCTCTACATGCTGGTTCTAAGGAAGCTAAGCTACAGATTGAAATGGCTAGGATAACTCATCAACTACCCCTAATAAAGGAATGGATTAGAAGAGCTAAACTTGGTGAACTCCCAGGCTTCTTAGGTCCAGGAGCTTACGCTATAGACACATACTATAAACACATGAAGAGGAGATTAGCAAGGATTAGAAGGGAGTTAATGGAGTTAAGGAATAGGAGGTCTAAAGAAAGAGATACTAGAAGAAGGTATGGATGGCCTCAAGTAGCTATAACAGGTTACGCTAATGCTGGTAAGACAACTCTGTTCAATAAGTTGACTAACGAATGTAAGCCTGTAGGACCTGAAATGTTTACAACGTTAACACCTAAAGCTAAGGGTATGTATCTAGATGGTGTGAAGGTAATATTTGTTGATACTGTCGGTTTCATTAGAGATATACCTACTGAAGTCATTGAGGCCTTTTACGCTACATTAGAGGAGGTAAGTTCTTCAGATCTCGCAATATTAGTTGTTGATTCCTCAGAACCTGAGTTCATAGTTAAAGATAAGGTTAGGGCATCATTAAATACCTTATTTAGGATAGGATATGTAGGCAAGCCATTAATTATTGCTTTAAATAAGATAGATAAGGTTAATGTTAGGGAATTAAACTCATTAAAGAGTTTGGTTAATGATATCGTTAGTGGGATGTATCCATGGAGTTATAGCATTGTATGTATCTCAGCTATGAAGGGCCATAACTTAGATTTACTAAAGAATGAGGTGATTAAGTATATCAGGAAAGAGAAAGCCAGTAATATACGTACTACGCTTAGGTCATAGACCATCAAGGGATAAACGAATAACAACACATGTGGGTCTAGTTGCTAGAGCTTTTGGTGCAGATGGCTTTATACTAGCAGATATTAATGATGAGAATGTCATGAATTCGCTAAGGAAGGTATGTGATAAGTGGGGACGTAAGGATTTTAAGTTAATCTCAGATGTAGACTCTGTTAAGTACATTAAGGAGTGGAAGCGTAGAGGAGGCGTCGTTGTTCACTTAACGATGTATGGATTACATATTGACGATGTCATAGATGAGATAAGATCCTCAGGTAAAGATTTATTGATTATTGTTGGTGCTGAGAAGGTACCAAGGATTTACTATGAATTAGCTGATTATAATGTAGCTATAGGTCATCAGCCGCACTCTGAGGTTTCAGCTCTAGCCATATTTCTTGATAGATACTACAAAGGTAGTGAACTACGCTTTATTTACTCTGATGCAGAGTTATGTATTGAACCCTCCCCTAAAGGTAAGAGAGTGGTGAAGTGCCGTGAGAGAGGATAGTAGCAGTATTGAGGACCTGCTTGAATTCATTAAGAGGTTTGTTGGTGATTATGGTGTAAGAGTATTTAAGGTGTTAATGGAGAGTAATAAGGAATTACTTGACACTGAAATAACTAAGCTTACAAGACTAGGTGAGCAGGAGGTTAGGAGGGTTCTATACGAGCTACATAACTTAGGGTTAGTAACATATAGGAAGAGTAGGAATCCCGATGATAGTAGGTACATCTATCATTGGAAGATAGATGAAGTGAGAATTAATCAGGTACTATTACAGAGGAAGAAGGCGGTACTTAAGAAGTTAAGGGAGAGGCTTGAGTATGAAGAAAGCAATACGTTTTACATATGTCCTGTTGATGGTGTTAGGTTAAGCTTTGAGGAGGCTTTAGAGAATGACTTTAAGTGTCCTAGATGTGGTAGTATGTTGGTTTACGAGGATAATGACGGTGTTAGGAGGGCTTTAAGGGAATTAGTTAGGAGACTTGAAGAGGAAATAAGGAATGAGGAAAGGGCCATTACTCGTTGACCTATTCTCAGGTGCTGGCGGCTTTGCTAGAGGTTTTGAGGAAGCTGGATTCACTACGGTCTTAGCTATAGATAACGATAGAGCAGCTTCTAGATCATTCATGGCTAACTTCCCCACAGCTACCGTACTAGTTGAGGATATCCGTGATGTTAGTTGCGACGATGTTAAGTACATACTTGGGGGGATAGGTGTTGATGTAGTTATAGGTAGTCCCCCCTGCGAGCCCTATACCGGGGCTAATCCTAGGAGGAAGGAGAGGCCCCTAGATAGATTATACTCTGATCCTGAAGGTGCCTTAGTCCTAGAGTTTATTAGGATTGTTTCATGTTTGAAGCCTAAGGTATTTGTTATGGAGAACGTACCAGCGATAATGGAGGGTGAATTAAAGAGTGCGCTAGTTAAGGAGTTTAGGAAGTGCGGTTATGAACGTATATTCTTCAATGTTTTGAGGGCTCATGAACATGGGACACCATCTAGAAGGACTAGAGTCTTCATTTCTAATATACCATTAAGGCCTAAGCGATTAAGGAAGGTAATTACTGTTTGGGAAGCTATAGGGGACTTACCTGAACCTAGCCATGATCCAATAATACCGAATCATGAACCCCCACCACCATTTAGTGGAAAGAAATTGAAGAGGGTTATAAGGTTACATTGGGGTTCATCACTCATTAAGTATGAGGGTGCTAAGGGGAGGATGCTCCCCAACTTAATTAAGTTACACCCTAAGAAGTTAGCTCCAACAGTTTTAGGTTCATCGAGATTCATACACCCCTACGAGTTTAGGTTACTAACTGTGAGGGAGCAAGCTAGATTGATGGGCTTTCCTGATTACCACGTATTCCTTGGTGGCCGTGATGAACAGTATAATCAGGTTGGTGAGGCTGTACCCCCACCACTAGCTAAAGCTATAGCTCTGGAGGTTCTTAGGTATTTGGGTCTAAGTAATGGTTGAGGTATTCGTAGTACTAAACAATGTATCCTCACCTCAAAGACTTATTGATACAGCTAAGGTTACCTACTCAGCCAATATGAGTTTCGTTAAGGGCTTCATAGCCGTAAAAGTGACAGGGATGGCTGCACAAACAGGTGTTCCTGAAGTTAGTAGGCTTGCATACAAGCTGAATAAGACATTCATAGTACTACCAACAATTAAGGACGCCATGGAAATACTCAAACCAACTAAAACAGTAATGTTAGTAGATAGTGAAGTAAGTGAGGACTTAAGTAGCTTGGAAATTAGTGACAACGACAGAATACTACTCATAGTTAGTGGTGTGGAAAACGGCTTCACAAAAGCTGAACTAGGTCTAGGAACACCAGTAACAATAAAGGAATTCACACAACTACCACCAGCACCAGCAACAGCAATAGCCCTGTATATACTAAAAAACAAAATAGAAACACAAACAAAACCTAAAAACCCCCAAAACAAACCATAAAACGAAGCCGGGTCGTCTAGCGGTCAAGGATGCGGGGCTTTGGACCTCGCTACCCCCTCTCCCCGTAAATTACTATCCATGAACTTTTAGGGCATTAAGTACTTTTACAGAACCAATTAGTAGTTTCAAGTTATTGAATATGAATATCCTATATTGTATACTATTCTTCTTAATTCTAATGTAAATTCCGTAGTTCATATTGAGTTTTTTACAGATATTTTTGATTAAGTTTATCTTATTTATATCCTTATTTACGATCGCTACACAAAAGTATCTTCCTCGTCTTCTCTCTATATTACCATCAGAGTCTATGAATCCCTCTACTATGCCTAAAAGGAATTCGTTACTGAAACAAGTGATATTTTCCCTCATCAAACTCTTAATGATATTGCTGATTATTGCTATAAGTGATTTACCTCTAACGGAAATCACTAGTACATTACCTCGAGTAAAGGTATTAGGTCTAAACCCTGTCTTAGTTATAATTGATAGAATCTTTCTCACTATCTCTACTTCACTCACATTAGGGAATAACCTTAATCTATAGTCATAACGTTTACGATCAATGTATATGTTTCCATCACCTAAAATAAATCCTATTAAATATCCTAATTCTCTTTCAGTTAAATTTAATGAGTTAGCATAGTGCTTAATGTTACACATTACTGAAGTCCTAGAGATTATAGTATTTAGAAAGTTTTTAATAATAGTTTTTAACCCCAGGAACGACTCCTTTGGTATGGGGAGAGGGGGTAGCGAGGAAAGAGCCCCCGTGACCGGGGTTCGAATCCCCGCCCGGCTACCATTTTCTTTTGCTTTCTATGTCTTTGCGTTATGGATTTATTTTCTCTGTTTTAGTTGTTTAGGGGTTTAGGTTTGGTTGAGGGTGGTTTGGAGCGTTTGAGGTATTTGTTTGAGCCTAGGAGTGTTGCTGTTATTGGTGCTAGTAGGGATCCTAAGGCTTGGGGTCACGTTATCTTAAAGAATATTGTTGATTATGGGTTTGAGGGTAAGGTTTACCCTGTTAATCCTAGAGCTGATAAGTTGTTAGGGCTTAAGTGCTATCCGGACATTAGGAAGGTACCTGGTGATGTTGACTTAGTAGTGATCTCCGTACCTGCTAGGATAGTACCTAACGTTATGGAGGCATGTGTTGAGAAGGGTGTTAAGACCGCAATAATTATTAGTGCTGGTTTTAGTGAGGTAGGTTCTGAAGGTGCTAAGCTTGAAGAGGAGGTTGTTAGGATTGCTAGGAGGGGCGGTATAAGATTTGTAGGACCTAACTGTATGGGTATATTCGTAGCTAAGAGTAAGTTAAATGCAGTATTCACAGCAATACCACCTAAGCCTGGACACATAGCATTCATATCACAATCAGGAGCATTCGCTGGAACAATGATGTATTGGGCAGCCATGAGAGGTATAGGCTTTAGTGCAGCAATATCGGTAGGTAATCAAGCTGACCTAGAGATTAGTGACTACCTAATGTATCTAGCTGATGACGAAACAACTAAAGTGACTATAATGTATATGGAGGGTGTTAAAGATGGTAGGAAGTTCGTTAAAGCTCTAGAGTATTACACATCTAAGAAACCATTAATAGTTATGAAGTTAGGTTACACAAGTAGTGGTGCTAAGGCTGCACAATCACATACCGCAGCTATGGCTGGACGTGATGAAATATATGATGCTGTATTCAAGAAGTACGGAGTCATTAGGGTCTACGAATTTGATGACATGTTTAATATAGCTCTAGCATTTGCTAACCTACCCTTACCTAAAGGTGATAGGGTAGGTGTCATATCATCAGGTGGTGGTTGGAGTGTTGAGGCTTCAGACACACTTGAGACTCTAGGACTTAAACTACCACAACTACCTAAACACGTAATTGAGGAGTTAGACAAGATCTTACCACCATTCTGGAACCGTAGAAACCCCATAGACTTAGTAGCTACCGTTGAACCTGAACCTTACAAGGTAGCTGTTGAGCTATTAATGAAGGATGAGAATTACGATGCAATAATGCTTATCGGTTACGGGAACTTCGGTAGAATATCAAACCTACCATTCATAATACCTAGGGAGGACGCTGTAGCTAAGGAGATAGCTGAGTTAGTTAAAAAGTATAGGAAGCCCTTAGTAGTGGTTAACGTATTCGGTAGGGAGTTCAGTAATGTGAAGGTATTTGAAGAAAATGGAGTACCTGTGTATATGTCCATTCAGAAGGCAGCAAAAGTCATAAAGGCAATGGCATCATACGCAAAATACTTAGAGAAGATAAAACAGAGGAGGAAGTCATAAATTAATTAACTAAGTCATAACCCACGAGCTTAAAAATATAATTTGGAGGAACTAATGAGGGTGTTGGGGCCCGTCGTCTAGCCTGGTTAGGACGCCGCCCTCACGAGGCGGAGGTCCGGGGTTCAAATCCCCGCGGGCCCACCAAAATGATATTGTAGATATCTGATTCATGTTGTGGGACAGCTTGAATGTAACGTATTTTAAAACCTCTCTATAAAGGGTAAGACTTGTGGAAGTGCATTAATTATTGTGGTGATTACTGCCCACCTGTCTTGAATTTTGAGACCTAGCCTCATGTAGAATCCCTCACGGCCTGCCGCACTATCAACTATTACGCGTTCTGTGCCCTTGCTTTTCAATGCTTTAACTGCTTGACTTAGTAGTATCTTACCTATGCCTTTACCTTGGATCTTAGGATCAACCGCAAACAATCCTATCTTAGCTGTTCTCCCATCATCTAAAGCTCTAAATACCTCAAAATCAACGTGACCTAAGGGACTACCCCTACGATCAATTACTACCAAGCAATGAAGTTCCTCACGACGTAACCTCATCTCTAGATCATTGACTTAATTTCATTCCACCACTTATACATTCTAAAAGCATTATTTAATAAATGAACTACACTCAGAGCATTAACTGATCTACAATCACGGATAGTAAAGTTAAAGTGATTACCTACTTCCTTAATACTCCAATCCTTTAGAAGTAAGAGTGAACCCCAAGATTCCTCAATAGAGTAGCTAGAAAGGATCGTTTTTAACGATAACATGAGCTCTACGACCCCAGAAACCACACCTTATATTGACAGCACCACGTATATCTTGCCTTAGCAAACTCATAAGTGACCATGAGAGTGCATAATACACTACATCATATAAGGTATTAGGAGGTAATGAAGGATTGAATAATAACCATATAGATCCTGAATACCAACCAGGCCACGCCCATACAGTTGCTATGAGTTCATCATTGATAGAGAGTAATGCGTTATCGCCAGTACCAGAGAACCATAACGAAACATCATTAGGGGTTACAGATCTGATAGCAAATCTATTCGTTCCCAATACTTAGTGTAGAGTCTTACTTACTACGTAATTATTAATACATTTAGAGCCACCATCATAGCCCTCAACGATACGTAACAATACTTACTACCTCTGACATGATTCAATCAAAATCTACCCATTATAAGTAGAGTCATAGAACGATTAATGTCCTAGGAATAATTTTAATCTTGATCCTTACTCCCAAGCATTATAAAGCTGGGTTACGTAATATAAGGTTTAATTGAGGTATTATTACGGTATGGGTAGAGAGAATAGGAATAAAGTTATCATTGACGAGATTAGTAGGTTGTATAGTGAGGTAGTTAAGCATAGGGAAAGCATTATTAGTGAGGGCTTAACTGTAAGATTAAGTAGTGAAGTTGAGGCACTTAGCGATAAAATTAAGGACGTGATAATTCATAGTGTGGTTAGTAAACATGACCTAGAACAAGCTATTGAGTGGGTTACTATACTTAAGGAGTCACTAAATAACTTAGTTAAAGTGTTAAATATAGATGGAGTAACGTTAAGTAAGGAGGTTAAATCATTCCTTGAGGACCCAATACAGCACTTGAAAAAGAAGCTGTTCATATATACTCATGACCTAATTAGGGGGTCATTAAGTATCGAAGACTACGTTAAGGTATCAACAGCTGCTGTTAGGACTTCATTCAGGACTAACCTAAGGACTATATATCAAACATGGGTACTAAGTGAGGTAATAACCTTACTCAGTAGTTACGGGAGGTTAAGGTTAATATACCCTGAATACGGTTACCTAAGCTTTGACCGTAGTGGTAAACAGAAGACTGGCTTAATACCCCCTAATGCTATATTGGAAATTAATGGTAGTAAATACGTAAGTATATTCATTGAAGCTCCGAGACCAGTTGGTTGGGAAGATAGTAGTGATTTGAAGAGATCATGGAGATTATACACAGCATTAAGACCTGACATAATGATCTATGGGGGTAAAGTTACTAATATTCTTAAGTTAGACCAAGAACCGCCAATTCTAAGGCCTAACATAATCATAGAATGTAAGGAGTTAAGTGATTGGTACTTAAGGATTAGGGATGTTAGAGGCCCCTTTGCCAAACCCTTAACAGCTGAGGAGTGGCGTAATAAATGGATTAGAGGCTTATGGGTAGGGCTATCAGAGGTTCTTGGTGTTGAAGCTGGTAATGTTAATGAGATAATAAAGGAGAGGAGAGGTATAAGACTTAGAGAATATCAAATAGTTGCACTATACAGGAGGGTATACAAACCTGATCTAATGTACTTAATCTCACTTCATAAAGTTCCTCAAGACGTGAAGAAGTATTTAGAATCTGAAGGTATCAATGTAATAGATGATGTAGGCTTTAATAGGGATAGGTTAAGAGACGTAGCTGACATGATAGTTAAGTATGCTAAGGAGAATGAAAGTAGAGCAGCAATAATTGATGAGGAATTAAGAAGGAGAATCATTCATCTAGGTAAGAAGTTAGGTTTGGACGTAAATAGAGATCTAAGTGGACTGCTCAGGGATATTATTGATAGAGTTGAGGAAATCATTACTAAGAATGAGTAATATTAATTCCGGGTTAGAACTCGATATAACGGATGATGAGGATGCCCCTAATGACTCATGATTAATGCCACAGCAGGTTCTATATAAAGGCATATGATCGTATATGCTTTTCATGGACTCTCTTCCTCGTATACAAGTAGTATCTTTACTTTCTTCCCATGTAGTTTCGCCATTCTCTCTTGGTACTGCTTTGGTGGGTAAATATAGTACCTGCTACCCATCTTGATAACGTTTGCTTCAAACATGAGCACGGTAACCATGTATACCACTCTAGTAATTTTGTGAATGCAAAGATTTATAAGCTTGAATGCTAGAGTTACTGGCTAGAGGTCGCTCCAATGAGGGAGCGCACCGCCTTCACCAAGGCGGTTTCCTGAGGAGCGTGTACTCTAACCCTCAAGGTACAGGGTGTACTAGTAGAGGGTTCTTTAGAGGAGCTTCGTGAAGAGCTATACCTTACACGTAAAGCGGTACAATACGTTGTAGATGCTCTCTGGGATTTAGACAAACTACCAACACTTAACCAAGTACACCAGATGTTCTACAAGCTATTAAGAAAGCAGGGCTTCAGAGCACATCAAGCCAAACAAATATACAAGTATGCTCTAGCACTAGTTAAGGCTACTAAGAGGAATGGCGGAAAGAAGCCCGTTCTAGGAAAGCTGTCAGCAAGGGTGGATCGTTACGATGCTAGAGCAGACCTAGAGAAGCAGCTAGTAATTGTGAAGCTTAGGGATAGGGAGTTCAGGATAAAGCTACTACACCATAAAGACTATATCAAGAAGTTCATTGATAAAAAGTGGTACGAGGTAATCATAAGTATTGACGTACAAGGGAGGATATGGGTTGCTATACCATTTAGATGGGAATACGACCCATACAAGCCGAGAAATGTGATTTCTCTAGATATAAACCTTAAGAAAGTAGTTGTCCACAATAGCGGAAGGATTAGGAGGATAGACACTAGGTTCATAGAGGCATACTCTCTTAAGGTTCAAGTTGAGAAGCTCCAAAAGAAGTATCCTAGGATATGGAGGTATAACAAGAGAATACTCAACAGGATTAGAAATCTTCATAGACGCTCTAGGAATATAGTTGTTGATTGGTGTAGAAAGTTCGCTAGGTATATTGTGTTAAAGGCTAGGAAGATGAGGACTGCTATTGCTTTAGAGGACTTGGAGAAGCTCTGGTTCAATGCATCACGGAAATCCTTTAGCTTAGCAGATAAGTTGTCGAGGTTTGCGTATAGGAAGCTACAGCAAGCAATAATAACTAAGGCAATCGAGTATAATGTTCCCATAATCTTCGTAGACCCGAGGAATACATCATCAACATGCCCTATGTGTGAAGCAAAGTTATCTTACACATGTAGGCTAGCAGTATGTGAGAAATGCGGGTTCATGGCTGATAGAGATGTTGTTGGAGCCATGAACATCTATCTCCGTGCTTTAAGGGGTGTATGGGGAGCCTTGGGTCTCCCCTGAACGCTCCTGCGATGAAGTATGAAACCCGACAGAGTGGGAGAACCATAGATGAGCCGATGACCACTCACATAAAAACATATACAAACATATAAAGAGGCGAACCCGGCCTGTTCTGACGTTGTTTTACCGTTATTGAGTTATGTAGGTATTATAGTTGTGAGGTCTTAACCCTAACTTAACTCTTAATCTATTGAGTCTTTCTTTGCCCTCAAGCAGTGCTTCATTAGCTGCTCTTACTATTAAATGTAGTTTATTCTCATCTATAACAATTTCATCTTTGATCTTTAGTAATATAGCTAGTCTAACTCCTGTCCTTAACTCAACTATTATTCCCCTTTTACTCATAGAGAGGATACCGCTATGTTTCATGCCAGCCTCTCTTGCTAACTTTAAAACCTTTAGCGCCTCCTTAATTGAGTCAGTACATACATGAATTATTGGCCCGGTAACCACTAACCATAACTTGTGGAGTACTCTTTGGGTTAACATTTCCTTCACCTCCTTAGGTGTTATTGGTTCATGCTTCTTGAACACTATAGTTGAGTTTTTCCTATCCCATGGCTGAGGACCATCAATTAATGTAATCCTACCACTACATGAACTTATAGTGAATGTGTGCTCATTCTGAAAGAATTTAAGAAGTATGTCCTTAATATCCTCGTCTAGGTAACCTACATCGATATCCCTCTTCAACCTACTCAACATCTTCTCTTTCCACTTCCTCCAATACTCCATGTCTACGGGCATTCACATCCATAATCAATTATAGTATTTGAGACTTTAATACTCTGAGAAGTTTTGATAGTGGTGTAAGGTATGGGCATACTAGACTCAATAAAGCCTCAGAGTGCTGGCCAGCAAAAAATGCTTGAAGCCTTGAAGAATGAGAACTACTCAATAGTAGGTATATTCGGACCTACAGGTACGGGTAAGTCATTATTTTCTCTAGCTTACGGTATCGATGCAGTAATGAACAATAAATACAGGAGGTTAATCGTTGTTAAGCCAATGATAGATGTAACGACGGGTGAGGAGTTAACGATGGCGAAGGCAGGGCCTCAATTCCTTGAACTAGCTAAGCAATACGTTATAGACGTTATAGGGAACTTCATTAGTTGGGAGGAGGTCAGTAAGTTAATAAATGATGGTAAGGTAATGTTCGTTGATAGCCATTACTTAAAGGGTAGGACATTCGATGAAGCAGTGGTCTTCATAGATGATGCACAAACACTAAAGTTGGAGTCGCTCATAGAGACCATAGTCAGAGTTGGAAGGAATAGTAGGTTAATAGTAGCTGCTGACCCAATATTCCAAGCACTAAGAGGTAAGGGCGCTACAGACCCGTCAGCAATACTTAGAGATATACTAGCTGGTGAGCAGAAAGCCGTTGTTGTTGACTTAGGTGTTAAAGACATAGTTAGAGCTGGTGCTAAGATAGGTCTTAGGTTAATCATGGAGTACATGTTAAGATCTAGGAAGCTAAAGGAGAGTGAGTTAAAGGCATTAGAAGTCGTGAGGATGAGGTCACCTGATGCCGACGTAATAACACTGCTTGACCTAGAAGACTTAGTTAAGAAGTACCAGATATCATCAGAGCACGTACCTAAGTACTTAGTCATAGTTAAGCAAGGACACTTAGGTAGGCTTGTGGGTAAGAAAGGTGAGAGAGTTAATGCTATAGAGAAAGACCTAAACGCTAGAGTCAGAGGTGTCGAATTAGACATTGACTTAACCAACATCATTAGAGCGGTCCATCCCGTATCATGGGTATGGAAGAGAGTCGAGGATGTAGACTTTATGGGTTCATACATAGCGATATCGATAGATGAGGGAGCATTTGGTCCATTTATGGGCCAGAAAGGAGTATATGTTAGGTTTTTAGATGAAGTAATGAAGGAACTCTTCGGTATAGGTGTGAGAGTAGTACCAACAGAGGGTAGAAGAGGTAGGAGAAGGAAGTAAGGAGATTTTAAATTGTTTTATACTTGATTCCATTAGACTATTTTTTAATGCAGAACATGTCAAGAACTACCTGATAGTACCTCGGTCCAACACTTCTCACAACTCTAGCAAATTCAGCTTTACACTTAACATTAAGCGATGAAGACAATTTCTCATACCTCTTAGTCGCAATAGTTAATGCTTCACTCTTTCTCTCAGTACTCACGAATTCATAAACATGGATGTAGCCCTTATCTTTTAGAGCTAAGACAGCCTTAGGATAATACTTAAATGCTAATTCAGGTAGCGGCATTAGAATTCTATCAGCCATTCCCTCATAATTAATTATTACCTCACCGGCATCACCTAATACAGGCTCAACTATACCTTCAACTTTGTTTAGCTTTACATTATCAACCATTAACTCATAAGCATAGGGGTTTATGTCTATTGAGATGACTTTCTTGGGTCTTGCGTGTTTAGCTATTATTATTGAGAATAACCCCGCACCAGCAAACATATTAATTACGAACTCACCATCACGAACGAGCTTAGCTATCCTTATGTGTTCATAATTAAGTCCTGGAGATATGTATACTTTCCTGATGTCCACCTTGAATAGACATCCATGCTCTTTATATATTGTCGTTGATCTAGGCTCGCCAGCTATGTGTACATAGTCTCTAACTCTATACGTTCCACTAATGGGGGTTATCGCAACCCATACTGACTTCACGTAGGGTAATCTCTCAAGTATTGCTCTACCTAATGGTTTTAATACCTCAATATCGATGTCGGGAGGCTTCCTAATAATGGCTATATCACCAACTATCTCTAAACGACCCCATAACTTCCTAGCTAAGTCCTCACCAAGAATCTCACAGGCAAGTCTCCTAAGGAACTTACCTCTACCCATAACTTTTTCCAGTGGTAAGAATCCCGTAGGAGTTAATATCGTGAACACTTATTTAGTAATTAACGGATTTTTATGTTGGGTGATTATATGCCTACACTACGTTCAGGACTAGTTATTGCCGGTGCTTATGCTGATAAGCTTAGGAGGACAGCATTCGCTCAATTAAAGAGTGCTATAAAGGAGGGGACTATTAAAGCTAATGAGGTTGCTTACTATGTAGCACAACTTAATAAAGTACTTTATAGGATATTTGTTGATGAATTAAAGATAGATAAAGGTGATGTCGTTAGAGTCTCGATTGATTATGACCTAGAGCCTGGTAAGATTATATGGAAGTTTGATACCTTAAAGATTGAAGCTTTTAGGAGGATACCTGATGCTCAGGTAGATGAGATAGTTAGGAAAGTAGTAAGTGAAGCCGAGAGAATCATGGCTGCAGCTGTAGAATATAGTATTGAGAAGCTTGGTGAGACTGAGGATGGTGACTTAATTTACGTACTTAAGTTAGGTGATAGGGAGGTTGGAGCTTTTGAGGTGGTAGTTATTGATACTGAGATGGCCTACATTAAGAAGGGTGCAGCTATAGAACCATCACCCATGATCATTGAGAAGGTTAAGATAATGACTGAGGGTAGAGCTGTAGAGGATGCAATAAAGGAGAACATAGCTGAATTCACTAGGAGTGCACGTTACGTTAGTAGAGAGGAAGCTTCTAAGCTAATAGACTACATTAAATCCAGGATATTGGGTGCTAAAGCAGCTGAAGAAGAGGAGGTTGAGGAGGGCTAATCATAAGGTAGTTTAAGGAACTTCTTAAGTATAGGACTTAACCTATTAACAGCCTTTTTAACTAAATCGTAACCTACGGTCAACGTCTCCTTATTATCTACCAGTATGTCATTACCCATGATTACAGTCTCAATACTTAAGTCGCCATCAACTATGGCCTTAACTATTGACTCAAGATCTATCAAGGCAGGCCAACCTGGCGGTTCTGATGTGTCAAACATCACGATATTAGCTCTACATTTAACCTCTATGGGTCCTACATTATTAAATCCTATTAACTCATTATTCACGGTGATTGCTGAATGCAGTATATCTAGTGGGTGCTTGTTAGTTACTATAGATACCTCCCTAATCACTGATAACATACTATATGAAGGTCTAACACCTATACCTAAGCCTTCCTCAGGCCTCCATAACTTTAAACCATCACCATACCTAATAACTTTACTCCCAGAATATCGTGTGGGATTTATGAAGTAGACATGACTACGTAGCTCCTTAGGTAAATCGCTTAGTCCTAACTTACTATTAAATAAGTATATGTTAATGTTATGTGATACCATGTCTTTTAACCACTTCAGTGATGGTTCACCACAATAGAGTACTGCAGCCTTAATACCTTCAACACGTTCATGCCATTTACCAAGTAATAACCTTAACTCATTATCTGGGTCGAAGTCCTTTATACCGCAATTATAGGGTACTGCTAAAGTAACGTTTATACCTACATCATGAGCTGCTCTAGCAATATTATCAAGAAATATATCTGAAATTAATGCCGTAGTTACACCCCTACTAATCATCTCCATAAACGATAGAGCTGCTATGTAATAAACATCAGTTCTGGACAATACTGAAATGTAGTCTAAGACTTCACCCCAATTGACATCTCTAACTCTATACCTTAGTGGGTATAGAGTTACTGAAGTGAATGCTGATGAAAATCCAGGACATACTATCCTACCCTCACCATTAATTAGTAATTCAGGGTATTGATACTCTGGTGGGGGCTCCCCCTCACCTATGGATTCGATAACACCATTATTTATGAATATGTAGCCCTTACCAATAACTAAGTCCTTCTTAGTAGACATGGTTAGTATAGTTGCATTCGAGATTAGTACCTTAACCATAACCTAATACCCTCAAACCATCCGAAAGGAAAGAGCTATACACCTAAATTATACTTACGTTTAATCAAGTATTTAAGCTAAGATTACGGTCATGAATACTTAACCTCTCAAGTACTTCTCCTCTAATACCTTAACTACCTCCTTAAGCTTAGAGATAAGCTTGAGGACTAACTCTCTCTTTAAGTCTCCGTTAACAACGTAATTTAAGAGAGTATCGAAGTACTCTAGTGCTCTATCCTCCCTAACTAAACCCCTAAGCCTTATTCCTTCTCTCTCATGAAGCATTGATACATACTCATAACTATCCTCAGGTCCTAAGTAGCACTTCCTTACCTTCCGCTTAACCCTACCACCCTCCCTAACCTTCATAACGTGAACAGCATAGAGATAAACCCTACCACCAATAACTCTCCTCTCAATGTAGGAATACTCAAGACCACACCTAGGACATACCTTAACCACAAGAACACCGAAAACCCTACAACACTTATGGGGAAAAACCTGACATACCATACTTAGGTGCGTGCGGGATTTAGTTAGGTAATACCATCTCTCGACACCATAAATTTGTGGTGTTTGCTATTCATTATTTCTTTAAGGCTCTACTACGTTGAAAACAAGTACTAAACCTACGTGACCATCACCATAGATTTCAGGGTATTCTGACTTCATTAACTCCCTAATTAAGTCTCCACTACAGTGTATCGGGTATACTCTCCTAATACCTAGCTTAATCAAGTTCTTAACTACGTATTCAACCTCATCTCTTGATGCACCCATTAAGTGGAAACCACCTATTACTGTATAAGGCTTTATACCGAGATCCTTAACTGCTTTAGCCACAATCCTATCAACTCCTGGATGACTGCACCCAACCAGTACTATCAAACCTAGACCCTTAACATTAACAGCTAGTGCTTGCTCCCATGGAGGCCCAAGTAACTCACCAATTATGGCTACACAACCGCTCACAACAGTTGTATTATGAACTTCAATGACCTTGAAACCTAGATTAGCTATAGCGTTCTTAACGCTACTAGACATCCCAGCTGGAACATATACTGTTGTGTGTGGTGCTACTCTAGCAACATACCTTAACCCACCCCAATGGTCTCCATGTTCATGAGATATAACTACAAACTTAAGATTTGATAGGTTAATACCTAACAATCTCGAATTTACTTCAAGAGCTTCAGGATTAGGACCAGCATCAAATAATATCAATGAATCTTGAACTCTAATTAGTAAGCTAATACCCCAAGGTGATAAGAAGCCATCATAACCATGATTATCAACAAGAACATAGATAGTAACGTTGCTACACTCACCAATCCTTGGGAAAGCACGTAAAGATGAGGTTGTGAAGACTTTAGAGGTTATGGATTCATGATAAACAATAATTAATGAAGAAATCAGTACCCCTAAAATAATTAGAGCAGCAATAAGTATAACTACAAGCCTCATTGCTAACCCGTAAGATTAAGTATTTAGTGGCGTAATAAATTAAAACGGTATTCTGTAGGAATGGCACCACAAATTTATGGTGTTGGACGCAACGTCTAGGGTTGGAAGCAGTTGATTGAGTGTGAAGAATTAGTGTGGTGGACCGGCCGGGATTTGAACCCGGGACCTCGCGGTTGCAAGCCGCGCGCTCTTCCAGGCTGAGCTACCGGCCCACCCGTCACAGGACTAAGTTATTAAGGGTTTTAAGCCTTATCATTAATTCAAGAACTTAAGCTTATGTTTAGAGATAGTTATTAAGCCTTGAAGAGTAACGTAGTTAACGGCCGGGCCCGGAGCCAGCTGGCGGCTACGGGGGTTAAACCCCCGAGGAAGCTCCGCCCTCCGTGCGGCACGGGGACCCCGTAAGGGGTGCGGGGAGACCCGCGGCAACGGCACAGAAACGACACGGCCGCCCTCGAATGTCGATGAGGCGGTGAGGACGGTCCGGCAACGGACCGTCAGTAACCCGCTGATGTATGGGGGCGGATGCGTTGAAACGGCCGACCCCCCGGGAGCAAGGCCGAGCAGCACCGATGAGGGCCGCACGAGGTGCGGGTAGGCCGCATAGCCCAATGCCGCCGTAGTACAGAAGGCGGGCTATAGCTGGCACCGGGCCCGGCCTAACTCCTAATCTCCCTTAACATACTGTCCTGGATCTTGAGTACATCGTTAACGTCACTAGCGCTAGAGTAACCTTCTAATAGCTCCCTATTTAACTCAAGGAACGTATGACCCCACTTAAACTTACTAAGTATCAATCTAGCTTCATCCTTAAACCCTGTAATATAGAGTGCTGCAGCTAGAGCTTCAACACTACTCAACTTAGTGGGTACAGCATAATTGATAGGGTTACCTGCGAAAAGTAATGGCAAAACCCTATGAACACCCCTAACCCTATTAAATATTGCTTTAAGCTCATGAATGGGCTTATTCCATGAAGTATCAATAACAACTAAACCATGACTCTCAATATAGGATCTATCAAGAGGTGATAATACGTAGTTCGAGAAGGGGTCTAAGACAATGGCCTTAGGAGGTACATCACTAAACCTAATCCTCCTAGCTAGCCCCAACCTAACTAACTTAAGAGCTGTTGATTTCTTAGGGTCATCACCTTCAATCCTTATTACATAGAGCTTAACCTTAGACATAGCCAATAAGTAACTAACTCCGTTACTTATAATGATTAAGTCAACTTAGGAATCTGTTACGAGTTAAAACTTATTAATAAGTTGAAGGTATATGTATTGGTGTGTACAATGCCTGAAGCCATAGTGTTAATAAACACAGACATAGGTGCTGAGGAGGAGGTACTTGAGAAGTTAAGTGATATTGAGGGTGTTACTGAAGCATTCATAGTTTATGGGGTCTACGACATAGTAGCTAAGGTTCAAGCACCAAGTACTGAAGCCCTAAAGGAGATTATATCTAACAGGATAAGGAAGCTATCTAAGGTTAGGTCAACACTAACGATGGTTGTTGTTGAGGGGAAGAAGATAGTAAAGCAGAAGTAAGTTATTTTACCTTAGAGTATGCATAAAGTTAGTCTTCACTTAGGGATAGATAATATTGATAGCCCATTAGGCGGTTGTACAACACATTTTGCTTACAAACTAATTAAGAAGTTCATGACTAAAAACTACAACGTTGAATTCATAGATTACCCAAACCTTGTGAGACTTAATCCTTCAATACCATACAAGACTAGAGGTAATGGAGCTGTAGCTCTCAGGTTTACTATTAATGAAGGCCTAATTAATGAGCTAATTAAGGACTTAATTAATGAGTTAAGTAATTACCTTAGAGAGTACTCCATGAAATCACTCAGTGAGTCTAATGCTGGCTTAGCCATAGTTGTTGGTGAAGTACCTTACAAGCTTAAGGAACTCTATGTTAAGGCATTAACGGATTACGTACCCTTAGACTATGTTGAGGAGGTAATTCAAGAATTAAAGAGCAGTATTCTACTACCACTTGGCTTGAGAAGAGGTGTTGTGGGGGCTTTAGCAGCTATTGGTTGGTTAACTAGTAGTGACTGTACGTATGAGTTACTTGTTTATAGAGTCAGGACTGATAGTGTAGAGAGGTGTATTGATGAGGAAAGTGTTAAGTTAATGGATACTAAACTTCACGATTGGGTATTCAGTAATTATGACTATAACTCCAGTAAAGCCTTAATTGCACCCCATGGTCCTGACCCTGTACTACTCGGTATCAGAGGTGAATCACCTGAAAAGCTCGTTGAGGCTCTTAAACTTATAAGGATCTGCGAACCTTATGAGGGTTGGGTCATATTTAGAACGAACCAAGGTACTGATTCGCACCATATCGAACGTGACATACATCATGTTAGGCCCTATCAGACAGGATGTATTACTGGTAGGGTATGTAGTGAGCCAAGAGTGATTAGTGGTGGCGATGTATTACTTAAGATATGTAATGAAGATGGGGGTAATGGTGTCTATGTAGCGGTATTTAAGGAGACGTCCCTAACTAAGATAGCTAAGGAATTGATACTTAATGATATGGTTAAAGTATGTGGTTTATTTAAGTTTTGGGATGACTATGGTACCGTTCTGCATGTTGAGAAGTTAAGTATTCTTGAAGCTGTAGATAAGGTTATGAAGAGAAACCCGAGATGCCCAAGATGTGGTGCTAGGTTGAAGTCAGCTGGGAGAAGTAAGGGTTGGAAGTGCGTAAAGTGTGGTCTTAGGTTAAGGGATGCTGAGTATGAGATAGAGAGGATTAGTAGGAGGGGGTTGGAGGGAGAGTACATACCTAAGGATGCTGCTATAAAACATCTCGTAAAGCCTAAGAGGAGATACGGTAGGGAAAGAGAATGCACGATGGTGAGACCTAGAGAACCGTGGTTTACTTAAACACCAAGTGAATCAGTGGTTACTTAGCCTCAAATCAGCAGGATCTTTACACAGAGATTGGAGGCCCCCACCCCTCTATTTCCAGTGGAGATAGAAAAAGTATATATGTACCGGTTTGTATAAAGTTAGTTTAATGATTAATTAAAGTATTTATTTAAAAGGATAAAGACTAATGAACTTTAAATTAATTTAGTTATTCTTGATATCTAATTTATATTTAATTTATTCTTAATACATTCATTAGCATTTAATTAGAAAGGTTTTTAAGGGAGTTCTAAGACCTTTGTCCTAAATATCGATTACCTTACCGCATATGTCCGTTGTTGGTGTGTTATATGTATGTTTAGCCTGAGCTGTATGTGTCCAGAGGAAGTTGTGGGGTGGGGGTGTTCTTGAGTGGTGTTATGTGGCTGATTTCTCATGAGTAGTGGTAATAATACGTTTATGGTTCTGATCGTGCGAGACCCCAACATTTCGCGTGGAGTGGGAGTCTGGTCCCACCTATCTCAAGTTAGAGAATGTGGCTATAGTGGTGGGTGAGGACTCATATATTTCTTCTTAAATGCTTCCTCAACATCTATCCCTAAAATATTAGCTAATGAGAGTAGCCATGCTAGTACATCGGCTACTTCCTCCATGATGCTTTCTTTCTTACCGCTAAGTATTGCTTCAGCTAACTCACCTATCTCTTCAACGAGCCATGTGAAAGTCGCGTATAGACCTCTCTTAGAGTCTCTCTCAAAGTAGTACTTCCTCATTAGTTCTTGAGCATACTTAATGCTTACCTCCATAGGAGCACCTAGTTAAGTAGTTAGGATAGTCTTTATATAGTGTTTAAGGAGATGTTTAGTTGGTGGTATAATGTCCTCTAGGAGGAGACGTAGGGCTGGAGGGCCATTAACCGCTGCTGGTCTTGTTAGGTTCTTTGAGGATGTTGAAGCTAGAGTTAGGATATCGCCTATGGCTATAATTATAATAGCTATTGCAGCCTCAGTACTTACTCTAATACTTAACTATGTGTTTAGGAGTGTGTTACTAACTCCATCAGGTTAACTTTAACAGTATTTCCCAAGCTTCATCAACCATTCTCTCAAGTATCTTTATATCCTCCTTAGTTATACCTCTAAATCTACCTTGAAGTCTTAAGTACTGCTCTATAGGTTTCCTCTTACTCTTATCAGCATATGGCTTACTGAAGGGGCTTATCCTCACTCTACCTTTCTCAGCTTCAAATAGAATCCACATACCAGTCTCAACAGCTAGTCTAGCTATCTCGACAGTCTTTGATGGGTCGAAACGCCAACCTGTAGGGCATGGTGCGTGTAGGTGTATATACTTAAACCCCTTTATACCTGCTGCCTTCCTTAACTTCTGTATGAAGTCTGTTGGATAACCAATACTTGCTGTAGCTACGTATGGTACCTTATGAGCTATCATTATTAGTGGTAACTCCTTCTTAGCCTCCTTCTTACCCGTCCATGTAGTTGTCGTCCAGGCACCATAAGGTGTTAATGACGACCTCTGAATACCTGTATTCATGTATGCTTCATTATCTACACATATATGTATTATATTGTCATTCCTCTCAGCAGCACCTGATAGTGGTCCAAAACCTATGTCGGCTGTGGCTCCGTCACCAGCCCAAACAATGACTACCGCATCCTCACCTACAATCTCCTTTGCTGCAGCTAAACCTGAGGCTACAGCATCAGCTGATGCGAAGGGTACGTTAAGTACTGTTAGGTTGACGGCACAGCCAGGCGCTAATCCCTGAATTACTGATGTGCACCCAGCAGGTACTACTATTATGGCTTTCTTACCTAGAGCCATACCGACATATCTAAGTCCCATAGCTTCAGGACAGCCTTGACAAGCAGCACTACCTGGTAGGAAGTACCTCTCCTTAGGTAAGGTCTTAATCGCTACCACCATAACTCATCACCTCCAAAATACCAAACAATATTATTCCTTAACTCACCCTTCTCAAAGCTATCATAGATTTTCTTAATTACGTAGGATAGTTCATTAGATGTTACATCAAGACCTGTTAAACCTGCTAACACGTTAACTACTGGTACATTGATGCCGTATCTATGGATGTGCGATGTAACATCAAGGAATAGTGGACCTGCCGAGCCTGCTGATACGGATCTATCGAATACTATACATAACTTCGCATTCTTAACTACTGAAGCTATTCTATCATCCGGAAATGGCCTAATGAACCTCACCTTTATTAATCCAACATCGTAGCCCTCATCCCTTAATCTGTCAACAGCGTCTCTCATATCACCAACCCAAGCCCCCATACCTATAATGTATATCTTAGCGTCGTCACACTTGTAACACTCAATTAATCCTCCATAACTCCTTCCAGTAAGTTTATACCACTCCCTATCAGCCTCCTCGATAACCTCCTTAGCTCTAATCAATGATACATGTACATCCCACCTCATCTTCATATTCCACTTAAGATCTGCCGGTATGTTACCCATGATTAGTGGCTCCTTAATAGTCATTACGTATGGTTGCCTACGTGGTGGTAAGTATGAATCAACTAATTCCTGAGACGGTATATCGACTGGTTCAGTAGTGTGTGATAGTATGAAGGCATCAAGGCCTATCATTCCTGGTAGGTACACCCTAGGATCCTCAGTTATCCTATATAGCTGAATAACTGAGTCTAGGACCTCCTGGTTGTGCTCAGCCATCATTATTATCCAACCAGTATCTCTCTGATCCATGATATCGGAGTGATCTGTCCATATATTCCATGGGGGACCTATAGTCCTCGTTACTATAGCCATGACTAACGGTATTCTAGAACCAGCAACCCACCAAACTACCTCATGCATGTATAGGAGTCCATGAGATGAGGTAGCAGTAAACGCCCTCACACCACCTGCTGCAGCTCCCCAAGTAGCTGCTAGAGCTGAAAACTCAGAATCAACTCTAATCATTTTAGCATCTAGTAATCCCCTTTCTACGAACTCAGAGAGTCTCTCAACTATCGTTGTTTGCGGTGTTATAGGGTATGCAGCAATGACTTTAACCTTAGCTAGTTTAACAGCCCACGCAACTGCGTAGTTTCCAGTTAGTGATTTAACAACCATGACTCATCACCTCTCAGGAACCATACTAATTGCTTTTACGGGACATACATTAGCACATATACCACAGCCCTTACAGTAATCGTAGTCTATCCTCACATACTCATTCTCACTAACACCAACATCTATGGTACCCTCAGGACAGTAGAGCCAGCAGAGATCACATTTAATGCATTTGCTTGGATCGTAGATAGGTTTCTCAGTTCTCCAACTACCAGTCTTACCTGCAACACCGATCTTCGGCTTAGCTAGGGGTAAGTACTTAACGTACTCACTCAATGAGCTTCACCTCCTCATAAGCTCTTTTCGCAGCTAAAACATTGATCTTACCTTTCTCCTCACCTAGGTACTCAATTATTGCCTCCTCAACACTTCTTAATGGGAACTTTAGGATTTTAGCTAGAGCACCCAGTATTGCAGTATTAACTAGGGGCCAACCAGCTAGTACGAGGTTTAAGTCAAGAGCTATCCTAGTTGCATTGACAGCATAAACCCTATATTTACCGCCACTAGACAGTTCCTTAGCTACATCAATACTACCTGTATTTATCAATACGTAACCTCCATCCCTTAATCCACTAAGTACATTAATTACTTTTGGTAACCTATCATCTAATATTACAACAATGTCAGGTTCCCTAATCATGGATCTTCTTCTAATACGTTGCTTACCTATTCTAGCAAAAGCCATTACCGGAGCTCCTCTCCTTTCAGCACCAAAGAATGGAAACGCTTGAGCCCATAAACCATTCTTGTAAGCTACTGTGACCAGAATATTAGCAGCAGTAACAGCACCTTGGCCCCCACGGCCATGAAATCTTATTTCAATTACATCCTTCCCAATGACAATCGTATAAGCCCCAGGAATTTTTCTAGTTGATGGAATATTAACTTTACCAATAATAATTATTTAAACAAGTATTGAAAGTATCAAGTTTCACGTAATAACAAATCTATGTTATTCCTTAGATCCTCAAGTGTATCTATGTCAACTAAGACTCCAACATCACTTACCTTTAAGTATGTAATGTATTGGTGATACCTCTTCAAGAATCCCTTAAGACCTCTCTCCTCCTCCTTAATCTCTAGTACATGCTTCGCTAGGTCATTACTTATGAGTAGTGGGTGTCCTCCCTTAATACCGTATTTAGGTATTAGAATGAATGATTTACCCTCCTTCAGCATCTCCTTAGCTTTAGAAACTAATGTTCTTAAAGTCTCCTTAAGTATGAATATGACGTCTGCTGGATGAATAGCTACTATATCTGAGTACTTTATAACTGCCTTAACACCAACTTTAACTGATTCCGACATACCGATATCATACCTAGGGTTATATATGACCTTAACTTTATCACCTAGTGCATTAATTATCTTATCCTTCTCATGACCAACAACTACTACAACGTCATCAAATACTTCACTAAACTTACTAACTATGTAATCAATTAATGTAATCTCTCTACCTCTCACATTAAGTTTGTGGAGCATCTTATTCCCTGGAAATCGTGTTGAGTAACCTGCAGCTAAGAGTATGGCTGTTACAATCACTGACTCACACCGTAGAATACCGTGTGTATTAGGATATAGAGCTTACTAGTAAATTATAACCTGATTCATAGGTATGGTCTTAATACTTATTACTAGTGTCTCATTATAACCAATGGTGCCTACATGGGTAGTGAGAAGGGGATTTTTAGCTTAAGTGATGAGGAGCTACTTAACCAGGCTTTAAGGCTTATTAATGAAGGTAAGAGTGTCGCACTAGCCATAGTTGTTAGTAAGGAGGGTTCAGGACCTAGGGATGTGGGTTCTAAAATGCTTATTGATGAGGACGGCAATATTTATGGAACTCTCGGTGGTGGTCCATTCGAGAGACATGTAGTTAGTGAAGCTGTTAAGGCTATAAGGGAGGGTAAGCCTAAGATAATTAAGTACTCATTCACTGGGAGGCCTATTAGTGGTGCAGTTGATACAGGATTAATATGTGGTGGAGTATTAACGGTCTACATAGATGTTTTAAGACCTTCAAGAAGGGTAGTCATATTTGGTACGGGACGTGTTGGTAGGCCTGTTGCTGAGGTTTTCAAATTCCTAAAGTTTAGAATAATTGTAGCAGATCCTAAGCCTGAGTTAGTAAGTGAGGATTACATACCCTATGCTGACGTCAGAATTACTGGTAGTATTGACGACATAGCTAATAAGTTGAAAGAAATCGTTAGGGAGGGTGATGTAGTTCTAGTACTTCATGGTGAGATCGAGACTGATTATAAGATGGTTAAGGAACTTATGGAGTCTAGAGCTAACTTCATAGGTTTACTAGGTAGTAGGAGGAAAGTCACTGAATTTATTAAAAGGTTAGTATCTGAAGGTATACCTAAAGAATTAATTAAGTCTAAACTACATGCACCAATAGGTATTGATTTAGGGTCTGATAAGCCTGAGGAAATAGCTATATCAATAGCAGCTGAGGTATTATCATACATTAATAGGGTAGAGCCTAGATATTTAAGCATAGTTGCTGATATTGTGGATAAGTTAAAAGTTTAATCAAGAACTTAAGTGGAGTTTATTACTCAATACCGTGATTATCAGTAGGTGGTACTTATTTTTAGATTCAATGTTTATAGGCCTAAAAGTTTAGATGATGCTCTAGAGATACTCGATAGAGAGGCACCTGAAGTTATACCTATAGCTGGTGGTACTGACGTCCTTGTTTTAGTTAGGGAGGGTGTCATTAGGTTTAAGGGATTAATTGATCTATGGCCTTTAAGAAGGGAGCTATCGTTTGTTAAGAAGGAGGATGGATTCATAAGGATTGGAGCTTTAACAACTATTAATGAGTTAGGGAGGTCATTCCTCGTTAATGATGTAAGGTATTTAGGATTTCATGACCTAATTCACTCTTTTGCAACTCCATACATTAGAAATTTAGCTACTGTTGGAGGCAATATAGCTACAGCTCATCCCTTATCAGATGCGGCAATACTTCTACTGACACTTAATGCTGAAGTAAAACTTATGAGCGTTAAAGGTGAGAGGTGGGTACCTTTAGAGAATCTCTATGTTGGTAAGAGAGTACTTAGGAAGGAACCCAATGAGTTAATAACTGAGGTAAGGTTTAGGGAGAAACCACTTAACTCATCAACATCACTCCTAAAGTTTGATAGGAGGAAAGCACATATAATGGGTTACGTAGTTGTTGCTACTTATGCTCACATGGATCATGAGGTTATTAAGGATGTAGCAATAGCCTTCGATAGTGTAGGTAAGCCTTATCCAGGTAGAGCTAAATTGGTTGAGGAATTCCTTAAAGGTAAATCGTTAACTGATAATGTCTTAAGTAGAGCAGTTAAGGAGGTCTTAATTAAGGAGATGACTAGGGTAAGTGATTATAGAGCTACCTCAGACTATAGGCTGTACTTATCAGGTGTATTGCTTAAGAGGTCACTACTTAAGGTTAAGGAGAGGATTAGGAGTTCGTTGGGTTAAGGTGATAATATGTGTAATGAGGAATACCCTTCAGTAAAAATTAAGTTAAGAGTTGACGGTAAGCATTACGAGGTGTATGTTAAGCCCTATGAGAGATTGGTTGATGTTCTTAGATATAGGTTAGGTATTGTAAGTGTTAAGGAGGGTTGTGGTCGTGGTGAGTGTGGTTCATGCGTTGTTTTAATGAATGGTGAGTTAGTACCATCATGCCTAATCTTGGCTGTCAGAGCTAATGGTAGTGAAATCACAACTGTAGCTGGTTTAGCTCCTGAAGGTAAGATCCATGCAGTCCAGAAAGCCCTCCTTGACGTACATGCTATCCAGTGCGGTTTCTGTATTCCTGGTGTTGCCTTAGCTATTAAGTGGCTACTTGATAAGAATCCTAACCCATCAGATGAAGAAATTAAGGAGGTTCTTAGCGGTCATTACTGTAGGTGTGGGAGCTACTTAAGGTTCATTAAGGCCGCGAGGATAGCCTCTAAATACATTCGTGAAGGTAGGATATACTTCGATATTAAGGAGGTGATTTCTTGAGTCAGGTACCTGAGCACATACGTATAGTTGAGGAAGTGTTTTCAAAGTATAAGAGGTTTGTTTATGTAGGTAAGAAGTTACTACGTTGGGATGCAGTAAGTAAGGTTACTGGTAGGGTACCAATATTCACGGCTGATTTCGTGAGCAGGTATAGGGATGCTCTATATGTTTATAGTATTAGGGCTAAGTACGCTCATGCAATGATTAAAAAGCTAGATATAAGTGAAGTATCTCGATACCCTGGAGTTGTTAAGGTGATAACAGCTAAGGACATACCTGGAATTAATGATGTTGGTTATGTAGTTCCTGATCAACCATTAATTGTTGACCGTAAGGTTAGATACATAGGTGATGTATTAGCATTAGTGATTGCTAGGGATTATTACATAGCTAGGGAAGCCGCTGAGAGGATTCATGTTGAGTATGAGAAGTTACCAGTGATAACGAATCCCTTAGATATTATTGACTTAGAGACTCTTAATGAGAAGAAGCATGCGTTGATACATGATGAGAGAGGTAGTGATGTTGTTGCTAAGTATAAGATTAGGAGAGGGGATGTTGAAAGGGGGTTTAGGGAAGCTGACGTAATTGTCGAGAATGAGTATAGAACTCAATTTCAGGAGCATGCATACTTAGAGCCTGAAGCAGCTATAGCCATACCTGAGAGCGATGGTGGTGTTACAGTAATTGTTACTACTCAATGCCCATTTGAAGCTAGGAGAGCTATCGCTAGAGTTCTTGGCCTACCTCAAGGCTTAGTTAGGGTTATAGCTCCATTAATGGGTGGAGGTTTCGGCGGTAAAGAGGATGTGGGTAATGTTATTGGTGCTAAAGCTGCATTAGCGACCTACCTTACTGGTCGACCCGCTATCATCATCTATACTAGGGAGGAGTCATTCATTAGTCATAGCAAGAGACACCCAATGATAGCTAGATACAGGCATGGCGCTAAGAGAGACGGTACCCTCGTAGCTGTTGAGGCTAAAATTATACTAGATACTGGTGCTTACGCATCACTAGGTCCCTTCGTAGCTTGGAGAGCGACCGTACACTCAGTTGGTCCGTATAGAGTACCTAATGCTAGAGTAGATACTGTTGCTGTATATACGAATAATGTTTATGCTGGAGCGTTTAGAGGCTTTGGTAATCCTCAAATACACTTTGCTGTTGAGAGACAGATGGACTTACTAGCTGAAGAGCTAGGTATGGACCCTGTAGACTTAAGGTTTAAGAACATATTGAGGGAAGGTGATGAGACTGTCCACGGTCAACTACTTAGTAAGGATCTTGGTGTAGGTCTTGAGGAGGCCTTGAGAAGAGCTGTTAATTTAAGTAATTGGTATGAGAAGAGGAGGAAGTACTCACTTCATTCTAAAGGGTCAGTGAGGAAGGGTATCGGTGTTGCTGTACTATGGCATGGTAACTCCATAGGTGTTGAAGCTGCTGATTACTCATCAGTATCACTAATAGTTAATAGTGATGGTACAATAACGTTCAGAACCGGACTTACAGATTTTGGTCAAGGTGCTTTATGGGGTCTAATACTGATAGCTTCAGAAATACTTGGTGTACCTCCAAATTACTTCATAATTGAGAGAGCAGATACTTCAGCAGTACCTGATTCAGGACCTACTGTAGCTTCTAGAACTACCGTCATGGGTGGTGCAGCAACAGTTAATGCTGCATATAAGTTAAGACAGAGACTTAATGAAGTAGCATCACGTATCCTTGGTTGTCCACCTAGTGATGTAGAGATTAGGGCACCAGATGTATTTTGTAGGAGTAACCCATCAAAGAGAATATCTTGGAGAGATGTTATTGGGGAGGCACGCTGGCTCGGCATCCCATTACAGGAGTTTGGGTACTATAGAGCTCCCTCAGCTAGTTGGGATGAAGACACAGGTCAGGGTTCACCATACATTACATACACATTTGGAGCTGTAATTGCTGAGGTAACCATAGATGTGGAGACAGGTGAAGTCACTGTAGATAGGATTTACACTGTATATGACGTCGGTAAGGTAATCAATAAGGAAGGTGTTGAACATCAAGCAGAAAGTGGTGCTATTCAAGGTCTTGGTTACGCATTAATGGAGGAACTCATACATGATGCTGAAGGTAGAGTACTAAATGCTAACCTATCTACTTACTACATACCTACAGCAGCTGATGCACCTGAGATAATTTATGACTGGGTTGAATCAGGATACAAGCGAGGACCTTTCGGAGCTAAAGGGTTAGGCGAGCCTTCATTAGTAGGTATTGCAGCTGCAATAGCTAATGCTGTGAGCCATGCACTTAGAGCAAAAATCAATGAACTCCCAATAACACCTGAAAAAATATACTTAACTCTTAAGAAGTTAGGTAAGTTACGTAACGACGTCTAAGGATGTAGGTGCTAAGTAATGACTACGATAGCTATACTTAAACGTAATGGTAGGGAGTTGGTGATTAAGGGTCTAAGGACTCATAGCATTGCTGAAGTATTATGTAAGGAGTTAAGAGACATATTATTAAGTAAGGATTTATCGTTAAATTACTTCTTCGAAGGTGAGTTAGGCCCTGAGGGTAGAGGTATGGTTGTTAGGGTAGTTTTCAATCGTGAGCTAAGTAGTTGTGAGGTAGTAGCGTTAGAGAAACTGTTCAATGTTATGGGCATTAAGTTGATAAGTGAGCTACCCACCTGATGTAGACGTTAGGAATCTGACTGTATCCCCATTTCTTAACCTATAATTTAAATTTGCTATAAGTACATCATCAACTACTATACTTATCGTTAACCTTCTCTCAAGAATTCCTAATGCTAACTTCTCACTAACGTTATTCTTTATGAATTTGAGTAGGTTAGCTGGGATAGTGCTCTCCCTTAACTCTATATCAATTACTCTCATACCTCCAGGTACGATCTCGCAGCTCTAGAGGAATATCACCTTAACCTTCATACAGCTGGAGATATATAGTACGCTCCTTAACAAAGATTTATAGGTGTTAGTATTGATTAATAGTATTAGTTTAAGTAATGAAGAACTTGAGAGGTATAGGAGGCAACTACTATTCTTAGGTGTTGAGGCTCAGTTGAGATTAAAGAGAGCTAAGGTCTTAGTTGTAGGTGCTGGAGGTTTAGGTTCAGCAGTACTCTACTACTTAGTAGCCGCAGGTGTTGGTGAGATACATATAGTTGATTCTGATAAGTTAGAGTTAAATAACCTGAATAGGCAGATCCTGTATACTACGGATGATATAGGTAAGTATAAGGCTGATGTAGCTGCTGAGAGATTAAGGAAGTTAAATCCTAATGTGAAGATCATTACGTATAGGAGGAGATTCGATAAGGGCCTAGCTGAAGAGATAGTACCTAAGGTTGATCTAGCTATTGATGCTCTAGATAATTGGGAGACTAGGTTCTTACTGAATGAGTACTGTGTTAAGTACTTAAAACCATTAATACATGCTGGTGTGAGGGAGGTTTATGGGCAATTACTAGTGATAATGCCTGGTAAGGGTCCATGTCTTAAATGTCTATTCCCTCATGAACCTAGACGTGAGAGAGAAATACCAATACTTGGTGTAACACCAGGTATATTAGGAACTATGGAAGCTTTAGAAGCTATCAAGATAATTACTGGTTACGGAGAGCCAGCAGTAGGTAAGTTAATAATAGTGAATGGTAAGAAGGGAGAGTTTGAAGTCATAAATGTTAGAAGGAATCCTGAATGCCCAGTTTGTGGTCACCTAAAAGTTGAGTAGTCATTAGGTAGCTAATCATAGTAAAAACTTTAACTTATTTCCATTAGATATTATTGGGGTAATGTTGAATGGGATTCATATTACCATCAACTAGTATCGAGGTATTTATACCATTTAATGACGAGGTCAGTCTTGCTGAGGAGAATGTTGAGTACTTAAGTATTACAGAGAAGCCTAAAGGTAGATTAGTAATTACGAACTATAGGGTTTCATTCCTTGAGAAACTCCTAGGTACCATACAGATGAGGGGGACGGAGTTTAGTCTTCATAGTGTTAAGGTGAATATAGGGTTCAATAACTTCATATCAGCGAACTATAGGACTGAGAGGAGGTTATTCATGGTTAGTGAGATCCTAGAAATTACTTACGAGACTAAGGAAGGGATCTCAAGAAAGGCATTATTTAAGGTTAAAACAAGGGATAAGGGTAGGGAGTTATTAGACACTATGCGTGCTGCAGTAACTAAGTATAGAAGTAGTGGTGGTAAGAAGTCGTTAATAATGACTTCAGACTTCCTTAACTTTATTGAATACTTAAGCTTAGATAAGGCTATAAGACCTCTATACTTCGATAGTGTATCTAGATGTATAGCTGTTGGTTCATCCTACTTCTGTATAATTGATAATGAGTGGAATATTGATGGAAGTCCTGATTTAGTAGGTAAGGTTAAGTTATGGATTGAGGAGTTCCTAGCTAAAAGGCGTTGAATTTAGGTGATTATTCATGCGTATGTCTTCCAGCCCTATAATTATTGTATACCCTAAATCAATGGTTAGTGGAGGTAAGCCTTCACTAATAGAGCCAGCCTTCGGCGTTAGTGATAAGAATGAAGAACCTCGTGAACTACCAATAATATTCCCATTAAAGGAGAAAGCTGTAGTACATACTTATGAGTGGCTAGCACCGATAATATACACGTTCGAAGCTGGTAGGGGTGCTTTAATAATCAGGGACGTCTTACCACCATCACCTCGTGCCTCATACACAATTACTACAGTAGGTGGTGAGAGAGTTAAGAAGAGCGTAGAAGTCGGTATAGTATATGTAAACACTAGACCTGTACACATAAGTGTTGGTGAGGATTACAATGGGTTAACAAAGGAGAGGTTAAGAGTTGGTATTGAGTTAAAGGGACTAACGCTTAAAGTTAGTGATGTAACAGGGTTTCTAGCTAATCTATGGAGGAATTACGGAAGTGTCAATACTGAACCACTAATTAGGGACTTAAGGAAGGCTTTTAGAAGAGCCTCACAAAAAATGCTTAGCGAGTTAAGTATTGAGGACTTACTAACAAGACCTGTCGATATTGAGGATAAGTATGCGCAGGAGTTAAGCCCTATCTTGGAGAGTGTTAAGTTAAGTCTCATAAGTCTAGATTTAGGAACTAAGATTAGTCAGGATGTATATGAATACTACTTCTGGCATTTAGTGAATGAGATCCCGACAAATTATGCATTCCTACTAAGAGTACTTAATGCTATACCTAAGGATGTCCAGGAGAGGATACCTAGAGCTATAGAGTTATTAGTACTAGGTATAATATCTAAGACAAATCCTGAAATAGCGAACTTAATACCTTTAATCGTATCTGGTACTACTGAGGAAGTTAAGGGTAAGGGAGCTGGAGGTAAGTCAAGCTCATAATTTTTAACTCTTTAAGATAGTAGTGTATGGTTGATGAGTTCCCCGGCTACAACTGATCTATGATGATCTGTCGAGCAGCTGATTAGGGGTGATTCTGTAGGATTTAAATAAGTTTTAAGAATTAGAACGTAGCTTAGCTTAAGAGGATAGAGTATTGAGGCGTGCTAAGAACTTAGTAGGTATAGCTCTCATAATCCTGATGAGTGTATCCCTATACGTTTTGAGACCCTACATTACACTATACTTGACCGGGATGCCTAAGTATCTAGGAGTATTCATGATAAGCTTTATTGGAGCTGTTAGTGTGATCTTCCCCATACCTTATACAGCCATAATATTCCTCCTAGCCAGTATGAAGGAGTTGGACCCATTAATAACAGCATTAGTTGGTGGTCTAGGATCAGGTCTTGGCGAGTTTACGGGCTGGGTTATGGGTAGGTTCATGTCAAAGACATTAGAAAGTACTAAGTACATAAAGCAAATAAATGCCTTAATAAAACTAATAACATTAACTAAGGGTAAGTATGTAGTTCCCTTAATACTATTCATATTCGCGTTAACACCATTACCAGATGACTTACTTTTCATAGCCTTAGGAATGCTTAGGTACAAACTACACCATGCCCTAATACCGTGTATTATAGGTAAGATAGTGATGATGTACTTCATAACACTATTCGGTCGTGCAGTAACATTCCTAGGTGAGTCTATAGGGTTAAGTGAGAACTACGTTATAGCACTAAGCACAGCCGTTCTAATAGTTATGGTACTCCTAATGCTATTAGTTAGGTGGGATAAGATATTGGAAAAGTATGTACCTAAGTAGAGTATTGTAAGTACCCCTATAATTTGAGGCTCACGATTACAAATAATTGTGTCCCACACATTAATAGCGTAGTTAACTCCTTCATTAATTAAGATTCAGAGGCCGATCTTAGAACTAATGCTACACCACAAAGTACTAATGGTGTTGCAATTACATGCTCAATTTTAGGTACTTGATTAAGTATTAGTAAGGCTAATAAGGAAGCACCTATAGGTTCAAGGAAAGCTATCGATGATACTACGTAGCTACTATAGAACTTGAGGAGGTAATTCATTATTGTATGACCACCCATCATAGGTATTAAGGCTAGTAATGCGAAGTATATCCATGTTGCTACAGGGTAATTAGTGATGTTAGCATTAGTTATTATTGAGTAAGGCACTACTGCCGCAGCACCAACTATGTATGTTGGTATCACATATGTTAGTAACCCCGTCCTTAACCTAATGAATCTACCAATGAAGAAATATATTGCGGCAAGTACTGATGCTATGAAGCTCTCAATAACTCCAAGTAAATCAACTATACCTATATTCAATGCCTCATGGAAGTAAAGTAGGATACCTGTGAATGCTATGAGCATGCCTAAAATGTCTGTATACCTGAACTTAACCTTGAAGATCAGTATTTCAAAAATGTATGCATATATCGGGTATGTAACGACTATTGTAGTACTAACTATCACTGGTAATCTAAATAGTGAGTCCATCCATAGAGTGAAGTGCATGCCTAACGATGTACCCGCAATCACTATGAATAAGTAATTAACTACGTGACCTTCACTGCTGAGCACGGTTCCTCTCCTTCTTAGTAGGTAGAATGGAAGAAGTATGATTGAAGCTATTAGTAATCTCCAGAAAGCACAAGCAGCTGCTACAGCACCTGAGAGTAGGACTAGTATGGAGGCTGAGGATATACTGAGTACTGCTGTAATGTACATTAATATGTGTGTAGGCCTCATAAATCCTCCAGTAATTAATGGTGAAGTATAAATAATATGTTGTGTAGTCACTACACACCTAAGAATACCTTACGATTCCATGATCACCCTCACGGACGTATTAAGCGATTCTAAGTAGACTTCATAACTACCACCAAGTATTAAGGCTTTAGGAACTTCATGTGATACTACATAGCATGTGTATACATGAGATACGTATCTATAGGTTTGGATTGGTTCATATAGTTTAATTAATGTTCCATTCTTAAACCTGATATTTATTACTGCCGTCATGACTGTTAACTCCTTAGGCATAAGTCCGTGAAGACATATACTTAGTAGGGCAGTTACCTTACCCTTAACTAATCTCTTTGTTAATAGAAATTTTATTGATGCATTAACCCCTTCTTGAATGATTGACTTCTTAACATACCAATCTTTAAGGCTATTTACAGAGATTAAATTAGCTCTTAAAGTTACATTAAACTTTAACGGTACTTCTTTAGCTGATTCATTAGTAGGTATTAGGGCTATTTCCTTACCTATGTGGGGAATCTTGATTAATATTAGTTTAGGCTCCCTACGTAAACCAAAATGAGCTCTAGGTACGCAGATTACTATTTCATTCTCTGATATCCTCATTAATAATGCTGGCCCAATCCAGTACTTCTTTAATGTTATGTATGATGAGTACGTATGACCGTAATTGGATATAATCTGTACACATGTAGCATTACTTAGATTACTTAGGTTACTCGTCCTTACTAATATCGATATACTCCATTGATCTATGTATGGTAAACCCCTAACTAGGACTTCAATATCCTTACCTGTACACTTTAACACTTCCTTACCATTATTAAGGCTTACATTACATTTAAGCATCATTGGTACCCTTAATGTTGAGTATGTACAGTTTAACGGTAATTCTAAGGTCTTAGGTAAGGTGTTAATGGATGCATTAATACTAATCCCTGGTACGTTCTTAGGCCATATAGGTTTAGATGGTGGTATATGCGTACTTAAGGGAATTACATGGTTTAGTGCATCAATCCATAAGTTAATCCATAGATTCAATGAACTAGGGCCGAATCTAACTTCTTCCTTACTGAACTTACTACTCATTACTGATTCACTATAGTTTTGTAGTAGTATGTATGGCTTCTTGGAAATGTTAAGTGTTGGGATACTCCAGTAATGTATGTAGCCTGAAGGTGTTTTCGTACCAATATACCATGAACTCAGTACGTCCTTGAGTGAACTATCTATTAGGTTATTGATTGATAACTCATGTATTCTTAGAGTGCGTCGTGACCAGGGTAGGTACATCCATGAAGGACTACTAAGTAATTCTCTACTATAGTTGAAGTATGCATAGAATAATGTCGTAATGCTTAAACTTAAGTTATTTAGTCGTGTAGGTAGTAAGAGTGTTGGGGCATAGCTTAGTGGTCCTAGTAGATGAAGTTCCTTTATGTGGGTCTCCACGTACTTAATGGGTAGGTTTGCTGTATCCACAATTACTACAGCATTATCGTTAATCCCATCACCATCAACATCTACCGGTAGAGTCACCTCACCTTCACTCTTGAATAGTGTTGATGGTAGTATTAATAACGAAATTACGTGAGTTCCATTAGGTACATCGATAACTGCATTAGCTGTTATTGTATCTAAAACTATTGATGCAAATATTGATGAAGCTGAAGACTGCACTATACACGGGCCCTTACCTTCTTGCTTTACTAAGAATGGTGTGTAGGTGGTGTAAGTTAAATTAGGGAATTCCTTACTATACCTTACATTCCTCAATACGACCTTACTTACTAACTTAAGTGTAATGTCCTTGTAAAGGTGTGAAAGGGATGTGTTAGGTGGTTGTGATAATTTTATAGCTAATGTTAAAGCATGCGATGCTATGAATCTCCAGTATAGTAGTTCAGCTACGTCTATGTAGTAAGGCAGTATTAAGTTGTACAGTGTTTCATTTATCGATGGTGCGATGAAGTATACAGGCATCTCTAATATTACAAACACATTCCTGATGGGTAAGGTCTCACCACTCAATAACCTTACCCTAGACCCATTCCCCTTCAGTGAGATCTTCCATAAGGCCCATGCAGACTTATTAAATAGGTACCTATACTTCCTAAATAAGGTAATTTTCAGCGCTTCCAATACATCCTCACGTTCAAGTCTGAACGTAAGCATTAGAGCCTTAGCTAATAACTCCCTCCATAATTTATCGTCACCTATAGTTGCATGAACAACTATGTCTACACCATCCCTACATCTATATGATGAAACAATCATTAAAGCTCCATAGGATAAGTTTATTAAGCCTACTCTAACAACCTTACTCATACCACATAAACCTTCCTTAGAGCCATCACTAAAGAACCAGTAAACATACTCACCATTCATGACTGAGTTTATGTCTTCACTAATTACTTCCTTAAGCCAGCTAACATATTTACTAACGTTTTTATCATTAACTCCATAATCAGACATCCTACTCCATAACTCCTCAGTTAAGTTGAAGCCATCATACGTTATTAGATATCCATTAAGTGATTGCTTACCTATAGTATACCACGTTAAGTACACACATATAAAGTACACTATAAAACCGAGAACTACGAGTACAACAGCAGTAATAGCTAGGTACTTCCTCATGATCTTCTATAATAATGTTACAACAAACTACTTATTAAGTTACTTAAAATGAGGTACTCCATCCCCCTTAGTTCCCGACTATGACTTTCTCAGCTTCATTACTGCAGGTTCAATTAGCTTTTTAGAGAAGCTAATAGCTATTCCAGCAACGATTAATATCAAACCAGTCAGTTTAAGCACTACTGCCTCATTACGTATTAGATTTACTAAACTAACCTGCTTTACACCCTCATTAAAAGCTGCAATACCTAATAGCCATAACCCACACACTATGTACAGTACACCAAGAATAATCAGTACTATAGATATGGCCATCCTCGAGCTCGTTCGGTATCACCAAGTACTTCTATCATAGCCTCCATAAATATGCTTACCGATGAGCATTGATTATTTATGATAAGAATGTGGCTTGTTCTTACAGTGTATTTATGACTTCATGATTTGATTATTAGTACCTTAACCTTAAAGTACTTAATGGAGATAGTGAAGGCCCGCCCGGCGGAGCCCGACTTCATCCATGGTCCGGGACACGGACCTGTCTGTCGGGTGGGGCCGTAGGGGTAATTTCTACTCAGTTAATTAAGGTTTAAGGACATTACTAAGGTCTTACCCTACGTTTCAGTATTCTCCAACCAGTAACTATTACCTCGCTCTCCATGAACTTCTTAAGTACGTAAATTAAGATTGTAAATTCTATTACGTTTATTATTAGTGGTAATGATATTAACGATTTATCACCTACTATTGCTAAGTACGTTATTATTGAGGGAGTCATGACTAGTGTTGATGAGGCCATAAGTATTTGAGGAATACCTTGAGGTACACCTAGCCATTGAGTGCTCAATGCTGCAATAATTAATATAAACATTATAGGTCCTACAAACATTCCAGCACTTCTAGTATCCCGTGATATACCGCCAATGATTAACCCTATTATGGAGGCACACATCATTATTATGAATACATCTATTAGGAGAGCTGATATACCGCTGACCCCTAAGCTCTTAATTAATGCTATCGAGCTGATAGTACTTTGAGACGTACTAGCTGAGATTATTGACTTCATGTAGTAAAGCCATGAGGCAGTAAATACGGATATCTCTATGAATGCCAGCACGATCACTCCAACCATCTTAGCTATACCTATGTGAGTCCTAGATACAGGTTGAGCTAGAATAACCTCAAATGTCTTCTCCTCCTTTTCTTGAGCCATACTTAACGCACTAAACTGAAAGATTATGCCCAGCATCATCGCTATAACAAAGCTTATACCGAAGATCATGGATGAGAGCATATTAACATCCTGAGGTTTAAGAGTTAAGCTGCCTACGAAGACCTTTGTATCAAAACTTACAGTAATCCTTAAGATACTAATACTAACGTTCTCTCGAGTCGCTATTAAGCCCTTAACTACCTCCGTAATTATGGATCTTAACTCATCAATTATGGATAGTTTGCTGGTTGCAGCTATAGAGAGACTCTCTAGGTTTATGTATGTCGTTATGTAACCCTTACTAGTACTTAATACCTCGTTAGTAAAGCCTTTAGGTATGATTAGCAGTAAGTCATACTTACTGGAATTAAGTTTCTCCTTAACTTCCTGATCAGTGACTTGAACTACCCTACCAGGTAGTGACTTCATTAACTCTTTTAGTAGATCTTTAGTAAGCCATGTATTATCCTGATCGAGTACGTGTACCCTAGTTTGAAATACTGCCTTCTTAGCTTCATACATACCTGCACTAACTAAACCACCCATAGCTATGAATATTACAGGTACGAGTAGTATGCTAACTATTATTTGAGGGTTACGTAGCGTTACGTATATTTCCTTCCATATGAGCTTTCTTAAACTCATTCACGACCCCTTCTGATGGAATTTACAAATACTTCCTCAAGGTTCTTGGCGTTGAGTTTTGTCTTTAATTCATCTATGTAGCCTTCGGTAATTATTTTACCTTTATATATTATCCCTACACGATCGCATAGGTACTCTACTTCAAGCATGTTATGACTACTCAATAGGACTGTTATCCCGTAATCTCTATTGTACTTAAGGATTATGTTCCTTATCGTTAAGCTACGTTCAACATCTAGACCTGCTGTTGGCTCATCTAATATTGCTAGCTTAGGCTTCTGAGCTAGTGTAGTTGCTAATGCTAGTAATCTCTTCATACCCTTACTATACGTCTTAACGTTCCTGTAAATGTCCTTACCTAAACCAGAAATCTTAATTGCTTCCTCGACAGCCCTATCCAGTTCCCTACCCTTAAATCTAAGACTAAGTATGAATTTTATGTAATCTATACCTTTCATATCCCTGTATGCTCCTGCTTCTTCAGGTAGGTATGATATTAAGCTCCTAACCTTATGAGCATCCTTAACAACATCATACCCGGCTATTAATGCGTAACCGCTAGTTGGCTTTATTATTGTTGCTAAAATTCTTAACGTAGTTGTTTTACCGCTACCGTTAGGTCCTATCAATCCGTAAATCTCACCATCATCAACATTGAAGCTAATACCATTAATACCTACTATGTTTCCCGGATACACCTTAACTAAATCCTTAACCACCACGACATACTCCATTCCTGAACTGCCCTAAGTATTAAGTCTTCACTCCTTAATAAGTGATGGAAATGGCTTAAGATATCGGTAACCGTGGTTCAGCAATTCTTAAATTGTTAATTATTCCCTTAATGTGTGGTATGGGTAATGTAGGGTTAATGAGGAGAGTATTGAGTATAACGTGGCCTATGATAATTAGTGAGCTTAGCGATAGCATGTACTCCATAGCTGATACATACTTTGTTGCACGATTAGGTGCTACAGCTTTAGCAGCTGTAGCTATTGGTTCATATCTTTCATGGCTATTCTTCGTGGTCATAGCGTTGTTTAGTATGGGTGCTTTAGTCATTGTTTCTCAAAGCTATGGTGCTAAGGAAATTGAGAAGGCGAGAGAAGCTATAGGTATATCATTGATATATGGTTTCATAGCTACTCTATTAACATCGATACTTATGTATGTAGCTGCATACCAAGCTATTGAGTTAATTAGTGGTAAGTCACCTCAACTTATAGAGTTAGCTGTTAAGTACTTTAGGATTAGGATATTAGGCTTACCCGTATTCTTAGCAGCATTCGTTATGGATTCAGCCGTAAGAGCTGTTGGAGCTACTAAGTTGTCTATGATAGCAATCCTAACTAGTAGTCTACTTAACATAGTACTTGATCCAATAATGATTTACGGCCTCTTCGGATTTCCTGCAATGGGTGTTTCTGGTGCGGCTCTAGCCACAGTACTCTCTATAGCTTACATGGTACCCATAGAATTTATGTTCTTAAGGAGATTAGGTTTAACACCAATCATGTCATTAAGTATATCTAAGGTTAAGAACGTAGTAAAGATTGGTGCACCAGCTGCTACTGAACGTCTGATATTCTCCGTAGGTAATAATGCGTACATAGCATTTATAGCCCGCTGTGGTGACGTAGCTTTAGCAGCTCATCAAATAGGTGTGAGGATTGAGAGCTTCATATACATGCCTGGCTTCGCATTCTCAATAGCTGCTTCAGCACTTACAGGTCAAGAGATCGGTAAAGGTGATGTAGGTAGTGGTAAGAGAGTTGGTTGGGAGGCAGCTAAGCTCTCACTCCTCTTTATGGGTGTACTAGGTGTTGCTGTAGCGTTAGCATCTAAGTACTTAGTAGCTCCGTTCTCACCTACTGAGGATGTTGCTAACCTAGCAAGTATTTACCTAGTACTTGCAGGACTTAGCGAGCCAGGCTTAGCGTTAGCCATGACATTAAGCGGTGCTATAAGGGGTGGCGGTAACACGTTAATACCCATGATATTAAATGCTGTAGGACTATACTCATTCAGGGTATTCCCAGCAGCAGTACTGACATCAAGAATAGGTGTTGTGGGTGCCTGGATTGCCATGTTTATTGACGTATACATGAGAGGGTTCTTATTCTTAGTTATATATAGGAGATTATTTGAGAAGTTAATAAGGAGAGTTATTTAGTATTTAATGCTTTTAGTGATGAGTATGGGAGCGGCTGAGTAGTGATGACCCCCGTGCTTCACTGATAGGGTTTAAAAAGTTTCTTAAACTAATAGAGAATAATTACTTGGTTGAAGAAATGCTTAGGGTAGGTAAAGAACGCAATCGTGTAGTAAGCTTATTCCTAGTAATGGTTACTGCGTACCTACTACTACATGGACTTCAAGTATGTGAAGCTACTACATCAAGTATTAATGTCACCATAGAGAATGACGGTACGGTAATAGTAATTATTGAGGGTACTACAGAAGCTGGTTTAAACATAATTAACTTACCTATTGAACCCTTAGAAGCAAGTATCGAGGTATACCTCAATGATACATTAATACCGGCACTATACGTCAACAACAGCATAGTAATACCTAGCAATACTTCTAGTAACTTTAAAATAACATACATAGCAAACACATCAGTCTTACCCAACGATAGACTATCATTCAACGTATTAACTAACGACACAATTGAATTAGTACTTAAACCTCAAGTCATACTATTCACAATACCTGAAAACATAATTAGTACTAGAGTCAGTGATAGTAATATAATAATAGATTTCCGAGGGCCTACAACCATAATCTATGGAATAGTTGTAAGAACTACGACCATAACAACTACAACAACACCTCCACTAACTACAACCATAACTACAACTACAACAACCACAACACCTCCTGCTACAACCACGGTAACTACCACGACTACAACAACACCGCCGATGACTACAACAACCTTAACTACTTCAACACCTCAAACAACAACACCTACAACAACTACTCCTATCACAACAAGTGCGTCTGTAACAACCACACCTAAGACTACGCCACCACCGCCATCACAAACAACGAAGACTGAAATACCGACTGGGTACCCAATACCATTACCAATCCTGATAGGTATCGGTGTTGCTATAGTTGCTATAGCTATAGTTATAGGTATTGTTAAGGCAAGAAGTGGCGGTTCATCGACCTATATGATGTCTAGCCTTCTTGACGATCTTGATAGGAGTATTTTGAGGAAGATTAAGGAGTCAGGAGGTTCCATACTTCAAAATGAACTCTATAGGTTTTTTAGTAATGTTCCTAAGGCTACATTCTGGAGACATGTAAAGAAGCTTGAGAGGTTGGGATTCATTAATGTAGTTAAGGAGGGTAGGACTAATAGGCTAATTCTTAAGAAGAGAATTTAGTGAAACAACTGTTTCTACACTGTTTCGTGGTAGTTTCATGTGATTTCTTTTAAGAAATAGTTGCAGGTAGCTCCCTGGAGGGTGTCAGTCGTGGGGTTAATTGTCAAGTACTTAGGTCTTGCAATAGTTGCGGTACTGCTAATGAACATAGTTGCGGTAGCTACTCCAGTACTAGCTGCTAGTCCCGATAATGTCAAACTAGTTGATGGGAAGCAAGCTAAGGGGCTTAGGGAGGCTTTAAAGGCTTATAGAGAGATAATCAAGAGATTACTACCGATAATTAACGCTAGTAAGGTACTTAGTGATGAAGTTAAGGAGAAGTTGATAATGATTGCTAACTTAAGTGATGAAGATATAGAGTCTATGAGTATTGACCAGCTAAAGGACTTAATAACATTCGTAAGACACGCATTAAGTACTATAGCTAAGACAAACATAGCTAGAGTTAATGTGTCGAAGTACAGATTAGAAATTACTAAGAAGGTTATGGAGAGAGTTAGAGAGTTAGCTAGGAAGTTAGGTATTGCGAAGAAGGTAATGCCATTAATAGAAAACATAAGTATGCTAGTACGTGAGGGTAAGCTTAAGGACATACCTAAGCTCATGAAGTACTTAGGCCTTAAGATTAGGGAGGAGCACTGCCATAAAGCATCTAAGGTACTAGCTGATGTAGTACTTAGAAGGTTAGGTATCATACATAAGATGATCGGTGTTAAGGTAAATGAGAGTATTAAGGGTATTCATAATGCTCTAACAAGGATTAATGCAACCATAGAGATGTTGAAAAACTTAGTTAAGCATTTAGAAAGTGTAAATGCATCAGAACGATCTATAGAAGCTGTTGAGCAAGCCATAAGTAATCTTGAGGAAGTTACTGACATACTTAAATCAACGGCATTGACTCTCCATACACTAAAGCATGTAGTACCTAAGAAGTTATGGAACATAACCATAAATATAACTAAAGCTGAAATAAGTGAGAAGGTCAACGAGACTGAGAAAGAGTTAAGTGCATTGATTCAGAGAATTGAGAGATTATTAAACATAACTAAGAACATAACAAGTCCAGTAGTTAATGAGACAGTTAAGAAGCTAGAGGAGTTACGTACGATAACTAATGAATTACTGAATAACCTATCAATAGTTAATGAGCTAGTAATTAATGGAAGTATTACTGATGCTATCAAGCTACTAGTACAAATAAGATTTAAGATGGAGTTAGTTAGGAGACAAGTAATAGCGATAGAGTTTAAGTTAGCTGTAGGTAGGACCACCGGCAAGATAATCATCAGTAATATCCGTGAACATTTAATGAAAGGCTTAGAAAAGATTAGAGAGTTAAGAAAGGAGTTAAGTAAGTTAAAAGTTAAGGTTGAGAAGCTCAATAAGACTGCTTTACGTGTTCAGGTAGAGTTAATTGAGAAGACTCTTGATGAAGCTATTGAGGTAGCTAAGGAAATTAATGAAAGTATTAGTGAGAGAGAGATTGGTGAAGCTCTAAAATTACTACATAAGTTTGATGCACTATTATGGAGAGCTGTAGTAAAGATGAAGGTATTAGAGAATCTCATAAATATAGCTGAGAGGCTTGTGAGATGGCATATACCACCACCTCCACCACCCATAAAGGTTGGTGAAGTAATTAAGGAGTTAAATAAGACTATAGAGAGATTAATGGAGGAAGTTAAGGAGGTTAGAGAGAAGGCATTAAGTGTTAATGCTACTAAGGCATTAGAGCACTTAGATAAGGCTATGGAGTTACTCACTAATGCATCAAGGATGCTTAATGAGTTAGTGAAGAAGTTGAGTGAGGGTAACGTTACTAATGTTAAGGTGGTAATCAATAGAGTGAGAGCCTTAATTATTGAAGCTGAGCATCAAATACATATAGCTAAGGAGTTACTAATCATGGCTGGTGTGAGGGAGAGAGTAAAGGAGAGGGTTAGAGAGGCTAAGGAGGAGTTAGATAAGTTAATGAAGAAGTTTAATGAGACTCTAAGTAAGCTTGGTAGGAAGAAAGATATGTTTAAGCAGTTAATAGATAGGATAAAGGACCTGATTAATGACGTTAAGAACTTACTAACATCTATTGAGGAGACCATTAAGAAGGGCAACATTATGATGGCAAAGGAGAGATTAGGTAAAGTACAAGAATTACTGAAGATGCTTGAAAATCTCATAGAGGAATTAGAGAGTAAGGCTTAAAATAATTTTTCAATCTCTTTTCATGTATTTTTTAAACTATTATATATTCACATTAATTTTCTCCTACATATAGTTCTCGGTGTTAAGTTGGGTAAGACTGGCGTTATATGGAGTGATAGATTTACCGAGTTTTTCTTCTCTCCTAAGGATTTATGGCCTGTTTGGTTAAGGCGTATGAGGAGGTTTAAGGAATTAATTGATGGTTTAGGTTTAAGTAGCTTCATCGATATTGTCGAGGCTAGTCGTTGTAGCGATGATGTATTAATGCTTGCTCATAGTAAGGAGTATGTTGAGTACTTAAGGAGTTCATCTAGGAGGGGTTTCGGTGTTCTTGATTATGGTGATACAATAGTTTATGAGGGAATACTCGATGATGTACTCTTAGTTGTTGGCTCAGCTATTAAGGGCTTAAAGCTCCTCATGAAGAGGGAGTATGAAGTCATATATCAACCCTTTGGTGGTTTACACCATGCTAGGAGGGATGCAGCAGCAGGTTTCTGTCCTGTTAATGACATAGCTATAACTATAGGGTATGCTAGGAGGTACTATGGAGTTGATAGAGTAGCTGTAGTTGATATTGACGTACATCATGGTGATGGTACTCAACAAATATTCTATCGTGACCCATCAGTATTAACCATTAGTTTACACATGAGAGCACCATACTTCTACCCAGGTACTGGCGATGTTGATGAGGTAGGTGAGGAAGAGGGTAGGGGCTACTCAATAAATGTGCCACTACCACCAGGTACTGGTGATGAGGGTTATAGACTAGCATTCAATAGTGTCGTTCCTAAGGCTTTAAGAAGGTATGAACCTAAGCTATTAATTGCTCAATTAGGTGTTGATGGTCATAAGGATGACTTATTAGGCGGTTTAAGACTTACCGTAAATACCTACCTATACGTTACATCATTGCTTAGAACTTTAAGTAAGGAGTTAGGGATACCCCTACTAGCCTTTGGTGGGGGTGGTTATGGTTATAGATCATCAGAAGCTATGGTTGCATGTATCCTAGGGTTAATTAGGGATGAAGTACCTAGTAATGAATTCACTAGAATGTGGAATGCCATTAAGGAAGATGAAACTAAGGATAGTAAGGACATTATAGAGTCTATAGAGAGAGTGCTGAAGATGTTAAGAGAGGTAGTTGAGATACTCCGTTAATCTATGTGATTAAGTAACCTAATTAGGTATGGTATAGATATTACTTAGGAAATGACTGGCCCAGGTCCTGGTAAAATACCTATACAAGGAGTTGTTAACTTAGTAATGAATGGCGAGATAATTAAGTTAGAGCCATGCGATATATACATACATGTCAAGGGTTATAGTAGAGCTAGAGTAACTCATGTTGATATAGAATCACCGAAACTAGACATTAAAAGTTATAGTGAGGGTATTTATGCATATGTTTATGGATTAACCAAAGGGTTTAAACTAATCCTTAAGAAACCTCTAAAAATTAGTGGTAAGTACGTTAAGGAGATAATAGTTAAGTGGGATGGGCCAAAGATCCTTGAAGTAGGTAAGTCAAGTATAGCCTACATAGGTTTTAAAGATGGAGGTATTTACGTAGGTTTTAAGAAGGATGTGATCAGGAAGTTAGAAGGTTTTAGTAGGAGTATGGGTGTTATACCAAGGTGATTGTTAAGGAGTTCTACAATTAACTTAACTTAGAATTTATGGAGTGTACCCTAGTATCTAGCCTAACTTACTTAGGGGTCAAGTCAGGTGGTTCCTGAGAGGGTATGGTGGGTATTAATCTAAGAATACCCTAACTTAAGTACTGATCTAATTAGTTCTTAACTATTTAAATAATACATAAATTACCTTGAGCAGCATTGTACAGTAACATTAGTTACTAGAGTTTATTCTAGCTATTTATCAATGAATTAATCATTTCTAGTAACTATTTTAAGTGATTATTCCTTGTATTTATTGTTTGGCTATCATGTATTACTCAATAACTTACTTAATATTATACTTAGTAGTTGTTTCTTCTTGGACTGAGTACTTCATATGGGTTTTGTATAGCCCCATTTCTCAAGTGCTCTCCTTAACTCCTTATGTGTTTCTGCATACTCATCTAATGGTACGCCCTTACTTACTGCTTCAAGTGCTTGTTTTACAGCTTTAGCACCAGCTCTAGGACCGTCTGGATGACCTATAACTCCACCACCAACCTGGATGACTACATCCTTACCTAACACTTTAATGACATCAGGTAGTGTTCCTGGGTGTAGACCACCTGATGATACAGGTAATGCAGGTTTTATGTGGTACATGTCCTGCTCTACGTGTAGCTCATCTCTTGGGTCAGGCTTAAATACCTTCTCTCTAAGTACTCTCGCATACCTTAAGACATCTATGGTCTTAGCTTCCAACTTGCCTACTCCTGGAGTCCCTATGTGTATCTGATCAACACCTATAATCCTATATAACTTAGCTAAGACAAACATCGATATACCGTGGTATGGGTTTCTAGTGAATGCAGCATGCATAGCTCTATGAGCATGAATAGCTAGACCATACTCCTCAGCTAAGTCTCTAATGTAGGTTAGAGCTGACCATCCAGTAATTACTACATCAACCATCACGAATGGGTTACCGTAATCAGCTACTAACTTTAGCCTACGCTCCATCTCCCTAATATCTGAAGTTATGTTAGCAAACCAAGCCTTCCTCTCACCAGTCTCCTTCTCAACTCTATCAATAACCCTCATAATCACCTTAGCACGTTCCTCAAACCTACAGAAGCTAGGACTTACTAAGTTCTCATCATCCTTTACGTAGTCCATACCACCAACCAATATCTCATAAGCCAGCTTCTCTAACTCATCAGGTGTATAGCCGGCCTTAGGTTTAGGTACGGTACCAACTATAGGTCTATCATAGACCTTAAATATATCCCTAACACCTTTAATACCCTTACTAGGTCCTTTAAAGTACTTAAGAAACTTCATGGGTAGGTAGACATCCTCTAATCTTAAGCTTTGAATCCTCTTCATACCGAATATGTTACCAGCTATTGATGCTAGTAATCCAGGCATGTTACCTTCCTCAAAAAGCTCTACAGGATAAGCTACCTTAACTACGTAAGATCCGTCACTTAGGCTCTTAAAGTAATAGGCCTTACCCATTAGCTTATTAAGTCTTCCTTCATCATACCATACGTAAAGTGTCGTCCATGTACCAATACTACTTTCAGCAGCAATAGCGCCAGCAACATCCTCAATACTAAAGCCCTTAGCTGGAGTAACTCTGTAAATAGCAATTATATCCTCGTCAGGATCTGGTCTATAGTCTCTATGTACGAAACGTGAGTAAGGCTCAAATCCCTTAGTCATAACTACCTCCAATAATTACCTACGATAGCTCATATCTATGATTTTCTCCTCCTTACAAGTATGTGAGCAATTAATGATACAACTATTATTGCTATTAACATTATTACGAGGTATTCAGGTAATCTACCACCTCTTTGGAGTGGATTTAGGATTAATAATAAGTTCTTATTTCCTTCATAATCAGCAATAACGCAAGCTACTCTATCACCGCTTGGGGACCAAGCAATAGATCTTATGTAGCCTCTAAACTCTTGTGATTTAAGCCACAACTTAACATCGTTATTAGTAACGTTCATAAGTACTATATTACTCGCTAATGTACCGCCTCTTGAACTACCTACGGCTGCTACAGCTATTACGTTAGTTAACGGATTCCAATCACTACTAGCTATGATGTATGTCTTATTTCCTAACTCCTTTACACCGTAAGTACCTAATTGCACTATAGCTTTACCATCTCTAACTGATAGTATAGTTAATACGTAATTACTTGGGTGAGGACCTACCTCATATGCAATGAATTTATCACTAGGAGACCACCTAACGGATATTTCACGTAATTCGTCAATTTCGTGGCTTAACAATCCAGTAGTAGCTACCTGACCGTAAGGTAAGCTATAATTCCATAACATCCTACCTCTCATATCCATTAAGCCTAGACTTAGTGATGTGAAGTACTGACCCTTTAACCCACAATAACCCTTAAAGGCTATTAAATCACCGCTTCCGGACCAGTAAACACCATCTATTAAGCACTTATTCATACTAACATTACTTATTACCTCTCCACTGCTCGTAATTACTATAACATTACTTGATACATTAATTATGAAGCCAAATGTATTAATGCTGTATGAGGCTAGCGCTACATACTCACATCCAGGTGAACATGATATTGAGTATATAGGTATATTAAATCTTAGATCACGAGTTATATTGCCATTCATGTTTAGCCATATAAGCCTACCTGTGATAGATCCATTAGTACCTTCCTCAATGACTGACGCTATTAAGCCATCCCCGCTAGGTAGCCAAGTAAAAGAGGTTAGGAATCCCTTCAAAGGGTCCACGTTTAAACTCCATAAACCCTTACCCTCAGATGGATCTATCAATACGACCTTCCAATTAGTCTGTACAGCTAATAACTTACCGTTAGGTGACCATGAAGCTCTAACAATACGCTCCTCAGCATAGGGATTTGAGAATTGGAAGAGTACACGTCGTAAAGCTTTACTCCCTAAGTCAAGTATGTAGACATCCTTACTCCTAATAACTGCAACCTTATCACCGGTAGGTGACCACATAACAAGCGCGTTAGATGCGTCACCTACATTACCTTTATACACTATGGCCCACTCATTAGGATTAACAGTAAATGCTATTGAGAAGAGTGCTACGACTATCACGATAGCTATTATAATCATTAATACCTTACTACTCAATACCTTACCACTTCTCAAACTCATTAATATCACACCTCTAAGTACCTAAGTACAACTTGAATCCTACTCTCCATACTACCTTAACACAAAATAACTTTATTGAGGAATCAATAAAACTAAACACTCCTCACTGACTCAATTAAGGCTAAGTATATGGTATCAATAACTGTTCTCTTAAAGGCTATCACATTAAACTTAATATTTAATTTACTAATTATTTTAGCCATCACCTTAGTATTAGTTAGTGAAGAGAATGTAAGTAGTATTTTACCATGTTCGTGAATGATACTTAATGATAAGTTCAGTAATTCCTCAATACACTCTAATGATTTCCCGCAACACCAGTTAACATCTAGTGCATCTCTAGGACTTATAGGTAAGTATGGGGGGTTTATCAATACGTAGTCAGCCTTAATATTCATTAAGTCATTAGCGTTATGTAAGACTCTAACTTTATTAGCTACACCATTAATTCGTGAGTTCACCTTGGTTGTAGCTAACGCCTTAATATTAATGTCGTAAGCAAGAACGGCTGTGACTTCAGGAATTAGTGCTGAATATATTGATAAGATTCCAGAACCGCAACCTAAATCAACAACTACTCCTCTTGGTTTTACGTTATCCATAATTAGAGAAGCTGATAGTGTAAATGTAGGGTTAAAAATACCTTCAGGAATGTATAGTTTAATACCTCTATAGTTAAAGAACTTGATGATTTTGGGTACTAGCTTATGTAGTAATCTTAGGACTAATCTTACAAGTTCGCTTAATACCTCATTGAATAACTCCTTTAACCACACTAATTACCACGAAATCCTCCTTAATAATTTCTTGGAGAGTGCAAATATTGTTATGAAGACAACTCCAACAATACCTACCAGTAATGCTGGATTAATTGCATGTTGACTTGACTCAGCACCTAGCATTTTTCCAAGATATATAACCTCTACATTACCCACCTTAACTACACCCCAACCTTTAGGTATGGCCTCCATACCGTCAGTAATTGTTACAATACTTAAGAAACCAATACTAAACTTACTGTTAGGTGCTGACTTAATTACTATGGCGAGTCTTAATGGCTTAGGTACTACAACATTACAGTTAATTAATTCAACACCATTTAAGATGAGCTTTATACCTTCAGATTTAATTTTAATAATTAATACATTCTCTACATCAGGCTTAACGTTGAGTTCTAGAACATCATTAGAGCAGTAGCACTTTACTCTACCAATGATTAAGTGCTCTTCAACATACTTAGTTAATACACTGTAAGTAACTGGGTCTTCGTAGTATAGCACTATTGATAGAGTACCAAAACCCATAGTTACGTACTTAAATTTAATGATTAAGTCTTCACTAAATACTAACGGCGTTTCATTAGTCCATATCCTTACATATCCTCCCCTCTCAACACTTACATACATGTAGTAACTCTCTTGAATTTCTGAAGCAACTGTATGAATAGTTATAAGTATGGTTACGAGCATAAGTGTAAGACTCATTATACGTACAAAGTATTGCATGTACGACTTCATGTGAATCGTCAAGACCCCCCAATCTATATAGACCTTTTATGAAGTGTTCAAGACCATCAAAATGGAATCCCTAACATGTATGTTTCCATAATGTGTGAAGCTCCTTAAGAGATTAATGACTTAATGAATTAAGTATGAATAAGGTTCATTTCTGAACTAACTATGTCTTTAACTTAAAATGCTGTGTTTATTCATTATAAGAACTTACTAATAGTTAATAGTAATGAAGTTCAACATAAGCTATTTAACGATGTTCAGCTCATTATTAATTATCATTTTTGCTAGTTCTATGAAGCCTTTATAGCTTGGATTTTGCAGGACTAGATCTGCTATCTTCTTTAATTCTTCATCAGCATTACTAACAGCTACACCTATACCTGCCTCCTTAATTAAGTCTATATCAACTAAGCTATCACCTATAGCTACAACTTCCTCTCTCCTTAGATTTAATTTCTTCATGACGTATCTTAATGCTTTACCCTTATCTACATCAGCAGGTGTTAAGTGTATTGCGTAGCCACTAAAGGTGACTCTTACCCATTCATACCTACTTTCAACATACTCCTTAACTAACTTGAAGACATACCTAGCTCTATCGCTATACTTCATCTTAACCTTTAAGGCGTAATCGTGCAGTCTAAAATTGTTCTGCCAACTATTCTCAACGTAACTACCTAACTTACGTAATACCTCCTCAAGTACATCACGTGCTGAGTACTTAGTTAATGACTCGTAAGACTCATTAATGAATATCAATGCACCGTTCTCAGCAATCACGGGACCTTTAAGTCCTAAGTACCTCTTAAGACCTACAATAACGGGTAGAGCGTTAGCTGATACAAGAGATACAAGCACACCACGGCTTTCAAGCCTTCTCATGAACTCTATAGCCTCTACAGGTATGACCTCAGATGACCTATCAGTAGTTAATGTACCATCGATATCAGTAGCTAGCAATCTAATCCTCAACCCCATCACCTAAACCTAACCTAGGATTAACACATTAATTATTAGTTTTAAGTATTCTTGGAATTACTAAAGTCCTTAACTAATGAGCCAGGCATGCCTATCATATAAAGTTTTAAGTACTCAAGACACCTATCCTACAAGGTTAGGTGTTCTTAGCTTTGGTGGATAGATTCGTAATTACCTCTGTACTCGTGACCATCACTGTGATAGCGGCATTCTATATGTCAGTTATGATACTGTATGAAGCATCATTAAGTACGGACATAACATTAAAGGTGAACGTAGCGTTCACTGAGTCCATTAGTAATGTAAGTATCGAACCTAACGAAATCAGGCTTGATATACCCATAAATTCATCATCAGGTACCTTTGAGTATAGGAAGTTAGCTAGTCTTAAAATCTTGAGTAACACCTCTAGAACTATTACCTTGAAATTAAAGAGGATGGAAATATCTAGTTTTAATGTTAATTCATTACCGATAAGACTTGAGTTAGTGATATCTAATCATGGGGGTCCATCAATAATTAGTATACTGATTAATAACTTAGCTCTTAGCGATTACCTCAAGAGGACTGTAACATTAGATCCAGGTACTTACGATATCTCGTTAATAATTAGTTGGAATAACCTCCATGGTTTAGGATATCTAGATTTAGGATGTACGTATGTTATAGAGGTTAGTGAATAAATTTAGGTTAATGCGTGGAGCGTACCTATATTAATGCGAGATAGTTCAGTACTCCTTGGTGGTTTATCTTGGGTAGGGTATTCGTATCTGTGGATGCTGAGGGTTTACCATTCATAGTTAACCCATCACAATTAATGCCTGGTGGTAGGTTATTCCATGAGTTAAGGGATGTAATGACTAAGGTAGTTAGTGGTGTTTCTGAGACTCTTATAGAGTTAGGTAATGAGGTTGTAGTTGCTGATAGCCACGGCTTCATGGTGAATCTAGACCCCTTAAAACTACCTGCTAAAGTGAGGATTGTTAGGGGGTTTCCTAGACCTTTATCCATGGTTTACGGTAGCAGGGGTTGTGATTACGCTATATTCTTAGGTTACCACTCAGGTGCTGGTAGGGCTTCAACGCTAGCTCACACATACTCTAGTAGGGTCATTCATAGATTAACGATCAATGATATTGATGCTTCAGAATACGTAATCAATGCATTACTCCTAGGTGAGTGGGGTATACCCGTAGCGTTAGTTGCTGGTAGTACTGAACTTGAGAGTGAGGTACGTAAGTTTACTCCTTGGGCTGTATGGGTACCGCTAAGCGAGCCAGTGGGTTATATGGCATCGATATCTAAGTCCATAGAAGATGTTATTAATGATTTAAGGAGGGGTGTTAAAGAGGCGGATAAGAGATTCAGGGCTGGTGAGGTTAAGCCGTTAAGAATGAATTGGAGTGAGATCAAATTATGTGTTGAATTAATATACCCCCTATATGCTGAAGCAGCATCATTAATACCTGGAGTTAGGAGAGTTAATGGTAGGACTGTATGTTATGACTGTAAGAGTATGGAGGAAGCCTATAAAGTATTTGAGGCAATAGTCTTTACATCAGGATTTACCGCATATATGCAAGAATTACTGAGAAGGTAAAGCTATTCGAGTAATCATCAACTTACCTACAGATTACCTTATTACCTTAATATTTAAGTCCTGTAAATCTGTAGCTTAATGAGGTAAAGCATGCCTATAAGGATTATGGTTAGATATCTAGGTGTTTTTAGGTGTTTTAAGGGATTATCTAGGAGTGTTTGAGGATATTTTAGAGTTTGATAATGGTGACTACAGTATTAAGGACGTACTTGACACTATTGGGGATATAAGGCCTAAGTACAGAAGGATAGAGTCTATGTTACCTATGGTGTGGGTCTACCTAAATAATAAGCAAGTATTACCGTCATCTAAAGTTAAGGTTAATGATGGTGATGAGGTAGCATTAATACCTACATTACATGAGGGTGGTTAAGAAGTTTTCCGTTTAAACGATAGTGCTGTAATTATTGATGCCAATATTAGTGAGGCACCAATCATCTGTACTGGTGTGAATAATTCATTAAGTATGATGTAGGCGAAAATAGCTGCTGTCACAGGTTCTAGAAGGTAAGTTATTGCTGCTACTGACGGTATTATATACCTCTGACCGTAGACCTGTAAAGCAAATGCTGCATTACCACAAACTAGTCCTAAATACACTATTAGGAGCATGATATTAGCGCTAACGACATCTAGACCATCAATTGCGTCAGGAATTATGAATGCTACTGCAGGCATCATTTCAAAGAACGTGAATACTAATGGATCACTACTACTGTACTTACCAACAAGAATTACTTGAACAGCCCACATGAATGAACCAAACAGTACTAATATGTCCCCTAAATTTAGACCCCCTGTAGGTGTTGTTAGGAAGTAAAGCCCCATAACTGATAGGGTTAATGATAATGCTAAACTTAAGCCATACCTCCTAAGTATTAAGCCCTCATATACGTGAACAAACACGGTGTTTAAACCAGTTATGAATGCTGAATTAGATGCTGTGGTATATCGAGTACCTAGTCCTTGAAGCCATAAGCCTAAGGCATAGGTTATACCTGCTAGTAAGCCTCCCCTAATAGCTAATTTATCAATCCTACCCCTCCCATAAGCATAAACTATGTATGGTGCTAATCCCGCTAAGGCTACTATACTCCTAATCCATGTGTATGCGTAACTACTTATACTACCAACTATTATCTTTATGGCCGGGAATGATGAACCCCAAAGTATTGATGTGGTTATTAATGCTAAAGCTCCCTTAACCCTCTCATTACTCATTTAGCTCCCTTCTTCCTCGTCAGCTTATGGTAAGCTACTGAGTAGTCGTATATGTATCTCAATGCCTTAGCTGCTTCAACAGGGTCCTTAAAGCTTGGTATACCTATCCTTGAGGCCATGACAAGCCTCTTAGATGCGTAAGCACCTCCAGGACCTACGAATACTATAGGCTTCTTAGACTCCTTACCTACCCTCTCTAGTATCTTGATTAATTCATCAGCATCTAATGCTGGTGACTGCATGAGTGCTATAACCATAACCATGTCAACTTTCTCATCACTTAATACAGACTTTATCGCTAATTCATACCTATCTGCTGGTGCATCACCAAGAATGTCTACAGGATTGAGAGGTGATGCTGTAGGTGGTAATTTACTTCTTAACTCATCAATTGTTTCCTTACTTAGCTCAGCCACTCTTAAGCCTAGAGACTCTATTGAGTCAGTAGCGAGTACTCCAGCACCACCACCATTAGTTACTATAGCTACGTTAGGACCTCTAGATCTAGCACCATATCTCAACGCCTTAATAGCTATGAGTAGTTCGTGGAGATCATCAACTATTAGTGCACCTGACTGCTTAAGAGCACCCTTATAGACTTCATAAGCACCAGCTAAGCTACCAGTATGTGATGCTACAGCCCTCATGCCCCTCTCACTCTTACCTGCCTTAAGCACTATGACAGGCTTATTAGCACGTATAGCCTTACGTACAGCCTCAATAAATCTCCTACCGTCCCTCACACCCTCAATATATGCAGCAATAATCTCTGTTCTCGGATCCTCAGCTAAGTAGCTAATCAGGTCCGCTTCATCAACATCAGCAGCGTTACCGTAGCTAATGAACTTACTTAGACCTATACCCTCCTCCTTAAGCCAGTCAAGGAGTGCTGCACCTAAGGCACCACTCTGAGATATGAATGCTACATTACCAGGCTCAGGCTTACCCTGCCTATCACTTGGGTTAAATATTGTGTCAAGACCTGTATGTGCGTCATATACTCCAAGACAGTTTGGCCCTATTAACCTCATACCGTGCTTCCTAGCAACACTAATTAATTCCTCCTCAAGCTTAGCACCCTTAGGACCAACCTCCCTAAAACCAGCACTAATAACTACGACACCCTTAACACCCTTCCTACCACATTCATCAACAACTCTAGGAACACTAGCTGCTGGGATAGCTATGACTGCTAAGTCCACATCCTCAGGTACGTCTAGGATTGACTTGTAACATTTTAGACCGAAGACCTTATCATATTTAACGTTTATGGGGTAGATCTCACCCTTAAACTTCTCTAATAGGTTAGTCATTAAAGCCCTACCTAAGCTACCAGGTCTTTCTGAAGCACCTATGATAGCTACCGATCTAGCATTAAAGAATACGTCAAGACTCAAGCAATCACCCCCAACCACTTATCAGGTAGGAATAAATATTAACATCAAACTTAAGCTAGCATGGTAACATGTAAGTAATCAGGTTTAAGGCGGGAGTATGTTTGGGTATGTCTTAAAGGTTGTACTTAAGTTTAAAGTCTCCAAGCTCACTACATATATCAACTAAAATTTTGTTAATAGCTCTAATTAGTGAATCTATCTTTTC